>Ga0302326_10007537_pt1 | contig 24170 bp, 21 predicted proteins | sample Palsa_T0_3_FD_202264 | JGI IMG/M metagenome (GOLD analysis project Ga0302326, IMG submission 202264) | Peat permafrost microbial communities from Stordalen Mire near Abisko, Sweden - Palsa_T0_3 | ecosystem: Environmental > Terrestrial > Soil > Palsa > Peat permafrost | place: Sweden: Abisko... | reverse complement strand
CCGCCAGGAAGACCGGCCGCACGCCGGTCAGAATGGGCTGCTCTATCCAACGGAACGACACATCCGCGACGAGAAGCGTGAGCGCAAACCGTGCGACGAGCAGCAATGCGGTCGGCACGGCGCCGTGCAGCGGCGCGAGGAGCGCGTGAATCATCATGTGGTACAGGTAAATGCCGTAGGAGCGCTCGCCGAGCCATCGGAGCGGGCGCCCCGAGAGCGCCCGCGCGACGAGCGACCCGGAGGCGCAGGCTTCGCACAGGAGGGCGCACGCGCCGAGCGTGACCAGCACGGGCGCCGGGCTGGTCCAGTACGCGAGCGACTCGTGTTGCGCGATGAGAAGCACGGGCACGAGGCCCACGACGGCGAGCAGAGCGCCGACGCGGGCGCGCGGCACCTTCGGAGTGAGGGCCAACGCACACCCCGCGAAGATGGCGTCCAGGTGGCAAAGCGGCGAGAAGTAGTTCGGCGCGAGGATACGGCGAGCGACGGCCGCGACTACCGCGAGCGCCATGACCAAACGAGCGTCGCGGCGAAGGAGCGGCAGGACGAACGGCCAGACAAAGTAGAACTGTTCCTCGACGGAGAGGCTCCAGGTCACGAGCAGCGGACCAAACCTTTGGTGGTCGTACATCGCCACGATGTCGGTGCAGTACGCGACCGCTGGCCACGCCGCCGAAAGGAAGCCGGCGCCGCGCCAGCCCAGCCATGCGAGGCCGAGTGCTATGAAGAGCGCCGGAAGAAGGCGCCTTGCACGCCGCGCGTAGAAGTGACCGAGCGTGTTGCTCGGGCGGAGAAGGACGCCAGTGATCAGGAAGCCCGACAGAACGAAGAAGAGCTCCACCCCAACGAAGCCGCCAGGAATGCGATCTGCGGAGAAATGCATCGCCAGGACGAGCGCGATCGCGACGCCGCGCAGCCCGTCGAGCGCTGGGATCCTCCCCACGGCGGTAGCCGTAGCAGCAACGGTCTCCGTTCGTCTACCCAGAGATCGGCCGCTCGGCCCCGACGTGCTGTGCCGTCTTCCGCGCCAACGAGTCGCGCGAACGCGGGCTACCGCGCCTTGGCGAGCGCCTGATCGATCATCCGCTTTTGCTCGTTCGGATCGCTCCAGCGGCGGCGCATGTGGGTGCTGAGCTGGTGCAGCGGGTCGAAGTACACGAAGGGGCGGCCCGGCTTGACGCTGGGGGCCGAGTAGACGCTGACGCCGCTGTCGCGGTTGTAGTGCTCGTACGAGTGGACGTCGCGCTTGCCGCCACCCCCGGGCGCGTCCACGACGAAGGTGGGCGTGTTGTAGCCCGCCGTGGCGCCGCGCACGTGCTTCTCGATGTGGATGGCCGTATCGACGCTCGTGCGAAGATCCTCGACGCCGCGCACCATGTCGTGGACGTAGACGTAGTACGCGTGGACGTTCACGTGGCCGAGGCGCTTGATGAGGAGCGTCATCGTGTCGACGCTGTCGTTGACGCCGCGGATTAGGACGCTCTGGTTGCGGACGAGGATACCGCGCTCGAAGAGGCGGCCCATGGCAGCCTCGGTGATGCCGGTGATCTCGTTGGGGCTGTTGAAGTGGGTGTGCAGGACGACGTCCTTGTGCAGCTTGCGGCCCTTTTCGACGACGCGCGTCAGGGCGTCGAGCCACGCGTCGTCGGTCAGGATCTTCATCGGCATGACGGCGGGGCCCTTGGTGGCGAACCGCATGCGCCGCACGTTGGGGATCGCGAGCAGGGCATCGCCGATCTCTTCGATGTGCGCGGCGCGGAGCTGGTAGGCGTCGCCCCCGCTGATGACGATGTCCTCGAGCTCGGGGCGGGAGGCGATGTACTGATACGCGCGGCGCCAGCGCTCGTCGTTCGGGCGAAGGTGCACCTTCTCCACTTCGTCGGTGTCGAGGCCGATCGCGTACGAGCGCGTGCAGAAGCGGCAGTAGACGGGGCACGTGTCGAGCGGCAAAAAGAGCGCCTTGTCGACGTACCGGTGCGTCAGGCCAGCGACGGGCGCGTCGGCCTGTTCGGCGAGCGAGTCGAGGCCGAGCTTGGGGTGGTCCGGGCGAAGGCGCGACGCGAGGGGGAAGAACTGGATCCGCAGGGGGTCGTCGTAGGGGCGCTCCCAGTCGATGAGCGACACGATGTAGGGGCTGACGCGCACGCTCATCGGCGCTTGCTTCATCCCGCTCTCGAGGTCCTCGACGAAGCCCGGGGGCACGAGGTCCTGGATCGCTTCGACGAGCTTGGCGACGCGCGTGATGGAGCTCTTGGCTTGCCAAGCGTGGTCGAGGAACGTGGCCTCGTCGACCTCCCGGTAGGCGGGAATCTTGTGCCAGAAGGGGCCGCCGAGCAGCGCGCGGTGTGCGAGGGACGACGGATCGACGGGAGGCTTCTTGGCGACGGGCAGAGCGTCGTGGACGAGCTTGAGGTCTATGGCCATTTTCGGGGGCGTTACTCCAGTTTGCGCGCGCCGCGCGGGCATCGCAACGACGCGAGACGTCATCGGCGGCGCGCCTTCCGAGGTCGTCATTCGTGGCGTGGCTCTCGACTTTGCCTTCCGGACGTCATTCCTGATACCTGAGCGCCGCGCGGTGCAGCTCGCGCGCGAGGTCTTCGGCCAAAGTCCGCGGTTCGAGCACGCGCACGGAGGCGCCGAAGCCGAGCAGCCAGGACCTCGCGCTCTCGAGGACCTCGACCGACTCCGGGAGGCTCATCGAGGCGCGCACGCGGCCGTCGGCAGCGACCGCCACGCGCTGCGAGGGGTGGACGCGCCGCGCGCGGACCGCGTCGGCGGCGGAGGGCTCGAACTCGACGAGCAGCTTGACGGTCCGCGAACCACCCGCCACGCCGAAGTCGCCCTGGAGCCAGTCGGCGACGGCGAAGTCGGGCGGCAGCTCGAACCGCTCTTTCTCGCTCGCTTCGAGGTCGGTCATCCGGTCGAACGCGAAGACGCGCGAGAGGGCGCGATCGACGTCGCGCGCGATGCACGCGATGGCGCCGCCGTGCACGACGAGGGCGTAGGGGTGGCAGGTGACGCGGACGCCGCGGTCCTTGCCTTCGCGGGGTGCTTCCCGGCCGTCGGCGGCCCGCGCCTCGACGTAGCGGAAGCGCAGGACGCAGAGCTCGGCCACGGCGCGGAACGCCTCGTCGATGTCGTCGCTGCGGTTCGCGTAGCTGCGGGCGACCGGGGGCACGTAGGCGAAGCGGTCCTCGAGGCGAGCGTCGCCGCCTCCATCGCCGCGAACGGGGGCGCGCGCGATGGGCCGGCGCGCGACCTGCTCGATCTGGCGCAGCGTGACGTCGATCTCGTCGAAGAGAGCCGACCCTTTGAGGACCTCGAACACGCGCCGCGCCGCCAAGAGGGCGTAGGCCTGCGTCCGGCGCAGGGGCACGGCCCGTCCGCGCTCGCTCGGCTTGATCCGCCACATGTGCACCGAGCCGGGGCGCACCGCGATCGATTCGAGCTCCGTGACCAAGGCGAGCTCGCGCAGGTACCGGCGCACCGACCGCGTCGTAATCCGGAGCATCTGGGCGAGGTCCTCGAGCGTCAGGCCGGCGGCGTGCGCCTCGAGCTGCTCGCGCAGCAGATCGAGCCGGCGGTGCTGGGTGAACTTTCCTATCGGCCTCCCGAGGCGCGGCCCCTTCGGCCGAGGGATGGGACGGAGAGTCGCCATCGCTACAGGATGGGCCGGGAGCGCAGCTGCGCGCGGTAGGTCTGACGGTACTGTTTATGGCACGAGCGGCAGCTTGCCTTGACGGCGTCGAGGCTCCCGGCGCGCGCGGCGGCCGCGCCATCACGCGCGATGGACGCCCAGTTGGGGTACCCATCGGGCGCGAACGTCACCGTCTTGTCGAGGACGTCCGCAAGCGCGTCGTAGTTCTCGGTGGTGATCGCGGGCGCGGCGTTGGCCTTCATCCAGGCCGCGAGGGGGCAGGGCGGCAGCGGCTTGTCCCCGCACGTGGCGTCGGGCGTCGCCCCCTTGGCCGGCGTCGCCGCCTCTTTCGCGGACTTCCCCGGCCCGGCGGTGGGCGCCGCGGCATCCTTCGCGGACTTCGCCGGCCCGCCGGTGGGCCCCGCGACCCCAGGCGCGCTCGTCGTCGGCGCCGCGGCCGCGTCGGACCTTCGCGCCAACGCAATCCCCGCAGGAGTAAGCGTCTCTTCGCTCGGCGCCGTCCCGAGCACCTGCCGCGGTTCGTCTTCGCAAGCCCAGGCGCCGGCGCCGAGTGCCAGCGCTGCGATCAGGAGGACCCCCGGTCTCACGGCGATGCGCCACGATAGCAATCGTTCGCGGGCGAGTGCTATGGCTTCGCCCGCGATGCCGCCGGTGCCCACGCTGGTCGAGATCATCGCGGCGAAGCGCGATGGCGCCCCCGGCAACCCGGCGGACGTCGCGCGCCTCGTCGCGGCGCTGATGAGCGGCGAGCTGGCCGACTACCAGATGGCCGCGTGGCTGATGGCCGTCTTCTTCCGAGGTCTGAGCGACCCGGAGACGGTCGCCATGACCGAGGCGATGCTGCGGAGCGGCCGCGTCCTCGACCTGTCCCGCGTGCGGGGGCTGAAGGTCGACAAGCACTCGACCGGCGGCGTCGGCGACAAAGTCTCGGTCACGCTTGCTCCGCTGGTGGCCGCGTGCGGGGTGCCGGTGCCGATGGTCTGCGGGCGAGGCCTCGGGCATACCGGCGGGACGGTCGACAAGCTCGAGGCGATCCCCGGATTCCGCGCGCAGCTCGACGCCGCGGAGTTCGCGGCCATCGTCGAGCGCGTCGGCTGCTGCATGATCGGGCAGACGGCCGAGATCGCGCCCGCCGACAAGCGCATCTACGCCCTTCGAGACGTGACGGCGACGGTCGAGAGCATCCCGCTCATCGTGGCGTCTATCCTCTCGAAGAAGCTCGCCGAGGGCATCGACGCGCTGGTGCTCGACGTGAAGGTCGGCCGCGGCGCCTTCATGAAAGAGGTCTCCGCGGCACGCACGCTGGCGAAAGCGCTGGTTCGCGTCGGCTCGCGCGCGGGCAAGAAGGTCGTGGCGCTGCTGACGGACATGGAGGCGCCCCTCGGGGTCGCGGTCGGCAACGCGATTGAGACGGCCGAGGCGCTCGACGTGCTCGCCGGGGGCGGTCCCCCGGACCTGGTGGCGTGCACGCTCGCGCTCGGCGCGGAGATGCTCGTGCTCGGAGGCAAGGCGGGCGGAGTGGGCGCCGCTCGCGCGCTGCTCGCTCAGGCGATCGCGAGCGGTCGGGCAGCGCGGGTGGCCGAGCAGATGATCGAGGCGCAGGGGGGAGACCCGCGGGTCGTCGCCGACCGGCGTCGTCTGGCGGTGGCCGAAGAGGAGCTCGTCATCGAGGCGGCGCGAGACGGATACGTCGACCGTGTAGACGCGCTCGCCATCGGTCTCGCCGCGGTCGCCATGGGGGCGGGGCGATCGCGCGCCGACCAGCCGGTGGATCACGGGGTGGGCATCTACGTCGAGAAGAAGCCCGGAGATGCCGTGCGGGCCAGCGAGCCTCTCGCGCGCCTGCGGGTACGCAGCGGTGCCGCGGCCCTGCCCATCGCCGAACGCGTGCGCGAGGCCTTCGCCATCGCCGATACCGCGCCACCGTTGCGTCCGCTCGTACTGGATCGCATCGATGACCGAAGCTCGACCGCGGCGCCCGGTTCCGGGTAGATTCCCGCCGCATGAAGCAGACCAGCAGGCAGAGCAACAAGCAAAACGCGCGGATTGCCCTACGCGCGGCGGTCGCGCTCGGAAGCGGCGCGAGCATCCTCTTCGGCGCATCGCTCGCGAGCGCTCAGCAGCGCGGGAACGACTTCGGCCAGCAAGGTCAGTTCATCATCGAGGGCAACCGACTCTTCCAGCTCTTCGCGTTCGACGACGTGTCGCAGAACGCGCTCGAGGGCGTCGGCGGGGACATCACGTCGATCACGACCACGACGACCGCATCGACGGTGTCGCTTCTCTATGGCTCGAACGGCAACTCCACGGGTGACCTCTTCTTCACCGTGCCCCGCGTCGGCTTCGACTACGTGATCGTCCCGAACGTCACCATCGGCACCGATCTCGTGGTCCTCTTCACGCTCGGTGGCCACACGACGGTGGAGACGGACACCTCCAACGGAGGCAGCACGTCGGTCACCAATCCCAACGCCGGGGTGACGGGCTTCGGCATCACGCCGCGCGGCGGCTACATCCTTCCCCTGACCGACATGTTCTCGCTCTGGCTGCGCGGGGGCTTTTCGTATTACACGGCGACGACCAAGACGACGACGGAGAACGCCGGCGGCGTCACGACGACCGACAGCGCCGGCGTCGACCAGTTCTCGCTCGACCTCGAGCCGCAGATCGTCTTCACCCCGTTCTCCCACATCGGCTTCACCGGCGGCGTGACGGCCGACATCCCGATCGCGGGCGGCCACTCCATCAACACCACCACCGGCGACGAATCCGCCAGCGCCTCCGCCCACTCGTCGATCTTCTACCTGGGCATCGAGCTCGGCATGCTCGCGCATTTTTAGAGCACCGCCGTCGGGATGCGGCGAAGCGCCCCCTTGCTGTCATCCTGAGGCCGAAGGCCGAAGCCCCATAGAACCGCGGTTCGCATGGGGTCCTTCGCTCCGCTCAGGATGACAGTAAAACCTAAGATCTCACTTCAACCTTGCGCCGGGGGCGGCGTCGCCGGCGACGGTGGCGAGAACGAGGTTCTCGCTGGGGCCCGTCGCGAGCAGCATGCCGTGGGACACGAGGCCCTTGCCGAACTCGCGCGGCGCGAGGTTCGCGACGACGACGACCCGACGCCCAACGAGGTCTGCGGGTTGAAAGGATAGTGCCAGGCCCGCGACGATCGTCCGCGCCTCGGCCTCCCCCACGTCCACCACGAGCTTGAGCAGCTTGTCCTTCTTCGGCACGCGCTCACACGCCTCGACCACCCCAACCCGCAGATCGATCGCCGAGAACTCGTCGTACCCAATCGTCCCGCCCGCGTTCGCGCCCGCGTTCGCGCCCGCGCCCGCGCCCGCGCCCGCGCCCGCGCTCGCGCCCGCGCCCGCGCCCGCGCCCGCGCCCGCGCCCTTCGGCGTCAGCCTCTCCAGCAGCGCCGCCGCCCCCGCCTCGTCAATCGTCGGAAACAGCGCCCCCGCTGCATGAAGCCGCTCCCCCGCCGCCCTCTCCCCGATCCCCGCCAGCCCGTCGACCCCGACCTTGCCCTGCACCGGCTCGAGCCCGAGCTGCGCCCTCATCTCGTCGCTCTTCGCCGGCAGCACCGGCCAGATCGCCACTGACAGCCCGCCGAGCACCCCGAGCAGCGTGTTCAGGATGGTCCCGACCCTCGCGCGCTCGCCCTTCTTGTCCGCCGCCCAGGGCGCCGCGCGGTCCACGTACTGGTTCGCCGAGGACGCCATCGCGAAGACGCGCTCGAGCGCGCGGTGTGGCTCGAGGCGGTCCCACGCGGAGAGCATCTCGCGCCACTGGGCGTCGAGCGTCGCCGCGAGCTCCCGCTCGAGGGGCGTCTCCTCGGCGCGCGCCGGCACCCTGCCGTCGCTCATCTTTGCGCAGAGGCCGAGCGTGCGCGCCAGCAGGTTGCCGAGGTTCTTGCCGAGGTCGGCGTTGTAGCGCTCGATCATCGCCGCGAGGTCGAAGTCGCCGTCCTGGCCGAACGCGATCGCGCGAAGCAGCTGGTAGCGCAGCACGTCGGCGCCCGCGGCCTCGCTGCCGGCGATTTCGCCGAAGGCGCGCGCGATGCCGAGCGGCTCGACGGCATTGCGGAGGGACTTGCTCATCTTCTGCCCGTTGAAGGTGAGAAACCCGTGCGCGAACACCTTGGTGGGCGGCTCGATGCCCGCGCTCATCAAGAACGCCGGCCAAAAGATGGCGTGAAAGCGCAGGATGTCTTTGCCGATGACGTGCGTGACCTCGCCGCCGGGCGGCCAGAAGGCCTCCGTCGCCGGATCCCCTTGCAGGACCGACCAGTAGTTCGCGAGCGCGTCGAACCAGACGTACATCACGTGCTTCGGGTCGCCGGGGACCGGGATGCCCCAGGTGAAGCTCGTACGCGACACCGAGAGATCTTTGAGGCCCGCCTCCACGAAGCTCCGGACCTCGTTGCGCCGCGCCTCGGGCTCGATGAAGCCGGGCCGCGTGTCGTAGAGCTCGAGCAGCGGCTTGGCGTACTTGGAGAGCCGGAAGAAGTACGTCTCCTCTTTCACCCGCTCGACGGGCGTAAAGTGCAGGTTGCACAGGTTGCCCGGCTGGATGAGCTCCTTCTCCGTCTTGTAGGACTCGCAGCCGACGCAATACCAGTCCTCGTACGTGCCGAGGTAGAGGTCGCCTCGGGACTCGATTGTCTTCCACAGCTCTTGCACGCGCAGCTCGTGGCGCGGCTGCGTGGTGCGCACGAAGTCGTCCGCGCGGACCTCCAGCTTCGGCCAGAGGGCCTCGAACCGGTCGCTCATCCCGGACACGAACTGCGCCGGCGACATGCCCCGCTGCTGCGCCTCGCGCTCGAGTTTCAGCCCGTGCTCGTCGGTGCCCGTCAGCATTCGGGACTCGCAGCCACGCAGCAGGTTCACCCGCCGCAGCACGTCGGCGACGATCGTCGAGTAGGCCGTCCCGAGGTGGGGGACGTCGTTGACGTAGTAGATGGGCGTTGTGACGTAGGTGCGGCGCATCGCGCCAGCCGATTAGCACACAGGCCGGTTACGCCGGGTGGCTGGACGCCTTCGCCCGCGCCGGGCTCGCGACCCGCGATGCCCTCGGCGCTCGGTCGAGCGCGCATCGCAACGGGAGCACGAACACTCGCTCGATCGCGTGGCGCTCGTCGCGCGACGGCGGCTCTCCCGAGGCCGCGCGGATGAGGCGCAGGTCGCGCGTGATGGCGCGGCGCACGACGGCCCCCTCGCCCGCAGCGTGGATCGCGGCGTCCGCGTCGTGTGTCCAGCCGCCATCGGCGGGCATTGGCGCGACGAGCACGACCTCGATGTCGGCCTGCCTCACCCACGTCGCCTGGCACACCGTCGCCGTGTAAGGGCCGCGCTCCTGGAAGATCGAGGTGCGCCACTCGAACGGCGACGACAGGTCGATCCGCCGGCCGCCGACGCGGAGCTCGCCGGCGCGAAGGACGATGGGGTCGCCCGCGACGTCCGAGAGGTAGATGCTGTCGAGGGCATCCGGCGCGAGACGCGCCAGCACGCGGACGAGGCGCTCGGCGTCGGCGGCGCGCAGGGCCAGCTCGTCGCCGTCGTGCAGGTCGCTCGCCGGTGCGGTGATCGCGCGATCGATGAGGGCCGGCGCCGCGGAGGCGTCCTCCGCGTCGCGAACACGGGCGGAGAGGTATCGGGTCGCCTTCGGGGTGGTGAAGGCGAGCAGCAAGCGCGCGCGGTCGGCGCTGGAGAGCACGGTCACGCCGAACGGCTCGCTCCACCGGATCATGGTCGACGCAGGACCGCGGTCGATCCGGTGAACCCCCTGCTCGTCGATCACCAGCCATCCACGCGGCGGCTGTTGCCTGCGACCGAGGACGTGGCTCACGAGGCCTGCGAGCGCCACGAGGCCCCCCGCCGCGCCCGCGCGGACCCACGGCGCCCACGGCCCGAGAGCCATGATGACAGCCAAGAGGACGAGCGCGCACGCGATCCCGCCCGCGATGTACGGCGACCCGCGAGAGACCCGCGGCCCGAGCGGCAGCCGCATCACCTCGTCACGGCGCGGCGTTCCGGGCATCGCCACACCAAACTAGCACCGCGTGAGCACGGGCGCTCGGTACACCAGGGTCGGAAATGTCCTGCGGAGGTGCGAGCACGAGCCCGTTACCCGCCAAGTGGCAGGGGGCTTTCTTGCTCGGCAAGGGGTCGAGGCCTATGGTTCGTTCCCCCTAAGGAGGGGACTAAACATGAATTCAAATCACTTAGCGATTCGACTTACGGCGCTTTCGGTGCTGGCTGGCGCGTTCGGGATGGCCTGCAGCTCGTCGAGCAACAAGGGCTCTCCGGGACCGACGGACGCGGCGACCACGGAAACGGACGGCGAAGTGAGCGACGCATCCTCGGATGCAGCCACGACGTGTGTACCCACCGACGCCGGGCTTCTCTCGGCGTACGTCCCCCCGGTCGTTGATGCGTCATTCAGCCCTTCGGCGATCTGGGACTGCAACAAGGCGGCATGTACGGCGGCTGTCTCAGGCTGCTCGTCCGATTGTGAGTGCAACAACGCCTTCATGGGCGAGCTCGAGGCGTGCAAGGCGACGAACGCCAGCGAGATCATCGGCTGCTTCTCCGGCACCGAGACGGGTGGCGACACGGCAACACAGACCCTCACGGCCTGCCTGCTGAGCAACACGGCCTGCATCACGAACCCCTACGGCACCGATGCGGCGGCCAGCGATGCCGCGACGACGACCACCGACGCGGGCACGACGACCACCGACGCCAGCGACGGCGCGGTCGAGCAGTGATCGAGGCGTGCTCGGGGCCAGCGACGGCCTAACCCGAGCGCGGACAAGGCAGCGTTCTTCCGCTGTCATCCTGAGGCCGAAGGCCGAAGGACCCCACAGAACCGCGGTTCGCATGGGGTCCTTCGCTTCGCTTCAGGATGACAGCAAACTACCGCCTGCCCGCCCGGTGCTGGGCGACCCACGGCGATAGGCGTGCCTTGTCGTCCGCCGCGCCGGGAGCGGCGGAAGAGCCGGGCGCGCGCTCCATCTTGGAGGCCGCGACCGCCACGGCGACGGCGACGGCGTCCCGCCTCTCCGCCTTGACCTTCGGGTAGTCGAGGAGCGCGTCCCTGTTCCGCTCGATGAAGCCCGTGTCGTAGTTTCCCGCCACGAACTCGGGGTGCACGAAGAGCTTCTCGTGGAAGGCCAGGTTCGTCCGGATCCCCGTGACGACGTACTCGGAGAGGGCCCGCCGCATCCGCTCGATCGCGCGGGGCCGGTCGGCCGCCCAGACGCTCAGCTTGGAGATGAGCGGATCGTAGTAGCTCGAGATCGTGCAGCCGGGATAAGCGCCGCCGTCATCGCGAACCCCAGGGCCGGAGGGCACGACGAGGTGCTCGATGACGCCCGGAGACGGTAGAAAGTTCACCGGGTCCTCCGCGTAGACGCGGCACTCGATCGCGGCGCCGCGGGAGGTGAGGTCCCCCTGCTCGAACGCGAGCTTCTCCCCTTGAGCGACCCGTACCATCTCGCGCACCAGATCGGTCCCGGTCACGAGCTCGGTGACGGGGTGCTCGACCTGCAGGCGCGTGTTCATCTCGAGGAAGTAGAAGTTGCCGTCGTCGGCCAGCAAGAACTCGAACGTGCCGGCGCTGAAGTACCCGACGCTCTTGGCCCCCTGCACGGCGATGGCCCCCATGCGGGCCACCAGATCGCGCGACGCAGCGGGGCTCGGCGTCTCCTCGACCACCTTCTGGTTTCGCCTCTGGATCGAGCAATCGCGCTCGAACACGTGAACGAGGTTGCCCTCTTGGTCGCCGAGGACCTGGATCTCGACGTGGCGCGGCCGAATGATCGCCTTCTCGAGGTACACGGTGTCGTCGCCGAAGAACTTCTTCGCCTCGCTGCGGGCCCGCTCCCACGCATGGGCCATTTCGTCGGCGTTCGCGACGAGGCGCATCCCCTTGCCGCCGCCGCCCGATGCCGCTTTGAGCATGACGGGGAAGCCGATCTTCTTCGCCGCCGCCACCGCCTCGTCGGTCGTCTCGCAGCGCGCGCCGGGGACGATGGGGACCCCGGCGGCGGACATCTTGTCGCGCGCCGCCGTCTTGCTGCCGAGCGCGCGCATCGCGCGCGCCGGCGGCCCGATGAAGACGACGCCGGCCCGCTCGCACGCCTCGGGCAGCGCTGGGTTCTCGCTCAAGAATCCGTAGCCGGGGTGGATGGCGTCGCAGCCGGCCGCCTTCGCGGTGGCGACGATGCGGTCGACGACGAGGTAGCTCTCCGACGCGGGGGCGGGGCCGATGGGGTACGCCTCGTCGGCCATGCGCACGTGCAGCGCCGCGCGGTCGGCCTCCGAGTAGACGGCGACGGATCCGATCCCCATCTCGCGCAGCGTGCGCATGACGCGGATGGCGATCTCGCCCCGGTTGGCGACCAGGACTTTTCGGAAGGTACGCGGCATGGCTTGGCCTCGCACCGTTACCAGCCCTGGGGCCCCTCGCTCAAGGCCCTTGCCGCGGCCCGCTCGCTAGCCAAGGCCGTGCTAACGGTCTGAGCGTGCCGCCGGTCGTCCCCCCCGAGGACAGCACGCTCTCGTTCGACTTCACGCCGGCCGCTCCGCCCAAGAGCCCGGCCAAGCCGGACGAGGAGCCCAAAGCGCTCAGCGTGGCGGAGCTGGATCGGGCGATCCGGGGGTCGCTCGAAGAAGCGTTCGCGGCGCCCGTTCTCGTCGAAGGCGAGGTCAGCGGCACCCGCGCGGCCCCGAGCGGGCACCTTTATTTCTGCCTGAAGGACGAGCGCGAAGAGGCGACGATCGACGTCGTGATGTACCGCTCGAGCATCACGCCCCGGATGCGGACGCTTTGCGTCGACGGAGCCCGGGTGCGCCTGCGGGGCCAGCCCACGTTCTGGGCGCCTCGCGGGCGCCTGCAGTTCGTCGCCGACCGGATGCAAGCAGCCGGCCGCGGCGCGCTCCTCGAGGCCATCGAGCGGCTCAAGACGAAGCTGGCGGCCGAAGGATTGTTCGCCGCCGAGCGCAAGCGCGCGCTCCCGGGAGAGCCGCGGATCGTGGGCGTGGTGACGAGCGCATCGGGCGCCGTCATCCACGACATCTGCCGCGTCGCGTTCCGGCGCGGAGGCGCGCGCCTCTTGCTGGCGCCGGCCCAGGTGCAAGGGGCGGGCGCGGCGGAGTCGATCGTCCGCGCGCTTGCGCAGCTGCAGCGAGTCCGCGGCGTCGACGTCATCGTCGTCGGGCGCGGGGGCGGCTCCGCGGACGATCTGGGCGCCTTCAACGAGGAGCCCGTGGTGCGGGCCATCGCCGCGTGCCGCGTGCCCGTCGTCAGCGCCGTCGGCCACGACGCGGACGTGACGCTCGCAGACTTCGCCGCCGACGCGCGCGCGGCCACGCCCTCGCAGGCGGCCGAGATGGTGGTGCCGGACCGCCGCGCCCGCAGCGCGCTTTTGCGCCGGACGACGATGCACCTCGAGCGCGCGATGCATGGCCGGGTCACGCAGCACCGGGTCGCGCTCGCCGGGATCGCGAGGCACCTGGGGGACCCGCGCCTCGCGATCGCGTCGCACCAGCAGACCCTCGACGACCGAGTCGCCCGCCTGACGGGCCGGGCGAAGGCGGCGATCGCCCGCCGCCGCGACGCCCTCGTCCGAGCGCAGAACCGGCTCGCCTACGTGCACCCCCGCGCGGTCATCGGGAGGGAGCGCGCCGAGATCGTGCGCCTCGACGAGAAGCTCGATCGGGTATGGGCCGCCTCGCTCGCCGAGCGATCTGCCCGCCTGCACCGCGCCACCGCGAGGCTCGACGCCCTCAGCCCGCTCCGCGTCCTCGGTCGAGGGTATGCCATCGCCACGCGCGATGACGGGCACGCCGTTCGGTCGGCGGCCGACGTGCAGCCTGGCAGCGTGGTGCACGTGAGGGTACGCGACGCCCGGATCGACGCGCGGGTCGAAGGCGTCGCGCGCATCGACGCGCTCGACCCGCGGACCGACCCCGATCAGAGGCGATGATCCCGCGCCGCTTCGCCGTCCTCGGAGATCCGATCGCCCACTCCAAGAGCCCGGCGATGCAGGGCGCCGCGTTCCGGGCCCTCGGCCTTCCCCACACCTACGAGGCGATCCGCGCGACGCCGGAGGACCTGCCCGGCCTCGTCGCGGAGCTGCGCGCCGGCGCCTTCCACGGCTTCAACGTCACCGTCCCGCACAAGGAGCGCATCCTGGGCCTCGTCGACGTTTGCGACGACAGCGCGCGCGTCGCGGGGGCCGCCAACACGCTGGTGCGACGAAGCGACGGCCGAGTGGCCGCGTACAACACCGACGCGCCGGCGCTCGCCGCGGAGATCGCGGGGCTGGTCGAGGGCGGTCGGACGTTCGCCGGGACGCGGGCGCTCGTCCTCGGCTCCGGCGGTGCAGCGCGGGCCGCGATCGTCGCGCTCGGCCAGCACCTGGGGGCTTCCGAGATCGCCGTCCGGGCGCGGAGCTTCGCCGACCCGGCGCGGCGCGAGGCGTTCGCCGCGGGGGCGCCCTACCCCGTCACGACCGAGCCCTGGCGGCCCTCGGCGGACGACGAGCGGCGCACGTTCGCCGTCGTACAGGCCACGAGCGCGGGCATGCTCGGCGCGGACGTCGGCGAGGCGGTCGCCGACGTCGTCGCCTGGCAAGACCTCCCGCCTCTCGCCGTCGCCGTCGACGTCGTCTACTCGCCGCGCGACACACCCTTTCTCCGGGCGGCGCGCGGGCGGGGTCTGCGGGCCACGGACGGGCTCGGAATGCTGGCCCGCCAAGGGGCTCTCGCGCTGGAGCTCTGGCTGCGCGAAGGCGCGGCGGCCGACTGCCTGGCCGCGCCGCTCGAAGCGATGCGCCAGGCGCTCGAGCGCTAGGCCGCGCGCGGTAGTAGAGTTGGGGGCAGGTCCGTGCCCAAGAACCGGCAGCGCCTGGGGTACCGGCGCATCGTCCAGCTCCTCGTCTTTCTCGTCGTCGTCCCGACGGTGCTCATCCTGCTCGTCGGCATCGTGCTCATGTTCGTGGGGCGGGGCAGCGTCTTCAACCTGCTGTTCGGCGTGCTCACGGTGAGCTTCGTCCTCGTAGCGGTCACCGGCACGGTCCTCGTCCTCGTCTTCTTGCGACGCGAGGCCAACCTCAGCACGCTGCAGGCGGACTTCGTGTCCAAAGTCAGCCACGAGCTTCGCACGCCGCTGACGAGCATCCGGCTCTTCGTCGAGACGATGGATCGCAACCGCGGCAACGCGGCCACGCAGCAGAAATGCATCGACGCGCTCGGACGCGAGACCGAGCGCCTCACGCTCCTCATCGAGCGGCTCCTCGACTGGGGCCGCATGGAGGCGGGCGGCAAGCAGTTCGAGCTTCGCGAGCGGGAGGTGAGCGAGGTCGTGGCGAAGGCGCTCGAGGCCTTCGGGCCCCTTCGCGACCGGCACCCCGAGCTCGACTTCGCCTCCGAGATCGAGCCGCGCCTGCCGCCCGTCAGCGCCGATCTCGGGGCGATGGCGGATGCCTTGCTGAACCTCATGTCGAACGCGTTGAAGTACGGCGGCACCCCGCCCGTCGTGCGCGTGCGCGCGCGGCGGTTCCAGGACAAGGTCGCCATCGAGGTGACCGACAACGGCGATGGGATCCCTCGAGTCGAGCACCGCAAGATCTTCCAGAAGTTCTACCGGATCGACGATCGCCTCTCGCGCGAACGCGAAGGCAGCGGGCTTGGTCTTGCCATCGTGAAGCACATCGCGCGCGTTCACCGGGGGCGGGTGCAAGTCGAGAGCGCCCCAGGCAAGGGTTCGACCTTCCGCATCCTGCTGCCGGCGCGCTCGCCGCGGCGCGAAGTCGTGGCCGCACCCGAGGGCGCGAAGAGCGCATGACGATCCCCGGTTCGGGCGGGGCCGCCAGGCACCGGGTCCTCGTCGTGGAAGACGACGCGAGCATCGCGCTCGGCCTCAGGATGAACCTGGAGGCCGACGGCTACGAGGTGCTCTCCGCCGAGGACGGCGAGGCAGGGCTGGCGATGGCGCGCGCAGAGAACCCCGACGTCGTCATCCTCGACGTGATGCTGCCGAAGCTCAACGGCTTCCAGGTCTTGCAGACCGTGCGCCGCGAGGGGCTGACGATGCCCATCATCGTGCTCAGCGCGCGCACCGGAGAGGCCGACAAGGTGACGGGCCTGGAGCTTGGCGCCGAAGACTACGTGGCGAAGCCCTTCAGCCTGGCCGAGCTGCTCGCCCGCGTACGGGCGGCCCTTCGCCGCGGCTCGCGGGGCGTCGATTCGTCGCGCCGCACGGTGCATGCCTTCGGCGACGTGCGCGTCGACGCCGCGGGCCGCACCGTCACGCGCGCCGGGGCGCCCGTCGACATGACCGCGACGGAGTTCGATCTGCTGCTCTGCCTCATCGAAGCGCGCGGCACCGCGTTGACCCGCGACGCGATCTTCATGCGCGTCTGGGGGCCGAACCACCACGGGACGCCGCGCACGATCGACAACTTCGTCCAGCAGATCCGCGCAAAGGTCGAGGTCGACCCGCAGCACCCGAAGCACCTGCAGACGGTGCGCGGCGTTGGATACCGCTTCGACGGATAAGAGCCACGACTGCGGATAGGGTTCTCTTGCTCCTGTGCTAGTGGGATGGGGCTAACAGCCCATGGAACAAGCGCTCTTACGGAGCTATCTCGCGACGGTCTACGAGTTTCCGACAGCGTCCGGCGCGGTGCGAGCGTCGCTCGACGGCGACGTGGTCTCGGATCCGTCCTCGTTGCCGGAGCTTCTGCAGAGGCCTTTCGCGGTCCTGACGGCGTATAACCCGCGCTCGATGCTGCTGCCCCGCAAGGTGAACGACCAGCGACAACAGGTCATGCGCGACATGCTGATCCTCGGCGTCTACCGCGTCGAAGCGTGCGTCGCCTACGAAGAAGACCCGGAGGGAACGTGGCGGGAACCCTCGTGGCTGGTGCACGGGATGGACCGCACGGAGGCTCTCGCGTTCGGCCGCGTGTTCCGCCAGAACGCGATCCTCATCAACGGCGCGCGCCCGGAGATCGTCGTCACCGATCCAACGTGCGACGACATCGGGAGAGTGTTCGTCGGAAACTGGCGCGTCCGCGCTTAGCCTTTGCTGTCATCCCGAGCTGAGCGAGGGACCCCATTGACTCCGCCTTCCGCGCTCTCCGTGGGGTCCTTCGCTTTGCTCAGGATGACAGCAAACCTTGAGCGTCTCGGGACACCGCGCGACTCGGGGGGACACGCCGGCGTGAGCGTCGTGGGCTGCGATCGCCGCGCGGCGCGCGGGGAACGCGCATTGCTTGGGGATTCCCCATGCCGACAATCGCGTCTTCACGGACGAACGAGCAGCGCGCTCGCGTCGTGTTCTCCATTTCGCTTCTCGTGGCCGTTGCCCGCTGCGTGCCCTCTCCCGGCCCTGCGATCGGCGCCGCCGCGCCCGAGCTCGACGACGCCGGTGATGGTGCGCCAGCGGGCGCGGGACTCGCGCCGTCGAGCCAGGGGACGCCTCGCGTTGGATCCGGCGACGGCGACGCGTCGGGTGCCGATCTCGCCGCCAGCGACGCTGCCGGCTCGCCCGACGATGACAAGGCCGCCAGCTCGATGGCCGACGAGGCCTCGTCCGACGACGCCGCGCCGTCGGACGACACCACTCCGGCGGATGCCTGCCCGGCACCGCTCGCCCCGGGCAACCTGCTCATCGACGAGCTGATGATCGAGTCGGTCGCCGGGACGGGCGATTACGGCGAATGGCTGGAGGTCGCGAATCTCCTCGACTGCGCGATCGACCTGCGCGGGTTGCACGGCGAGTGCCCCCACGGGGCGAAGGTCGTCACCTTCGACGTGGGCGACGACGTGTGGATCCCCGCGCATGGTTTCTTCGTCGTGGCCGACTCGGTCGATCCCTCGATAAATCACGACCTCCCCGGCGTGGTCATCGGCTGGCTCGGCTCGCCGGGAGACGTGCTGCGCAACGACGGCACCACGGTGACGCTCAGCCTCGCGGGCACCGCGATCGACACGCTGACGTACCCCGAGCTCACGCTCACGGTCGGCGCCTCGAGGGAGTTTCCCAGCGCGTGCGATCCGTCCCAGCGGGGCGACTTCACGCTTTGGCAACCGGCCACAGCGTCCTGGTTTCCGGGCTTCTACGGCACCCCGGGCGCCCCCAACAGCGACGTTTCTTGTCAGTGAACCTGGACGCCGCGGGCGACCGGACGCAAACTTTGGATGTCATCATGGGATGGTTCAGCTCAGACAAACTGAAGGTACCGGCCGATGCAGAAGCCCTGCCGGGACGGGCGGCCAAGATCGCGGTTCCGGCCAAGCATGAGGTCCTCGACACGGCCCTCGAGCCGCCGTTCCCTCCCGGAACGCAGACGGCGACGTTCGCGCTGGGCTGCTTCTGGGGCGCGGAGAAAAAGTTCTGGCTACTGCCCGGTGTGTTCTCGACGCAGGTTGGATACGCGGGCGGGTCCACGCCCAACCCCACGTACCGCGAGGTTTGCTCGGGCGGAACGGGTCACACAGAGGTCGTCCGCGTGGTGTTCGATCCCGCGCGCGTGGCCTACGCCGATCTTCTGCGCGCCTTTTGGGAGAGCCACGACCCGACGCAGGGCATGCGCCAAGGCAACGACGTAGGGACACAATACCGTTCGGCGATCTACGTCGAAAACGCCGCGCAGCGCGAGCTGGCGGAGGCCTCGCGCGACGCCTTCCAGAAGAAGCTCGCCGCCGCCGGCTACGGCCCTATCACCACCGAGATCCGCGAAGGCGTCCCGTTCTACTACGCCGAGGATTACCACCAGCAGTACCTGGCCAAGAATCCAGACGGCTACTGTGGCCTCGGCGGAACAGGCGTCCGCTGCGGCTAGGAAACGAGGCGGCGCGCTCACTGCAATCGTCGCAAGCTGGGCACGAATGAGACGGGGCGAGCGCGCGACCCGCTGTAACCTTTTGGCGCCTGAACCGTTCTTTCCCTCGAAAGCCATCGATGCCCAGCCGATCTACCCGCCCACTGCGGCGACACCCGCGCCGCGTCCTGCGATCACGCACGCCGTTCGTTTCTGTCATTCTCGCGGCCTTGCTCGCGACGGCGGCCGTCTCTGGCCTCGCGCGCGCCGGCGACCCGAAGACACCCCTCGGCAAGTGGATGAAGCCAAACATGGGCGCGCCCCTCGCAGGCGAGGACTACGACGCGCTGAAGAAGAGCCTCGACCTCGTCGCGGGCAAGACGCCCAAGGGCGACTATCCGCAGTGGTCCGCCATGGCGACGGCCGGCTCCGCTGCTGCCGCCAAGCAGGATCTCAAGGCCGTGAAGGCGTCCTGCAAGCAGTGCCACGACGCGTACAAGGACAAATACATTAAAGACTTCCCGGATCAGCCGTTCCCCTGAGCCGGCCAGGAGCACGGCCCGCGAGGCGGGCGTGCCGGGCTGTGATAAAGGACCGGCCATGAAGGCTCCCGCGCACGCTCTCGGCGCGCTTCTGGCGGCTACGTCGCTGCTGGGCGCGGGCTGCGAGACCCAGCACAAATCCTCGACCGTGGCGTCCGACGCGGGCGCGACGGCCACCAAGTTCGTCACCGCGGATCCCAAGCTCGAGAAGGCTCTGCAGGCGGCCGCGTCCGCCACGCCGGACGACAAGGGGCCGCCGCCCGACGGGGTGTTCGGGCCGGGTCTCGCCGACCGCCGTCACCCCAAGGGTGCCCCGACGAAGGTCGACGTCGTCACCGACGGAGACGAGCCGCGCGTGATGATCGTCGCCGCCGGTGAACCCGCGCGTGCGTCCTCGTACGGGCCCGCTGGGCTCGAGCTGGCCGCCCAGATGGGCGCGCGCATCGCGCTGCCGACGGTCGACCTCTCGCTCGTGCTCGCGCCGGGGAAAAAGGACGAGGGCGGTTCGGACTGGATCGTGGCCGACCTGAAGAAAGTCGTGCCCGCGCGAGAGCAGTTCGGCGAGTTGCCGGCGGGCACCGACAAAGAGGTCGCGAGGCTCGTGGGCACCGAGCTGCGAATCAAGACGGGGGCCGACGGACTCTCGAGCGACCTCGCGATCGCGCTCCCCAAGGGAGCCCCGGACGAGCTCGGGCGGGTGGCGCGCAACGGAGCAGAGGCCCTCACGCTGGCCACGCTCGCGCCGCCGCCCAGGGCCGTGGGCGTGGGGGCGCAATGGATCGCCGAAACGCGGATGACGCTGGCCGGGGTCGACGTCGTCGCCTACCGCGCCTACCGGGTGAAGAGCGTGACGGGCGATAGGCTCCGGGTCAGCGTGGACCTTCGCGCATACGCGACGAGCTCCGATCCGCAGCTCGAGGGGGTGCCCAAGGGGGCGACGCTCGTCCAGATGAACGCCGAGGGACAGGGCGAGATGGAGATCGTCAAGGGCGAGCTCATGGCTCGCAAGGCGGACATCCAAGAGCGCGTGGTCATGGTTTTCCAGCCGGCCGACCCCGGGAAGGCCGCGGCGCCCGACCCCTTCGGCGGTGCCGCCGGAGACCCCGACCAGCAAAAGCCCCCGGCCGGCGGCGCCATGACGGCGCAGATTCTGACGCAGGCCACCCTGGTGCGCGGCGAGGACCTGCGCGCCGCCATGAGGCAGCCGTGAGAGCACGGCGCCGGCTCAGCCCTCGCCCTGCGCCCACTCGACATTAGGCGGGAAACACGGCGTCGGGGTACACTGCCGGAAGCTCGGGCGCTCATGAAGATTACCTGCCAGGCCTGCCAGGCCAAGTACAACGTCGCGGACGACAAGGTCCAGGGCAAGATCGTCAAGATCCGGTGCCGCAAGTGCGGTGCCACGATCGTCGCTCAGGGCAACGGCGCGGGGACGAACGGGACGGCCTCGCGGGGGCCCACTCCTCCGCAGGGATTCGCCGGCGACGACGTGCAGTGGCACGTGAACCTGGGCGAGGGCGACCCGCGTACGATGACGGTGCGAGAGCTCATCGAGGCGTACAACACCGGCGTCGTCACCCACGACACGTTCATCTGGACCGACGGGATGGACGACTGGAAGCCGCTGTCCGAGGTCGAGCCCGTCGTGGCGGCGCTCCACGCCGACGCGGCCAACGACGCGCCACCGCCCAGCGCGCGCGACCTCGCGTCCATCGGCCCGAACGTCCCGCAAGTGGAGAGGCCCGCGTCGGTGAAGCCGGAGCCCGCGTTTCAGTCTTCGGCAGTCGCCGAGTCGATAGCGCCCGGCTACGAGGCGCCGACGGCCATCGCGTCGTTCGCCATGCAAGCGCAGGTCGAGGCGCCGGTCGAACCGAAGCGTGCGGCGGTGAAGCGCGAGCCTCGCGCCCGCGATCTGTTCGCGAGCCGTGTCGCGAGCGAAGACGTGCAGACGAGCGCCCCCGTCGCGCCGCAATTGATGTCGAGCGTCGGTGCGGGCTCGAGCGTGGACGCGGGCAAGCTCACGGGGGAGCGAAACGAGAACTCCGTCCTTTTCTCGCTGGCCGTCCTGACGAAAGACTCGGCCGATGCTCCGGCGGCGCCCGCCAAGAACGTCAGCGAGGACTCGGGGCTCATCGATCTCAAGGCCCTCGCGGCAAAGGCCGAGTCGGTGCGGCCGTCCGCCCCGGGGAGTGCAGATGCGGCGGTGTTCGCGCCGCCGCTCGGGCTCGCAGCCTCTCCCCTGGGATCTCCCCTCGGCGCCTTCGGCGTGGGCGCGCCCGAAGAGCGGCCGAAGAGCATGCTCCCGCTTCTCATTGGCGGGGGGGCGGCGGCTGCCGTCCTGGGTGTCCTCTGCGTATTCGTCGGAATGAAGCTGGCCGGCTCGGGCACCGCGGCCGCAGCGAGCGCCGCGTCGGCGGCGCCGCTGGCCGCGACGGCCGAGCCCTCGGCGACGGCCTCCGCCACGGCACCTGCAGCTTCGACCACGGCCGACACGAGCGCGACGGCGTCAGCAGCCCCCAAGCCCAAGCCCGTGACGCCCGTGTACCACGCCGCAGCCCAAACGGCGCCCGCCAAGCCGGCCACGACCGGCGCCGCCCCCGCCGCGACGGCCGCTCCGCCCCCCGCGGCGAAGAAGGGCGGCAGCACCGACTGCGGCTGCAACGGCGACCTCATGTGCCTGATGAAGTGCTCAGCGCACTAGTCAACCCAACCAAGCATCCAGCGCGACCAGGCCGAAGAATGCGACGCTGACCCAGGCGTTGACGTCGAAGAAGGCCTTGTCGATGGCGGCAAGGCCGCGTCGGCGGACGAGGGAGTGTTCGTAGACGAGGAGCGATGCGGCCGTGACCACGCCGACTGCGAAGGCGACGCCTCGGCCCAGGGCGAGGCCGCAGCCCGCGAGCGCGGCGACCGTTACTGCATGCGCCGTGGCGCTTATCGTCAGGGCGCGCTTGCCTCCGAAGCGCGCGGGGATGGACTTTAGGCCCTCGCCCCGATCGAACTCCTCGTCTTGCAGGGAGTAGAGGACATCGAACCCGAGGAGCCACGTCAGGACGGCGACCATGAGCAGGACGATGCCCAAGCCGGGGCGGGCGCCCATGGCGATCCACGCCCCGCCCGGCGCGAGCGACAAGGCCAGACCCAGCCAGGCGTGCGCGCCCCACGTGAAGCGCTTTGCGTACGAGTATCCGAGCAGGATCACCAGCACGCCCGGGGCGAGGACGCCGGGCCAAAACCCGAGGAGCGCCGCGAGGAAAATGAAGGCGATGCCCGCTCCGACCGCGAGCGCCAGCGCCTCTCCGGCCGCGACGATTCCGGCCGGCACGTGGCGGCCGCGGGTGCGCGGGTTGCGCGCGTCGACGTCGCGGTCGGCCCAGCGATTGAACGCCATCGCGCTCGTGCGCGCGCACACCATGCAGCCGAGCAACGCGGCCCCACGAGCGACGTCGAGGGGGCGGTGAGGAACGGCGAGCGATAGCACCACGGCGCTGGCGGCGAACGGAAGCGCGAACACGGTATGCGAGACGGCGACCAGGGAGCCGTACGTCCGCACGCGCGTCGTCAGGTCGACGCGCGGGGCTCCGTTCGACGCGTCGGTCACGACGGCTCCCTTTCGCGGCGCACGATCCAGCGGCGCGGACGCCGTACGTTCGCCAGCACGAACGCGCACGCGTCGCCCGTCACGTCTCCTTCGATCGCGAAGATCCCGGGCCTGGCGCCGCGCGCGATGCGGCCGAGGTCCTCGCGTCCCAGCGTCCGCGCTCCCTCCCATGTCGCCATCCGCAGCAGGTCCCGCGCCGCGACGGTCGGGAACCGATCGGCCAGAGCGCGCGCTTCGGCCAGGACGTCGAGCGACGCGTTGGACGCCAGGGAGTCGGTGCCGAGCGCGGGGAAAATCCCGGCGGCGAGCGCCGCCAGCAACGGAGGCAGGCGCGTCTCGATGAAGAGGTTCGAGCGCGGGCAGAGCACGACCGGGGCGCCCTGGCGCGCGACGAGGGCCAGCTCGTCCGGCCGCGCATCGGTGAGGTGCACACAAGTCACATGGGGTCCAAGCGCTCCGAGATCGTCGGCGAACGCGACGGGCGCCTTGCCCGGCCATTCGAGCCGCTCGCGCGGCAGCTTGAGGCGGCTTTCGTACCAGCCTGGGATCGGGCCGTCGCCGTGCTCGAGGAAGCGTCGCTCCGCCGCGTGCTCCGACAGGTGCAGCGTGGCCCGCTGTCCCTTCTCGCGGGCCTGCGCGACGAGGCGGCGTACGACGGTGGGATGGGTGGTGTACAGCGTGTGAGGGCTGGGGACGTACGCGAACGCCGCCTCTGGCCACGTCGTCCCCATGCGCTCCGCGACGACGAGCGGCAACTCGGCGACGCGCGCCTCGAGCGAGGCGAGCTGCACGCCGAAGACCTCGTGGAACACGGTGCCCACGAACCCACGCCGCACGAGCTCCGGCACCGCCGCGAGCGAGTTCGTGACCTCGCCGATCGCGGCGGTCCCGGACGCCTCGAGCTCGGCGACGGCCTTCTCGATGGCCGCCGCATCTTGCTCCGGCTGGATCTCGGCGCGGGCGCCGATGAGGTGCTCGACCCACGGGACGAATCCGGCGCCGCCGGGCACCGTGCCGCGAAGGGCGCTGAGCTCGAGGTGCGTGTGCGCGTTGACGAGGCCAGGCAGAAGCACCCCTCGGACCCGCTCGACGTCCACCCCCGCGTGGCGCGGCAGGATCTCCTCCGCGGGGCCTACGTCGAGGACGACGCCCTTGGCGCCAAGGACGACGGCGGCGTCGCGAAGGACGTCCCCCTCTCCGGTGACGACGGCATCGGCGTGAACGGCACGCATTTTCGTCCCTCTGACCTCCGCCTCAGGAGGGCGTCGTGAGCCAGTCGTAGCGGACATTGCGCCGGGCGGCCTTGAAGCCGGCCGCACGGATGCGCCGCTCCATCGCGTCGGCGTTCATGCAGAACGTGGTCCCCGCGCTCGACACGACGCTCTCCTCGAACATGACGCTGCCGAAGTCGTCGGCGCCGAACCGCAGCGCAACCTGGCCGACCTCGGGCCCTTGCGTCACCCACGACGCGCCGACGTGATCGACGTTGTCGAGCAGGATGCGCGCGACGGCCTGCTGCCGCAGGTAAAGCAG
>Ga0302326_10007536_pt1 | contig 24171 bp, 26 predicted proteins | sample Palsa_T0_3_FD_202264 | JGI IMG/M metagenome (GOLD analysis project Ga0302326, IMG submission 202264) | Peat permafrost microbial communities from Stordalen Mire near Abisko, Sweden - Palsa_T0_3 | ecosystem: Environmental > Terrestrial > Soil > Palsa > Peat permafrost | place: Sweden: Abisko... | reverse complement strand
TCTTGGTGGCTGCCATGGTGTCCCCCGACGGTGTTCCCGGCTGCGTTCTCGCGGCCGGTAATCACAGAGTCGGATGGGGCGGTGGCGGCACGGTTGCGATTACCGGTGCAGCCCGGTGGCAGGAAAATTAACCCCGGTCTGCCCCCCGGAAATCCATCAGGATGCCGGTCATCACGGGGGTGGCGGCCGGGTTCCATGAGGTCACGATCCCAGTGCCGCGCGGACAGGTCGGCCAGAAGAAGGTCGGCCAGAAGAAGGTCGGCCAGAAGAAGGTCGGCCGCCCAGGGTGCAGCGGTCCTGCCTGGCCATAGCGGTGCGGAAATGGCCGTTCCCGCCGGACGGAACCTAACCGCTGATCTAACTGGCGGGCTGGCCCGCGGCTGCTGCTCTCTGGGCCTTGAGCTGCTTCTTGAAGGCCCGCACCTCGGCCAGTGACGCGTCGTCCACGATGTCAGCGACGGAGTAGTGCGAGCCCTCCTCGCCGAACCGGCCGGCGGCCTCGCGCCAGCCGTCGGGCCGCACGCCGAACTGCTTGCCCAGTAGCGCGATCAGGATCTGGGCCTTGTAGGCGCCGAACCCGGGCAGCTCCGACACCCGTGCAAACAGCTCCTCGCCGGTCGCGGCGTCTGCCCAGACCCGGGCGGCGTCGCCGTCGTAGCGATCGGCGATGATCCTGGCGAGGTCCTGGACGCGGGCGGCCATCGCCCTGGGGTAGCGGTGCAGCGCGGGCCGCTCGCTGAAGATGCTGGCCAGGGCCTCAGGGCCGTAGCCGGCCAGTTCCTCGGCCGTCGGCTCGTGGCCGAGCCGCTGCACAAGGATCTGCGGCGAGCTGAATGCCTTCTCCAGCGGGACCTGCTGGTCAAGCAGCATGGCGATCAGCAGCGCCAGCGGGCTGCGGGACAGCAGCTCGTTGGCGCTTGCATCGATGGGCAGCGTCAGCGTCATGGCATCCTCCAGGTTCACCCGCCATCATCATCCATGCAGCAACCCGGACAGATGTCACGATCCGCAAGACCGGCGGGCAGGCCAGCGGCATGGCGGAACTTCGGCTGTCCGCCTGGCGTTACCGTAGCGACCGGGGAATGTGGTCTAGTTATCTGGTCATCAGTGAGCGGGAACGCAATGATCCCGCCAAGGAGAGGAAGTCCGGTATGTCGCCTCACATGAAGTTCGGCATCGCCGGTGTCATCATCGGGCTCATCCTGTTCGCGGTGCTCCCCTGGTACGTGCCCCTGCTCATCATCGCGGCAGCGATCGCTATCCCGGCGGTGCTCTACGCGATGCTTGACCCCTCCCAGCGCCGCCGCCTGCGCCGGGCCCGCGGCCGCAAGCAGCTCGGCAACTGACGCTCGCACTGTCGCGCCGACGGCGGATCGCTCCTGGCAGCGGGGGTGCTGACACTCAGCCCAGTGCCGGTCAGCTGAGCAGGCCCGGGTAGAGCAGCGACAGTTCCCGGGGGTAGCCGGCAATCAGCCGCAGCTCGTCGTCGGTAAGCGGCTTCCCGGTCGCCGACGCACAGAGCTGCACCAGCCTGAACACCAGGTCCTCGTCGTCACCGGCCTCAATGCCGAGACCGTCCATTACGTGCCGGAACCCCGCCAGCCCGCCGTACTCTCCGGTCAGCACGACCCGGCCCGGAGTGGCATGCCAGTCGGCCGGGAACGCGCCGAGGGTGTCGTCGTCGTACAGCTCGTAGTTGTGCCGGTTCTTGAGCGCGCCGTCCGCGTGGATACCCGACTCGTGCGCGAACGCGTTGCGGCCGGTGCCGGGCTGGTTCTGGGGCAGCGGCTGACCGAAGGCGTAACTCGCCCAGAGAGCGAACCGCCTGGCCCACGACAAGTCGATCCGGTCGCCGATCTCGGCCTTGCCGGATATCCCGAATCCGTGCTGGAAGGCGAGAATGCAGGACAGCAGGTCGGCGTTGCCTGATCGCTCGCCGATACCGTTCACGCAGGTGTTGACCCAGGCGTCCTGGCCGGCGTCGAGGTCGCCGAGCGCGCCGGATACCGAGTTCGCCACGGCCATGCCCAGGTCGTTGTGGCAGTGCGTCTCCACCGGGATGGACACCGCGCTGGCCAGCTTGGCGAACCGGTCCCGGATCCGCTCCGGGCTGTCCCCGCCGATCGTGTCGCAGTAACGCACCCGGTCGGCCCCGGCGTCCCTGGCGGCGAGCGCGAAATCGTGCAGGAACGCGTCGTCGGTGCGGGACCCGTCCTCGGCGTTGACGCCGATGGTGCGGGCGCCGGCCTGCTTCGCCGCCGCGACGGCCGCTGTCATTTCCGCGATGATCGCCGCGCGGTCGAGCCTGCCGCGGAACTTATGCTCGATCATCTGATCCGAGGTGGAGATCGACAGGTTGTAGTGACTCAGCCCCAGCGGCGCCGCGCGCTCCACGTCAGCGGCGATGGCCCGGCACCACCCGGACAGCCGCAGCGGCCCGAACGCCCCGGCCGCCGACAGCGCCACGTTCGCCCGGACGTAGGGCACCTCGTGGAAGAGGAACGGAAAGCCGATCTCTGACTGGGCCACGCCCAGCCTGGCCAGGTAGAAGTTGATCATCGTCTTGCCGAACTTGGACAGTCCCGTCCTGGCGGTCTGCACGCCGTCGCGGTTGGTGACATCGAGGAAGTGAACCGTCGGCATTCCTGGCCTCCCTGGATCGTCGGGCCCAGCAGCGCCGGCCCATCGGTCGACCGGCACTCCAGCAGGGCATCCCGCTCATCTGCCGTCATGGTCGATCACTAGTGTACAGTTATAATCAATGTTGATTAAAATCAACTATCGGGGATACTTCCGCCCGGAGGTCCGCGCGGATCCTGGCGGAACCAGCGAGTGCAACCCGAGCGATGTGGCTCTGGGCGGGTTGGGTGCCGTCCAATGCCACATCGCACGGGTTACGGGGGGCAGGGAGCAGAGCGGATGAACGGATGGGCGGCGTGACGGAGTGGATCGGGGCAGCCGATGCCGCGCGGCGGCTCGGCATCAAGCAGGCCAGTCTCTACTCCTACGTGAGCAGGGGAGTCCTCACCCGCCGGACCGGCCAGGACGGCAGGGCCAGCATGTTCGACCCCGGCGAGGTGGAGAGCCTCGCCAGGAGGGGCCGGCCGCGCCGGCCGCCGGGCGCTACCGAGCTCGTCATCGAGTCGGCGCTCACCGAGATCGCCGGTGACCGGCTCTGGTACCGGGGCCAGGAAGCCACCGTGCTCGCGACCAGCCGGAGCTTCGAGGAGGTCGCCTGCTTCCTGTGGACGGGCTCGTTCGACGATGCCCGGCCGGCCGGGCCCTGGCGCGCTACTGGCGAGGCCATCGCGGTGGGCGCCGCCGCTCAGGCGGCGCTGCCGGCCGGCACGCTGCCGCTTGAGCGGCTGCAGGTGATCGTTCCCGCCCTCGCGGCCACCGACCCGCTGCGCCTCCAGCTCGATGCCCCGGCGGTCATCGCGGCGGCCCGCGGCCTCATCGCCGGCCTGGTCGACTGCCTGCCCCGGGCGGGTCCGGACGAGGTGGCGGCCTCCGGCACCAGGGCTAGCTCGGGAGACGCCGCGAACCCGGGTGGCGCCGCGGGTCCGGGCGGCGCGGCTGACGGCTCCATCGCTGCGCGGCTGGCGACCAGGCTGTGCCCGCACCCGGGGCTGCCGCGCCTCACGGCGACACTGCAGGCGGCGCTGGTGCTGCTGGCCGACCACGAGCTCGCCGCTTCCACGCTGGCTGCCCGGGTCGCCGCCTCGGTGCGGGCGGACCCGTACGCGGTGGTGGCGACCGGCCTCGGCGCGGTCGGCGGCGCGCTGCACGGCGGCGCCTCCCTGGGCGCTGAGCTGATGCTGGCCTCCGCCAGCGACCCGGCCGACGCGCCTCGCGTCGTCGGCGAGCTGCTCCGGCGTGGTGAGCGGATCCCCGGATTTGGTCACTTTGTGTACAAGACCGGCGATCCGCGATCCGTTCTGCTACTTGCGATGACCAGGGACCTCGCTGCTGGCTCGCCGCGGCTGGTAGTCGCCGACGCGGTGCTCGCCGAGGCCCGCCGCCGGGCACTCCCCGAGCCGAACATTGATTTTGCCCTGGCTGCCCTCGCGGACGCCGCGGGGATGATCCGGGGCGCCGGGGAGGCCGTGTTCGCGGTCGCCCGTAGCGCCGGCTGGCTGGCGCACGCGCTGGAAGAGTACGCGCGCAAGCGGCCGATCCGGCCGCGCGGCATCTACACCGGTCCGCCTGCCGGCCTGTCCTGACTGGCGTCCCGCCGGCCGGCGGCAGCTAGTCTGAGCTGCGTTATCGGCATTTCTGCCGGTGTATCGCGCCGGCGGCCTGAGGCGGGGAGGACGGCATCAATGATCGAGATAACGGCCATTGAAACCCGGTCGCTCGGCGATCGCTCCTATCTCGCCACGGACGGCTCTGTCGCGCTCGTGATCGATCCGCAGCGCGACTTTGACCGGGTCCTCGAGCTCGCCGCGGCGCGCGGCGTGACGATCACTGACGTCTTCGAGACCCACATTCACAACGACTACGTGACCGGGGGGTACGCGCTCGCCCGCGCCACCGGCGCCGTCTATCACGTGAACGCCGCCGACCAGGTGACGTTCGCGCGGACTCCGATCACCGACGGTGACGTCATCGAGGTCGGCGCCATGCGGCTGCGCGCGCTGGCCACGCCCGGTCACACGTTCACCCACTTGTCCTATGCGCTGACCGGCGGCGGCACGGTGGTAACGGCCTTCACCGGCGGCTCGCTGCTGAACGGCTCGACCGGGCGGACCGACCTGCTGGGGGCGCAGCACAAGGTCGAGCTGGCCAGGGCGCAGCATGGCTCTGCCCGGCGGCTCGCCCGGGAGCTGCCGGACGACGCGTCGGTCTGCCCGACGCACGGGTTCGGCAGTTTCTGCTCCGCGACGGAGGCGAGCGGCCTGTCCTCGACGATCGGTGACGAGAAGCACGTCAACCCGGCCCTGACGCTGGCCGAAGCCGAGTTCGTCGAGACGATGCTGGCCGGGCTGGACGCCTATCCGGCGTACTACGCGCACATGGGCGCGGCCAACGCGGCCGGCCCTTCGGCTCCCGACCTCACTCCGCCGCGCCGGGCCAGCGCCGCCGACCTGCGGCGCGGCATCGAGGCCGGGGAGTGGGTGGTGGACCTGCGCTCGCGGACCGCGTTCGCGGCCGGGCACCTGCGCGGCACGCTGAACTTCGAGCTCGGCGACAATTTCCCCACCTACCTGGGCTGGCTCATCCCGTGGGGCACGCCGCTGACGCTGATCGGATCGACCGCCGCGGACGTCGCGGCGGCGCAGCGCGAGCTTGCCCGGATCGGGATCGACAAGGTGGCGGCGGCCGCCACGGGTCCGGCGGCGGAATGGGCGGACGGCGAGCCGCTGCAGGCGTTTCCCATCGCGGACTTCGCCGGGCTGGAGCGGGCACGCGACGGCAGCGCGGTGGTGCTCGACGTGCGCCGTGACGGTGAGTGGTCGCGGTCCCATCTCGACGGGGCCGTGCACATTCCGCTGCACGAGCTGGCCGCCCGGCTCGGCGAGCTTCCGGCCGGCCAGGTGTGGGTGCACTGCCAGGCCGGTTACCGCGCATCGGTCGCCGCGTCCCTGCTGGACGCGGCGGGGATCCCGGTGGTGCTCGTCGATGACGAGTTCGGCCGGGCGCAGCGGATCGGGCTCGTCCCCGGCGTCGCGTAGCCGGGGCCGCGGCGGGGCGGGCGCGGCGCGGCGCGGCGGGCGCGGCGGGGCGGGGCGGGGAATCAGATGGGCCTGCCCGGCATTTCCCCTAACACGAACCCCCTTCCCAGGAGATGCCCGATGTCCGTACGCCGCCTGAATCACGCCGTCCTGTACGTCAGGGACCTGGCCGGCACCGTTGACTTCTACCGGGCCACGCTCGGCTTCGAGGTTCGCACCGAGATCCCGGGGCGGGCAGCGTTCCTCCGGGCGCCGGGATCGGCCAATGATCACGACCTGGGCCTGTTCGAGGTCGCCGGCGCCAGCCTGCCGGACAGCCCGTCGCTCGGGCTGTACCACCTCGCCTGGGAGGTCGGGACGCTGGCCGAGCTCGCCGAGGCCCGGGCCAGGCTCGCCGAATGGGGCGCGCTCGTCGGTGCCAGCGATCACCGGGTGTCGAAGTCCCTGTACGCCAAGGACCCGAACGGGATCGAGTTCGAGGTGATGTGGCGAGTCCCGGCCGAGGACTGGGAGCAGGAACTGCGGGGCGGCGAGATGATCGCGCCGCTTGACCTTGACGGCGAGCTCGCCCGCTGGGGGCAGCGGGCGACCGGCGCCGCCGCCGGCTCGGTAACCTGATCCGCCCGGACCGGCCCCGGCCCCGGCCCTGACAGGCCCGCTGCGAACCCGGCCAGGGCCGGACAGGCCCGCTGCGAACAGCATGGGTGGGACTTCAGTGCGGAAACAGCAACAGCGGAGTCCCATCCACGTTGTTCGCGGGAGGTATGCACGGGTCTGTGCCGCAGATCTCGTCTAGTTGGCCACTAGTCAAGGTCAAACGCGGCGTGAATGGCCGCGGCGAGGGCGGCTTCGTCCGCGGGCAGCAGGTAGCCGATCTGTGCGCCCAGTGCGCTCTTGGGAACTGTCACGATGTTGTCGCAGCTGACGACGCCGACATGATCGAGGCCGTTCGCCCGTCCTACCGGGACTTCGGTCGAGAGGCCGCGGACGGTAGTGGTGATGGGCGCCACCGTGACCCGTGCCATGTGCGGCCGTACCAGTTCCCTGGTCAGAACCACAACCGGCCGGGCCTTGTCCAGCCGGGCGGTGTGAATGGGCCGCACTAGTCAACGTCCAGCGGTGCGCGCGCGGCATAGTCCGCCAGGCTGTCCATCTCGGGATCCGAGCCGGCCCCGGCCAGGATGGCCGCGTCCCTGGCCGCGATCACGCGGCGGAACTCCCTGGCCAGGGCTCGCTCGACAACGGACGCTCGGCTCGGCGCCTGGCCCTCGGCCACCAGCCGGTCGAGGAACTCGACCGTGCTGTCGGGCAGCCGCACGGCGATCTGGATGCTCATGAGCCATAAAATACCAGATTGGTATTCACCTTACGATCGATCTGGGATGCATGCGGTCGGCGCGAGCGGAGGCAGGCGCATCGGGGACGTCTGCATTGCGGAACCCGGGAACTGCATTGCGGTACCCGGGAACGGCGGGCTGGCAATGTGCGACGCCGAAACGGGCCGTCACCCTCCGATGGGGGGCTGGGCGCCGGCCTTGCCTGGCGGCCGGGTGCTGGCCTCGATCGTGCCCTTGTAAGCGATCCCGCGGATACGCACCACCGGTGCGTCCGGTGGCAACAGGCACTCCCATTCCTCGTCGGCAGACCAGCCCTTGGTCACCCCGAAGCCCTCCATCTCGGCCCGGACCCCTGGTGGCAGCAGGATGTCGATCCGGGACTTGTAGGCGACGGCGACAACGGTGGTGTCGTGCGCCGTCAGCTCAGCGGCACGCAGGTCGAGCCAGCCGCTGCCCTTGTAGACAACCGAGGTGAACCGCTCAGGTACCCGCCACCGGCCTGCTCTCCTGATCGAGCTCTTCAGTGCGACGGCGAACCGCCCGGGGCCCCGGCCTGCCGCGGTCCCGGGCACTGTGCGGTCCGGCACGGCGGGCAGATCATCAAGCAGCGGCGTCAGGTCCGCGGCTGTGCTGGCCGTGAGCGCCGCGCGGGTGCGCTCGTCGAAGGCGCCGTCGCTCAGCCTTCCTTCGGCAAAGGCGGCCTGCAGGCGCTGCACAGCGGCATCCCTGTCCTGGTCAGAGGCGCGGATCGCGGGCGGGTGCACCGGCCCGGGAGCTGGATCGATCGGCAGTTTCATGAATGACCTCCTGGCTAGTTGCGATATATCTTAACCAGGCTGGCCTCGCGGCACGCCAGGGTCGCCGGACGCCAGGGTCGCCGGACGCCAGGGTCGCCGGACGCCAGGGTCGCCGGACGCCAGGGTCGCCGGACGCCAGGGTCAGGGCGCGCTAGGGGTCGGTCAGTTCCTCGTAGAGACTGACGGTCTGGGCGGCGATGCTGGCCCAGTCGAACTCGGCGATGGCCCGCTCGCGCCCGCGCTTGCCCATTACGGCCGCCAGGTCCTGATCGCGGACCAGCGCGTTGACCGCGTCGGCGAGCGCGGCCGGGTCGTCGGGCGGCACCAGAGTCCCGGTCTGGCCGTCGACCACCACCTCGGGAATGCCGCCGACCCTGGACGCGACCACCGCGGTGGCACACCCCATTGCCTCCAGGTTGACGATGCCGAGCGGCTCGTACAGTGACGGGCAGACGAACGCGGTGGCATGCGTCAGCAGCTGGATCACCTCGGGCTTGGTCAGCATGCCCGACAGCCAGATCACCCCGGACCGGGTTTCGCGCAGGTCCTGCACCAGCCCGGTGACCTCGACGGCGAGCTCCGTGGTGTCCGGCTGGCCGGCACAGAGCACCAGCTGCGTCTCGGGGTCGAGACGTGAGGCGGCGCGCAGCAGGACGGGCAGCCCTTTCTGCCGGGTGACGCGGCCCACGAAGACGACCAGGGGACGGTCCGGGTCCACGCCGTAGCGCTCCAGCACATCGGTGCCGGGGTCGGGGGAGTACTCGCGGGTGTCGATCCCGTTGCGGATGACCCGGACGCGGTCGGCCGAGATGGCCGGATAGCAGCCCAGCAGATCAGCTCGCATTCCCTCGGAGACCGCGATGACAGCGGCGGCTGACTCGAGCGCCGTCCGCTCGCACCAGGACGAGAGCGCGTAGCCGCCGCCAAGCTGCTCGGCCTTCCACGGCCGCAGCGGCTCCAGCGAGTGCACGGTGGCGACATGCGGGATTCCGGACAGGAGCGAGGCCAGTTGGCCGCCCATGTTCGCGTACCAGGTGTGCGAGTGGACTAGGTCCGCCGCGGCTGCGGCGGACGCCATCGACAGGTCGACGGAGATCGTCTGCAGGGCCTGGTTCGCGCCAGCCAGCCGGTCCCATGGCTGGTGGGCGACGGCTCCCGGCCGGTCGGCGCCCTGGCAGTGCACGGTCAGGTTGACCAGGCCGCTGAGCTCGCGCGCCAGGTACTCGACGTGCACCCCGGCTCCGCCGTACACGTCCGGCGGATACTCCCTTGTCAGCATGGCCACCGAGAGCTTGCCCCGAGCGCCGTCGGCGGTCATTCCGGCACCAGCTGGCCCTTGCCGACAACGGTGACCCCGCCATCGGAGACGACGAATCCGCGTGCCCTGTCGTGTTCCTTGTCCACTCCGACCTGGACCCCCTCGGGGACGATGACGTTCTTGTCCAGGATCGCGTTCTTGACCACAGCGTGCCGGCTAATGCGCGTGTTATGCAGGATGACCGAGCGTTCCACGTTCGCCCAGCTGTCCACTCGTACCCCCGGGCAGAGCACGGACTTGAGCACCAGCCCGCCGGAGACGATCACACCGTTGCTGACCAGGCTCGAGATCGCCCGGCCGACCCGGTCGCCGGTGTTGTGCACGAACTTGGCCGGCGGCACTGACGGCACGTTGGTCAGGATCGGCCACTTGTCGTTATACAGATTGAATACCGGGTGGACGGCGCAGAGATCCATATGCGCGTCGAAGTAGGAGTCGAGCGTCCCGACATCGCGCCAGTAGCCAGCGTCCCGCTCGGTCGCCCCCGGCACCTTGTTGGTCTGGAAGTCGTAGGCCTGGACGCTGCGCTCGCCGACCAGCATCGGAATGATGTCGCCGCCCATGTCGTGCCTGCTGTCGTCGTTGGCGGCGTCCTTCCGCAGCGCCTCGACGAGCGCGTCACTGGTGAAGACGTAATTGCCCATCGAGGCGAACGCCTCGTCCGGCTTGCCGGGACGAGCAGGCGGATCGGCGGGCTTCTCCAGGAACGCCTCGACCGTGCGCCCGTCCTTGCCGACCTCGATCACGCCGAACTCGGTGGCTTCAGTCCTCGCCACCGGGATCGCCGCAACGGTGGCGGCAGCGCCCGACTCGACGTGCTGCTCGATCATCTGACCGGGGTCCATCCGGTAAACATGGTCGGCCCCGAAGACCACCACGATGTCCGGCCGGTCGTCGTAGATCAGATTGAGCGACTGGTAGATGGCGTCCGCCGAGCCGGTATACCAGTGCGGGCCCCGTCGCTGCTGGGCGGGGACCGGCGTCACGTAGTTGCCAAGTAGGCTGCTCATCCGCCAGGTCGTGGTGATATGCCGGTCGAGACTGTGGCTCTTGTACTGGGTCAGAACGCAGATCCGCAGGCAGCGAGCGTTCACGAGATTCGAGAGCGCGAAATCTACCAGCCGGTAGAGCCCGCCGAACGGCACCGCCGGCTTGGCCCGGTCGGCGGTGAGCGGCGCCAGCCGCTTGCCGGCCCCGCCGGCCAGCACGATGCCGAGAACCCGCGGCTCGGTCATAGTCGCCTCCTGGAACTTTGGTTCGGGACCTTGCCCGCCTCAGCCGTCCGGTCGGGAGTCAGCCGATCGTCGGCCTTCAGGCTCCCCCAAGTGTTGTCCTATTGCCGCCCCGGAGGTAAGGGCACACGGCCCTGACGACCGAAAATCTTTGCCGGGCTCAGGGATCGGCTCGGATCGGGTCGGATCGGATTCGGTAGCAGGCCATACGCAGCGTGCCGATTGGCAGCAGGACCGCCGCGGTTACCATGTCACGCTCTGGACGGAACTGGGGAAGCGGTCTCGAACGAACTGGGCGGAGCGGCGGCCCGGAAGGAACTGGGAGATGCCCGGAACTGGGAGAGACCTGGAAGGAACGGGGAGGTCAGGAACTGGGAAGCTGCGCGGATGGGACCAGGGGAATCAGCGGTGCTGGCGCGGGCGTTCGGAATCGCATGTCGTCTGTCGTGATCGCTACCGCCTTCGGCGGCCCTGAAGTGCTGTCGGTCGCCGATGAGCCGGTACCAGAGCCCGGGCCCGGGCAGGCGCGCGTGCGGGTCCGGGCCGTCGGTGTGAACCCGATCGACTGGAAGGTCTACAGCGGTGCCTTTGGTGCCGACCCAGCGCGGCTTCCGATCCGCCTCGGTTCGGAAGCGGCTGGTGTGGTCACGGCGATCGGGCCCGACGCGGCAGGCCCGGCCGGGCCGATCGCTGTAGGGGATGAGGTGATCGCGTTCCGGGTGTCCGGCGCTTACGCCGCCGAGCTGGTCGCGTCGGCCCAGGCCCTGGTCCCGAAGCCGCCCGCGTTGGATTGGGCACAGGCCGCGGGGCTGATGCTCGCCGGGACAACCGCATGGCACGCCCTGACCGTGACAGGCGTACGCGAGGGCGACACGGTGCTGATCCACGGTGCGGCCGGTGGAGTCGGCATCATGGCGGTACAGCTCGCCACCGCCCGCGGCGCCATAGCCGTGGCCACGGCCAGCCCGGGACACCACGAGTTCCTGCGCGGGCTCGGCGCGCTGCCCGTGTCTTACGGCGACGGCCTGGCCGGGCGGGTCCGCGCCGCAGCGCCCGGCGGCATCGACGCCGCGCTGGACCTGATCGGCACCGACGAGGCCATTGACGTCTCGCTCGCGCTCACCGGCGACCGGGCCCGGATCGCTACTATCGCCGCGTTCGCACGCGGACTGCAACTCGGCATCCGGGTCCTCGGCGGCGCGCCGGGCGCGGACCCGGGCACCCAGATCCGTGCTTCCGCGCGCCTGGATCTGGCACGGCTGGCCCAGGACAAGACGCTGCGCGTCTTCGTGACCCAGACCTTCCCGCTGGCACAGGCTGCCGACGCTCATCGCGCGGTCATGACCGGTCACGTCACCGGCAAGATCGCGCTCATCGCCTAACCCACTCATCGCCTAGCCCGCCCAGCGCCGCCGCCGCCGTCCTCCCTCGCCCGGAAGTTCAACCGACGTCACTCGATAGCGTGCGGCAACAGCATGGTTGGGACTCCGCTGTCGCTGTATCCCGCTGAAGTCCCAACGACGTCGTTCACGGCGCGCTCGGCGCGTCGGCTCAGGCCTGAGAGCGCCTTGGGGCAGGTCAGCCGCTAAGGGTCAGCCGAAGTTTGGACTGGGGGTGACCGAGGTCCGCCCAGTCATCCATGAAGCACGCGGTGAGGCCGTGCTGAGCAGCGAGCGCTACCAGCGTCTCGGTCCGGTAGTAGAAGTCCTCCCGCAGCACCTGATGCTCCTCGCCTGTCGTCCGGTCGAAGGTGAAGTCGAAGAAGCCACCGGGCGCCATGACCCTGCCGATGTTGCTCAGGCACTCGCCGATCACGTCGATGGGGGAGTGCGAGAACACGCTGTGCGCGTGCACGACGTCGAACTGCCCTGCGGGCAGGAAAGCGAACCGCATGTCCCGGACCAGGGTCAGGTAAGGCGCCTTTCCCTGCAGGCCGAACTCGGTGATGGTGTCCTGCGCCGCGAGCAGGATGTCGGGCGATATGTCGACGCCGTAGTAGTTCCCGGCGTCCAGGTAGTCGATAAACAGTCGGCCGGCCCGCAGGTTGCCGCAGCCGATCTCGAGCATCCGCATGCCGGGCTTCAGCCCGTGCCCGAGCAGATAGTCGAACTGCAGCTGGCCGATCTTCAGCCAGGACTCCCGCGTGTCACTGCCCACCGCGGCCTGGTGACTGCGCGAGGCGTCAGACCGCATCACGGCCCGGTAATAGCTGACGTGGTCAGCCGCCCGCACGCCGAGCCACGCGTCGCGGCCGCGACGGCGCGCGTACGGCAGGATTCGGCGCGGGTGACGCGCGGCATAGCCGATCTTGAAAACCAGGCGGGAGCGATTCTTCGCGGTCACGGCTCCAAGCTAGGCGCGCCCGGGGCCGACGCCACCAGGGCGCGCTGAAGTTTTTGCCCTACCGTGATCATGCGGCGGTAATTGGCCCACCGTCAGCGGCCTCGGCATCGGTGCTGCCCATCCGCGCGGCTACGGCCCTGGTGGCGAGCAGGCGCGCCGCCTCCATGCCGACGCCCATGATGGCTGACCAGGCGAGCGCCTCCTTCAGCGCGACACCGGGATCCTGCGGATCTGTGGGCGGCTCCTTGCCGGTAACCCGCTTCCAGCCGAAGGAAATCACCTTCCTGGCGACACTCCCCGCGACGAACGCGGCGACCATGCCGGCTACCCGGCTGCTGCCGCCGGCGCGCTTGGCTGCCATCCGATATCCCTTCCTGACGCATGTCCGGCGATCATCCCACGGCTGTGATCATCCCACGGAGCTGTCGCCGGTGCGGGCGACGGGACGCGATCTCTCGATTGCGGCGGCCAGCTCACCGGGGTTCCTGGTGGCGAGAAGCCAGTAGGGCGCCGGTGGTGGCGAGCTTCGGCGCATGCGCCGCCGCCAAGGCCGGTTGCGGGCGGCAAGCCAGTAGGGCGTCGCCTGGGCTGATCCGCTGACCTCGACATATACGGCGAGTTTGAGGTAGGGCCTGATGAGCGTGAAGGCGGCCGGATCCGCACGCGGGCCGCGCATCGCGCGGGCCTGGGCCTCGTCAAGCGGTGCCACTTCGCCGGCTTCCCGCAGCGGCAGCACGGCCTGGCCGGCCCGCAGTTCGCCGTCAGCCACCTCAATCTTCGTGCCGCCCCAGATGAGCAATGCCGCGGCGCATCCGCCGCCGAGGACGACATACACCGAGATCGCGACCGCCACGCTGTAACCGGCCCACAGAGTGCTGCCGAAGAGGGCAACGCAGAGCAGGCCGAGCAGCCACCAGGAGGCCGGCGCGCGAAGCTGTTCACGGTAGTTGCCCATAACGCCACGGTAGTTGGTTACATGGGGGGCATGACTGGCCGATGGACGCGACGGCGCGCCGGAGATCCTGGGATAGCCGATCTCGATCTGCCGGAATACGCCGACAGCGCCGCCGACGGCGTGACCGCCGCGCTGGCCAGTGACGACGCCGGGCTAGCGCCGGCCGGCCCGCGGGTGTCCGGCCCGGGGGCGGCCGGCCCGGGGGCGATCAAACCGGAGGCAACCCGCCCGGAGGCAACCCGCCCGGGGGCGGCCGGCCTGGGGGCAACCAGCCCGGAGGCGATCAAGCCGGAGGCAACTTACCCGGAGGTGGCTAGCGCGAGGGCAATCCGCCCGAGGGCAATCCGCCCGAAGGCAATCCGCCCGGAGGCGCCCCGCCCGGGGCCGGCCGGCAGGCTGAGGGCCGCCGTGCTGGGCCTGCGGCAGCGCACGCAGGCTGCCGTGGCGGAGCCGGGCGTCACAGTCCCGGACGATATTCCAGTACCGGGCCACATGCCAGATCCGCCAGGTACGCCGAACGTTCCCCGGATACTCCAGCAGACAGCCGCCTGGTCCTGGCGGCTGCTCCTGGTCGGCCTGCTGATCTACGTCACCTTCCGGGTTGCCAGCTCGCTGCGCCTGGTCGTGCTGCCCTGCCTCGCCGCCCTTCTGCTCACCGCGCTGCTGCATCCGCTCACGGAGCGCCTGCGGAGGTTCGGGATGCCCTCCCTGGCCGCGACCTGGTGCACGATTCTCGCCGTCATCGTGGTGCTGGCCGCCGTGGGCACGCTCCTGGCCAACCGGGTGAGCGCGGATTACCCGCAGCTGTCCGCCGAGGTCAGGCACACGGCGAGGCAGGTACAGCTCTCCCTGGCGGGGCCGCCGTTTCACCTCAGCAGCGTCCGCCTGCAGCAATACTCCAACCAGCTTGTGCAGTTCCTGTCTCAGCACAAGTCGGTGGTGGCGGGCACGGTCGTGACCGGGGGCAAGATCGTCCTTGAGCTGCTGACCGGGCTCGTGCTGACGGTGTTCATCACGTTCTTCCTGCTCAAGGATGGCGCGCGAATCTGGGCCTGGCTGGTGAGCCCGCTCCGGCCGCGGGCCAAGAGCCGGGCCCGCAACGCGGGTCTCGCCGCATGGGACGCGCTGGAGAACTACGTCAGGGGAACCACGGTGGTCGCGGCGATCCACGCCGTCTCGATCGGCCTCGCGCTCTGGCTCATCGGGGTGCCGCTGCTCATCCCGCTGATCGTTCTCGTCTTCGTCGCCGCGTATTTGCCGCTCGTCGGGATCCTGATCGCCGGGGCGCTCGCCATCCTGGTGACCCTCGGCACCAAAGGCTGGGCCGCGGCGGTGATCCTGCTCTGCGTGTTCCTGGTGGAGAACCAGGTCGAGAGCCACCTGCTGCAGCCGCTGGTCGTCGGGCGGATCGTGCGGCTGCACCCGCTCGCGATCATCCTGGTGCTGGCCGTCGGCGGCATCGTGGCCGGCATTCCTGGCGCGATCGTCGCGGTGCCAGCCGCCGCCGCCATCAGCCATGCCTGGCCGTACCTGCGGGGCACCAAGACCGGGCCGCCCGGCAAGGCGGGGCCGCCCGGCGAGATCACGGCAAGCGCCGACACGAGCGAGCCGTGACCGCGGCCAGGTCGGGAGCACCCTGGGTCCTTGTGCCCGCCCGGGAATTACGGTGCGGCCCCAGGCCGGCGGTAAGGTCGCGTGCGTGAACACCGCCGGGGAGGACGGCCGCCATGGCGCCCGCGAACACTGACGCGTACGCTGACCCGAACACTGAGCAGGATGCGGTGCACGTGCTGATCAAGCGGCTTGATCCCGGCGTGCCGCTGCCGGTCCGTGCCCATCCAGGGGACGCGGGCGCCGACCTGGTCGCGGCCGCCGACGTGGAGCTCGCACCGGGTCAGCGGGCCGTCGTGCCCACCGGCCTGGCCATCGCGCTGCCCGATGGATACGCCGCGTTCGTGCATCCGAGGTCCGGCCTGGCAGCCCGGCATGGCGTAACCATCGTGAACGCGCCAGGCACGGTGGACGCGGGGTACCGTGGCGAGATCAGGGTGACCCTGATGAACACTGACGCCGACAAGCCCGTCCGCTTCCAGCGTGGTGACCGGATTGCCCAGCTGATAGTTCAGCGAGTCGAGCGCGCGGTGTTCCACGAGGTCGAGATCCTCCCCGGCTCCGCCAGGGGGGACGGCGGCTTCGGATCCACCGGAGGCCACGCCGCGACCGCGGTCCAGGCCGCCGGCGACGACAATCCAGCGAAAAGGTAAGGAGCATGCCGAGTGGCTTTCCGACGGCGTCGCCGTGAGGATGCGGTCCAGCCTGAACTCGACGACGACGCCGCCCAGGACGAGCTGGATATCGAGGACGACGCGGATTTCGACGACCTCGCAGCCGACCTCGCGGCCGATCTTGCCGATAACGGCCCGGGCGACCTAGCGGACGCCGGCGGCCAGCCGGATCGCCGCGCCGCCGTCGGCGGGTCGCACGCGCCGGCCGGCGACGACGGCGGCATGGCGGCAGGTCCCTGGGACGGTGCGGGCCGCTTTCCCGAGCGAGAGCGGATGGACTTCGGCAGCCTGCATATCCCGGTACGCGAGGGCCTCGAAGTCCAGATCAACATGGCCGAGGACCAGGGCGTATGGATCGCCGTGCTGCGCGGCGACAGCGGCCTGCAGCTGCAGGCATTCGCCGCGCCCAAGACCAGCGGCCTGTGGGACGAGGTGCGGCAGGAGATCGCCGAGGAAATTGCCAAGGCGGGCGGCGACAGCGAGGAGGCCGAAGGGCCGTTCGGCACCGAGCTGCATGCCCGCGTCCGCACGGATCCGCAGGAGAACCGCCGTACCCAGTCGCAGCCCGTCAGGTTCCTCGGCGTCGACGGGCCGCGGTGGTTCCTGCGCGGCGTGATCAGCGGCCCGGCGGCCCGCCGCGCCGAGCTGGCCAGGCAGTTCGAGGAGGTATTCGCGGATGTGGTCGTGATCCGCGGCGACCACCCCGCGCCGCCCAGGGACCTGCTTGAGATCAGGCTGCCCGAGGAGGCTCGGGCCGCGCTGGAGGAGCAGATGGCGTCGGAAGCCGACGGCCAGGCCCCGCCGAACCCATTCGAGCGGGGTCCGGAGATCACCGAGACCAGGTAGCCGTGCTGCCCGCCAGCGCCGGGGCCACTGTTCGTCAGCGGCCGCGCATGCTCATCCCTGGCCGGCCAGCAGCTCCCCGAGCTGATGCTCAACATCCTCGGTGGTCACGAACAGCAGCTCGTCACCGCCTTCCAGCGGATCATCGCTGTTCGGGACGATCACCCGGCCATCCCGCAGGATGGCCACCAGGGCGGTGTCGGTCGGCCACTCGATGTCGCCGATCCGCCGGCCGACGAGCGGCGCGTCGTCGGGCATGGTCATCTCGACGAGGCTGGCCTCGCTCTGCCGGAACGTCATCAGCCGGACCAGATCGCCGACGCTGACCGCCTCCTCGACCAGCGCCGACAGCAGCCTGGGAGTGGAGACCGCGACGTCAACGCCCCATGACTCGTTGAACAGCCACTCGTTGTTCGGGTTGTTGACCCTGGCCACGACCCGCGGCACCCCGTACTCGGTCTTGGCCAGCAGCGACACCACGAGATTGGCCTTGTCGTCGCCGGTAGCGGCGATCACCACGTTGCAGCGCTCAAGTGAGGCGTCGTCCAGCGAGCTGATCTCGCACGCGTCCGCCAGCAGCCACTCGGCCCTCGGCACGCTATAGACCTTGATCGACCGCGGGTTCTTGTCGATCAGCAGGACCTCGTGGCCGTTCTCGAGCAGTTCCTTGGCGATAGAGCGGCCGACCGCGCCCGCCCCGGCGATGGCTACCCGCATCAGTGACCGCCCTTACCAGGCGCGCGCTTCCTTGCGAAGACCGCAGCTATCCGCTCCAGGTCGTTCTCGCGGGCCATGACGTGCAAGACGTCGCCCTCCTGCAGGACAGTGCCCGGTACCGGGAGCAGGGCCTCGCCGAGCCGGGAGATGAAGGCCAGGCGGGCGCCCGCCGTCTCTTCCAGCGACTGCACTTTCTCGCCGAGCCAGGCATCCGAGATGGCCACCTCGGCGAGCACGACGTGACCGGTCGGGTCGCGCCAGAGCGGTTCCGAGCCTTCCGGCAGCAGCCTGCGCAGCATCTGGTCCGCCGTCCAGCGGACGGTCGCGACCGTGGGGATGCCGAGCCGCTGATACACCTCGGCCCGGCGCGGGTCGTAGATCCGCGCCACGACGTTGTGCACGCTGAACGACTCGCGGGCGACGCGCGCCGCGATCACGTTCGAGTTGTCGCCGCTGCTGACGGCCGCGAAGGCGTCGGCGCGCTCGATGCCCGCCTCGATCAGCACGTCGCGGTCGAAGCCCATGCCAGTGATCTTGCTGCCCTTGAAGCCAGGCCGCAGCTTACGGAACGCCTCCGCGTCCTGGTCAATAACGGCGACTGAGTTCCCCTGGTCCTCCAGGATGTGCGCGATCGTCGAGCCGACCCGCCCGCACCCCATGATCACGATGTGCACGGCCTTCCCCTCAGTGACGACGATCCTTGATCACGGTATGCCCTCCCGGGAGGTGCTGCTAGCCCCATCCGACCCCAGCGAACCCCCCGGCGGCCGGTCACGGGAGCATAGTGCAATGACCAAGCCCGCCGACGAGCCGCCCAGCGCGGGCGACCTGCTTGACCTCACTGTGGGCGAGGTCGCGCAGGGCGGCTGGTGCGTCGCCAGGTCCGGGACCGGCCCCGGACGGGTGATCTTCGTGCGGCACGCGCTGCCCGGCGAGCGGGTCCGCGCCCTGATCACCCAGACCACGTCCAAGTTCGCCAGGGCCGACGCGGTGGAGATCCTGGACGCCGCCGCCGATCGCGTCGAGCCGCCCTGCCCGCATGCCCGGCCCGGCGGCTGCGGCGGCTGCGACTGGCAGCACGCCAGCCTGCCCGCGCAGCGGGCGCTCAAGGCCGCCGTGATCACCCAGCAGCTACGCCGCATCGCCGGCATCGACCGCGACGTGCTCGTCGAGCCGCTGGACGGCGATGATGCTGGCCTCGGCTGGCGCACCCGGGTCAGGTTCGCCGTGCGGTCGGACGGCACCGCCGGGCTGCGCAGGCACCGCTCCCACCAGATCGTCCCGGTCGGTTCCTGCCCGATCGCGCACGACCTGGTCACCGCCGCCGGGGTGACCAGGCGCCGCTGGCCGGGTACCCGGGCAGTGGAAGTCGCAGTCGCCGCTGGCTCGGGCGAGCGTGCGCTGATCGTCTCGGGCGGAACAATCCGTTCAGAATCCTGGCCTGAATCCGTCGCGGACACAGTTCTCGCTTCCGCCCGAGACGGCGGGCTCTCGGCGCTGCGCGGCAGCGGATTCCTGCAGCAGCGGGCCGCCGGGCGGTCCTGGCGGGTGGGCGCGGGGACGTTCTGGCAGGTGCACCCTGGCGCGGCGAGCGCGCTGGCCGCCGCGGTGCTGGACGCGCTGCGGCCGCGGCCCGGCGACGTGGTGCTCGACCTGTACTGCGGCGCCGGCCTGTTCGCGGGCGTGCTGGCCGAGGCCGTCGGGCCGGACGGCACCGTCATCGCGATCGAGGAGGACACCGCCGCGGTGCGTGACGCGCGGCACAACCTGCGGGCGACGCCCTGGGCCCGGGTGCACAAGGGGGACGCGGCGGCCATGCTCGCCCGCTACGGCGTGTCCGGCGCGTCGCTGGCCGTGCTCGACCCGCCCCGGACGGGCGCGGCGCGCCCCGTGATCGAACTGCTCGCCGCGGCGGGCACCGAGGCCGCCCTGAGCCGGATCGCCTACGTGTCCTGCGACCCGGCGACCCTGGCCCGTGACCTGGCCATCTTCGGCGAGCATGGCTGGGAGCTTGAGGCGCTGCGCGCGTTCGACGCGTTCCCGATGACCCATCACGTGGAGTGCCTGGCCACGCTGGCACGCTGGTAGCCGGTCAGAGCCGGTAGCCGGCCAGAGCTGGTAGCCGGCCAGAGAGGATGAGCGGCATGCAGACGCGGATCTTTACCGAACCCCAGCAGGGCGCCAGCTACGACACGCTGCTGGCGGTCGCCCGCGCGGCCGAGGACCTCGGCTTCGACGCCTTCTTCCGCTCCGATCATTACCTGAAGATGGGCCCTGTCAGCGGGCTGCCCGGCCCGACCGACGCCTGGCTGACGCTGGCCGGGCTGGCCCGCGAGACGTCCAGGATCCGGCTCGGCACGCTGATGAGCCCGGCCACGTTCCGCCATCCGGGTCCGATGGCGATAACGGTCGCGCAGGTCGACCAGATGAGCGGCGGGCGGGTGGAGTTCGGGTTCGGGGCCGGCTGGTACGAGGCCGAGCATGCGGCCTACGCCATCCCGTTCCCTGACCTGGGCGAGCGCTTCGCCAGGTTCGAGGAGCAGCTGGCGATCATCACCGGCCTCTGGGATACGCCGGAGGGGGAGGCGTTCTCGTTCGGCGGCGCGCACTACACGGTGACGGACTCGCCCGGACTGCCCAAGCCAGCCCAGCGACCGCGGCCTCCGGTGCTGATCGGCGGCACCGGGCCGCGCCGGACGCCGCGGCTCGCCGCACGGTACGCGGACGAGTACAACGTCGGGTTCAGCGGGGTGCCGGAAACGGCGGCCGCGTTCGGCCGGGTGCGGGACGCGTGCGCCGCTGCGGGCCGCGGCGCGTCGTCGATGACCTACTCGGTGGCCCAGGTGGTGTGCTGCGGGCGGTCGCAGGCCGAGCTGGAACGGCGGGCGGCCGCGATCGGCCAGGACCTCGCCAGCCTCCGGGAGAGCGGCCTCGCCGGGGGCCCGGCGCAGGTCGCCGAGCGGATCGCGGAGTATGCCGGGATCGGGGCGCAGCGCGTTTACCTGCAGGTACTCGACCTGGATGACCTTGATCACCTTGAGCTGATCGCGTCCGACGTGGTGCCTCTGCTCGGCTGACCGGCTGCCAGGCTAGCGTTGCGCCATGGCACAGATGAACGAGCGGCAGTGGCGCGACTTCGTGACGGCCGGCACCAAGACGGGGAAGCTCGCCGTCACGCGCCGGGACGGACGTCCGCACGTGACGCCGATCTGGTTCCTGCTCGACGGCGACGACATTGTCCTGACGACGCACCAGGACGGCGTCAAGGGCAAAGCGCTCCGCCGGGATCCGCGAGCCGCGCTGTGCGTCGACGACCAGCAGCCGCCGTACTCGTTCGTCGTGATCGAAGGGCCGGTGCGGATCTCCGACGACCTCGACGAGGTGCGCCGATGGTCGGCGGCGCTCGGCGGCAGGTACATGGGCGCCGAGCGGGCGGAGGAGTTCGGCGCCCGCAACGCCGTGCCGGGCGAGCTGCTCGTCCGGCTGCGCGCGGAGAAGGTCATCGCGGTGCGTGACGTCACTGGCTGAGCCATCCGGGGCGGCCGGGGCGGCCGGGGCGGCCGGGAAGGCATGGAAGGCATGGAAGTGCCGTAGCGGCGGGCTGCGCGCTAGCCGTGGCCTGCCCAGGGGTCGTAGTCAACTTCGAGTGCCCCCTGCTCGGGGCGCTGCCCGGCGGGCACGTTGCGCAGGTTCAGCCGGATCCTGGTCCAGGTCGACGACCGGCCGCGCATCGAGTCCACCAGCACGTCGGACGGCTGCAAGTACGCCCAGACATCCGGGTGCCGCTCCTTCCACCGGTCCAGGCCCAGCATCGCCTCGCCCTGGTTCGCCGCCCTGGCAATCTCGATCAGCGGCATTGTCGACCGGCGGCGGCCGGTTGGCCCGCTGGACTTGCCCGGCGCCGGGGGCGCTGGCCCGGCCGGGTCCGCCGGGTCCGCCGGGTCCGCCGGATCCGCCGGAACTGGCGGGGCAGCCGCGGCAGCCGCCGGGACGGCCCGGCGTTTGGACGGCTGAACGCGCGGCGGTTCCCCGGCCTGCTTGTCGAAATGCGGCGGCCAGGGCGCGTCCGGCAGCCCGGCTGCCGCGTGATCCGCCGCCAGGTCCAGCAGCGGCCGCAGCGAGCCGGCCTGGTCGTCGATGCCGGCCCACAGGTCGCCAGCGGCTGCGAACCGCACCGGCATCGTGTCGATGGTGAACGCCTCCGGGCGGCAGTCAGGTACCTCGTCCCAGCTCAGCGGGGCCGAAACGCGGGCATCCGGGGTCGGCCGGACCGAATAGGCCGAGGCGACCGTCCGGTCCTTGGCGTTCTGGTTGTAGTCGACGAAGACGCCGTGCCGCTCCTCCTTCCACCACCGGGACGTCGCCACGTCAGGCGCACGCCGCTCGATTTCCCTGGCCAGCGCCACGGCAGCGCTCCGGACCTCGGTGAAGGTCCAGCGGGGCTCGATCCGGCTGTAGATGTGGATGCCGCGGGAGCCCGACGTCTTCGGCCAGCCGGCCAGGCCGAAATCGGCGAGCACCTCCCTGGTCACCAGCGCCACCTCGACGATCTGCGCCCAGGACACGCCGGGCACCGGATCGAGATCGACCCGAAGCTCGTCGGGATGATCGAGGTCGCCGGCCCGGACCGGGTGCGGGTTGAGGTCGATGCAGCCCAGGTTCGCCACCCAGGTCAGCCCTGCCGCGTCCCGGACGACGACCTCCTCGGCGGTGCGCCCGGACGGGAAGCTCAGCACCACCGTCTCGATCCAGCCCGGCCGCGCTGACGGCGCCCGCTTCTGGAAGAACGCCTCGCCTGCGGCGCCGTGCACGAACCGCTTGAGCACCATCGGCCGCCCGTACACCCCGCGCAGCGCGCCCTCGGCCACGCTCAGGTAGTACCGGACCACGTCCAGCTTCGTGTGCCCAGTCTGCGGGAAGTAGACCTTGTCCGGGTTGCTGACCTGCACCTCGCGGCCAGCGACCTCCAAGATCTCCTTACGATCCGGCATGCCGACCACCATAACCGCCGCGTGCCGTGTGCCGCGTGCGCGGCCGGCCAGAGGGCGGTCAGCTGAGCAGCTCGTCGGCCGCCGCCGCGAAGATCCCGGTGTGCACGTCCGCGTCCGCCAGGGTGGTGGCCGGCGACATCAGCGCCATGTTGTGGAACGGCGTCATGAGCACGCCGCGGTTGATGGTGTACAGATGCAGGTACTCATCCAGCAGCGGATCCGCCGCCGCCTCGGACTCGCCGCCGTTGCGCGGCGGCACCGGGCAGAACCGGTACTCGGCGCGGGCGCCCAGCTGGGTGATCGTCCACGGCAGGCCGCGGCTGGCGATCACGTCCCGTACCCCGGCGGTGTAGCGATCGGCGACCTCGATCATGGCGCCGAACGCCGCGTCAGTGAGCACGTGCTCCAGCGTCGCCCGCATCGCCGCGACGGACAGCGCGTTCCCGGCCAGCGTGCCGCCCACCCCGCCGGTGTCCTCGATGTCCGCGTCGGCGTCGCCCAGGATGCGGTCGGCCAGCTCACCGGACAGGCCGTAGGCGCCGGCGGGTAGCCCGCCGGCGATGGACTTGCCGATCGTGACGATGTCCGGCTCCAGGCCCCAGGCTCGGGTGCAGCCGCCGGGACCAGCGCTGAACGTATGCGTCTCGTCATTAATCAGTACGCAGCCGTAGCGGCTGGCCAGCTCGCGCAGCGCCGCGAGGTATCCGGGGCCGGGCAGCACGATGCCGACGTTGGTCAGCGCCGGCTCCATCAGGACGGCGGCCACGTCGCCGGCCGCCAGCTCCCGCTCGGCGGCGGCCAGGTCGTTGAACTCGACGACCCTGGTGGTCTCGCGCGGGTCGACCGGGGCGCCCACGTTGCCGGCCCGCGACCGCGGCCCGTCGGGCCCCGCGACGATGAAGGTCTCGTCCACGCTGCCGTGGTAGCAGTAGCTGAACACCAGGATCTTCCGCCGCCCGGTGAGCTGCCGGGCGATCCTGATCGCCCACCGGTTGGCGTCGGTGGCGGTGAGCGTGAAACTCCAGCGGGCCGGGCCGAACCGCCTGGCCAGCTCCGCGGCGACCCAGGCGGCGTCCTCCGTCGGCAGCATGGTGGCCGCGCCGCCGAGTTCGCCGAACCGGCGGTTCACCGCGGCGACCGTGGCGGCGGGGGAGTGCCCCGCCATCGCGCCGGTGTCGCCGAGGCAGAAGTCGATGTAGCCGTTCCCGTCGATGTCGGTCAGCGTCGCGCCGCGAGCCTCGGCGAAGTAGATCGGGAACCCGCCGGGCCACATCCGCATCCAGGTCATCGGCACGCCGCCGAGCAGGTTCTCCCCGGCGTCGCCGAAGGCCTGCCGGGACTTGGCGTGCCGCTGGCCGTAGGTCTCCCGCTCCCGGCTGATCAGCCCGGCGAGGCGCTCAGTGTCGATGAGCGCCGGGCCGGCGGCCCGCTGGTCCGTCATCGCAGGACCTCCTTCGCCGTGGGCTGCTGTCACTGTAGCGTCCGGGCCGCCGCCCGGCCCGGAAGCGACCGGCCGGTCGTTCGCCCGGGCCGTTGCCCCGGCCGGGCCGTTGCGTCAGCCGGAAGGTACCCGGACCGACCTGGCCCACCCGGGCGCCTCGGGCGCATCATCCCCGAGCAGGCCGACGACCACCCGCATGCCCCGCGGCGGCTCATCCGGCCAGGGCGTGAACCCGTC
>Ga0302326_10007535_pt1 | contig 24173 bp, 25 predicted proteins | sample Palsa_T0_3_FD_202264 | JGI IMG/M metagenome (GOLD analysis project Ga0302326, IMG submission 202264) | Peat permafrost microbial communities from Stordalen Mire near Abisko, Sweden - Palsa_T0_3 | ecosystem: Environmental > Terrestrial > Soil > Palsa > Peat permafrost | place: Sweden: Abisko... | reverse complement strand
CCCTCGGCAGCCAGCCAATCCCGCAACCGCACCAGTTCGCCCGTGGAACCTGATTCGGCGGCGCCGGCGGCCTTAGCCGCCGGCAGGCAACGGCTCGGGGGTCCCGGCAGGAGCAGGGCCAGCCGAGGATCGGCCGTGGCGGCGGACCATGGTGCCCGCCGCGTCGGCGTCGCTGATGGTGAGGGCGCATCCGGCCGCCAGGATGGCGACGCCGGCGGCTGCCAGGAAGGCGTCGTGGTAGCTGGTCAGATTGGGGAGGGTACGGCCGGCAACGGTCCGCAGTGGTCCGACCTCGGCGACGACCGTGCTGAGCAGCGCCACGCCTACGGCCGATCCCAGCTGGCGTAGGGCGTTGAAGAGAGTGGACGCCCGGGCGGTGTCCGCCGGCGAGATGGTGGCGAAACCGGCCGCCTGGGCGGGTATGAACACGTGCGCCATGGAATACCCGCACACGAACAGGTCCACCCTGACCAACCACAGGTTGGTCCCGGTCCCGACCAGGGCCAGCAAGCCCAGCGCCACTGCGAGCAGGAATAGGCCGCCGACCATGATCCGGCGGGGCCCGAACCTCGGGTAGAGGATTCTGGTGATGATCTGGGCCCCGGCCATCACACCGAGCGCCTCGGGGAAGGTGTTGAGCCCCGATTGCAGGGCGCTGAGCCCGAGGCCGTCCTGGAAGAACAGGGCCACAAGGAACAGCATCCCGATGAAGGCGACCGATCCCAGACTCAGGACCGCGTTGGAGCTACGGAACAGCCGGTCGGAGAACAGGTGGAGGTCGATGAGCGGGTCTGTCATACGGCGCTCGACCACCACCATGGCGATAAGCAGGCCCGCCCCGATGGCGATGGTGGCGACGATCAGGGGGCTGCCCCAGCCGTGGAAGGGGCCCTCGGAGACGCCGTACATGACCAATCCGAGCCCGGCCGCGGAGAGCAGGAACCCGACCAGGTCGAAACGGCCCGGACGTGGCTCCTCCTGCCGGACCAGGAAGACCAGGCCGAACACCACCGCCGCGATGCCTACCGGAACATTGACGTAGAAGACCCAGCGCCAGGAGACATCGGTGACGAACAGGCCGCCCAGCACCGGGCCCAGGGCCGGAGCGACGGCGGTGGGGATCACCAAGATGCTCGAGGCTCGGACCCGCTCGGCCGGGGGGAAGGCACGGTAGAGCATGGCCATGCCCACCGGCACCATCAGGCCGCCGCCAACGCCCTGCACCACCCGGAAGAACACCAGTTGTCCCAGGCTGTCGGCGGCCCCGCACAGGGCGGACGCCCCCGTGAAGATGACGATCGAGGTCAGCAGCACCCGACGGCCGCCGAAGCGGTCCCCCAGCCAACCGGAGGCGGGGATAAAGACGGCCAGGCTGACGAGGTACCCGATGGCCACCGTGTCGACCGAGTCGGGCCGAACATGAAACTGGCGACCGATGGTGGGCAGGGCCACGTTGACGATCGTCACGTCCATGATGTTCATGAACATGGCGCCGACAAAGACGACACCGACGGCGATCTTCTGGTTGATCTGGCGGCTGGGCACGACGAGTAGCTCCGGTGCGCGGGCGGCGGGGGAGACCCGGCTATCTCCCCCAAGAGGTACCGAGGCTACCGAACCTCCGGGCTGGAGCGGCGGGGATTACGGGGCGACCTGGTCCGCTAGCACTGCTGCGACGGCCCGCGCTCGAGGCCAGAACCGGCCCCGACCCTGACCCAGCGCCAGCTCCGTTGCACGCTGGTCCGCGGACAGACCTCGGGCGTTGCCGCCCGTGCCGGCGCGAGGTCTGTCCGTCCTGATGTCGATTTCGGCATCCCAGCGGACAGACCTCCCGGTGAGGCGTAGCCAGCCACCCGAGGTCTGTCCGTCTCAGTGCAGGGTGCCTGGCGCAGGCTTAGCCGCGGACGGACCTCCCTACTGGCGGCCCGAGCCGCTACCCGCCCTCTGATTTTCGGGCCAAGCCGGCGGTGGTGCGAGGGAGAGCGGGGCTGGCGTGTCGAGATGCCGGCCTCGTTCATCCGGGCCGGCATCTCGATGCGGCCGCCCCGGTCTCGGGCCGCAGCCGGCGGGGATTATGGGGCGACGCTGAGCCAGTCCTTGAAGCCGGTGGGGTCGTGCCGCCCCACGGTGGCGTGCTCGAACAGGCCGAATCCCTCGGCCCCGTCACAGGTCGCCCGGGCCACGTGGTCGATCACGCCGAAAGGGATGCGTCCCGCCACGGCGGGGTCGGTGAGGTCGTACACCGAGCTGTCGACCCAGTTACGGCCACGCCACTGACCGTGCGACCAGTCAGGGTCACCGCCGTAGCCGGCGCCGATGTGCAGGGCCACCCCGCCGAGCGTCTCCACCTCGACGGTCACCGGCTTGCGGTCGGCGCTGCGCAGGTGCAGCACGGCCCGCTCGGGATGGCGGGTACCGGATCGGTAGGTGATATCGAGCTCCGGCCAGCCCAACTGCTCGTGGCGGCCGTCGGGCCACACCCGACTGGCCCCGCTCAGGGTGCGGGTCCCGTCGGGGTCCTCCTGCACGATGACGATCACCGCGAAATCGTCGAAGCGCAGGGGGACGTAGAGCCACCAGAAGCCTTCTCGCGGCTCGTCGGCGTCGCGGCCCGGGGGTTCGGCCTCGCCGACCGGGCGGATCCCCCACGAGCGATCGCGCGAGCCAACCCAGCGGTCGGGCGTGACCTCGATGTCGGTCCCATCCACGTTGAGCAGCCCCGACCAGGTGCCAACCTGGGCGAAGCGGCGCCCTTCGATGATGACCCGATTGCCGCTGTGCAGGATGTGGTGCGGCTCGTCGATGCAGGCAAAAGACCCTTCCCACGTGAGGTCGAACGCCAGCCCCTGCTCGCCGGTATCGCAGGCGACCCGGACCTTCGACAACGGTTCGATGACCTCTACTCGATAGGGGCCGACCCGGGCGTCGAGGCCACGTTCACCCAGGGCATCCGAGCAGCGGACCGCCCACTGGGTGTCACCTCGCCGCACCGTGGCGTAGGCGTCTATCACGCCCAGATTCGGGTACACGCCCAGGCCGGTGATGAGGAAGATGTCGCCGGTGCGATCGTGGGCGTTGAAGTAGCAACGGTCGTAGAAGTTGCGGTCACTGGTGCCGACATGGCGCATCGACAGCGGCAACTGATGGACCGGATACTCATCGAGGGGAACCGGCATGGGGCCTCCTAGTGGGTGAGGGCGGCCAGGGTGGCGCCGTTCATGAGCAGTTCGTCGGCATTCTCCGGGACCGCCCGCTCGCCGAAGTGCACCTGGCGCTGCCCAGTCCGCAAGAAGACGATGGCCAGTTGCAGACACGAGTAGGTGAGGTACCAGTCGAGGTCTCGGGGCACCCGGCCCGCCAGCCGTTCGTAGGTGGTGGCCGCGTCGTCGGGGCGCAGGAAGCCGGGCATGCCGGCGAAGCCGAACTCGACGGCCATGTCCTCGAACATACGGTGGGCATAGACCATCCAGGCCAGGTCCAGCTCGGGCGGTCCGATGGCGGCCATCTCCCAGTCGAGCACGCCGGCTGGCTCGAACTCCCGGTACAGGACGTTCCCGATGCGGGAGTCGCCCCAGTTGAAGACCGCGTCGCTCTCGTGGGCGGGCCAGTGTTCTTCCAACCAGGCGAACCCTTTTTCCACCAAAGAAGACCGCCCGCACTCGTTGGCGGCGAACTGGTACCACTCCTGGCGGCCCGCGACATGCCGGCGCAGCGCCGTGTCGCCGGGGAAGCGGCCGCCGAGGTGGGCGAAGCGGGCGTGGGGGTCGCCGATGGCGTGCAGGCGGGCCAGCACGTCGATGCTCGTCTCCTGCAGGTGGGCTTGTTGTTCGGGGGAGGCGTGGAAGAGCCAGCTGTCGCCGAAGTTGTACGGCATGACGTCGGGGGGGACCTCGCCGTCGATGCGGCCCATCACGAAGTACGGCGAGCCGATCACGCCGGCGTCGGGTTCGCACCACCACAGGACCGGGACCGGGACGTCGCTGTGGGCCGCCACCCTCTCGATGGTGCGGTACTGGCCGGGCAAGTCATAGTTGGGGAAAACGGGAACGTCCGCCAGGTCCGGGGCCACCCGGGCGACCAGCCCTTCGGTGCGGGTGTCGCCGGCCTGGTGCCAGGTCACGTCGAACAGCAAGGTCTCGCTGGACATGCCGGTGGCGGAGGTGCCGCGCAGTTCGCCGATGGCGTGGTTGGTGCCCTCCGGCAGGTGGGCGGCGACTGCTGGCAGCAGCGCGGCGCGCACCTCGTCGAGGTCGCGGCTGGAGCGATGCAGCTCGGTCGGATCCGGTCCACCTGTCGGTTCGGTGCTCTCTGCGACCACTTGTCGACCCCCCGTCGCACGCTTGGTCCGCCCGGACCCTACCGGCGGGCCGGCAGATCTACCAAGATCTAGGAATATCCCTAGATGTGCTGATGCCGCCGACGCGCCCTACGGCTGAGAGTCTAGCGATATCCTTAGATCTGTGTAGAACTTGGTAGAGTTTCGGCATCGACCCGGTTCGAAACCCGTACAACCCCGGTGCAGGTACCCGACCGCCGGCGCTGGTGGGGCGGGACGCAGAGATCGCGGCGATGGACGTGACCCTGCAGCGGCTGCTGAGAGGAGCCAACGGTCGAAGCCAGCTGCTGACCGGGTTACGCGGTGTCGGGAAGACCGTGCTCCTCAACGAGTTCGAGGACCTCGCCCGTGGTCGAGGGTATTTCCACGAGCACATCGAGGTGTCAGAAGACGGCTCCTTGGCCCCGCTACTGGCTTCGGGCCTGCGCCGGGTGCTGCTGGCCATGGACGCCAAGAAGCGCATTGGCGGCGCGGTCAGGCGTGCTCTTGGGGTGTTGAAAGCCTTCTCGCTGCGGATTCCCAACGGACCCGAACTGAGTATCGATGTCGAAGCCGTGTTCGGTCCGGCCGATAGCGGCGACCTAGCCGCCGACCTGGCCGGCCTGTTCGTCGAACTCGGCGAGGTCGCCCGAGCCCATGACACTGGGATCCTTCTGACTATCGACGAGCTGCACTATGTGGACGTGCCCACGATGACCGCTCTCATCGTCGGCCTTCACCGCGCGTCTCAGTTGACCCTTCCCATCACGATTGCCGGTGCCGGGCTGCCGACTCTCACGATTGTCACGGGAGAAGCCAAGACCTATGCGGAACGGATGTTTACCTTCCCGAGGATCGGATCGCTGAGCCGCGACCAGGCGATCGAAGCTCTTCAGACCCCGGCTGCCGACGAGGGGGTGCTGTGGACTGACGATGCTCTGGAATACCTGCTGGGCGTGACTGACTGTTTCCCCTACTTCCTGCAGCAGTTCGGCCAACTCGCATGGGACATCGCCGACGGCCCAGAGGCCATCACCCTCGCCGACGTCGAGCGAACTGTTCCGGTCGCCACAGCCGAACTCGACGATGGATTCTTCCGTGTGAGAACTGGCTCGATCTCCGAATCCGAGCGTTCCTACCTTCGGGCCATGGCCGAGCTCGGGTCCGGTCCGGTTCGCTCGTCCGAGGTCGCGACCCTTCTTCGCAAGTCTCCGAAGGGGGTTGGCCCGGTTAGGGATTCGCTGATCAAGAGCGCGCTTTGCTATTCCCCCAGGTACGGCGAGATCGCATTCACCGTCCCGCTGTTCGACCAGTACATGAAGCGTTGGGTTCCGTAACGGCGGCGCCGATTCCGAGCGGCGAGACTGATCCGTTCGCTTTTTCAGTGGAGGCGTTCAACTGTGGACGACGGTGATGTCGAGTCCGTCGGCGATCTCATCGAGGCGGGCCACCCCACCGTTGACGCGAACGGCAATGCCGGGCTGTCCGCAATCAGATCCGCCGGCCGTATCCCACCGGCTCGGCGCCGAAGCTGGCCGCTTACGCCACTCCTCGGTCTGGGCGATTCTTTCGTACCCGCCCGAGATAACAGCTCCCATCCTCCGTCACACCGAGCACTGTCCGTCCCTGGCTGATTGTTCCGTAAAGGTCTCCTGGACGTGTTGGGGCGTTCGCCGTTCCCGGCGTGTACCAGACGGGTTTGCACTCGGCCAAGGGAGTGCGCTCCTTGCTCCCGGGCACGTCGACAGTCACGAGGATGCGGTTGTTATATGGGGAGCGGATGGTCCGGATAGGCCACGTTGATAGCTCCATCTTCACACTTGGTCCAAGGGCGAGCGTGTGAGCCTCTTTGATCAGAGCCGTTCCTGCCCTCGATCCCACGATGTACATCAGGCCTACGAACGCCAGAAAACCCAGGCACCACGCCCCCGCTCCACTGCCAATGAGTATTCCTCCGACGACCCCGACCACGACGGCGGCCACGCCACCGCCAGCCATCAGCGTGCGTCGTCGCTCGACATAGGCGAAAAAGGCTCCTACCGCAGTCTGCCTCACGGAACTAAGCTAAGGGTGTCCCACCGGCGATCAACACCCGGCTCAGCCGCCTCGGCATGCTGCGAGCGTTCTTCGACCGCATCATCGAGTGGGAATGGGACGACGCCCCGCCCCGGGCCCCGATGTTCGCCAGCGATCTGCCCAAACCTGATGACCCGCTACCCAAGTTTCTCGACGACGCCGACGCCACCCGTCTGGCCCGGGCCATCGCGGCTGAGACCGACGCCCGCACCCGGCTGGTGCTCGAGCTGTTGATGCGCACCGGCATGCGGGTCAGCGAAATGTGCGCCCTGGAAACCGACGCCGTGATCCGCATCGGTGACGGGTGGTGGCTGCGAGTGCCGGTCGGCAAGCTGCACAACGACCGCTACGTTCCTCTTCACCCGGTCCTGGTCGGCCTGCTCGAGGAGTGGCAACCGAGCCACGGCGATAGCCCTTCGGGGTTGCTGCTCGCCGTTCAAGGCTCGGTGCTGAACCGCCACGCCGTTACCCGCATGCTCAACCGGGTGGCCAAACAAGCCGGGGTGGGACACGTCCATCCTCACCGGCTGCGCCACACCCTGGGCACCCAGGCCGTCAACCGCGGGATGCGCCTCGAAGCGGTGGCCGCCCTGTTGGGACACCAGACCCTGCAGATGACCGCCCGCTACGCCCGCATCGCCAACCGCACCGTGGCCGCCGAATACCAAGCAGTCACGGCCAAGGTCGAAGCCCTCTACAACCAGCCCAGCCCGCTCGGCCCCGAAGCCGAGGGCCCTGCCATGCGCAACATCCGAGCTGAGCACCGACGGATGCTGGCCAACGGCTGGTGCACCCGACCGGCAGAACTGGACTGCAACTTCGAGGCCATCTGCGAGGGCTGCGGGTTCTTCGCCACCACCATCGAGTTCAAACACACCATCGCTGCCCAAGCCGAACACGCCGCCCGCAACGGCCAACAACGACGCCAAACCCTCTACCAGGGCCTCCTGGAAACCCTTGAGGAGGCGGCAGAGTCATGATCGGCCACGACCCACGCCGGGAACCGCCGCCACAGCCAATCACCGACGACGAATCCGCCCTGATCCTCGACGAAGCCATCGCCACCCTCGCTGCCCTACGGGCGCCGATGGCCCAAACCGACCCGCTGGCCCAGCTCCACGCACTCACCAGTCTCGTCGCCCAAGCCCACGGCCGGATACCACGACTCGTCGCCGACGCCCGAGACCACGACCACCCCTGGACCGACATCGCCCGACAACTCGATGCCAGTCGAGCCATGACCCTCGTCCGTTACGCCGGTCGCACCACCCGAAGGAGGACGCCCCTAGACCCCGACTGACCACCACCCGCCGCGGTCGCCGGGAGCAACCAAAGCTCCCGGCGATGGGCGGCATATCTCGTTTCTACTTGACGCGATGGGCGGCATAACGATCCATCTCGCATCATTACGGACCCGCCGATCTCCTCATCGGATGGCGCGCGATTCGGCGCTAAGCGCTATCCATAGCCACCCAGCCACGGCAGAGCTACGACCTCCTCGACCTTCCCTGAGGCCAGGGTCGTCATCATCGCAAGCACGCTCTCTCGAGGTACGTCCTTCTGAGGCTTGGGGGGCTGCCTGTCTCAACATTCTCGAAGACGACCAGGCCATGCTCAAAGGCCGAGAGCGTCCAGCCGTCCTCCGTGCTGACGGACACGTCCGGATGCTCGGGGTCGGAGTGCTCCAGCTCGGCTAGTAGCGCTCGGATGGCCTCTGGCCTCTCGGACGTTCCATGGCGCCGGAGCGATAGGTGATGATGAACCGCACACCGATCATTCCATCACGCGCCCCCTCCACGCGCTGAGCGGCCGCGCTGGTGGGACGCGAGATTCGGCGATCTCGAGCATGTCGCCCGGGCGGGAAGGGCTCGATGGAGGCGATCAGAACGTTCAGCACCCCGGCTCGGCGATCTGGCCGCGTGTTCGGGCGTCCCCTGGGCGGCACAGCTCGGCGGCAAGCGAGCCCTACGTCGATCTGGTCGCCTTCGTGGATCAGGTGATGGCCGACGAAGCGGGCGCGGATCGGTAAATCTGTTCTGGTGTCGGATGAAGTCGCAAAAATCATCGCCCTCGCCGCCAAAGAAGGGCTCGCCCCTCTGGGACTTCGCAGACGCGGTCGGTCAAGGCTTTGGATCGATGATCACGGTTGGTGGACGATCAACGTCGAATTCCAAGCCTCCGGCTTCGCTAAAGGCTGCTATCTGAACGTCGGATACCAGCATCTTTGGGTCCGCAGGAACCACCTCGTTTTCGAGGAACCCGAGCGCCCGCTCGGGGGGTCCACATTCGTGCGGTACGAAGGTGACAACGACGACTTCGCAGTGGCTATCGGTCCCGTAGTCGCGTCAGCCGTCGAAGCCGTCGAAGGCCGGCGGGTCAACCACGGAGAAGGCATTGAGAGCCTGCAGAACGTCGCCAGCAGCCCCGATGACCTCAACGCCGGGATTGCGGCGGCCATTCTCGGGCAGACGGACTTGGCGAGGCGCCGCCTCACGGGGTCAGTGCACAGTGCGTACCGGGATCAGGCCGACGCCTTCCTAGAGCTGTCCAATCAGGAAGCGTCTTCACTCGCACACCGGTCGATCACAGAAACCAGACAGCTACTACGTCTCCCCGAGCACTGGTCCGACTGGCGAGCATAACGATGGCGACATTCAAACCATGGGCATCGTGAACGGTCCGCCCCGCGAGCCCCCAAGTCGGCATCGTTCCCGCGTGCTCCACCGAGGCCGCGGCAAACTAGTCCCATAGGCGGCAGCGGATATTTCGTTTCTCTCCGAGGACTTGCGATCCCAGGCAATCCGAACTGATACCGGGGAGGTGATGTGGCCCCGCTCCGTTGCGGTCGAGGTCGTTGCCGCTCTCGCAACGAACGGCCGCCTGGTCCTGGGTCTAGACCTCCGCAGCGACGGCGCTGGCGAAACGCCTTCGGGCTTTGACACAGAGGTTCCGTTGAGCGCTTTTACGGGCCCCGACCTCGTTGCGGTCCAAGCCGATGGCGTGGGACTCATAATCGATGCGGGGTCGCCGGACATGGACTGCCGGCGAATGGGCGATCAGGCCTTCCTCTTCGGCGTAGCGGTAGAAGCCGGTCACGGTGCACAACCTTCGGGCGATAGTGGCCGTCGCCCGACCCCGAGCTTCGAGGTCGCGTCCGAAGGTCTCGATGTCGCTTCGGCGGACCTCGAACAGCCCCAAGTGGCGCTGGTCGCAGAAGTCGACGAACTGGCGAAGGTCCAAGGCGTAGGCGTCGTGGGTGAGACCCCGAAAGCCGCCGAGGAACCCGGCGAGCGCTACATGTTCAGGATCGACCAGAGCGGGGTCGTAGACGAGGATGGCTGTCGATGCGTTGGTGGTCATGGGATACCTCCCGAGTCATTGGGACTCGGGGGACGAGGCCACCGGGCCCCAGATGGATGAACCACCACCGTAGGTAAATTCCCCGCGACCGGCCTGCTCGTGAGGACCGACAATCTGTACACCTCCGGCCACGAAACTAATAATAAGGGCCTCCTCACGCACACCGCCGATTCGGAGTGCTATCTCTCGCGGCGTCGGTGTCGAACAGTGACGCCCGATAGAACAATCTGCTCGACGAGGTTGCCGGGATTGCTTCAGTCGGGTGATGCAGGCAGAACTAGCGCTTCTCCGATGGCTCAGGACGAACTGGCGGCTTCTGGCCCTTCTCGATGTAGCCGATCAGTTCCTTGTTCGGTCGGAACGGAGGCGGGGCGGGCCGACTCGGCGGTGTAGAGCCGTTCGCCTGGGACTCCTGGCTTGTTGGCTTTTCAGGCATGAGCGTGGCCTCCGGTAGCGGCCAGTGTACCCGCCACCACGAGAGCCGCTCCGGCAGCCAGTGCCACTACAGACGCCCGAACGCCTCGCCCTTTCTGCTTCACCAGGGCGGCCGCTTGGTCGACCATCAAGATCTCCGTGTCTAGAAGTTCGAGTTTGGTCTCTTCCACCGACGCCGTGAGGTTGTTCTCCCGTAGCCGAGCGACTTCGAGAACCGGGTAGCGGCGCGGGAGGAAGGAGACAGCTGCAAACAAGGCTGCGAAGACCGCGAATCCGAGTCCGACCTGAAACGCGACTTCGTCGGACACGGCCGACTGTGCAGTTGCGCCGAGCCCCACCAGTACGCCCGCGAACCCGAGCACTACGCCGGCCTTGCTATCCAGGCTCTCAGCATGAGCGTGCATGGTCTCGCGCTCCGCCGCGACCTAATCGGCCACGATGTCGAGCGAAGGAAGGCTTATGCGTTCAGGCACGCCGTGAACTCTATGAGGCCCCTGTGACGAGACTTCCCGATCGGTGAGCGGCGCGTTATTCGACATCACGAAGGGACGGCCAACGTTCCTCCGGTGGCGCCTGCCGACTCGGCGCCCCTTGTCTGGAGGACCTGGACGTGGACGGCCGTCCCGGCGCCCCTCGTCGCTTCTGGCGTCGCAATCCACAGGCTGGGCTTCGGCTGGCTCGTCGAGATCGCCGACGACGCCATCGAATGGGTGCTCTGCGAATAGGTCGGCGGCCGTGGGTGGAAGCCGGAATACAGGACGGTCCCCACTCGGCTCTTTTCTAGGCTGTTGGGGTGTTGATGCTCTGGTCGGGGTCCACCCGAATGTCGTCGCGCATCACCGCGCGGCCCACTACGGACCGCCATGTGGGGCCTGCGGTCGACCACTCCGAACTCCGAGGGCGTCCTTCTGCGCCTCCTGCGGAGCGAGCCGGAGCGTCTAGGGCACTCGCGGGATCGACTCTGGCGCGGCGGGCGCTGGAAAGCGGGCGAGCAGCGGGCCTGCTGATCTGTGGCGACTCCAACGGCACGAGTAAACGTGACGCACGAGCATGGTGACGGGACTCGGGACGGCGACGGAGAGCGGGTCGATGGTGGCGAAGCAGCAGGGCTTTCTGAGCCCGTTCCGCAAAGGCCGCTCCTATTCAGGTTTTGTGGCGGGGCGTGAACCCCTGTTGCGGGTAGATGGCCTCGCCACGGGCGAGCATCGCAACGAATTGCTCGATGCGGCGCCGTCGTGTGTCAGCCTGCTTCGCCGTCCTCACCCGGTAGAGGATCGCATACCGGTTGGACGCGTTCAGCTTGTCGAACATGGCGCTCGCCACAGGATCGGCAGCAAGCGCCGCGGCCAGATCAGCGGGAATCTCGATCGTCGCCTGACCCTCGTAAGCAGTCTGCCACGTGCCATCGGCCTTGGCTCTCGACACGGCTGCGAGCCCGGACGGTCGCATGCGACCTTCCTCGACGAGCTTGGTGGCGATGGCAACATTGCGCTTCGACCAGGCGCTCCCCGACCTTCGAGGTGTGAACTTCCGGCGATAGGTTCCGTCGTCACCGGCGCCGAGCTGCCCGTCGATCCATCCGCGGCACAGCGCCTCGGCCAGTGCATCGTCGTAGGTCAAGGAGGTGGGTTCAGTCGTTCCCTTCCTGGCCAACGTCAGCCAGATACCGTCCCGCTGCCCCTCATGCTCCTCGAGCCAGCGTCCCCACGCCGCAACGTCCGGCACGTTGAGTACGGGAATGTCAACAGCCATCCCTGGCAGTCTCGCACCTCGTTGAAACCGTCGGAGCACCCCTCGAGACCGGCGACGGCGACGATCGCCGCCGGCAGGCGGCTTGTGGCCACAGTCGCCCCGATCAGACACGCATATCGTCGGCCCGGCCCAGAGCGTTCTGGTCGTCCTCCCCGAGCCGACCTGGGACGCCCAGGGAGCGCGGCACGCCGATTCGGTATCTGTCAAGTGGTCGCCGCCGGTCTGGACGAGAACATCATGCGCTGCACTTCGGCGTTCCAAGGCGATCGGTGGGTCGTGTGACTCCTTCTCATCGCTCGCGGCAATCGACGGCTACCTCAAGAGCGGCGCAGACGTGCCGCATGCGCTCGTCGGCCAAGCGGCCGAGGCGCTGAACCAAGACAGCTACCGACACGCTCTCGACTGAGTCCAGGTTGATGGCGCAACGCCGAGGCACTGGGTCCTCGTCTGGTTCCAGAACGACCTCGCTGGCCAATCCTCGGATCGTCGTAGTACAAGGCCCAACCAGCGTCCGCCGCAGCCGAGGGATAGCGGCATCCCGAGAGAGGACCACCACCGGCCTACGGCCGATGTCGGGCAGCTCGCACCACCACATCTCGCCACGGACCGGAAGCGCGCTCACGACGCCGCAGCAGCCTCCCGGAACGATGCCAGGTCACCCCACTCGTCGGCTTCGGCAAGTGGGTGCTCGTCGTAGACCGAGTACGCAGCGTCGAGCTCAGCGGCGCGGTGTCGGGCCAGAAGGGCGGCCAGCGCCTCATCGATCAAAGCAGCGTCGGCGACACCAGCTCGTGCCTTGCGGGCGCTGGCTAGGAGATGTTCATCGACTGTCGTGCTCACGCGAACCCGTGCCATGCCATAAGTATGCCACATAGATGCTACTGATCTGTCGTCGGCGCTGTTAGGGCGCGCTCGGGGAGTAGCGGGCTCAGCCCTCCGATTAGCGCATCCCGCCGACTCGGCGCTGCAGGTGGAGACACCCGACGTGCCTCCTGACGGCGCGGGTGCGAACGCTCTGGTGCGGTGGTGTCATGGGCGCCAGTGCAGGCGGAACAAGAAGCGTCGGACGGGGAGGTGGTCTGCGAACCAAGTCTCACCGCCGGGACCGAAGGTGTTGAACCACAACCGGTGGAGCAGATGGTACTTACCCAGACGGTGACTGATGCGCCGCTCCCGGGTCCAGAGGTCGTAACGCAGTTGGTCTGTTGTTTCTTCGAGTTCGGCGTCTATCCGGTCGAACCAGAGCCCCTGGAGAGCGAGGCGATCGGGACCGGACAGGGAGTACCGACGGGCCAGAAGGTTGACGTGATCGTTCTCGACCGCCTGCAACAGGATCAGGTCCGACCATTTGCGCAGGCGCCCAAGGGGCAGCCTCGCTACCCGGTCGTCCAGGTCCTCTTGCAGGTTTTCGGCGATCGCCCCCAGATCAGACCAAGCTGGGGGCGGCGGTTCCGGTAGCGCGGGGCCTACTGCGACGTTTACCGTGAGCGCGGGCTTGGGCGCGACGACGACCTCGGACTTCGATGGATCTATGCGAAAGATCTCCTTGTCAAGAGGTGGATCGACCAGGAGGTCTAGAAGTTCGCTCACCACGAACGGCTCACCGTTGATGATCCCGGTCATGCGGTGCAAGAACCCGTATTCCGCATCGACGACTACCTCTACCTCGGCGGGAGGAGGCTGGCGGCCCACGATTCGGGCGTCTTGGTTATCTTCCGCGCCGGGTTCCGGGGATGCGGGCTGGACGCGCTGGGCGTGAAGGACAAGGACATCCCGGTTGTTGTGCCTGTCCCGCCGGGGAGTGCCCCAGTCGTATCCGATCAGCCAGGACGGATCGAGAAGCATTCGGGCCGGAGAAGACTCGGCATCTGCCGGGTGAGAGTGAAAGGCCCCGCGAGCGGTGGGAAGCCACTTCGTGACGCCGTCACAAACATGAACAGAAGTACCCGAAGCCCCCGAATCGCGCTGCCAGTCCCGCTCAAGGCGCCACGAGCCCCGTTGAGTGGCAACCCAAATACGGTCAGCGAGGCTCTCGCTCACAGGATTCTTCGGGTCCCAAGGAGCGACCACGCCATAGACCCCGTCTGATGCTCTTGGCCCAGGGATCTCTTTGTTGGCTTGGCGGAGGCGGACCATGTGGCGCCATCCTCGGAGTCTGGCCGACAATGGCGGCGTCCGGCCAAAGGCCCCGGAAACGAGTTCCATCAGGTCGCCCCCAGCGGTCATGACGACGACGATAGGACACGCGGCCCGCAGTAGACCTCGTACCAGAGCGAGATCGACTCCGCACTTCTCGCCCCTCTCAATCCGTAACAGGATGTGCTGCTGTTCTGCGGCAGGTCCAGGCTGGCATCTACGACCTTCCCCGGACGGGCGAGGCGATGGCGAACCAGAGGCTCAATCTCACGGAAGAACTCGTCAAGCTCGCCGGCGGTGGGAGCCGGACCGAGTAACCCGCTGCTCCCGATGCCAGGTGGATCAGGAGACTTGCCAAGGAGACAGGGCCCATGGCGTCATGGGCCAAGATCATTTCCTGATCGTCGGAGAGCCGACCGCGATCGGCGTCGCTCATCTCTTCAGCATCGCGCCGTCTCCGGACCCGCACGCTCGTCGCGGGCTTCGGTGGTGGACACCTCCGAATCGTCCAGAGGAGCGATGAACCCACTTAAGATCGTCGGGGAGATCGACACACGGAGAGCGTATGGGAGCCCGTGAAGGGGTAACAGTCGACTCCGAACGACTCATCCGCGCTCCGCTCGCTCTGGGGAACCAAGCCGAGCCAGCCACGCATATCGAGACGGCGTTGCGCTAGGCCGAGCCGCCGACCGGGGCCACCGAAGACTCGCTCAGAATCTCGCGGTCGACCGTCCCAGATTCGCCAACGGCCCGCTTCCTCTATCGCCGGGTACGGCGGACCTTCACCGTCAACCCTTCTTGCCACTGCTGGCTATTTGTGCTACAAGTAACACATGACCTCGGTAGGAGTTCGTGAGTTGCGGCAGCGGGCCAGTGAGCTACTGAGGCTTGTCGAACAAGGCGAAACCATCGAGATAACCGACCGAGGCCGTCCGGTGGCCCGTCTCGGGCCTGTCCCAGAAGGGACGCCCTTGCAGCAAATGCACGCGGCCGGCGAGATCGAGCCAGCTTCTGGCGGGCTCGATGACCTTCCCGAACCGCTGGTGCTGCCCGACAACGTCGAAACGCCATCGGCCGCCCTCGCCCGACTGCGGCGCGACGAACGCTGAGCATGGCAGCTACTTACATGGACTCTTCCGCCATCGTGAAGCTCGCGGTCCGCGAACCGCAATCCGACGCGTTGCGCAAGTACCTCCGTCGTCGGCGCCCCCTCATCTCAAGCGCCGTCGCCCGTGCAGAAGTGCTGCGAGCGCTCCTACCAGGCGGAGAGCCCGCCCTGGCTTCCGGTCGCCGCGTCCTCGACCGGGTCGATCTTGTCCGCGTCAACGATCGGGTCCTGAACTTGGCCGGCATGTTGCTACCGCTCGAACTGCGATCCCTCGATGCAATCCACCTGGCCACTGCAACGCGACTCGGCGCCGATCTCAGCGACATCGTCACCTACGACGACCGGATGGCCGCAGCCGCCAGGGCCATGGGCTACAGAGTGTCCTCACCAATGTGACCCACCTGCCTCCAAGGCTCAGGCGCAAGCAACACACGAGTTGCCCCCGAACGCATCTGTCAGGCCTGTGGCGGTCTCCAACGGAAGCGGCGCCTGACAGTCGATCTGCTCCTCGTCGCTGGCTGTGGCGACACCTTCGCGTCGCGCCTTATCGTCGGCAGATGGCCGAACAGCTGCGGCTAACCGCGACGGCTATGGCCTCCGATGGCCGGGCGGTCTCGCGCCACCCGTCGGGGCAGGTGGTGTTCCTGGAGGGCGCCCTGCCAGGCGAGGAGGTGGTCGCCACGATCGTGGCTGAGCGCCGGCACTACCTGACCGCCCGGGTGGCCCGAGTGGTGACGGCGTCCGCGGCACGCCTCGAACCTCGCTGTGGGCACGTCGCGGAGGGTTGCGGAGGCTGCCAGTGGCTGCACGTCGGCATCGACGCCCAGGTGGAGTTCAAGCGGCAGATCCTGATCGACACGATCAGGCGGATCGGTCGGATCGAATGTCCTGAGCTGTCGGAAACGGTCGGGTTGGAGCCCTGGAACTTCCGCACGTCGCTGCGGGCCACCGTGGTGGACGGCCGGGCCGCTTTGCGTCGCGCTCGTTCGAACGAAGGCATACCCGTGCCGGGCTGCCTGGTGGTGCACCCGCTCCTGACCGAGTTGCTGGACGGACGTCGTTACCCAGGAGCGGAAGAGGTTCTTCTGCGGTGTGGGGCCCGTACCGGGGAGCGGCTGGTGTCGGTCCGTCCCCACCGCATTGTCGCGGACGTCCCAGGCGATGTCAGGTCCGACTGGGTGCACGAGCTGGCAGCTGGCCGAACGTGGCGGGTGTCGGCCGCTTCATTCTTCCAGTCCCGACCTGACGGAGTCGACGCGTTGGCGGACCTGGTGGTCTCCGCTGCGAGCGACGTCGAACCTACCGTTGCGGTCGATCTGTACAGCGGGGTCGGGGTCTTCGCCGGCGTGTTGGCCGCTCGCGGCTGGTCGGCGACGGCGGTGGAAGGTTCGGCTACAGCGGTTCGGGATGCCGAGGCCAACCTGGCCGGCCTGGGCGTCCGGGTGGTGCGGGCCGACGTGACCAGGTGGTACCCGGAGCAGGCGGCCCTGGTCGTGGCCGACCCCAGCCGGGCTGGCCTGGGGAGCTTCGCGGAGCTGGTCGCGTCACTAACACCAGAGGAGTGGGTGACGCCCACCGAACTGCACCGCCTGGGACGTCCGCACGATGGCCCTGCACGTCCTCGGGTCAGGCGAAGCACAGGCATCGGTCAGAGAGTTCGCCCATCAGTTACGACGCGGGATGCCGCTCAACAAGGAAATCGACTCGCACCACTGGGTCGACGGCCTCAACGAGCTGCAGATCCGCGAACGCGACCACCTGTCCAACGCTGAGCTCGTCGCCCAGCTAGCGGCTGTGGGCCCCAACGCGGTCAAGGGCCGCTGGGGCACCCCGCCCCCAGCACGGTACATACCGCTCCCGTTCGGTCCGCCCATCGGTTGGGCGCCGCTCAAGTACCTGCTCGACGTCGGCTTCACCCGCGACGTGTGGGCTCACCGCATCGACATCCACGCCGCCATCAACCGACCGATGCCCCTCAGCGCCGAACACGACGGCCGGCTCGTCGCGGACATCGTCGCCGAATGGGCCACCGTCCACGCCAACCGTTCGAGCTCGTCCTCGACGGCCCCGCCGGCGGCAAATACAGCCAGGGCGTCGACGGCGAACGAGTAGAGATCGACGCCGTCGACTTCATCCGCACCCTCGCCAGTCGCCTGCCGGGCACCGGTGTCCTATCCAACCCGCTACCCCTCTGAAAGGAGACCTCTAATGGATACTCGCGTTGCCGAGATCGCCGACCGGCTGGGCCAATCCAGCTGACGACTGGGGAACGCAGGGCTGAGCGATCTGACTCGAGGTCTAGCGCGAGGGTCGTCGGGCGGCTCAGGTTGCTGTCAAACGTTCGCGCGCGAGCATGGCCGCCGTGGAACCCTCGCCCACAGCGGCGGCCACGCGTCTAATCGATCCAGCTCGGATGTCCCCTGCGGCATACACGCCGGGAATGCTCGTCTCGAGCCAGCTCGCCCCGTCCCGTCCGGTGACGATGAAGCCGTTCGAGTCCAGCTCGACCACACGATTTAGCCAGTCAGTGTGGGGTCGAGCGCCGATGAACACGAACAAGGCGTCAGCATCGACAGTTGTAGAGGATCCGTCCGCGACATCGGTGAGGACAAGCCCCGAGAGCTGATGTTGGCCGAGAGCACCGGTCACCTGCGATCCTGGTCGCACCGTGACATTTGGGGTCCCTTCGAGCTGCTGCACCAGGTAGTCCGACATGCCCTTGGTGAGAGAATCCCCCCGGATGAGGACCGTGACCTCAGCGCCAGCGGCAGCCAGCTGGGCCGCGGCCTGTCCGGCCGAGTTCCCACCGCCGAGGACGAAGACACGCAGGCCCCCCCATCGTCTGCGCCTCCGATGCCGCGGCGCCGTAGAAGACACCGTGGCCGATGAGCCCGTCGACGGAGGTGACCCCGAGGCGCCGATAGCTGACCCCGCCGGCGAGAACGACGCACGAACAGCGGACAGTGTCATCGCCGGTAAGCGTCAGAACCCGCTCGTCGCCGTCCACACGGAGGTCGACCGCACGACGGGCGACCACGAATTCGGCTCCCATCTGCTCCGCCTGCCGGCTCGCTTGGGCCGCCAGGTCGGCACCGCGAACCCCCCATGGGAACCCGAGGTAGTTACGGATCTTGGCGCTCGTACCCGCCTGGCCGCCCACGGCGTACTCCTCGATGACCACCGCGTGCAGCCCCTCTGACGCTGAGTACACCCCGGCGGCGAGGCCAGCCGGACCGGCGCCGACGATGGCGACGTCGTAGAGATCGCGCTCCGGCCGCGTGCGCGCGCCGAGCTCCTCGGCAAGCTCAACCTCGGCTGGGTTCCCGAGCCTGCGCCCATCCCAGAGCAGCGCAGACGGCAACTGGAGGCCGGCGAGGGGCCCCGCCCGCAGGTCCTGACCCTCCGCAGAGTCCGAGCTGTGGAATCCGGCCGCCACCCCGTTGCGCCCGAGCCAGCCCACCAGCTGCTCCCCCCGTCCCGACCCGGGAGTGTCGACGACGGTGGCCTTCGCGAAGCGTGGCTGCTCGTCGTATGCCCAGGCCCGCAGGGCCTCGCCGACCACAGGGTAGAGCTCCTCCTCGGGCGATGCCCACGGCTGCCCGACGTAGTAGTCAACCTGGCTCAGAGTCAGGGCTCGGCTCAGGTCAGCGGCGACAGAGACGTCGCCGACATCCACCACGGCGATGCGGCGCGCGGCCGGATGGGAGTTTCGCACCGCGATCAGCGCCGCAAACTCCTCGGATCGGATAGGGGCAAGGGCAACTGCGATCGGACCGAGGCCCGCCAAAATTGCCTCGAGGTCAGCCTTCCTGGCACCGTGACAATCTGATAATCGGCGGAGTAGCGACGCTCGAGCGCGTCGGCCAGCGCGGCCCGCTGTGACTCGTCACTGACGACCGCCAGGATGACGTTCACGGTCTAATCATGCCCTCTCGCCCGTCGCACGGGCCAAACCGCGATCACGCAGGGCGCTTCGATTCGGCCCTCGGCGTTACTCCGTAGACGCTCGCGATTGTGGGCAGCTGTCCGAAAGGGTTGAGAGGAGATCGCAACACGCGAGCGCCCTAGGTTCGTCGCAAGGTTCGACGGCCACCGGTTGGTTCAGTTCGGTTGCGGCCGGTCGAACGTATGAGCCGCGCCTTACTGCTCTTCGTCGGCTCTGCGCAGGCTGGCCGCTGTCCGAAGTCTGCGCAATGCCTCGGCGAACCCGACCAGCTCGTTCGTCGTGAGGCCGCCGTCGAGCCAGGTCCGGAGCTCCTCGTCGAAGACTGATCCTGCTTTCTGCAGCAAGTTGCTGCCGGAGGGCGTGAGCTCGACGATCGACGATCGACGGTCGGCCGGATTGGGTGTACGGAACGACAGGCCGCGTGCCTCCAGTCGGTCCACCGCCTGACTGGCTCCGCCGACGGTGATCGATACCGCCCGGGCAAGATCCCAGACTCGGCACTGCGGTGTGGACTGGACGACGAGCAGGGCGTTGAAGACGGCCAGGGAGACGTCGCAGTCACGCTGCAACCTGGCATCGACCCCGTTCCACAGATCGGTCTCGAACCGGATCAGATCGTCGTACACCTGGCGCAGGTCCATGGCCCATAGCCTCCCACCTCCATGTGCATCACCACTAAGTAGATTAGTGCTAATGTACATACGCCGGTCACGAGGGCCGGACGAACCCAGAAGAGAGCCCCCATGACCCAACTGCAACGAGAAGCCATCGACGGTGCACTTCGCGCCTCGCCGCTCGACCTGGGCGGAGATCCGCTCGAACAACGGCCACTGTTCGAGCAGATGGTCACCGCCGTTCCGATCCCTGACGACGTCATCACGACTCCAGGGCATCTCGGGGGCGTCCCAGTGATCAGCCTCGAGATGGCCCGGCTCCCTACGGAAGGAATCATCCTGTACTTCCATGGGGGAGCCTTCGCCATCGGATCGGCATCGGCCTCCGTGGGCCTTGCCGCCGATCTCGCCCGCAAGGCCCACATGCGGGTCATCACCGTGGAGTATCGCCTGGCCCCCGAAGATCCCTATCCGGCGGCATCGCTCGACGCCATGTCGGCCTACCGGGCGTTGCTTGACGGCGGTCAGAACGTCGCCCGAGTCGCGGTCGCAGGAGAATCTGCTGGTGCCAACCTGGCGATCGCCACCCTGCTCGGCGCGTCGCGCGCCGGACTGCCCCAACCGGCGTCGGCGGTTCTCATGTCTCCCTGGGTGGATCTGGCGGTCACCGGGCAGAGCGCGACTACCAGAGCCGCCCTGGACCCGGCCCTCACCGTCCGGGCTCTGCGTCTACGAGCCGAGGACTACCTACGCGGCACGGACGCAACCAGTGGTTCTGTCAGCCCGATCTACGCCGACCTCACCGGACTGCCTCCCCTCCTGATCCAGGTCGGCTCGCACGAGATCCTCCTCGACGACGCCACCCGCCTCGCAACAAAGGCCGCCGCCGACGATGTCGAGGTCACCCTCGAAGTCGTGCCCGGGGTACCCCACGTGTTCCAAGCCTTCGCCGCCCATCTCGACGAAGGCGAGGCCGCCCTCCAGCGCGCCGGCACCTTCATCCGCAGACACGCAACCGACTGAACAGCCACCAGATCGGCGAGGTCTGGGCCAGGCCGTTATAAGGCGGGGGAGCCGGGCACCCGTACGAGTCGAGCTCACTCTGGAAAGTCTGGAAGGATCTCCATCCGCCGAGACCAGATGACCATCCCGCCAGGTGGATCTTGCCTCTCCACGAGTTCGGCTGTGACCTCGCTGGGTGTGCCGGTGATAACCCAGCCCTGGCAAGTCAGCCGCAGCTCAAGGGGATGTCCGGTCATGTGAAAATTGGCGGGCGAATCGACCTCGGGCCAGGGGTTGATCAGATAGCAAAGCCGGGCCGGGGCCCGTCGCAGGACGAGATCGTCCACAAAGGTGACGAGACCGTCGAGGGTCTCGAAGTCGCCGGGGTAACCGAAATCGCAGTTATCCCAGGCCGTGATCCTCCACCTGCCTTGAACCGGTTGGACATGGCAGACGATGGGATCCCCGAACAGCCGGTGCTGACGAGGGTCGAAGATGGCTGCGTACAAGCGCGTTAGTGCGGTTCTCAAGGGCATAAAGTCAGGTCCGGACGGGGGATGGAATGGGTCGCGGGCTCCCCGCCCCCGTCCGGACGCTTGAGTCGGGACTCACGGAAACACAGGTTCGCGTTGCGGCGAGCGGTAACGCTCAGTGCTCGGGTCGTCAGGTCGTGTCGCCCTCCACAGGTGCACGCCGCGGGAACGGGCTCCCTGGCCGGTGTGGGATCTTTAGACGGGGACGATCTCTATGAGGTGCTCGATCCCGGCCAGGTCCGCCGCGTTTCGGGTGTAGAGCCGAGCGGCGTGGGCGTGGGCTGTGGCCGCTATCAGGATGTCCATGAGTCGCGATCGCGGTTGGCGGCCAACGGCCACCACGGCCGCAGCGAGTTGGCCGTAACTGGCCGCGACGTCGTCATCGACGGGCAATGCGTCGAAGGTGTGCTGGAGGACGGATAGCCTTCGCAGGCGCTCGGCACGCACCGCCCCGTCAGCGGTGACCAGCACGCCGAAATGCAACTCGGCCAGCGACGCGGCGCTGATTGCCAGCTCTCCTTCCAACGGTTCCACGTCTGTAGCCATCAAGACGCTGGTATCCAGGATCGCCTTCAACGTGAAGGTTCCCACGGGTTAGCGATGGACTGGTCGACAAGGTCCGCGTCGCGCTGCCAATCTGGATCAGCACGGCCGGCGAACAGGTCGGCGACGTCATCCCAGCGCTGCCAACGCCTCGGCGCGGCGGGGACCATCCGCGCTGCAGGACGGCCCGAGACGGTGATCTCGATCTCCTCGCCACTTTGTACCCGTCGCACCAGGTCGGAGGCGTCCTGACGCAGTTCTCGAAGACCCACAGTACGCATGGATGAAAGTGTAGCACAGATGCTACCGCTACGCCCGGCTCCTCCGTCTATGGCACACTGGAGCGTGGCCATACAGCACGTTTGCCTGTTCCGCTTCACACCCGACATCGCCGAGGCCCAGCAGGAAGAGCTGCGGCAGCGGGTTGAAACCTGCCACAACACGATCGGTAGGATGCGCGAGTTACGCTTCGCTCGCCTAGTGCCCGCCGAGGGCACCATGGGTTACCAGCACATGTTGTCGATCGTCTTCGAGAACGAAGCTGACCTAGACAACTACATGGGTCACCCGGTTCACAGCGACTTCGGGGGCTGGTTGGTAGCCCAGGGTTGTGAGTTCTTGTATTTCAACTACGACCTCGAGGCGGCGACGGCCCTACGCCAACCGGCCTGACGCCCCCGTTATCAGCGTTTGGTGATCAGACACCGGCCGCTCTGGGAGTCAGCCTGCAAATCGTAAAGACAGAGGAGCGCCGAACCATTCGCGGTTCGGCGCTCTTCTGCCCGGCTACCCGTGGACCATTAAAGCCAGCCACACGGGTTGCACTCGGTGATCCAGCCATTCACGACGAGTTCGAAGTACTCGTCGGCGTTGAAGGTGCTGGCATACAACTCCACCGCGGTGCCGTTGGCCACTCCCGGTGTGAAGATGGACTGGGTCCCGCTGTTGGCAACCCACGACACCAAATTGTTTCCGCCATAACCACCCCAGCCCCAGTTTTGGTTGGTGATCGGCTCACAGTTCCACTGCACGATGCGGGTTCCGTCGGTGGCCCCACCCAAGGCATCAAGGCACCACCCGCTTCCCTCGTTCTCGAAGTTGATGTCATGTCCGGAGCCCTGTACCCCCCATTGCTGAAGGGAGTTGCCGTTGCAGGGCTCCTCAACAATCGCGTCCCCGGTTGATTGGGCCAGATCTCCCGGGGCGGGCTGGAGGCACTTGCCGCTCAAGCCGCTCTCGATCGCGTAAAGGTCGGTATCGGCGTGGGCTACCGACGGGAACGCCAGCAACGCCAGACTAGAGGCGGTTGCCACTGTTACAACGCTTGCTAGCAGTTTGCTGAATGCTCTTTTCATCATCTTTCTCCTTGTCGTGTAGGGGCGGGCCGCGCCGCTCTCAGGGTGGGACAAGCCACCATCGAAAGCGTCGGGGCCCCCGTTGTTTGCCCTATTTCCAATCCAACGTACCTGTGGTACGTCGGAGTCATACTCTCGGTATGGATCTTGTCATACTGATAGTATGGCTGTCAAGCTTGGGCGGAAAGAATTCGCTGAAGACGACTGCACGTGGGTACTTGCGGAATCGGTCTGGCCCTGCTGGCGGCAGTCACCGACCGGGGACCCGCCTTGGATGCCACTCTGGCGATCTCGCTTTTCCTGCTGGCTTGGTGGGGCGCGTTTCGACGTGTGTCAGGTGCGGTGAACCACGAGTCGAGGTGGCGCGGCCAGGGTCTGGTAGATGACGCAGTACCGTTCGGTGGTTGCCACGAGCTGGTCGAGGTCGTCGGACGGGGCGGTGGAGTGGAGGTTGAAGAGCAGGCGGATCTCACCGAAACCGACCGGGGTATCCCGGTCGACGCCGAGCGTGCCCCGAAAGTCGAGGTCGCCTTCGGCGGTGATCGTTCCGGTCACCTCGATGCCGCGGTTGGTGGCGACCGAGCGGAGGGTGACGCCGGCGCAGGCCACGAGAGCTTGCAGCAGCATGTCGCCTGAGCAGGCCAGCGAGCCGTCGCCGCCGGTGGCGGGGTGTAACCCCGCTTCGACCAGGGCGTGACCGGTCGCCACCGAGCAGGCCACCTCGCTGTCTGAGAGCTGCCCCTGTGCTCGCAGGGTGATGATTGCCGCTCCTGGGTCGTCGCGGTAGCGCTGTTTGATGGGGCGCTGGATGTCTTTTAGCTGGGCGGCGTCCACGGCCTGGCGCCTAGTCGCCGGTGGAGGGGTCGATCTCGGTGGTGATGCGCGAGACTCGGTCGGCGGGGAAGCCGCCGCAGCGGGCGTGCTCGTAGAGGATGTCCTCGTCGGGGGCCACGTAGACGCAGTAGAGCTTGTCGTCGGTTACGTAGCTGTGCAGCCAG
>Ga0302326_10007534_pt1 | contig 24174 bp, 22 predicted proteins | sample Palsa_T0_3_FD_202264 | JGI IMG/M metagenome (GOLD analysis project Ga0302326, IMG submission 202264) | Peat permafrost microbial communities from Stordalen Mire near Abisko, Sweden - Palsa_T0_3 | ecosystem: Environmental > Terrestrial > Soil > Palsa > Peat permafrost | place: Sweden: Abisko... | reverse complement strand
AAGGAATCTTGTCGACCGCGTAATTGCTGAAATGATTGTTCTGACCGGACATCGGCCCGAGCCCGCCCATTTGCCAGAACAGCCATTGAATGGCATCGGTGCGCGGACGAACGTCACGGGACAGGAACTTGCCGGTCTTGTCGGCGAGATAGAGCAGGATCGCACCGGACTCGAATACGGCAATCGGCTCGCCGCCGCCTGGGGGATCATGATCGACGATCGCGGGAATGCGGTTGTTGGGCGATACGTCCAGGAACTTGCGTTCGAACTGTTCGCCTTTTCCTATGTTGACGGGAATGATTTTGTATTTGAGCCCGGTCTCTTCGAGAAAAATCGTGATTTTGTGACCGTTGGGAGTGGTCCAGTAATAGACGTCGATCATCGCGCAAACTCCTCCATGCCGATAGGTTCATCCCGATCCGCCGGCACCGGCTGATATCGGATCAATTGAGCCCGCTTGCAACCCGATCGCCGGCCATGTTTGCGCGTTGCAGGCATGCTCTCGACGCGGCGACGGGGCTTTGCGCCGATCGAGGCCCGAGGTGGATGACGCGGTCAAGCAGGTCGGATGACCCGCGCCCGCGAAACCGACAAAGCCCGGCTTACGCGATTGGCATCCGCCGCGCGGCGTGGCAGACTTTTACATGACGGCTGGGCGGCGCATGATTTTTACAGGTGGTCCGATGAAATCGCGGCTCGTCCGGCAACGGCATGTTCTGCCTCTCTTGCTTTTCGTCTCGACGTTCGCCAGCGAGCCGATTTTCGCGCAATCGGCGTCGACTGAAACGGAGCTATTCCAGGCCAGGGTCAGCGCCACCGCACAAAAGCTCGGCGACCAGCCGGGGTTCAAGAACCTGTCCCCAAAACAACGTGACCAGCTCGCGGAGTTCGTAACCGGCAACGTGCTGTTCGTGCTGCTGCACGAATTGGGCCATGCGGCCATCACTCAGTTGGGGTTGCCGGTGCTTGGAAGGCAGGAAGATGCAGCCGATTCCTTCGCTGCCACGGGATTGATAAGGATAGGGTCCGGCTTTACCCATCGCGTGCTCGCCGAGGCCGCGAAGGGCTGGTTCCTGGCCGACCGCCGCGACCAGGAAACCAACGACCCGGTCGCGTTTTACGACGAGCACGGCCTCAATCAGCAACGTGCCTATGAAATCGTGTGCCTGATGGTCGGCTCGGACGCGGAGAAATTCAAGGATCTCGCCGCGGAAACGAAACTGCCGAAGGCCCGCCAGGAAAGCTGTGCGGGAGATTTCAGCAATGCCGCCTATTCCTGGGATTTCTTGCTCAAGCCGCATCTGCGCGCTCCCGATCAACCGGAAACGAAGATCGACGTGGTCTATGGCGAAGCCAAGGGCCGCCTCGAGGTCGCCGCCAAGGCGATACGCTCCATAGGGTTGCTGGAAGCGGTGGCCCAGCACACCGCCGAGGCCTTCGTTTGGCCGGCTCCGTTTACATTGGAAATGCAATCCTGCGGCTTCCCCAACGCGCGCTGGGACTTTCCGACCCGCAAACTCACCGTGTGTTACGAACTGGCCGCCGACTTCGCGGAGCTTTATCGCGCCTATGGCGCAGCGCCGGTCGTCGTCGGGAAGAACGAGTTCCGCAAGAGCGAGGTCCGGAAGAAGAAGTCGAAGTGATCTACGGTGTCGCAGAGCGCGCGCGCAGCGCGCGGCGGTCGATCTTGAGCAAGGTCGTGCGCGGCAGCTCGTCGATGAAGGCGTAGCGCTCCGGCACCTTGTAGCCGCCGAGCGGGCGCACCGCGGCGCAGAGTTCCACCACCAGCGCGTCGCTGCGCGAAAAGCCTTCGCGCAGCACCACATAGGCCATCGGCTTGGTGAAGCCATCGGCGTCCGAACACGACACCACCGCCGCCTCGCGCACGGCGGGGTGGCCGGTGAGCGCGGCCTCGATCTCGATCGGCGCCACCCACAGGCCCTTGACCTTGAACATGTCGTTGTCGCGACCGGAGAACCAGAAGAAGCCGTCTTCGTCGAAATAGAGATTGTCGCCGGTGCGGGTCCATTCGCCGATGAAGGTCTCGCGCGACTTGTCGTATTTGCGCCAGTAGAAGAAACAGGAGGTCCTGCTCTTGATCCAGGCCTCGCCGGGAACATTGGGCTCCGTGATGTCGCCATGGTCCTTGCTCACCAGCCGGACCTCGTAGCCGAAAATGGGCTTGCCGAGGCTGCCGCGCTTGAACTCCTTCTGGCGGTTGGCGATCCACTCATAGGTGATCTCGGAGCTGCCGATGGAATCGAACAGCTCGACGCCGAACTGCTGGTGGAAGCGGGAAAATATTTCCGGCGGGATCTTCTCCGACGCGCTGACGACGAATTCGAGCGCGGGATAATGCGGCCTCTCGCCGGAGACGCGGACATGCTCGATCATGTTCTTGAGGACCGTGGGCACGCTGACGAGCTTCGTCACCTTGGCCTTGGCCATGGTCTCCAATACGAGTTCGGGCAGCGGCGGCCGGCGGACCAGGACCGCGGTCGCGCCCCAATAGAGCGGGATCAGCAGGCCTGGCCACAGGCCGTGGGTGAAATATTTCTTGGAGGTCGCGAACACCACGTCGCTCTCGCGATACTCCCAGAAGCGGCCCTGGCGCCGCGGGATCAGCACGAAATCATGGGCGAGATGGGTGATGCCCTTGGCGGTGCCGGTGGTCCCGCCGGAAAAGAACATGTAGGTCACGTCGTTGGGATGGCGCGGACAGGCGGCGACGGCGGGCGCGCCGGAATCGGCGATCGCGGCGAACGCGACCACCTTCTTCCCCGCCAGCTCCGGCGCAAGCCCGGCCTCGCCGCGCACGATGACCGTCTCCAGCGACGCCGGCAGCGCGGCGGCGATCTCGGCGAGCTTGCCCAGCTGCTCGGCGTCGATGAAGAGCAGCCGCGCCGCGGTGTCGCGGATGAAATAGAGCAGGTCCGGCGCCTTGTAGAGATCGGACACCACCGCCGGGACCGCGCCGATGCGGACCGCGCCCAGCCACAGCGTGACGTAGTCGAGGCTGTCGGTGCCGAACAGCAGGATGCGGTTTTCCGGGACGACGCCGATGGCGCACAGCCCGGCGGAGACCGCCGCGACCCGCTGCGCCAGCGCGCCGTAGCTCACCGGCACATCGTCGACGATGAGAGCGGCCTTGTGCTCGACCGGCGTGCCCAGGTGGCGGTCGAGCAATATCTCCGTCGGCGATATGGCGTCCGGCACCTCCGGATCGGCGAAGGCGCGCCACTCGGCGGAATAGATCTTGTCGTCATAGGCGGTCGGCGAGCGGGACAGCATGGCGATCAGTCGCGTTTGAATCCGTATTCGTGCCAGCGGCGCTCGACCAGCTCCCAGTCCTCCTTCGCCGGCCTGACCATGGGCGGATAACGCTCGCCGTCGTAATTCGCCTCGGGCTCGAAGTCGAGATTGACGGTCGCGTCGATCAGCACCCGGCACCACTTGCCGGTGCCGTACAGATTGGTGTCGCGGAACTTGAGTCGCGTCGACGGATCGAGGGCGGAGCCGAAGGTGCCGGGGAAGAACACGATGTCGTCCTCGGCCGCATTGACGCGGTAGGCAAAGGCCCAGTCGATGGCGCCGTAATCGTGGATGTCGATGTCGTCATCGACCACCCAGATGTGCTTGTAGCGCAGATGCGCCGCGTTCGAGCCCCAGATCGCGGCGGCAGCCTGCTTGGCCTGGCCGCGATAGGTCTGCTTGATCTGGATCATCAGCGTGGTGCCGTTGTTGGCGGCCGGGCAGTGCACGTCGGTGACACCCGGAACGCCCGAGCGCTCGAGAATATTCCAGGCCAGGGCGGCGCGCTGCACCGAACTCATGATGGAATTCTCGCTCAACATTTTCGGCATGGTGCCTTCCAGCGTACCGCGGAAGATCGGGTCGTTGCGGTGGGAGATGCAGGTGACGCGCACCCGATGCTTGGGGCCCTGTTCGCCGCCGAAATAGCCGGTGTATTCGCCGAACGGACCTTCCAGCTCGAAGGTCGCGGGATCGGGCGAAATCCAGCCCTCGATCACGATCTCCGCGGAGGCCGGGACCTGCAGCGGCACCGTCTCGCAGTCCACCAGCTCGACCGGCGCGCCGCGCAGCGCCCCCATCACGTCGTATTCGGAGACGTCGGGCGGCACCGGCGAGGACGCGCAGAACGGCAGGCAGGGCTCCCAGCCATAGATGAAGGCAACCGGCATCTCCTCGCCCTTGCCGCTGTACTTGGCGAAATCCTGGCCCCAGTTCTGCGGCCGCCACAGCAGCACCGGGATGGTGTCCTTCTTGCCGATCATGCCGCGATAGATGCCGACATTGACGCGGCCGGACACGGGATCGCGCGTCACCGTGCCCTGCATGGTGTTGATGTAGCGGCCGCCGTCGTGGCGGTGCCATTTCGGCACGGGGAAGTCGAACAGGTCGATGTCGTCGCCCTTGATGATGTTCTCCTTGACCGGGCCGGTGGCGACCGTCACCGGCGGCAGCCGGCCCGAGTAGACCTTGCGTGCGGCCTTCACCAGTTCGGTGATCGGCGCCTTCTTCGGCAGCCCGAACATCAGCGCGACGCGGGAATAGTTCGACAGGCCGCCGGTGAAGAGCCGGGTGCAGCGGCCGGAGGTGTAGTCCTTGATCCGGTTGAACAGCAGCGCCGGCCCGTCGCCGTTGCCGAAGGCGCGCCGGGTCACGGTGCCGAGCTCGCAGTTCCAGTCCACCTCGGTGTCGATCTCGTGAAGCTCGCCTTCCTTCTCGAGATGCGCGATCCAGCTGCGCAGGTCACCAAACTGCATGTGCGTCTCCTCGTTGTTGGCGGCGGCCCGCCGGAGCCCGGTCAGGCCTCGGGATTGCCCGCGGTCGGGCGGCGAAAGCGGCGGGCTCTGTTTTGCGTTTATTCCGATTGCGGCGGTAGGCCCCAAAGTCGTAACGGCGAAATCGCCTTTCCCGCGAAGCGGCGAGCTTGCGGCGCCGCGGCAACGCGCACCGGCCGCAAATCCGCGCTAAGCTACCATCATGCTTCCCGGTCAAGCCAGAACGGAACGACGTGACATCATGCAAAGAGACTATGCGGAAATGCGGGGCGCCATCCTGCGCGACCTGGACGGCCTGCGCTACGAGGTGGACGCGGAAAAGAGGATCGGCTGGCTTCATCTCGACCGTCCCCCGCTCAACGTCATTTCCTATCGCGGCCGCAGCCAGATCGCGGCCATCATCGAGGCGTTCGGGCAGGACCCCGACGTGCGCGTCGTCGTCATCCGCGGCTGCAACGGCGTCTACACCTCCGGCGGCGACGTCAAGGCGTTCCCGCAGATCGAACGGGACGGCATGTCGCATCTGGCCTGGAACATCGCCGCCCCGGAGCGCTGCCCCAAGCCGGTGGTCTGCGCCATGGAAAAATACGCCATGGGGGTCGGCTTCGAGCTCGCCATGGCCTGCGACATCCGGCTCGCGACGAAAGATACCTTGCTCGCCCTGCCCGAGACCACGCTCGGCCAGATCCCCGGCAGCGGCGGCAGCCAGCGCGTCGCCCGCATCGCCGGGCTGACGCGGGCGGCCGACATGATGATGCTGGGCCGCCGCATTCCCGCGCTCGAAGCCCAACAGTGGGGCCTGCTCACCCGCGTCGTCGACGACTCGGCGGCACTCGACCACTCGATCGAGGACGTGGTGAAGACGCTGACCTCGATGTCGGCGCTGGCGCTCAAGACCATCAAGCGCGTGCTCAACACCACCTATGACGCGAGCCTCTCGGTCGGCCTCGAGGTCGAGGGCCACGCTTACGAAAAGCTGCGCGACAGCGAGGACTACAAGGAAGGCATCGAAGCCTTCAGCGCCAAGCGCAAGCCGCAGTTCAAGTGACCTGCGGCGTCCCCGCCTCGGTCTTCAGCCGGTGTGCTGTCTCCAATGCTTGAATCCCATTGTTGTCATCGCCCGGCTTGACCGGGCGATCCAGTAACCACCAAACCGCGATCTTGGGCGCAGCATGAGTTCCACCGATGGCACAGGGATTACTGGATGCCCCGCTTTCGCGGGGCATGACACTGACACTGAATGAAGCACCAGAATCACAACACTAGAGCAGCTATCCTGGAACGCACGCAGGCGCGTCCCGAAGGATGGCCACAGACACTTGCGCGCAGGATGAGGTCGCACGACTACACGTCCACCTTCAGCGCGGCGATGAAGGCTTCCTGCGGGATGTCGACCTTGCCGAACTGGCGCATCTTCTTCTTGCCTTCCTTCTGCTTCTCCAGAAGCTTGCGCTTGCGGGTCACGTCGCCGCCGTAGCACTTGGCGGTGACGTCCTTGCGGAAGGCGCGCACGGTCTCGCGGGCGATGATCTTGCCGCCGATCGCGGCCTGGATCGGGATCTGGAACATGTGTGGCGGGATCAGCTCCTTGAGCTTCTCCACCATGGCGCGGCCGCGGTTTTCGGCCCGGTTGCGGTGGACCAGCATGGCGAGCGCATCGACCGGCTCGGCATTGACCAGGATCTGCATCTTGACGAGATCGGCGGGCTTGTAGTCGGTGATGTGATAGTCGAACGAGGCATAGCCCTTCGACACCGATTTCAGGCGGTCGTAGAAATCGAACACGACTTCGTTGAGCGGCAGGTCGTATTTCACCATGGCGCGGTTGCCCACATAAGTGAGCTCGACCTGGATGCCGCGGCGGTCCTGGCACAGCTTGAGCACGCTGCCGAGATATTCGTCCGGCGTCAGGATGGTGGCGCGGATCCACGGCTCCCGCATTTCCCTGATGCGGACCACGTCCGGCATGTCGACGGGATTGTGGATCTCGATCTCCTTGCCGTCGGTGAGCGTCATCTTGTAGATGACCGACGGTGCCGTCGCGATCAGGTCGAGGTTGAACTCGCGCTGCAGCCGCTCCTGGATGATCTCGAGGTGCAGGAGCCCGAGAAAACCGCAGCGGAAGCCGAAGCCGAGCGCGGCGGAGGTCTCCATCTCGAACGAGAAGCTGGCGTCGTTGAGGCGCAGCTTGCCCATCGCCGCACGCAAATCCTCGAACTGCGCGGCGTCGACCGGGAACAGCCCGCAGAACACCACCGGGATGGCGGGGCGGAAGCCCGGCAGCGCCGCCGCCGCAGGCTTGCGGTCGTCGGTGATGGTGTCGCCGACGCGGGTATCGGCCACTTCCTTGATCGACGCGGTGATGAAGCCGATCTCGCCGGGTCCCAGCTCGGTCGCCTCCAGCATCTTGGGCGTGAACACGCCGACGCGGTCGACCTCGTAGTTCGCGTGGGTGCGCATCATGCGGATGCGCTGGCCTTTCTTTATGGTGCCGTCGACCACGCGCATGAGCACGACGACGCCGAGATAGGCGTCATACCAGCTGTCGACCAGGAGCGCCTTGAGCGGGGCGTCGCGGTCGCCCTTGGGCGGCGGTAGCCGGGTGACGATCGCCTCCAGCACGTCGCCGATGTTCAGCCCGGTCTTGGCCGAGATCAGGATGGCGTCGGAGGCATCGAGGCCGATGACGTCCTCGATCTGCTGCTTGACCTTTTCGGTCTCGGCGGCCGGCAGATCGATCTTGTTGAGGACCGGCACGACCTCATGGTTGTTGTCGAGCGCCTGGTAGACGTTGGCGAGCGTCTGCGCCTCGACGCCCTGGCTGGCGTCGACCACCAGGAGCGAGCCCTCGCAGGCGGCGAGGCTGCGGTTGACCTCGTAGGCGAAGTCGACATGGCCGGGCGTATCGATCAGGTTGAGGATATAGTCCTTGCCGTCCTTGGCATGGTAGTTGAGCCGCACCGTCTGCGCCTTGATGGTGATGCCGCGCTCGCGCTCGATGTCCATGGAATCGAGCACCTGCTCGCGGCCGAACATCTCGCGCTCGGAGAGGCCGCCGGTGATCTGAATCAGCCGGTCGGCAAGGGTCGACTTGCCGTGGTCGATATGGGCGACTATGGAGAAATTCCGGATGTTTTCGATGGGCACTGCGGTCATGGGGGCGAGATAACACTCGCCCGGACAAGCAGCAAGGGAAGATGGCCGGCGGGCGCATTTCGCACAGCCGAATCAAAGTCTGTGGAGAAGCGGGTCTCTCAACAACGCCGTCATTCCGGGGCGGTGCGAAGCGCCGAACCCGGAATCCAGCTTCAGCGCGGCAGGCTGGATTCCGGGTTCCGGCCTGCGCCGGCCCCGGAATGACGACAAAAACGCGCATTCAGTCGATCTGAATATGTGCCGCCTTGGCGACCGCCTGCCATTTCTCCCGTTCCTTGGCGAGAAAGGCACCGAATTCGGCCGGGGTGCCAGGCTTGATGTCGACCGAGAGCTTGGCGAGCGTCGCCATCACTTGCGGTGTCTTGAGGCTGTCATTGATGGCGGCGTTGAGCTTGGCGATGATGGCGGGGGGAACGCCCGTGGGCGCCACCATGCCCGTGAACGAGACCGATACGAAGTCGGGGATGGTTTCGCTCATGGTAGGCACGTCCGGCAGCTGCGGATTGCGGGTCTCGCTGGTCACCGCGATGGCGCGGATCGTGCCGGCCAGCACCAGCGGCAGCGACACCGCGGGATTCTCGAAGGTCATCGGCACCTGGCCGGAAACCACGTCCTGGGTCGAGTTGCCGCCGCTCTTGTAGGGCACGTGGGTGATGTCGAGCCCGGTCCGCAGCTTGAACATCTCGCCGATCATGTACGGCGGGGTGCCCACCCCCGGCGACGAATAGCTGAGCTTGCCGGGATTGGCCTTTCCGTAGGCGATGAGATCGGCGATCGACTTCACCGGCAGCGCCGGGTTGACGACGACGATGTTGGAGGTGGTCCCGACCAGCGCCACCGGGACGAATGCCTTGGCGGGATCGAAATCGAGGTTCTTGTAGACCGCCGGGTTGATGCTCAGCGTCGAAGTGTTGGCGAACATCAGGGTGTAGCCGTCGGGCTCGGCCTGGGCGGCCATGCGGGCGCCGATGGTGCCACCGGCGCCGCCGCGGTTCTCCACCACGAAGCTCTGGCCGAGGATGATGCCCGCCTGCTGGCCGATGATGCGGCCGATCACGTCGGCGGGGCCGCCGGGGGCGAACGGCACGATCAGCTTGATCGGCTTGGTGGGATAGTTCTGCGCCGTGGCGGCGCCGCCGAGCGCCAGCACGATCGCCAATGCAAACAGGCCTCGCTTCATCGCCTTTGCCTCATCGTTTTGGCCTCATCGCCTTTGGCCTCATTTGGGGCCGAGCAGGCTGTCGTCGACATATTTGCCGAGGTCGCCCTTCGGCATGGCGCCGAGCTCTTCGCCTTCTACCATGATCGAGACGATCGAGCGCAGCGCGTCGGGTTCGAGCCGGCCGTCGCGCGGAAACGTGTCGGGGTTCGCGACGATCAGATCGTCATAGGTCTTCGACGCCGCATCGGGAGACACCTTGAGCGCATCGGCGAGCAGCTTTTCCGCCTCGGCGCGATTGGCGGGGTCGTGCAGCCAGGCGACCGCCTCGAGCCAGGCCTTCACGAAGCGGCGCCCGACATCGTGCTTGGCCTTGAGCCATTCGGTATTGGTGACGAAGCACACGAACGGAAATTTCGGCGCCACCTCGCGGAAGCTGCCCAGCACGGAATAGCCGGCGCTCGCCGCCACATAGGATTGCGGCGGCACCAGCCATACGGCGTCCAGCGCACCGGCCTGCAGCCCGTTGAAGATCTGGGCGCTGCCCTGGCCGGCGACGACGTCGTAGTCCTTGTCGCCGAGGCCGCGGCTCCTGAGCAGGCGGCGCAGCAGGATGGTCGAGCCGGACTTGATCGAGGAGGTCCCGACCACCTTGCCCTTGAGCTCGGCGGCGCTCTTCATGCCCTTCTTGCCGATCAGCAGGGCCGGATGGGTCGACATCGACACCATGCTGATGCGCACATTGGTGCCGCCGCCCTCATAAAACGAGATCGGGGCGTTGCACGTGTTGTGCATGATATCGAGCGAGCCGGCGGCGACCGCCTGCATCCCCGGGGAAACGCCGATCGAGATCACGTCCATCTCGACATCGTTGGCGGCGAAGAAGCCCTTTTTCGTCGCCACCGTCCCCGGCCACACCGTCGCCGTCGGCGAAACCTGGCCGAACGTCACCTTGTCGACCGCGCCGGCCGGCCGGACGAGAACCGCTGCGAGCGCTGCTCCGGCCAACACAGCGCCGGCGCCTCGCCATCGAAATTCCATCACCTGACCTCCGGCCGCAATCCGCACGGCGCGAGACTAGCCGAATGCGCGCCGCATCGGAATGCCCGATGCGGCCCCCTCTTCTCCCTCGCCCCGCACGTTGGAGATGCCCACAGGCTACCCCGCCGAATCCGCCGGCGTCATGCCGAGCGCCGCGATGCGTTCGCGCACCACCGGCTCGGCGAGGGCGGCGAGGAAGGCCTGCACCGCCTCCCGATCGCGATGGCTGTCGACGACGAGGAAATCATAATGCTCCGGCGCGATCGGCAGGAAGTCGAGGCCGTAGAGCCGCGCCACCGTGGCGATGGCGATGCCCCAGTCGGCGCGACCCTGGGCGACCGCGGCCGCCACCGCATTGTGCGACTTCGGCTGGTTGGCGTAGCCCGGCGGACGGTGGCCCGCCAACAGCTTGTCGATGAGAATGCGGGTGCCGGCGCCGGCATTGCGGTTGACGATCAGGCATGACGGGTCGGCGAGCGCCGCCGCCAGCGCGTCCGCCGCGGTATGGCCGGCAAAGCGGGCGTCGCCCGGCCGGAACACGAAGCCCTGCATGCGTAGCCAGCCCGGCACCAGGCCGATGCCGGGGCGGATCAGGTGGCGGTTGTAGGTGCCGGTGGCGGAATCGAGCAGGTGCACCGGGGCGATGTCGCATTGGCCGCGCTCGACCGCGGCGACGCCGCCCATGCTGCCGACCGCGACGGTGCGGGCTGCGAAGCCCTGCTCGGCGAGCCGGCCGATCACCGCGTCGAGGGCGACGCAATGGCTGCCCATGATCACGATGTCCGGCGCGCGCGCGGCGCGGCCGATCAGGGTGACCTCGGCCCGGGTGCCGGCATCGAGCCCGGCGCTGAGCGCATCGATGGCGAGGAAGCCGTCGGCCTGGGAGAACGAGGTCACCGCGCCCGAGCCTTTGCCGATCGGAAACGCGACCGGCCCGTGCTCGCCCGGCACCAGCGCCACCAGGACGAACTCCTGCCGCCCGATTTCCGAGGCGATCCGGACCGGCACCGTGGCGGCGACCGTCTCCGCCGCCTGCGGCGGCAGCCCGGCGCGGGCGCGGATCACCGGCGCGACGAATTCGTGAAAGGTGAAGATCGCCGAGGTCGGAAAGCCCGGCAGCACGGCGATCGGCTTGCCGCGGACGACCGCGAGGCACAGCGGCTTGCCGGGCTTGAGCGCGACGCCATGGACCAGCACCCCCGGCGGCCCCAGGCGCGACAGGATGCGATAGGACAGATCGCCCGCGCCCTTGGAGGTGCCGCCGGACAGCACCACCATGTCGCACGAGGCGAGCGCGTGGCGCACCGCGGCTTCGAGAACTTTCTCGTCGTCGGGATAGGCGCCGAGCGGCACGGCTTCGCCGCCCGCCTCGGTGACGGCGGCGGCGATGATGGCGCCGTTGCTGTCATAGACCGCCGCCGGGGGCAGCGGCGCACCCGGCGACACCAATTCGTCGCCGGTCGAGAGCACCGCCACGCGTGGCCGCCGCAGCACGTCGATCTCGGCGAAGCCGCAGGCTGCGAGCATGCCGATCTCGCGCGAGCCGATGCGCTGGCCGCGCCGCAGCACCGTCTCGCCGCGGGCGATGTCGGAACCGGCGAACGAGACGAACTGTCCGGGGCCGGCGGTGCGGCGGACTTCGATCGCCGGCCCCGCCGGCGTCTCCACCAGCTCGGTGTGCTCCACCATCACCACCGCGTCGGCGCCCCGCGGGATGGCGCCGCCGGTCGCGATCGTGGTGGCGGTCGCGGGGCCCACTTCCAGGGCGGGCGGATGTCCGCAGGCGATCACCTCGGCATTGAGCATGAGCCGCCGCGGCGCGCGGTCGGCGGCGCCCGCGGTGTCGGCGGCGCACACCGCGAACCCGTCGACGCCGGAGCGGTCGAACGCCGGCACGTCGGTGGGCGCCGCGAGATCGGCGGCGAGCACGCGTTCGAGCGCATCGGCGAGGGCGACGGTCTCGACCGGCAGCGGAGTGAAATCGATGGCGCGTTCGAACCGGCTGCGCGCCTCGGCGGCGGGAATAACTTCGAGGAACTGCTCCTGGCGCGCCGCATCGCGCACCGCGGCGAGGAGTTCGTCGGCGGCGTCGGCCGCCGGCGCGCGTTCGCCGCTCATGGCAGCGGCCTCACCGCGACCGAGGCGCCGGCGGGATAGCCTTCGCTGGCCTCCGGGATCAGGATCCATCCGTCGGCATGGCCGAACGAGGTGATCGGCAGGTATTTCGCGGCCAGCGGCAGCACCCCGTCCGCGGTGCGGCGCACCAGCACCAGTTCCGTGATGCCGACCGTGGACGCCACCTTGCGCGCCAGCGTCGCCGTGCTGGCGTGCTCTTCGTCGCTGCCGCCGCGCAGCCGCGCCAGCATCCCGCGGCCGATGACGAGCCATGCCGCGATCGCCGCATCGAGGCGCCCCGGCAGCAGCAGCGCCGGCCGCGAATTGGCGATGCCGAAGGCGGTCGTCTCTCCGGGCGACAGCGCCACGCCGTGGACCTCGACGGTGCCGATCCGCGCCAGCGTCGTCACGGCGTGATCGTCGCGGCCGGTTCCGGTGCCCCCGACGATGACGAAGCCGTCGGCACTGGCGCCGGACAGGAGCGACGGCATTTGGGCGCCCGCGACCGCGGTCAGCGGCTCGCCGCCGTCCGCCGCAATGGCCTGGCCGAGCCACGCGATGGCGGCGTCGGCGATGGGGTCGCGATGGGTGCGGGCGCGGCCGATCAGCAGGCGCGGCCGGCGCACCCTGGCGCTGCCGATGCCGAGCGCCCGCATGGCGGCGAGGTCGCTCGCCCGCAGCCGTTGGCCGGCGCGGCGCAGGACTTCGCGCTGGCCGGCATCGGCGCCTTGCTGCAATACGCCGTCCCCCGGAGCGACCGGCGCCAGCGCTTCGGCGACGCCGGCGCGCACGGCCACGCCGTCGGCGGGCATCACGGCGTCGCTCCCCGGCGGCATCGCCTCGCCGGCGTCGATGGGCTGCGCTCCCGCCAGGGCGGCCGGAGCATAGGCGCTGGCGTCGGTGGTGGCCTCGGCGCGCACCGCCCACCCGTCGATCAAGGCGAGCGCCGCCGCCGGCCGCTCGGTCGCGACCACGATGTCTTCGCCGAGCGTTCCGCCGAGCGCCGCCGCCGGCTGGAGCTGGCGGGGCAGAACCGGCTCGACGAGTGCGGCCATACGTGCCAACACGTCGGCGACGCGCATCAGGCGTTCGATGCGTTGGCGATCTTCCGGGGACGCGACCATTCACCTTATGTGGCGGGGCGTGGGCGCCGCGGTCAAGACGGCACGGCGGAGAAATCCTTGACGAGGCTTAATTTTATCGACGAAACAGGTGGATATCGCCGATGACGCCGGCCGCGAAGGACACCGTGATCGACCTGCGCGGGCTCAAATGCCCGCTGCCGGCGCTGCGTACGCGCAAGGCGCTGTCGCGGCTCGCCCCCGGCGCCATGCTGGTGGTCGAATGCACCGATCCGCTCGCCGAGATCGACATCCCCAACCTGGTGCGCGAGACCGGCGACGCGCTGGAGGGCACGGCGCGGCGCGACGACGTGCTGGTGTTCCGGATTCGCAAGCGGGGCGGGGAGTGAAATCCCTGTTCATTTCGGCCCGCAATCGCCTTAGGCTGCGCCGCGACGAGACACCGGCGGCCGCGCCGGGAGCGGAGGAGACTTCATGGACGACATTGCCCGCAGGGCCTTCATCAAAGGCGCCTCGATCGGCGCGCTCGCCTTCACGGTGGGCGGCGTCGAGGTGTTGCTCACGCCGCGTGAGGCGCGCGCCCAGGGCCTCGCCTTCAAGGTGCTCACCGCCGACGAAGCGCAGACCCTGGAAGCCGTCGGCGACACCCTCGCCATCGGCGCGCGGCAGGCCGGCATCGCCCATTTCGTCGACCAGCAGCTCACCCAGCCGCCGCCGCTGGCGCTGCTGAGCGTGCGGGTGAGCGAGATACGGCCGCCTTATGTGAACTTCTACCGCGGCGCGCTCGGCGCCATCGAAACCACGGCAAAGGCGATGCATGGCCGCAAGTTCGGCGAATGCGACGAGGCCGAGCAGATCAGGTTCGTCGAGGCGCTCAGCCGCCGCGAGCTCGAGGGCTGGAACGGGCCGCCGCAGGCGCAGGTCTATGGGAGCCTGCGCAACGACGCCGTCGACGTGGTCTACGGCACCGTGGAGGGCTTCGAGCGGGTGGGCGTGCCCTATCTGCCCCATATCGTTCCCGAGCGGAGGTGGTGAGATGGCGCTGGAAAAAGTCGATGCCGTCATCGTCGGCGCGGGCGCCGCGGGCTCGGTGTTCGCCGCCGTGCTCACGCGCGCGGGCAAGAAGGTCGTGCTGCTGGAGCAAGGGCCGGACTGGAAGCTCACCGACCTCATCAGCTCCGACATCTGGAGCCGGCGCCTGAAGGGAGCCGGCCCGACCATCCTCTACGAAGGCAAGGACGCCGTCGGCCGCACCGGCGACCATGGCTGGGGCACCGGCGGCGCGGCACTGCATTACTCCGCCAATTTCCCCCGCCTGCTGCCCGACGATTTCACCGTCAGGAGCGACCATGGCCGCGGCCTCGACTGGCCGATCTCCTATGCCGATGTGGCGCCTTATTACGACCGCGTCGCCCGCGAGATCGGCGTGTCCGGCGACGCCAAGGCGGAGGAGCGCTGGCGCCCGCCGGGCGAGCCCTATCCGATGCCGCCACTGAAATCGTTCCGCTACAGCCAGGTGTGGGTGCCGGGCTTCAACGCCCTGGGCCTCACCGTCGCGCCGGGCGCGGTCGGCATCAACAGCACGCCCTACAAGGGCCGCGACGCCTGCATCTATGACGGCTGGTGCAATGCCGGCTGCCCGACCAAGGCCCTCGCCAATCCGCAATCGACCTGGCTCGGCGAGGCCCGCGAAAAGGGCGCGGAAGTGCGCCCTTACAGCTATGTCACCCGCGTGCTCACCAATGAAGCGGGCGACCGCGTCACCGGCGTCGAATACTACGACGACAAGAAGCAGCGCCAGGTGCAAGAGGCGAGCGTCGTGGTGCTCGCCGCCTACGCCTCGCAGAACCCGCGCCTGCTGCTCAACTCCGCGACCGGCAAGCACCCCGGCGGCCTCGCCAACCGCAGCGGCCTCGTCGGCAAGTATTTGATGGCCCATGGCAGCGCCACGGTGGCCGGCATCTTCGCCGAGGACGTGCAGAATTACATGGGCTCGGCCGGCTACAATTTCGTGACCTACGACCGCCACCCCAAGACCATCCGCAAGGACGCCTTCGGCTCGACCTTCTGGAGCACCACCGCGGCGATGAAGCAGAACGACGCCCGCGGCATCGCCGGCGTGCGCCCGGACCTGTTCGGCCGGCCGCTCGACGCGTTCATGAAGGTGAAGGCGCGCGGCCTCAGCCGGATCACCGCGATCATCGAGGCGATGCCGAGCCTGGAGAACCGGGTCGAGCTCGCGAGCGAGAAGGACGCGTTCGGCATGCCGCTGGCCCGCATCGTCCACAGCTACGACCGCGACGTCCACGGCCTGTGGGACGCCGCCATCGCCGAGGGCCAGGCGATCGCCAAGGCCGCCGGCGCCAAGGAAATCTGGCCCGGCCGCGGCATCGGCCCGCAGCACCTGCTCGGCGGCACCATCATGGGCACCGCCGCCGACAACTCCGTGGTCAACAGCTACGGCCAGAGCCACGAGGTGGCGAACCTCTACGTGGCGGGGTGCGGGATCTTCCCGACGGAGAGCGCGGCGAACCCGACGTTCACGCTCAATGCGTTGTCGTTGCGCGGGGCGGAGCAGCTGGCGGGGCAGTGGGGGAGCGTGGCGGGGTAGTCGAATTGGCTTTGATCATTAGGCCACCAAAGCCACGTCGTCTGCCGGACCCCAACATTGTGCCGGTGCACGGCAGCCGAGGACCATGTGCCCTTTGCCGGAATTACTCCGACTTGACTGAAAATCATATTCCGCCTCAAGCTGTCGGCAACTTTGACCATTGGAATGCTCAAAGCTACCTAACAGTCTCCGCTGCTGACAGGGAGCTGTTCTATGGCCGCAGATTCAATGGCGGCCTCCGATTCAAAACGCTTTGCGCTGAGTGCAACAACGGGCTTGGTGGCAAGGAGGACAAAGCGATCATTAATTTCTTTGAGCGCGTTCGAAAGCTGCTCAATTCCAGAGTCATTCTGTTGTCCAGAATGCAGGTGCCCGCCCGCCCAAACCAAATTCTTGCGCATCTGGTTTCGGCAAATGAGAGTGGAGTTCCAAGCGCATTCGATGTCGAAGCGAGAGAGCTATTTTTCGGAAAAAAGAGTTTGAGTTTGAGCTCTTGGAATCTCTTCTATTTGATATATTTATGTCCTAATCTATTCCTGATGAGGAACGCTTATTATACCGTTTGGCATCCAACCGTAACAGTGACCCCCATTCAAGTGCTAAAGTTCTTTCCGTTGGCATTTATGTTTACTCAGGAACCTTGGTTCTTCGGCCTGCCAAATATGCGATCCTTTCTGCGATCCGAAGATGATGAAGTGGTCGATTTACCTGTTGAACTCCAGGCGAAAGACGGTCATCCAGTGTGGCCGGTGGTGCCAGAGTCAATCAATTCAATTTTGCTCGCTGGAAATTCGTTTGGCTTGATTGGTGAGAAGGGCTGAGTCTCGGCTGCGTCCTCCCAAGGAATTGGCGAGGTGAAGGGGGAGGCTAGGGGCCGTCACCACATTCGCGGCGGTCTGTTTCACTCCCACATTGGAACGGGAGACTTGCCGCGACCGCACAAAATGACTATGATGACCACAATGATCCCCAACACGCGAGCACAGCGCCGATGAGCATCCGGACATGGACGGTCGCCGAGGCGAAGGCGAAGTTCAGCGAGGTGATCGACAAGGCGCGCAACAGCGGCCCGCAGACCATCACCAAGAACGGCCGGACCGCCGTCGTCGTCGTGTCCGCCGAGGAATGGGAGCGCAAGACGCACCGGCCCGGCAATCTCGCCGCGTTCTTCGCGGAGTCCCCCTTGCGCGGCTCGGGGCTCGAGGCCCCGCGGACCAAGGGCGGGCGGCGCAAGGTCGATTTGTGAACTTCCTGCTCGACACCGACGTCGTCTCCGAATGGACGAGGCCGCGTCCCGATGCCGGCGTCGTCGCCTGGCTCGCCGAAGCGGACGAGGACCGTATCTTCATCAGCGTCATCACCGTGGCGGAGCTGCGCCACGGCATCGAAAGGCTGCCGGCCGGCGCACGCCGCCACCGGCTGGACGCGTGGCTGACCGAGCAGGTGCCCTTGCGATTCGAGGAGCGGCTGCTGGCCGTCGACGCCGAAACCGCCAACATTTGGGGCCGGGTCATGGCGTGGGGACAGACGGTCGGGCGCGCTCCCGGCGCGATGGACGCCTTCATCGCCGCGACCGTCCTGCGGCACGATATGACCCTCGTCACCCGGAACGTCGCGGACTTCGATACGCTGGGGGTCAGGCTCCTCAACCCTTGGAGCAACGGCTGAGGTGCGCCGTGGACCGCGCCTTCCTCTTACGGCTGCGGGCAACCGGCATATCGGTGCGCAATATGCAGCGCTAAGCTACGTTGGCTCTGGTGGAAAGACATAAGACCGCGCGGGCCAGTGCAGCTTGCCGTCGCGCATCCGACTACTCCGCCACATGCAAGCGAACGCCGGCCCGCTTTTGCAGATATCCGATCACGTTGAACAGGTTCTTGGCCTGTGGGTTGCCGCGCGGGCCGAACATGCGGATCAGGCTTTTGGGCGGCGCGCCGGTCGCCGCGCCGAGCTTCTCGAAGCCGACCGTCGCCTTGATATAGTCGCGCAGGATCGTCTTGCCGGTATCCAGGTCGCCGCTGAGCATCGCGTCGACGCCTTCGCGCAGAAGGGCTTCGGCGAATTTCTTGTCGCCCTTGACGTGCTGCTGCACCAGTTCCCTGAAGCTCTTGGTCGTTGCCATCCTGCTCTCCGCTCAGGGCCGTCCGCGCTTGCCCTGTTTGTAGTCCCGCCAATAAGCGCGAGCTGAATCGATGTCACGCTGCTGGCGCTTCTTGGTGCCGCCGGCGAGCAAGATCACCAGTGCCTCGCCGTCACGCCCGAAATAAACCCGGTAGCCAGGTCCGAAATCGATCCGGCACTCGAGCACACCTTCGCCGACGGACTTGACGTTGGAGAGGTTGCCTTGCTCCAGCCTGGCAATGGCACGGGTGACCTTGGCTCGCGCTACCGGTTCCATATCCGCAAACCAGTCGGCAAACGGCTGCTCGCCGCCGGCGGCCACGTAATAGCGGATTTCAGGCACGGCCTAAGGTAACACAAACGTTACCCCGCTTCAATGTCCCAATAAAAAGCCCGCGCTTATTGACATCAAGCCAATGATATCGCAGGCTTTTTCTTGGTTGCGGGGATAGGTCTTGAACCTATGACCTTCAGGTTATGAGCCTGACGCAGAGAGGGCATAACCCATTGATCCAAATAGACGTCGGGTGTTTCATGTGCCCTTGATGTGCCGGGCACGACTTTGGATGCATACTGCTCTGGCGGCGGATGTGTGACGCCGCGGTTACCAGACTCCCGTTCCAGCGCGGCTCCGCGTCGGTGCTCACTTGGAATGGCGTGCCAGGAAGTCCAGCGCGGCGCGGTTGAACGCCTCCGGCTGCTCCCAGTAGGAGGAGTGTCCGGCCTCGCGCACAATTGCAACTTCGCTGTTGGGGATTTGCGCCGCTACCATTCGGATCAGCGCCGGCGGCGAGTAGAGGTCGGCCTCCCCTGTGATTAGAGCGTCGGCAGGGGCAGGCGCTTGAGCGTCGCTTCGGTGATGACGTTCGCCGCCTTTTGCCGGAATGGGTTGCTGGTCACCGCCTTGTGCTGCAGTTCGAGCCATGTCTTCACGCCCGCCGGATTGGCGGCGCGGTAGGACGGACCCAGCTCGCGGAAGTCGGCCGGCATGCCTTCGAAGCCTTTCGGTCGCAGGCTTTCGTACGGTTTCACGATGTCGCCGCCGGACAGGCCGGCCGGGTTGCTGTTGATGACGAGACTCAACAGGCGGTCCGGATGGGACACCGCATAGTCGGCGGCAACGCCACCGCCCGCCGCCGAGCCCACGGCGTGGAATTTCCTGGTGCCGAGGAACTCGATGAGATTGTGGAGGTCTTCCGACGCGGCGCCGGGGCTCTCCTTGGACAGCGGATCGGAACCGTAGTAGGAGCGCCGCGAATAGCCGATGACGCGCTAGCCCGCCTTGGCGAACGCAGGCTGCTGATAGCCCCAGATCAACGCGCTGCCGGTCGCCGGATGCACAAGTACGACCGGAGTGCCGTCGCCGCCCGTGTCCCAGTACCAAAGCCGGGTATCGGGCAGCGTCGCCAGCGCCTCCTTTGCGGCCACGATCAGGGTGCAGAGAATTGGGCCTGCATCGCTTCTCTCATCGAAACCTGCAAGTTGTACGGCGTCGATCCGCAAACCTACCTCACCGATGTGCTGACCAAGCTCGTCAATCTGTGGCCGGCCTCGGGTCTCGACGAGCTCGTGCCCTGGGCCTGGGCGGCGGAGCGCGCGACCAACAAGCTCGCGGCGTGAGGCACAAACCAAGCATCCGAAGAGCCTTGATCAATAGCTCACGCGCACGCTGAGGGATGGTCTGTATCTGTGGCCCGAACATTCTGGAAACCGCCTCTGCTCGCGCCTTCTGGAACTCAGCTTGGGCCTTAGAAGCTTCGGCCTTAGCTTTTTGCGCTTCTGCCTTGGCACGCTCGGCATCCGCCCTCGCCGCCTGTGCCTGAGCTTGCTCGTCACTCGCCGGCGTACGTGACGCCATCCTTCGTTCAGCCGGCTGAACACGACGGTTCGAGCGAGGGAAGGGGCAGCGATCCCTATACCCGCTTCTTCGCCATTTCAGCAGAGCGTTAACCCACGCTGGCGACATCCCAATTGCTTTCGCGCTCTGCCTCTGGGAAGCGCCGAGCTCCTGCGCTTCGGCGAGATATTCCGCCGCGTCGCGAAATTTTTCCTCGCCGGACTCGATTGCGCGCCGCGCTTTGTCGTGCAGCTTGTCGACACCCGCGCTACCTCCTTGCAATGCGCCCGGATCAAAAATAAAGTACCTCTTTCGACCCCTGTTTCCCTGTGTCACAATCAGCTATAAATCCGTGGCCCGGTATGAAACTCGCTAGCTGGGGGCTGATATGAAACTCGCTAGATGGCTTATCGGCATTTCTTGTGCCGCCGGTATCGTTTCGGCCGACTCCAAGGTCTTCTCCCAACCCGCGAACCAAGTCGCGCAGCATCCCGAATCGCAGTGGTCCACCATTCAGCTTTACTGCTTCGGCTGCCACAACGAGGAAGTTCGCGCCGGTAACCTCTTTTTGGACCAGCTTGGCGCCGAGTCCGTGCCCCAACACCCGGAGATCTTCGAGAAGGTCGTGCGCAAATTGCGCGGGCGCCAGATGCCGCCGCCCGGCATTGACCAGCCCTCGCAGCAGGAAGTCGACGCGCTGATTGGCTGGCTCGAGAGCACGCTCGACGAAAGCAGCAAGGCGCACGTTGCGGGCCACGTTCCCGTCGAGCGCTTGAACCGTACCGAGTATGCCAATGCCGTGAACGACCTTCTGGCTGTGGAGATCGATCCCAACCAGTACCTGCCGGCCGAGATCGCGGTCGAAGGCTTCAACAACATCGCTGCGGCGTTGACGGTGTCACCCGCCTTCCTGGAGCAGTACGTCAATGTCGCGCGGGTAGTCTCGCGCATGGCAGTAGGCAAGCCGGTGCCGGAGGTCGTCAAAGCCTCTTTCCCTCCCCCCGCTACCGGCGACCAGGATGGCTATGTGGACGGCATGCCGCTCGGTACGCGGGGCGGCACGAGGTTCGAGTACACGTTCCCGGCGGACGGGGAGTACCGCGTCACTATCACTGACCTCGATTTCGGGCTCTACCCACGCGGGGTCGAGAACGAGACAACGGTGGTCGTGCTGATCGATCGCAAGGAAGTCTTCCGGGAAAAGATTGGCGGTGACGCGGATCGCGAGTTCGTGGATCGCGGCGGCGGTGCACCGGCCGGAGCCAAGCTTATGCAGCGGTTCGCCAATATCCCCGTGCAGGTGACGGCCGGTGTGCACGAAGTCGTCGTGACGTTCATCGAGCGCTCCCGCGTGGCAACCGACGACCTGATTGCGGGCGGCACCCAGTATTCTGGGTTTGCTTTCAAGGGGTATCTGCGTCTGCCGCGCGTGGTTGGGTCCATACAGGTCGTGGGGCCGTATGCGGCCACGGGCCCCACGCGCACACCCAGCCGGGAGAAGTTATTCATCTGCAAGCCCGAAGTCTCCGAGCAAGAACGCGCCTGCGCCGAGCGCATCACTCGAGATCTCGCTGGGCGTGCCTTCCGCCGGCCCGTCACCAAGGAAGACGTAGACGGGCTGATGGCCTTCTACGACGCCGGCCATGAAGGACCTGGCGGATTCAACGCCGGGATCGAACAGATGGTGACTGCGGTTCTGGTGAGCCCGGATTTTCTCTACCGCGGAATCGCCCGGCCGCAGAAAGACGCGAAATTCTATGCGCTGAGCGATCTGGAGCTGGCCTCGCGTCTGTCTTTCTTCTTGTGGAAGCGGGCCCCCGACGATGAGCTGCTCGAGCTTGCGAACAAGGGCGAACTGCGGCGTCCCGGCGTGCTGGACGCCCAGGTGCGGCGTATGCTGGCCGCTCCGCAGGCCGAGACGCTGGTGACGGATTTCGCGCTCCGTTGGCTCGACCTCCTTGAGGTCGACAAATTCGATTGGGATCGGCAAATCTTCCCCGAATTCAGCGCCGAGCTGCGCCAGGATTTCTCGACCGAGATCGGCCTCTTCCTGCGGAGCATCCTGCTTGAAGACAAGAACGTGCAGGAGCTGTTGACGGCCGACTATACCTTCCTCAATGAAAGGCTGGCGAAACACTACGGCATCACAACGGTGCACGGCGCGCAGTTCCGCCGCGTCCATCTTGAGGACGAGAATCGCTATGGCCTTCTCGGCAAGGGCGCCGTGCTGTTGCACACGTCCTATGGCAACAGGACTTCGCCGGTGGTGCGTGGCGCCTGGGTTCTCGACAAACTCCGCGGCACGCCGCCAGCGCCGCCGCCGCCGAATGTGGTGACGGATCTGAGCACGCCGCCGGGCGCGCAGCCGAAGACCATGCGCGCGATGCTCGAGCAGCATCGCGCCAATCCGACCTGCAACATGTGCCACGGCGTGATCGAACCCCACGGACTGCCGCTGGAGCACTTCACCGTCACCGGGCAGTGGCGCGATGTCGATTGGCAGGCCAATGCGCCCATCGATTCGAAGGTGGCAATGCCAGACGGCACGGAAATCGAAGGTCCGGCAGACCTACGCCGCGCCCTGTTGAGCCGCCGTGGCCAGTTCGTCCAGGCGCTGACAGTGAAGCTCATGATGTACGCGCTGGGCCGGGAGATCGCGCCTTATGACATGCCGCAGGTCCGGGCGATCGTGCGCGATGCGGCCAAGAACGATTATCGGTTCTCCTCGCTCGTGGCGGGGATTGTATCGAGTGATGCTTTCCGCATGCAGGCGCTGGAGGAGTGAAGACCATGTATCTGACCAGAAAGCATCTTTCTCGCAGGACGTTGCTCAGGGGCGCGGGTGTGTCCGTCGGACTGCCGTTGCTCGATGCGATGATCCCGGCCGCCACCGCGCTGGCCAAGACCGACGCAGCGCCGAAGCTGCGGGCGGGATTCTTCTATATTCCCCATGGCGCAGTCATGTGGAACACGAAGCACGGGAAGGCCATGGATCACTGGACCCCGAGCGGTGCCGGCGCGGATTTCAAACTCAGCCCAATTCTCGAGCCGCTCGAGAAGCACAAGCACGCCGTGATTTCGTTGTCCAATCTCGAGAACAAGGCCAGCGTCGCCTCCGTGCACAAATACAACCCGGCGACTTGGCTCAGCGGTGTCAAGCCCGATCTCAAAGCGCCTGGTCCCAGCATGTCTGCGACGATCGACCAAATCATTGCCGGGAGCATCGGTCAGGAGACAGCGCTGCCGTCGATGGAGGTCTGCTCGGAGGGTGAAACCCAGGCGGTCGCGTGCGAGGCTGGATTCGGCTGCCTCTACAGCTCCACGTTGTCGTACCGGAATGCAAACTCGCCTTTGCCGATGGAGTCCAACCCGCGTAAAGTTTTTGCACAGTTATTCGGTGAAGGCGCTACAGCGGAAGAGCGCGTGGCCATCGTCAGGCAGAAACGGAGCATCCTTGATTTCATCACCGAGCGTACCCGGGCGCTGCAACAGGAGCTGGGCCCGGGCGATAAAGTGCTCCTCGACGGCTACCTGGACACGGTGAGAGAAATCGAGCGGCGCGTTCAGCTTGCGCAGAACCGCGATCTCTCGGGCGTGAAGGCGCCCGAGATACCTCAGGCCGAGCAGGATACGGCGATCGACAAGGAGGTGCGGTTGTTGTTCGATCTGATCGCGATTGCCTATCAGGCCGATCTCACGCGCGTTGCCTCCTACATCATGATCGGCGAAGGCACGAACCGGACCTATAATCACATCGGCGTGCCGGACTCCTTCCATCCGCTGTCACATCATGCCGATTATCTCGATCGGCTTGAAAAGCTGGTCAAGATTCAGCGCTATCACATGGAGCGGTTCGCGGAGTTCGTCGCAAAGCTCGCCGCCACACCCGACGGCGAACGCACGCTGCTGGATAACTCCATGTTGCTCTACGGCTCCAACATGTCCAACAGCAACCTGCATAGCAATTATCCGTTGCCGACCATCCTGGTCGGTGGCGGCGCCGGCGCGCTCAAGGGGGGACGGCAGATCGAGCTGCCCGAACGCACGACGATTTCCAATCTGCATCTCACGCTGCTGAACAAGGCAGGCCTCGAGACGAAGAGCTTCGGGGACAGCACCGGCGTGATCGCCGGTGTCTGAGCGCTCAGGGGGACCGGCCATGAATCGCAGGGCAATACTGAAAGGTGCGTTGGGCGGCGTCCTGGGTCTGACCCTGCCGCCTTTCGCGCGCTCCGCTTTCTCCCAAG
>Ga0302326_10007530_pt1 | contig 24176 bp, 26 predicted proteins | sample Palsa_T0_3_FD_202264 | JGI IMG/M metagenome (GOLD analysis project Ga0302326, IMG submission 202264) | Peat permafrost microbial communities from Stordalen Mire near Abisko, Sweden - Palsa_T0_3 | ecosystem: Environmental > Terrestrial > Soil > Palsa > Peat permafrost | place: Sweden: Abisko... | reverse complement strand
CCTGGTATCCAAAGACAGGGCGGTGTGCCCAGTTCGCCGAGTTTGGTGCAGGCCCCCAGCTCGCTCCCAACGCCACTCGCCTGCTGCGCCGGTTCGGCCTACTCGGGGACGACTGGGCCGATCCCCATGCCCATGCCCAGCAGGGAGGACCAGAGGGCGGCGTAAGAGGAGTCGGTTTCGAGGAAGAGCGGCCCGAGTGAGGCCGCGGTGACCACGAGGAGCCCGGCGGTGATGGGCACGCGCGGGCCGAAGCGTCCGGTCAGGCAGCCGGACGCGGGACTGCTTGCCACCAACATCAGCGTCAGCGAAAGCGTACACACCCCGGCCTGCCCGCTCTGCAGGTACAGCGGTCACGAACTCCTGGCTGAAGGCAGCCAGTGCGTCCCACTCGTCATCCTTACGTCCGTGCCGTAACACGCGACACCGTGTGCCTGACGAGCGGGTTAGTGGTCTGCAGCCTGCCCTGCTGTCTCATTTGCCTCATATTGCCTTCACCCGTCCCGGAGTCGTCGGCCTGGTGACCGTGATAACGGTCGAGCTCGCGATCATCATCTGCATGAGCCTGTACAACCCGGTTCTGGCCATCTACCGGCTGGAGCACACTCCCAAAGACCGCATCGCCCGCACCCTGACCGCCTGGTCGATCAGCAGCAGCGCCTCCATCGCCGTCTTCACCGCGCTCGGCGGCCTGCTCGCCAGCGCCACCAGCCCGCGAACGGCAATCACGGTCGCGGGACTGCTTATCCTCATCAGCCCGGTGCTATCCCGCCGCGCTTGGCGCCAGCCGAGCCGGACAGCCGATACGGCCGCGGTGATGACCCTGGAGATGGCGGCGCAGGAGCCGGTGAGTGAACCAGGTTAGGAACAACGCGCTGTGCAACACTGTCGGGCATGCCTTGGACTTCGACCGCGCCGGAACGGGCGTGGGAGCCGTCGGTCGCTGACGAGCGTACGACGCTTGACGGATTCCTTGACAAGCAGCGCACCACGTTGCTGTGGAAGTGCGCCGACCTGACTGGTGAGCAGCTGGCCCGCCGTGCTGTATCCCCATCGGGCCTGTCGCTGCTCGGGCTGGTGCGTCACCTGACCGAAGCAGAACGCGGCCACTTCCGCCGCGAGTTCGCCGGTGAGGATGTGCCACAGCCGTACTCAACCGACGATCAGCCCGACGCCGCCTTCGACGACGCTTCGGCCGGCACCGCTGAACGCGACATCGCCACCCTCATCGCCGAGTGGGACCTGGCCCGCGCCGCGACCGCCGGTGCCGACCTGGACGACTGCTTCACCATCCCTGATGCTGGCCAGATCTCGCTGCGTACGCTGATCAACCACATGATCGAGGAATACGCCCGGCATATTGGCCATGCCGACCTGCTGTGCGAATGCATCGACGGCGTCACCGGTGAATAGCCGCCAGTCTGCCGAGTAGACGCATCATCTTCCGCCCCGCCCTGGATGCGGACTTGGCGGCCGGCGTTAGCCCGCGTCAGTCCTGACTTACCAGGCTGTCGCGGTGGTGGCCGGCCCGGCCGCGAGCGGGGTGGAGGAGCGGGACAGCGCGCTCAGGATGAGCTCGGTGACGGTATCGAGGGGAAGCGCGGTCGAGTCGATGATCAGGTGGTAGTGGCGTGCGTCGGCGGGATCGGTCCGGTAGAGGCGGCGCACGTAGGCGTCGCGGGTCCGGTCGGCCGCGTTCAGGTGACGGCGGGCCTCGGCCACGCTGATGCCCTCGATCGCGGCGCCCTGAACGGCGCGGAGCTTCGGTGGCCCGTCGAGTCGCACGTGGAAGCCGCGGTCCTTGCCGAGCACCACCGCCGCGCCCCGGCCCAGGATCACGCCCGCGTCAGCGCCGGCCAGGCTCCAGATGCCCTCCTCGCAGTGGCGGCGGAGGTTCTCGTCCTGATGGGAAGACGGTGGCGGTGACTGGGTCGGCCCGGTCGGCATCGCCGAGGTGAGGCAGGCGATCAGCCAATGCGCCGGGGTGAGGCGCGCCTCGTCCGACGTCAGCGGCTCGGCGCACGGCCCGGCCTCCCCGACGCCGCCCGCGCTGGTCGTTGCCCGCTGCAAGAAGGGGACGCCAAGCCGGTCCGCCAGCGCCGGGGCGACCACGGCGCCGCCGGCGCCGTAGGAAGCCGACACGGTTACCAGGCGGATCCTTGGATCGAAAGCCATGGCCTCGTCTCCTTTTCTATCCTTTTCCCTAATCCGCATTATGCGCTGGCATCTCGCTGCTCGCTACCGTCCGCTGGCCGTCGCTCAGGCAACGACGGGGGCGGCCGACCCGTTGTCCTCCTGGATGAGAACGCCTGACCTCAGCACCAGCGCGCACACGACGGCGGAGCCGGCGAAGATCGCGGCGGACACCCAGAACGCGACCACGTAGCTGTGCACGGCCGCTCCGGCCAATGCCGACGGGCTGTGGCCGTGCATCACCAGGTAGCTGGCAAGCGCGCTGGCGGCGATGGTGTTGAGCAGCGCGGTGCCAATCGAGCCGCCGACCTGCTGGCAGGTGTTGACCAAGGCGGACGCGACCCCCGAGTCGGCCGGCGCGGCGCCGTAGGTCGCCGTGTTCAGCCCGCAGCCGAAGACCAAGCCGAGCCCCAGGCCGATGACGACGAGCGCGGGCAGGATCCAGGCCGCGTAGCTGGTGGTAATGCTGAGTTGGGAGGCCAGGATCACCATGCCGCCGGCGGCCAGGAACAACCCGATCGGGATCAGGATGCGAGGGCCGAGCCGTGGCATGAGCAGCTGGCTCGAGATTGTCGATGACGCGATCAGCGCGACGATCATCGGCAGGAACGCCACGCCGGTTACCACCGGCGAGTAGCGCAGGGTCTCTTCCAGGTAGTAGGTGAGGAAGAGGAAGACCCCGAACAAGCCGATGGCGGACAGCCCGATGGCCAGGTAGGCGCCGCCCCTGAACCGGTCGACGACGATCCGCAGTGGCAGCAGCGGATGCGCCACGCGCCGTTCCGTCAGCACGAACAGGGCAAGCAGGACCGCCCCGCCCACCAGCAGGCCGATAGTCAGCGGGGATCCCCACCCCTTGGTGTCTGCCTCGGACAGCCCGTAAACGAGGCTGACCAGGCCGGCCACTTCCAGCACCGTCCCCGGCACGTCGAGGTGCACGTTGGGGTCGCGTACATCGCGGCTCAGCAGCCGGAACGCGGCCGCGACCGCGACCACTGAGAAGATGACGTTGACATACAGGCACCACCGCCAGGACAGGTACTCGGTCAGCACGCCGCCTAGCAGCAGCCCGACCGCACCGCCCGCTCCGGCGATGGCGCCGAAGATGCCGAAGGCCTTGCCTCGTTCGGCCGGGTTGGTAAACGTCACGGTCAGCGTGGACAGGGCAGCCGGCGCGAGCATCGCGCCGAACGCGCCCTGGACCGCGCGGGCTATGAGCAGCATCGCGAGGTTCTGCGCGGCGCCGCCGAGGGCCGAGGCCGCGGCGAAACCCACCATGCCCAGGATCAGCATCCGCTTGCGGCCGACCAGGTCCGAGAGCCGGCCGCCGAGCAGCAGCAGTCCGCCGAAGGCCAGCGAGTAGGCGGTCACCACCCATTGCCGGTCCGCGTTGGAGAACCCCAGGTCATGCTGGGCGGCCGGCAGCGCGATGTTCACCACCGTCGCGTCGAGCACCACCATCAGCTGTCCGAGGCAGACCACGCTAAGGATGAGCCAGCGGCGGCTGTAGTCGTCTCTTGCCTGGACGCGTTCCGCTGCCCCGGCTGCCTGTGATGCCGGAGCGTCCTGTGCTTCCTGTGCCACGTAGTTGCCCCTTCGCCGAGGAATACCCACTAAACAGCATCACGAATAGTCGGCCAACCGTCGGGTCCCGTAGTGGCCGCGGACGGGGGAGTCAGTTGTCGAATGTCACCTCGACGAGCGGGCTGCCCGCCACCCAGGCGGCGGGCTCCTGACCCGGGGCGCTTGTCATCCCGGCGAGGGAATCGAGGATGCGGCCCAGGACCTTTTCGCGCTCCGCGGTGTCGGTGAGGACGTGCGGTCGCGGGCAGGTCTCGTCGTCATTGTCGTAAGGGCGCAGCATGCTGCCCGGCCGGCTTTCCGCCTGCTCGCGCAGGCGGGTGACAGCGTCGGCGATCTCGGCGGGGAACGGGCTCCCGGGCTCGGGGATCGTGAAGATCACCTCGCGGACCGGTAGCCCGATGGTCGCGTCGCGGACTTCGCCGTCGCGCTGCCGCTCGGCGATGCCGATCATGGTCCGCGCGTCGTCAGGAGACAAGGGCACGCCGAGGTGACGCTGCATCCACAGGGTCGTCTCGTCCTCGCTGACCGGTTCGGGCTGGTAGCAGCTGACCGCTTGCCTGGCGCGAGTGATCTTGCCGTCCTTGCAGAGGACCTTGACGAGGTTCCAGGCCAGCCCGGGATGGTCGCCGATGGCCAGGCCCTGCTCGGCGAATGCGGCGGCCTCGGCGAGGCTGCCCTCGTTGCCCTTCCGCGCGGTGTACCACTCGCAGAGGTCAAGCCGCACGCTGTCGGGGAATGACGGGTCGGGGACGACCTGCCGCACCAGTTCTTCCGCGCGGCGGAGGTTGTCGTTCTTGCCGTGCAGGTCCAGCAGCCGGAGGGTGAGCTGCGGAGTCGGCCACCTGTGGAGCTGCCGTTCGCATTCCGTAGCCGCTGTGGCCCAGCCGTCGCGTTCCTCGATCAGGCGCACTAGCTCGCCGGCGGCAAGGGCGGAGGTGTCCGCGAGCGCGCGGAGCCTGGCCAGGCCCATCACGGGCTCGCCTGCGCGGTAGTGCCAGATGGCCCGCAGCATCTGGTCGGCGTCATCGGGCAGCATGCCTCGGTCGTGCATCTCCTCGGACTGCTGGGGTCACTGGCCCAGCGCTGCCAGCGCCGCGACGGCCTGCACGGCGATGGCATCGTCGCCGGGAGCCTCCAGGACCCTGGTCCACGCGAGGATCCGGTGGTCTGCTGGCTGCCTGGCTTCCTCGGTCTCCGCCAGCAGGTAGCGCAGCTGCGGAGCATCAGTCAGCTTGCCCATGAGGAACTGGTAGGCGGGTGCGTTGCCGGTCAGCAGGGCCGCGAGGGCACCCCGGAACGCGACGTCAGCCGAGCCTGACTCGGAATCGCGGGCTGTGCCGCCTCCGATGCCGGGAGGGCCGCAGTGACTGCGGCGGCCATATCGCCGGGGATTTGGGTGTCGAGCACGAATGCCAGCGCCTCGGCACTGGGGCCGTCCCAGCGGCGCCGCTCCTCTATTACTGCGTGGGCATGCTGGATGGCCTTGCGGCCCGCCGCAGGGGACATGTCCCCGGACACGGTCCTGCGGTGAATGAACCGTGCCAGCTCCATGCGCAGCGCGGACGCCTGGTCGCCGGCGCTGCCGACCGCCCGCTCGGAGAACGACACGGTGGCGTCCAGGTCACCGCGCCGCGCCGCGTTGTTCGCGAGGAACGACAACACGTTGGGCCGCTCGGCCAGCTCCTCAGCGGAGGCGCTAGCTACCGACGGCGGGACGACCGCCGGAGTCACCTGGCCCTCGGGGACATCCAGCGTGCTCAGGCCGATCTCGGCGAGCATGACCTCGCCGCCTTTTCGCGCCTGCAGCAGGGTGCTCGCGCGCTGCGGCTCGGTCCTCGAACAGCCCTCACCCCGGCCCAGTGTCGGTCGCCGCTCGGCCGGCGCCCCTACGACCTGCGGCACGCGGCGGTGTCGCTGTGGCTGAACTCGGGGGTGCCCGCGACCGAGGTGGCCCGCCGTGCCGGGCACGGCGTCGCGGTACTGCTGAAGATCTACGCGCACTGCATCGACGGACAGGCTGATGCCGCGAACAAGCGGATCACCGACGCCCTCGGTACCCAGGACACCCGGCCTGAGTCCGAACCCGGTGACGAGGGAGATGACGACAGCGCACAGGCATCCTGAAATGCCAGGTCAGAGGTGCAAAACCGGGCGGACGGTCGGCGTAACCGCTCCCACCGCCCCCGTCCGTGGGTTTTCCGCCCCCGTCCGTGGACCAAGGCCGATGCCCACGGACGCATAGCGGACGGCGGCGGCGCGGGACGCCGCCTCGAACGGCGTATGTGCTGGTCAGCGGCATGGACCTCGGGTAGGAGCGACGGTCTGTAAAACCGTCGGCTCAGCCTACGTTGGTTCGAACCCAACACCTGCCACACATTTCCGCAGGTCAAAGCCGGTGAAACCGGACGGTGTCACCTGTAGGGGCCGAAAACCTATGCCACCAGGCGGTATTCGTGGATGACGCCACCAGCGCGATCATGCCGCCGGACCCGGAAATGATCCAGGTCGGTGACGCGATCTGGCAGGGGCCGCAGTGGCGCAGCCTGATCCAGGGCGCGGTGCGGCCGGTGCGAATTGTAGAAATCCTCGTACTCCCGCAGCACCGTCATCAGGTGGCGCTGGTTCCAGATCAGGGTCCGGTCGAGCAGCTCACGCCGGCAGCTGCCGATCCAGCGTTCCATGATCGAATTCATCCGCGGAGCCTGGGCCGCAGAGCGGATAACCCTCGTGCCAGCAGCCTGGAACAGCGAGTCGAATGTGGCGGTGAAGCTGGCGTCGCGGTCGTGCAGGACGAACTTTGCTCGTGTCCCGGCGTCTTCCAGGTCCATGAGCAGGTTCCGGGCCTGCTGCACGACCCAGGACTGGACTGGATGCTCGGTGGCTCCGAGGATCCGGATGCGGCGGGTGCCGTGCTCAATGGCGGCAAGGACGTAGACCGTCGTGCCGTTGAGCAGGCCGGCGGTGAAGAAGTCCAGCGCCAGGATCCCCTGCGCCTGGGACCGGAGGAACTCCGCCCAGTTCGGGCCATCCCGGCGCGGAGCCCGGCTGATCCCGGCGCTCTTGAGGATCTGCCAGACCGTGGACGGCGCCACCGTGATGCCCAGCCCCGCCAGCTCGCCGTGGATCCGCCGGTAGCCCCACCCGTGAAAATGTTGAGCTCAACATTTCGAGTCTTATGTGAACCTGGGGATTATGTGGAGTCTGGCGGCTGATTAGGTGACTTCACGGTCTGGTGTGCGCCAGCGCTTCACATAAGTTCTGCGCCCCGCGACGCTTCACCTCAAACACAAGTCATGGAGGTGGGCGATGCACGAAGCGTTCTGGAACGGGCTGTTCGACGTGCGCTGGGAGGAGGCCCCGCTCGGACCGGAGGCCAATCGCTGGTCCAGAGGCTGCGCGAGCGCGGCTATGCCGAGCGGACGTGCCGGGATCCGCTCCCGGCCGGAAGGTGAAAGCCGCTGGCACGCCAGCAAAGACATCATCCAATGGCTCGAAGACCTCTGAACCACCGAAAGTTATGTTGAGCTCGGTGCAGCCCGCGATCCTGCTGACCCCCGCTGACCCCCGACTCACAAACACCGTGACCAGGAGGGCCATCGCGCGCGTTCACATAATTCCCAGCTCCACATAACCGGGATTCTCGCGGGCCAGCCGGAGCACCAGGGCCTTGATGTTCCGGCGGGCGCCTGGCCGCCCGGTCTTGCCGCGTGTGGACTTGGCGGCCCAGCGGCGGCGGACGATATCGCGGTGCCAGCGCAGGATGGTGTCCGGGGTGACAAGCAGCCGCAGCCCGTGGCGGCGGGTTTTGGGTACCACGCTGAGCAGGGTGGCCAGGAGTGCCCGGTCCGCCCAGTTCAGCTTCGGGCGGCGTAGCTGCTGTCGTTGCAAGACGGCGAGCTGGTGGCGCAGGAGCACGATCTCGGCGGCCTGCCACGCTTCCTCGCGCTGGGACAGCCGCAGCCAGCAGGCCGTCCGCGTGATCAGGAGGAAGACGAACCGCAGGCACATGACCGGTGATCATCACGGCCGGACGGCCATGAGAGCAACTCTGCTGGTCACAGCGTTGGACGGGATTCTCGGCACGCACAGGACGGCCCGCGGTGTGCGCGTCGTGCAACGCGTATTTCCCTCGCTGTTCGACACGTTCGGAGGGAACGAGCCAGAGGATCCCGAGGGATCCGACGAGGAGGCTGAGTTCCAGCAAGCCGTTGACCTCGCGCGCGGAGCCGATGTTGCGGTCGTCGTCGCGGGTGAGTGGCAGAACATGATCGGGGAGGCGGTGTTGCCGTCGGTAACTGGCGGAGAGCTTCGTGCCAGCGACCATAGCCCATTCCCGGCTGTCGGTAGCCAGCTCGGTCGGCTTCGGCGAGGCATGTTTCGGCGGGCTTTATGCCGTCGGAGGTGTTGGGGCTGCGTACGCACGCGGCGGCGGACGCGACTCCTAGCTGCAGGCAGCGTTCGACCGGCCAGCGTTCATGAAGGCCCAAGATGATGCCGGCGGCGAAGGCGTCGCCTGCGCCCGTGGTGCTGCGTACCTGCTCGCGTGGCAGCCGGACGGAGCCCTGCCGCCAGGTTCGGCCGCCGGGGGCGGCCGCGACGCAGCCGGCCGGGAAGTGCACCACCGCGAGCACTGACACACCGCGCTCGATCATGCCGAGCGCCATCGCCTCCAGAGCCGGCCAGTCCACTGGCCCGCAGGCCGTGGGTACCGGCGCGTCGATGCCCGTCAGCGCGCCGGCCTCGAGTTCGTTGATCACGATGCTGTCCAGGTGCGGCAGGCAGGGCAGGGCGACTTCCGCGGTGCGGCCTGGCGTCAGGCTGACCAGTTCCAGGTTGGTGTGCAGGCCCGCGGCTTGCGCCCGCTGCAGCAAGGCCGACCAGCCGTTGCCGTCGCCGGGCAGCGGGCTGTCCATGACCCGGTGGATGCCCGGGGCGCCCGCGTGCAGCATCCGCGCTCGTGAGGACTGCATGTCGGCGGTCGAGGCGTCGAAGAGCGCGTTGGCCCCGCTGTGGTGGAAAAAAGTCCGTCGGCCGCCGTCCCGTTCGATCATCGCGTCGGTGAATGACGTGACCGCGCCGACCAGCGTCCGGACACCGGTCGTGTCGATGCCCAGCCGTGCGCATTCGGCCAGGATGAAGGCGGCATGCTCGTCCTCGCCGACGGTGCCGAGCATCCCGATCGGGAAGGTCGCCCCGAGCATCCGCAGGTCAACGGCCATGTTGAGCCCGGGTCCGCCAGTGCTCAGGGACACTTGCTCGATCGTGGCCAGATGGTCTAGAACGGGATAGGCGTCAATCACCTTTCCGACGTCGACGAGAATCGTCCCGGCGCACAGGACCCCTGCTCGTGGGCCGGGGATGTCGTTCATCCGGCACCCAGCACGGGATCGGTCACCTGCAGGTCGGCCTCGAGCTCGCGGTCGGGGATGATCTCGGCCTTGGCCAGGGCCTCGTGGTAAGCGCGAACCGCGTCGGCGGGGCTCAGCTCCCCCCGCAGGACTGGCCGCATCAGGCTCACCAGATCCAGCTGCGACTCCGCCCGCTGGATCTTGCGGCCGAACAGGGCGACACGGGCGCCGTGCCTTTCGGTCTGGTACAGAAGCTCGAAGGCGTCCCGGGTGGTACCCGCCGACCCGCCGAGAACGCCGACCACCAGCGACGGATCGTACCCGGCCAGCTCAGCGAGCGCGTCCGAGCCGTTGTACGCCAGCTTCAGGAACAGCGGCCGCTGCTCACCGGTGACCCCGGCCAGGGCACGGATGATCGAGTCGTTGACGAATGCCCCGACCTGATCGGGTGCCAGGTTGACTGGCGCGTTGGGATTGAAGACCTCTAGGAAATGCCGGACGCGGAGCGCGGCGGCCTCCTGGCGGAACGTCCTGTACGCCTCGAGCGTGGCCAGGTCGTAGTCCCGGTCGTTGTTGAACGTCATCGAATACAGCACCAGGTCGCAGAACGGGCGGACCGCGGCCAGGTTGGCCGTGCGGAACGGGCGTGAGGGCGCCGTCGTATAGCGGCCGCCCCGGTTGTTCCAGATGTCCGTGGTGTCGTTCGCCCGGATGGCCAGCGTCATATCCTCCAGCGAACCGTCCTGGGCCAGGCGCTCTCCGTTGGACGCCGAGGTCAGGAGGATATCGAGTTCGCCTTGAGCGACCAGGGCCCGCATCGCGTCGAGGTATTCGCTGCGAGTGCGGTACCGGCCGGCTGCGATCGGTGCGCAGGTCACCGAACCCGCCGAGGTGAGGCCGAACGCCATGTCGGCGTCCTTGGCGTCCGCGATCACGAAGTCGTCGGGGGTGTACCGGCCCGCGGCGATGTTGCTCAGCTTATGGTCGAGGCGGCGGACGGGCCATGGGGGTACGGCGACCCCAGCAGCAGTAGACATGGACTTGGTCAACCTTTCGTTTTGGTCGCTAGACCAGCGGTTTCGCTGTCGCGCTGGTACTCGGCTGAGATATCACCCGAGGCGCCTGGCCAGTCGAAGTGGTCTCCTAGAGGATCTGCCGCAGCAGCGACATAAGACCCTGGGGATCTGGCACGGTAAAGTCGGCCTGCTCGGCGATCGGGCCCGTTCTGCGCGGACTCACCCCGACGGTCAATTTAGGCCGGCCGCTGCGCTTGGCCCATGCGTTCACCTCCTGGATAGCGGGCAGGTCGCCGAGGTCGTCGCCCGCGTAGAAGGCCGCCGCCGGATCGTCGCTCACGAGCTCGCGGATTGCGGTGCCCTTGTCGATGCCCGGAGTGCAGATCTCGAGGACTTCCTTTCCCGGCCGCACCCCGAGCCCGGCGTCCGCCGCGACCTTTTCTACCGGAGCGCGCAGCATCTCGAGCACGCGTTCTGGCTCTGCGGTGAGGCGCGCATGTATGACGAGCGACAGTCCTTTGTCTTCGATCCATAGGGCGGGATCATGGGCGATACCGGTCAAGAGCCCGGGCAGGATCAGGCGTAGCTCGTCCAGGCCAGGTGGGGTCGCCGGAGCGCGGAGTTCACCCGCCTGCCACCTTTCGGCGCCGTGCGTGCCGTAGATGACGATGCCTGGTACGGCGCCGAAGCCGCTGACGCGGAGCAGCGAAGCCACGGTCCGGCCGGTCACGACGGCGAGAGTGGCCCCCGTGGCCCGCACGTCGCGCAGCATCTGGTGGGTTCCCGCCAGCGGACGTGCGTCGTCGGGGTGGGGTGATATCGGTGCGAGCGTGCCGTCGAAGTCGAGTGCCACCAGCGCCGACGAAAGCGCCGCGCGCAGCGGGCATAGATCCATGGTTACCGCTCGCCTACGGTGACGAGGACCTTCACGTGATGTCCTGACGAAGCCAGCTCGAAGGCCTCGGCGACCTGAGCGAGCGGTCGCGTGGCGGTGACGAAGTCCGCGGTCTTGACGGCTCCCCGGCCCAGCAGGCCGGCCGATTCCTCGTAATCCTGCGGGAGATAGGTGGCGCTGCCCTGGATGCGGATCTGGTGGTCCTGCACGATCGGCAGCGGAACCGTGACATCCCGGGCCGGGACGCCGACGACCATGACCGTCCCGCCCTTATCGGCGATGGCGATCGCCTGATCCATCGACGACTGGATGGCCACGCAGTCGAACACGATGTCGGCGCTGCCGCCGAGCGCCTTTCTCACTTGCCCGGCGACGTCGGGTGTGCTTGCGTCGATAACCGAATCGGCGCCGAGGGCCGCGGCTCGCTCGCGTTTGGCGGGAAGAGGATCCGTGGTGACGACTTTTTCTGCTCCGTGCGCGCGGAGCACCGCGAGGGTGAACAAGCCGATTGTTCCGGCCCCAAGAACCGCGACGGACCGGCCCGCGACCTCGCCTGCTAGGCGTACGGCGTGCACGGGCGTCGACAGCGGCTCGATGAGAGCCGCGGTGCGATCGTCCATGACATCCGGTACGGGGTGCAGGCGGTCCGCGGCCAGGGTGAAGTAGTCCGCCATGCCACCCTGGCGATAGCCGCAGCCGAAGAACTGCAGCCTCTCGCACAGGTTCTCGCGTCCGGAGGTGCACATCTTGCATGTCCAGCAGGGCAGGTCGGGCTCCACGATGACCCGCTGTCCCGGCGTACAGCCCTCGGCGGCGGAGCCCACCGTCTCGATGACTCCGACGACCTCATGGCCCGGCCGATAAGGTAGCGGGACAAAGGGGTGGCGTCCGTGGGCCGCGTGCAGGTCGGATCCGCAAACGCCTGCTACGAGCGTGCGGACCAGGGCTTCGTTGGGACCTGGGGCTGGAATGTCCGCTGCCTCGACAGCGATCCGGCCCGGGTAGACGACGACGCGTCGCATGGTGGTCAGGGCGAGTTCCTCTCCAGGCCTGCCGACTGCTGGTCGGCCTTAGACGGTATGGCATAGTGGTCGAGGTCAGTGAAGGTTTTTCGCACGCCGTGTTTAAGCAGGGAAGTCAGGATCGAGCTGTACAGCCGCGTGAAGCGAGTGTCGTCGGCCAGGTCACCGAAAACCGCCCGGTTGTCCTCGAGAAAGGCGGTCGGGTGGCGGCGCTGTCGGCGTGCCGCGGCGTGCAGCTGCGGCGCGAGGGCGTCGTCGAGCTCGTGCGGCTGGCCGTTCTCGTCAGTGCCGTCGGCGTAGCGGGCCCAGCTGGCCACGACGGCCGCTGAGCGGGTGAAGGGACCACCGGTGGCGAGCTGGTGCCTGATCACGGGAAGCAGGAACTTGGGAATGAGGTCGGATGCGTTGGCGCACAGCCGGGCCACGGTATCGCCAACCTCGGGGTTGGAGAATCGTTCAATGAGCTGGCTGGCGTACCCGTGCAGGTCGACGCCGGGCACCGGCCGCAGGGTCGGGATGGCTTCCTTCGTCATGTAGTCCAGGAGGAATCGCGCGAACAGCGGATCGGCCGTGACCTCGTGCACGAACCGGTATCCCACCAGGTGACCCGGATAGCACAGGGCCTGATGGCTGGCGTTGAGGAGCCGCAGCTTCATCAGCTCGTAGGGTTCCACGTCGGAGACGATCTGCACGCCGACGTCTTCCAGTGGCGGCCGGCCGTCGGCGAAGTTGTCTTCGAGCACCCACTGCGTGAACGGTTCGCAGAGCACGGGCCACTGATCGTCGATGCCGAACCGGCGGCTGAGCTCGGCGCGATCCCCATCGGTCGTCTGCGGCGTGATGCGGTCGACCATGCCGTTGGGGAAGCGGACGTGGCGGGTCATCCAGTCGGCCAGCCCGCGATCACGCAGGCGGGCGAACGCCGTGAACGCGCGCTGGCTCACGTGGCCGTTGCCCTGGATGTTGTCGCAGGACACGATGCTGAAGGCGGGAATGCCCCGGTCGCGACGACGAGCCAGCGCCTCGGTCACCAGCCCGAAAACGGTGCGTGGCCTGGCTCCTGGCCGCAGGTCGGCCGCGACCGACGCATCGGAGGCGTTGAATTCCCCGGTGAAGGCGTCGAGGTTGTAGCCGCCTTCGGTGACGGTGAGCGACACGATCCGGGTGGCCGGCGCGGCCATCTTCTCGATGGCGGCCTCGGGATCGTCGGGTGCGAACAGGTACTCGACGATCGACCCGATCACGCGAGCGTCCCAGGTGCCGTCGCTGTGCCGGAGGACCAGGGTGTACAGGCCATCCTGGGCGGCCAGCACGTCGCGCATCCTGGCGTTGGACGGCTGCAGGCCGATACCGCAGATACCCCAGTCCATCGCCGCGCCGTTGTTCATCAGCGTGTCGATGTACATCGCCTGGTGCGAGCGGTGAAAACCGCCGACACCGATGTGAACGATTCCGGTCGTAACGTGGCGGCGATCGTAACGAGGAAGGGACACATCGGCGTTCAGCTGGGTCAGGGTTTCCTCGGTCAAGCTGGTCATGCTGCCCCTTCCGTTGAGCATCCACCCAGGGCCGAGACGATCCGCCGGAACTTTGCGTGGCGTTCCGCGTGGAAGGCGGCCATCGTCGGGTCGGGTTCAGCCACGAGGTGGGCGGGCGGCGCTAGCGGTCCCTGGATATCGTCAAAGCTGAGCAGGCCGGCCGCGTGCGCCCCCAGCAGGGCGGCGCCTCGGCCGGACGCCGCGGGCACGTCCACGGCGTACAGCGGCACCCCCAGCACGTCCGCGAGCAACTGCCGCCAGCCGGCGGCCAGGGTGCCTCCGCCGGCCAGCCGAAGACGCGACGGGCGTTCGTCGGCCAGCAGGGCATCCAGCGCGTCGCGGATGGCGAACGCGGTTCCCTCGAGCGCGCACCGCAAGAGCGACGTCCGGTCGTCGGCCAGCGACAACGCGGTCCAGGAGCCGCGCAGCGCCGGATCGGAATACGGCGTCCGTTCCCCCGACAGATGCGGGACGAAGATCGGGTCGTACGCCTGGCCGCTCTGATCGGCGCTCGCGTACAGCTCCTCCCAGGTGGCGTTCATGACCTCGCGGACCCAGTTGAGGCTGAGCCCGGCGCTGATGGTGGCGCCCATCTGGTACCAGCCGTCCGGAGTCGCCGACCGGTAGAGGTTGACGCCGGCATCGGCCCGGCTGACCGGTGCGACCAGCGGCCGGATGACCTGCGCGCCGGTGCCGACGGTCAGCTGGATGTCGCCCTGACTGATCCCGCTGCCCAGGGCCGCCGCCGCCGTGTCTGCGGCCCCGGCCGCGACGGCGATGCCCGCGTGCAGCCCAAGCTCGGCGGCGGCCTTAGCCACCAGGTGGCCTGCGGGCGCGCCGGCCGAGGGCAGCAGGGGCGCCAGCAAGCTGGTCTCCAGGCCTAGGGCGGCGACCACCTCGAGGTCCCAGCGGTCGCCCATCACGTCGTAGAGCAGGGTGGCGGACGCGTCGCTGGGCTCGGCGCGGACCTCACCGGTGAGCCGGGCCCGGAGCCAGTCTTTGGGCTGCAGCGCCCAGCGGGCCTCGACGTAGGTGCGCGGTTCGTTCCCGGCGATCCACATCAGCAGTGGCCCGGTCATGCCGGGGGCCAGCGGGTTGGCCAGCCGGGCCAGTGCGCGAGTGCCGAGGAGCCGGTAGGCGCGCAGGGACCCGGTGGCGCGGCTGTCGGCCCAGAGCAGGGCCGGGCGCAGGGCCTCGCCGTCGGGCGCTGTCATCACCAGGCCGTGCATTTGTCCCGACAGGCCGATCGCGGACGGCCGCGCGCCAGCGGCGCGGCCAGCCGCGTGCACAGCCTCGCGGGCGCAGGCGGTCACCGCGTTCCACCAGTGGGCCGGCTCGCTCTCGGCGTAGCCGGCCACGGTCGAGGTCACGGTGTAACCGGCTGACGCCTGAGCCAGAACCTCGCCACCGGTATCGACCACAACCGCCTTGGCCGAACTGGTCCCGAGGTCCAGACCCAGGGTGCAGGCCGCGGTCATTACGGCCAGCACTCGATGATGATCTTGTGGACCGTCCGGTCGCCGCGCAGCGCGTCAAGCGCGTCGGCGTAGCCATCGAGGGCGAACCGGTGCGTGATGAGGCCTTCGGTCCGGGCCCGGCCGGTGCGCAGCGCCGCGATCGCAGCCGGGAACGAATTGATCTCCGCGAAGGACCCCTTGATCGTGATCTCGCGGCGGAACACGTCGTACGGACTGACCCGCACGAGGTCTTCGGGCTCGGTCACGCCGTAGAACATCACGGTCCCGCCGTTCCGGGTCAGCGGCACGCATTGCTCCGACACGGCCGCCGATCCGGTGGCGTCGACGACGATGTCGTAACCGCCATCCGATGCCTTCTTCAGCTTGGCCGCGTCGCCAGCCAGATCCGCGCGGTCCATCAAGAACGTGGTGTCGATCCCGAGTGCCTCGGCCCGCTTGAGCTTGAACTCCGACGAAGCCGCCACCGTCGCGCTGACCGCGCCGCCGCGCGCGATGAGCTGGGCCAGCAGCAGGCCGGTCGGGCCGGCGCCGAAGACCAGCGCCGAGCTGCCCGGCCGGGGACTCAGAGTCTCCACGCCGTGCATGGCGCACGCTGTGGGCTCGGTAAACACGGACGTGTCAGGGTCGATGCCGTCTACCGAGAAGACCAGGTTGGCGGGAACCACGACGTACTCGGCGAAGGACCCCGGCCAGTTCGTGCCGAGCCCCTTGAGGTTGACGCACAGCAAGGTGCGTCCGATCCGGCAGTATTCGCAGTGCCCGCAGTTCATGTTGGGGTTGACCGAGACGTATTCGCCGAGGCGGAATCCCTCGGTGCCCTCGCCCAGCGCGTCCACCGGTCCGATCAGCTCATGGCCGGGGGTCAGGGGGAACTCGGCGAAAAATTTGCCGTTGTGGATGTGGAGATCGGTGCCGCAGATTCCGGTCTGCTGTACTCGTACCCGCACCTCGCCCGGTTTCGGATCTGGTGTCGGGACCTCCTTGATCGTGAAGCTTCCCGGGGCATCGTAGACAACGGCTTTCATACTGCTCCTTAGACGGATGAGCCGCATGGTCATGAGGCTCGCGACTTGGGCGGCCAGTAGCCCGCGCCGCACGGGCTACTGGCCGCGGACCAAGCGCCCGGAGGCGCTCCGTCCCGGGGAGGTCCAAGGTCACTCCCGGGCCGTCGCCGCCTGCCTGCTGGTCAGATGACTCAGCCAGGTACTCATCATCGGCCTGCCGCCTCGCAGGGCGGCGGCGCGCCGCTGCTGGTCCACGTAGACGGCGGCGATGAGCACCGCTCCCACCACGACCTCCTGCCAGAACGGCTGGATACCGATGATCACGAATCCGTTCTGGAGCGTAGTCGGGATGAACAAGCCAATGGTGGTGCCGAGGATGGACCCGTAGCCGCCGAACAGGCTGGTGCCGCCGATCACGGTGCCGGCGATCACGCTGAGGTTCGTAGTACTCTGCCCGCCGATCGTGGTCGACTGGAAGAACGCCAGGTTGAGCCATCCGGCGAATCCGGCCAGCAGGCCGGACAGGGCGTAGACCTTGATCAGGTGACGGGGGACGTTCAGGCCGGAACGCCGGCCCGCCTCGGGGTTTGATCCGAGCGCGTAGGTGTACAGCCCGAAGCGGGTCCGGTGCAGGGCCACGATCCCGATCACGATGACGACCGCGGCGATGACCGCCAGGGTGGGAACCTGCCAGAAGACGTTGCCGAAGCCCACGGAGTTGACCATGACCGTCGGGATATCGCGCAGGTCCACACCTCCGGTGATCACCTCCGCCAGGCCCAGGGCCATCCCCAGGGTGCCGAGCGTGACGATGAGCGGCGGAACCTTCGCCCTCGCGATAAGGAGTCCGTTGATCAGGCCCCAGCCGAGCCCGCAGCCGATGGCCACCAGGGCGCCGACGATGGCGGCCCCCCAGCCCTGGCCGCTCATCGCCGCCATCGCCTTATCGGCGACGACGCCGCTGAAGACCAGGACGCTGCCCACCGACAGGTCGATGCCGCCGGTAATGATGACGAAGGTCATCCCGACACCCAGCACCGCCAGGATGGATGTGTCCTGCACGATCCCGCGGATGTTGAAGACCGTCAGGAAGCTGCCGGGCTTGAGGGCCGAGAAGATCACGACGATCACCGCGAGCACGATGATGATCTGCAGCGCCTGCAGCCGGGCCAGCCGCGCGAGCCGGCCGGTCGGCTGTGCTTCGCTCGGCACCACCTCGGCGGGCGCGGGCGGAGGCACGGTCGCCTGCCCTGTCATGACTGGTTCTCCTGCGTCACGGCGCCCGTCATCGCTCCGACCAACTCCTCCATCGTTGTCTCCTTCGCTCTGTACGTGGCCACCCGCCGGCCGAGCCGCATGACCTGAACCTCGTCGGCAACCTGGATCACGTGCGGCATCGAGTGACTGATGAACACCACGCCGAGCCCCCGGTCGCGCACCCGGCGGATCAGGTCCAGCACCGCTTTGGTCTGCACCACCCCGAGGGCGGCCGTGGGCTCATCGAGCAAGACGATCCGCTTGGCCCAGGCGGCCGCACGAGCCACCGCCACCGCCTGCTTCTGGCCGCCCGACATGGCGCCGATGCTGCCGGCATAGTTGCGCACCGTCGCGCCGAGCGCGTCGAACGCCTTCTTGCTGCCCGCGAGCATCTCCGCGTTGTTCATGAACCCGAGCCGCCCCATGACGCCGGTGCGCATGACCTCGCGGCCGAGGTACATGTTCTGCACAGGATTGAGATGAGGCGCCAGGGCCAGGTCCTGGTATACGGTCTCGATCCCGTACTCGCGCGCGGCCAGAGCTCCCGAGATGGTCACCAGCTTGCCGTCGACCAGGATCTCCCCGGACGTCGGCGTCTCGGTGCCGGACAAGATCTTGACCAGCGTGCTCTTGCCTGCGCCGTTGTCCCCGATGAGCGCGACCACCTCGCCGGCCTTCACCTCGAAGTTGGCGCCTGACAGCGCGCTGACGTGACCGTACACCTTCGTGATGTCCCGTGCTTCCAACGCAACGCTCATCGAACCACTCCTTATCGACCGCAGTACCAGCTGAAGCGGCGGAGCCGCTGAGTCCATCACCGGCTTCGCAACGCGGTTGTAAGCATGCCGCAATTTTACGAAGAGGGTGCCTCCTCATGTCACCGATGTCAAGATTCAAATCCATAACGATATCTTCTGTCTAAGAACACGTTCAGGCCTGGGAAAAGAACTACTGATGGGCGTATTGACATCGGTGACATAGCTGCTGCACACTCAAGCAATCGTGTTTCCGCGAGGTTGCCAACAGCTGAACATGCCGGTCAGTGGGATACAAGCAGGCCGGGCACCGCACACTCAAAACGGTGCGCGCTCGTTATCATCCCGGGACCGGCAGCCGAACCCAAGATTCACGCGAAGGAGCAGGTATGAAGCGGTTTATAGCGGTACCAACCGCGGGTGCGGCGGCAGTCATGCTGCTGGCCCTGACCGCGGCGTGCTCGTCATCGAGCTCGTCGACCGCGGCAAGCGGGTCCACCGCCACCGGCGGGTCCACGACCGGGGCCTCGACCACCGGCAAGACCTACAAGATGACGTTCATCCAGGGCGTGGCCGGCGACGGGTTCTACGTCACGATGGGCTGCGGGATCCAGGCCGAGGCCAAGAAGCTCGGCAACGTCACCGTCAACATCCAGGGCCCCACGCAGTTCGACCCCACGCTGCAGAACCCGATCATCGAATCGGTCACCGCGGCGAAGCCTAACGCGATCCTGATCGCTCCCGACGATGTGTCAGCTAGCCGGCCCCCGATCGCTGCGGCCATGGCCGACGGCATCAAGGTCGTGCTCGTCGACACCACGCTGAGCGACCCGTCCGGGGCCGTCTCTCAGATCTCCTCGAACAACACGGCCGGCGGCGCCTACGCCTTCGCCGCGATCAAGCAGCTCGTGCCCGGTGGCGGCCCCGTGCTCATCGTCAACACCAAGCCCGGCATCAGCACCACCGACCAGCGCCAGGCGGGCTTCGCTGCCGCGGCCAAGGCCGACCCCAAGTTCACCTACGTGGGTACCCAGTTCGACCAGGACACCGCGTCTCTCGCCGCTCAGGTCACGCTCGCGGCGCTGCAGAAGAATCCCAACATCGTCGGCATCTTCGCGGCCAACCTGTTCTCCGCCGAGGGCGCCGCCACCGGTGTGCGCCAGGCCGGCAAGTCCGGCAAGGTGAAGATCGTCGGATTCGACGCCGAGCCCGATGAGATCACCGCCCTGCAGCAGGGCACCGTGCAGGCGCTCATCGCCCAGTCACCGTACGTGATCGGGACCAACGCGGTGGACCAGGCCTACGCGGCCCTCACCGGCAAGCCGACCACCCCGAAGATCGGCACCAAGTTCACCATCATCACCAAGGCCAACCTGAACACGGCGGCCAGCCAGGCAGCGATCTACAAGACCAGCTGCTGATCTCAGCCGCCGGTACAATAGGCAGCGAATGGTCCCCCGGTGCTCACCGGGGGACCTTCGCCACCGGACCTGCGTCGCTCGTATCCGCCGAACTAAACCCCCGCAGTCGCCTGAGCAGGCGCCGAGTCTGGAGGCGATGATCCTCGATGACTACCATGCGCGACGTCGCTCGTGTCGCCGGAGTCAGCGCGAAGACCGTGTCCCGGGTCTTCAACGACGATCCCCACGTCACCGAGGAGACCCGCGAGCGGGTGCGCTGGGCGATGCAGAAACTGAACTACGTGCCGAACCTGCTGGCCCGGAGTTTCCGCGCTGGCGCGGACGCCGCGGTCGGCCTGGCCGTTCCCGACCTCGCCGACCCGTTCTTCGCCACGATGACGAGCAGCATCGAACTCGACCTGGTGAGCCGGGGCATGGCGGTCGTGGTGACCAGCCTTCACCACGGCGCCGACCGCGAGCGCACCGCCCTGGAGGCGCTGCTGCGGCGCCAGATCAGCGGCCTGATCGTGGTGAGCGTGAGCGCGGACCAGTCCTACCTGGCCCCCTGGCAGGAGCGGACGCCGATGGTGTTCGTCGACCGGGCCCCGCGAGGGCTCTCCGGCGTCTACGTGATCGAGGACGACCTGGGCGGCGCCCGCGAGGCGGTCACGCACCTCGCCCGCCACGGGCACCGGAGCGTTGCCTTCTTCGCTGTCTCGACCCCGGTGACGACCACCCACCGCAGGCTCAGGGGCTACCGCTCCGCGGTGGCGGAGAACGGGCTCGCCGACCGTCCTGACCTCGTCTGCATGCCCTTCGAGTCCCCCGAGGAGTCCGCCGCGGAACTGGTCAAGCGGCTGGCGGCACCGGACCCTCCCACCGCCGTGTTCTCCTCGAACATCCCCTGCACGATGGCGCTCGTGCTCGCCCTGCACCAGGCCGGACGCACCGACGTCGCGGTGGTCGGATTCGGCGACATCCCCATGGCCGAGGCCCTGGCTCCTGCGGTCACGGTCCTGGATCAGGACCCCGCGCGACTCGGGCGCATCGCCGTGGAAAGGCTGCTCCAGCGCATCGAAGACCCGCACGCACCGCTGCGACGCAGGACCGTGCTCCCGGTCGGGCTGATCCCGAGAGGATCGGGCGAGCTGCCTCCGCCTCCCGCGTGACCAGGAAAGACACGACCATGAGCGAACCAGGGACAGCAGAATGGCGCCGCGCCGAAGCCAGTCGGCTCATCGAATTCGGGCGGGCGGCCGCGCTGCCCGACGGCGGTTTCGGGTGGCTTGACGCCGGCGGCGACATCGACGTGACCCAACCCCGCCCGCTGTACATCAACGCGCGCATGACGTACGTATTCGCCCTGGCGCACCTGAACGGCGTGGACGGCGCGGATGCCCTGGCGGCGGCCGGACTCGGTGCCCTCGCCAGCCGCTACGCCGACGGTGAAAACGGCGGCTGGTTTTCCGGCATTGACCTATCCGGGAACGTGATCGATACCACCAAGGCGAACTACGCGCACGCGCACATCCTGCTGGCGAGCGCCAGTGCGGTGGCGGCCGGCCTGCCCGGCGCCGATTCTGCCCTGGCGGCCGCCGCGGCCGCCATTGACCAGCACTTCTGGTCCGACGCCGAGGGCTGCGCGCTGGAGAGCTGGAACGCTGACTTTACCGAACTCGAGCCCTACCGCGGCGCCAACAGCAACATGCACTCGGTGGAGGCCTACCTCGCCGCGGGAGACGTCACCGGCGACCCCGTCTGGCCCGCCCGGGCCGCCGCCATCGCCGACCGCCTGATCAACGGCTACGCCCGGGCCAACGCATGGCGGATACCCGAGCACTACGACGAGAACTGGCAGCCGCTGCCTGACTACAACGCCGATCGCCGCAGCGACCCGTTCCGGCCGTATGGCACCACCCCCGGCCACTCCTTCGAATGGGCCCGGCTGCTGCTGACCCTGGAGGCGGCTCAGACGGCGTCCCCCGCCTGGCTGCCCGAGGCGGCCACCGCGCTCTTCGATACCGCCGTCGCCGAGGCCTGGCAGCGGGATGGCCACCCGGGATTGATCTACACCGTCGACACCGACGGCCAGCCGGTGGTGACGGCGCGAATGCACTGGGTGGCCTGCGAGGCCGTGCTCGCCGCCGACGCGCTGCACCGCCGCACCGGGGAGGAACGCTTCGCCGCGGTCGCCGCCCAGTGGTGGGGTGAGATCGACCGCTACTTCCTGGACGCCAAGAACGGCGGCTGGTGGCAGGAACTCGCCCCGGACATGACGCCGGCCGCGACGACATGGTCGGGCAAGCCGGATCTCTACCACTCCTACCAGGCTCTTCTGCTCCCGTCGCTCCCGCTCAGCCCGACCGCGGCCACCGCGCTGGCCAGGTCCCGCGGTGCGCGTCCCGATCAGGCGTCATGAGCAGACCCGCCGCCGTCCTGATCGGCGGACCTCCGGCGACGGGCAAGACCACGCTGGCCACGGCCCTGGCTCCTCGGCTCGGCGCCGCCCTCCTGGATCTCGACGTTGCGACCGGCCCGCTGACCCGGGTGGTGTCCGACCTGATCGGCGTGCACGACCCTGATGAGCCCGCCCTCGCCCGGCTGACCCGGGCCGCCCGCTACGACACGCTGCTTGGGCTGGCCGAGGCCAATCTGCAGGCCGGCCGGCCCGTGGTACTCGTCGCGCCCTTTAGTGCCGAACGAGCTCAGCCTTCCGCCTGGGCCGCCAGCACGCGGCGGATCGCGGGCGAGCCCACGATGGTCTGGCTGTACCTACCGCCAGAAGAGCTCATCGAGCGCTTGACGCGGCGCGCCCTGGCCCGTGACGAGAACAAGATCCGCGACCCCGAGTCCTTCCTGACCGGCCTGGACCTCGAGCCGCCGGCCGTACCCCACCTAGCCCTGGACGCCTCCCAGCCCACGGCCACGCTGGTGAAATCCCTCCTGGACCACCTGTCCCGATAGCCCCGCCCCCCTCGCCAACGCTCCCGATATGTCTACGCTTTCGGGTGGTCTAACCCCCGAATGCATAGACAAATCGCGGACGATCGCCGATGCATCCGTCCCCGCCCGCTACATCCCCCGGCCACCTCGTCCGATAGTTTCGCCATCGATGGCACAGTAAGGCAGAATAAAGGTATGCCATCGATGGCAAAGTCCGCTCCCAGCAGGTTGCTCGATGTCGCGAACGCGGCCGGGGTGAGCCTGCGCACCGCCTCCCGGGTCCTGAACGACGATCCGCGGGTCGCGCCGGTCACCCGGCAGCGCGTCCGGGAAGCCATGCTCGACCTGCGGTTCGAGCCCGATGCGATGGCCCGGTCGCTACGAGCCGGTACGGACACCGCGATCGGGTTCGTCGTGGAGTCCATCTCTGACCCGTTCTTCGCCGAGGTCATCGACGCGGTGGAACTGGAAATGTCCCGTCACGGCCGGTCGGTGCTCGTCACGAGCACGCGGCGTGACCCCGGCTGGGAACGCGACGTCATCGGGCGCATGATGCAGCGGCGGATCGCCGGGCTGCTGCTCTGCCCGACCGGCGATGACCATGCCTGGCTCGACCCCCGCGTGCCCATCGTGCTCGTCGACCGGCCGGCGCCCGGCCTGTCCGCGGACCTAGTGGAGATAGACGACCACCGCGCCGCGTTCGACGCCGTGTCTCATCTCATCGCTCACGGGCACCAGCGCATCGCCTATATCGGCGACACGCCTGCCATCCCGACCTCAGCGGCCCGGCTGCGCGGTTACCGTGATGCCCTCGCTCATTACGAGGTAACGGCGGACGAGCACCTGGTCAACTCCGCCTGCGCGACCAGCCAGGCTGCCGCGCACGCGGTGTCCGCCCTGATCGGCGGGGCCCGCCCGCCGACCGCGATCCTGAGCGCCACCACGCGGGCGTCACTCGGCGTGGTGCCGACGCTGCACTCCGCCCGGCGCACGGACATCGCCCTCGTCGCGTTCGGCGACTTCCCCATGGCCGATGCCCTGCGTCCGGCCGTCACCGTCGTGGACCACCCCGGTCATGAAGTCGGGCGCGTGGCCGCGGAACGACTCCTGGCGCGCCTGGAGGCGCCCGGGCTTCCCGTCGAACGCATCCAGGTCCCAGCCAGGATCATCGAACGCGGCTCCGGGGAGCTCCGCCCATGACGATCAGCACGGATGTTGTCATCGGAATCGACATCGGCACGACCTCATCCAAGGCCGTGGTCCGGTCGACGTCGCAGTCCGGCACGCCCTACGTAGAGCAGCGCACCCCGTGGCACACCGGTAGCTGCGGCCAGACCGAGATCGATCCGTACCGCCTGGTCGACGTGGCCGTAGAACTGATCGGTCGCGCGGTCCGAGCAGCCGAATCAGCGTGGGGACCGGTCCGCGTACGCGGCATCGGCGTAGCCGGCCTGGGCGAGAGCGGCGTGCTGCTCGATGCGGCCGGGCGGCCGACGGCCCCGGCGATCGCCTGGTTCGATCACCGCGGCGAGCGTGAGCTCGAGCAGGTAGGCCGGGAGTCCCCCGGATTTGCCGCCGTGTTCGAGCGCACGACCGGTCTTCGGTGGTCGAGCCAGGCCAGCCTGGCCAAGCTGCTGTGGCTACGCGCCAGCGGATATCGGGTCGGCCCGGCGTCGACCTGGCTGAGCGTGCCCGAATGGATCGTCTTCGCCCTGGGCGGCGATCCGGTTCGCGAGCCTTCGCTGG
>Ga0302326_10007527_pt1 | contig 24180 bp, 28 predicted proteins | sample Palsa_T0_3_FD_202264 | JGI IMG/M metagenome (GOLD analysis project Ga0302326, IMG submission 202264) | Peat permafrost microbial communities from Stordalen Mire near Abisko, Sweden - Palsa_T0_3 | ecosystem: Environmental > Terrestrial > Soil > Palsa > Peat permafrost | place: Sweden: Abisko... | reverse complement strand
GAGTGATTCATGGTTGTCCTCAATAAAATCTACACGCGCACCGGCGACGGCGGTACCACCGCGCTCGGCACCGGCGAGCGGCGCAAGAAATACGATCTGCGCGTCGCCGCTTACGGCACGCTTGACGAGGCCAATGCCGCGATCGGCATCGCGCGGCTGCATACGGTTGGCGAGCACGCCATCCATAGCGCGCTTTTGCGCATCCAGAACGATCTGTTCGACGCGGGCGCGGACCTCGCCACGCCGGGCAAGGGCAAGGGGCCGGGCGGCGCCAGGCTCACGGTGACCGCGGCGCAGGTCACTTGGCTTGAGAACGAAATCGACCGGCTCAACGCCGAGCTCGCGCCGCTGAAATCGTTCGTTCTGCCCGGCGGTTTCGTGGCCGCGGCCTATCTGCATCTCGCCCGCACCATAGTCCGGCGGGCCGAGCGGCTCATCGCCGAGCTCGTGGACAAGCCGGACGAGAGCGTCACGCCCGAGCTGCTCAAATACGTTAACCGGTTGTCGGATTATTTGTTCGTTGCCGCCCGTTATGCCAACGACAAGGGCGCGGCGGAGGTGCTCTGGCGGCCGGGCGAGAATCGCTGAGAAGAAAAAGTCCAAACGGGGGAGGAGCGCATGGGTCGGCTCGATGGCAAGGTGGCGATCGTCACCGGTGCGGCAAGCGGCATCGGCCGCGCCAGCGCGATCCTGTTCGCGCGCGAAGGCGCGAGCGTGGCCATCGTCGATCAGAATTCGACGGGATTAAGCGAAACCTTGCGTGCAGTGGCTCCGCATGGCGGCACCGTGCAGGCGTTCGGCGCCGACGTGGGCAAGGAAGATCAGGTCAAAGCCGTGGTCGACAGCACGCTGACGGCCTTCGGCGGACTCGATGTCGTCTACGCCAATGCCGGCATCAGCGGCGGCCTCATTCCGCTGTTCGAGCAGACGGTGGATTACTGGCTGCAAGTTCTGCAGACCAATCTGATCGGGCCGTTCCTCGCGATCAAGCATGCCGCCCCGCACATGGTCAAAAAGGGCAAGGGCTCGATCGTACTGACCGCATCGGTCGCCGGCTTGCGCGCCAATGCCGGCGGCGCGCCCTACAGCGCCAGCAAGGCCGGCGTCGTGAGCCTCGCGCAGACGGCGGCGACCGCGCTCAACGGTACCGGCGTGCGCGTCAACGCGATCTGCCCCGGCCTGATCGAGACCGGAATGACCAAGCCGATCTTCGACGCCGCCAAGGAGCGTGGCACGGACAGCAAGATCGGCCAGCTCAATCCGCTCCAGCGCGCCGGCGCCCCCGAGGAAATAGCGGCCATGGCGCTGTTTCTCGCCAGCGACGAGTCGTCCTACGTCAACGGCCAGGCTTTCCCGGTGGATGGCGGGCTCTCCAGCACGCTTCCCTTCACCCGGCCGATCCGTTGACCGGACGCGCCAGCGCCGGTACGTTCCCGCACCGCAGCATGGGCGGCACTTTCACCGCGCGGCCGAGCGTCGTTGATCAAGGCGGATAGAAGCCAAACCACGCCATGAAAATCCTCGTGCCGGTAAAGCGGGCGGTCGACAAAGATGTGAAAATTCGCGTCAAGGCGGACGGCTCGGGCGTCGAGCTCGCCAACGTCAAGATGTCGATGAACCCGTTCGACGAGATCGCGGTCGAGGAGGCGATCCGGCTCAAGGAGGCGGGCAAGGCGACGGAGATCGTGGCGGTCTCGATCGGCCCGGCGCAGGCGGCCGAGACCATCCGTACCGCTCTGGCGATGGGCGCCGATCGCGGCATCCTGGTGAAAGCCGAAGGCACCGTCGAGCCGCTCGCGGTGGCGAAGATCCTCAAAGCGATTGCTGCCGTGGAACAGCCCGGCCTCATCATCATGGGCAAGCAGGCGATCGACGACGACAGCAACCAGACCGGCCAGATGCTGGCGGCGCTGCTCGGCTGGCCACAGGGCACGTTCGCCTCCAAGGTGGTGATCGACGGCGACGCGCTGATGGTAACGCGGGAAGTCGACGGGGGCTTGCAGACGGTGAAGCTTAAGCTGCCGGCGGTCGTGACGACCGACCTGCGCTTGAACGAGCCGCGCTACGCATCTTTGCCCAATATCATGAAGGCGAAGAAGAAGCCGATCGACGACAAGACGGCCGCCGATTACGGCGTCGATATCAAGCCGCGGCTCGAAGTGGTGAAAACCGCCGAGCCGCCGGTGCGCAAGGCCGGCGTCAAGGTCAAAACCGTCGCCGAGCTGGTCGATAAGCTCAAGAACGAGGCGGGGGCAGTCTGATGGGCACGACCCAGATAGCGCAAACCCGCTTGTCCGTCATGGCCGGGCTTGACTCGGCCATCCACGTCTTTTTGTTCATGCCACTAAAGAAAGACGTGGATGCCCGGCACAAGGCCGGGCATGACGAAATTGAAGCGGGGACGATATAATGCCGACGCTTCTCCTCGCCGAGCACGACAACAAGTCGCTCAAGGACGCGACCAGCAAGGCGCTGACGGCGGCCAAGGCGATCGGCGCCGACGTGCATATCCTCGTCGCCGGTCATCAGTGCCAGGCGGTCGCCGCCGCCGCGGCCAAGCTCGACGGCGTCAAGAAGGTGCTGCTGGCCGACGCGCCGGCCTACGAGCACATGCTGGCGGAACCGACCGCAGCCCTGATCGTATCGCTCGCCGGCCCCTACGAAACCATCATGGCGGCGGCGACGACGACGGGAAAGAACATCATGCCGCGGGTCGCGGCGCTGCTCGATGTCATGCAGATTTCCGAGGTCAGCAAGATCGTCGCGCCGGATACGTTCGAGCGGCCAATCTATGCCGGTAATGCGCTGCAGACCGTGCGCTCGCACGATCCCAAGCGCGTAGTCACGGTGCGCACGGCCGCGTTCCAAGCGGCGGGGCAGGGCGGCTCGGCGCCGATCGAGCCGGCGGCGGCGGCGGCCGATCCCGGCATTTCCGGCTTTGTCGGTGAGGAACTTTCCAAGTCGGAACGACCGGAACTGACCTCGGCCAAAATCATCATTTCCGGCGGCCGGGCGATGCAAAGCCGCGAGAACTTCACCAAATATATAGAGCCGGTCGCCGACAAGCTGGGCGCCGCAATGGGCGCCTCGCGCGCGGCGGTCGATGCCGGCTATGCGCCGAACGACTGGCAGGTGGGCCAGACCGGAAAGGTGGTAGCCCCCGACCTCTATATCGCCGTGGGCATTTCCGGTGCTATTCAGCACCTGGCCGGAATGAAGGATTCGAAAGTTATTGTTGCTATCAACAAGGACGAGGAAGCACCGATCTTCCAGGTCGCCGACTACGGACTGGTGGCGGACCTCTATCAGGCCCTGCCGGAGTTGGCCCAGGAGCTGGACAAACGCGGTCGTTGACCGAAGTTGAACGATGAACAGGATCATCGAAGAAGGTAAGCGAAGATGGTCGAGGTAAAGGAGCGGCCGAAGACGCGCGGCGAACCGAGCGGCGGCATGCCGCATTCCATCCGCAAGGTCGGAGTGATCGGCGCCGGGCAAATGGGCAACGGCATCGCGCATGTCTGCGCGCTGTCAGGCCTGCATGTGTTGCTCAACGACATCGTCGCCGAGCGCATTGCCGAGGGGCTCGCCACCATCGACGGCAATCTGGCGCGGCAGGTCAGCCGCCAGCGCATCACCGACGAAGAGCGCGAGGCCGCGATGAAGCGCATCGGCGCGGCAAAGACGCTCAATGAGCTCGGGGATTGCGATCTGGTGATCGAAGCCGCGAGCGAGAAGGAAGAGGTCAAGCGCAAGATCTTCACCGCCGTCTGCACGACGCTCAAGCCCGAGGCGATCGTCGGCACCTCGACGTCTTCAATCTCGATCACGCGGCTGGCGTCGGCGACCGACCGGCCGGAACGCTTCATTGGTATTCATTTCATGAATCCGGTGCCGCTGATGGAACTGGTCGAGGTGATCCGCGGCATCGCCACGGATGACGCGACCTTCGAGACCACCAAGCAATTCGTCACCAGGCTCGGCAAGCAGATCGCGGTGTCGGAGGATTTCCCCGCCTTCATCGTCAACCGCATCCTGCTGCCGATGATCAACGAGGCGATCTACACGCTCTATGAGGGCGTCGGCAATGTCGAGGCGATCGACACCGCCATGCGGCTCGGCGCGCACCATCCGATGGGGCCGCTGGAACTAGCCGACTTCATCGGGCTCGATACCTGCCTGTCGGTCATGCAGGTGCTGCATGAAGGGCTGGCGGATTCGAAATATCGGCCATGCCCGCTGTTGGTGAAATACGTCGAAGCCGGCTGGCTCGGCCGCAAGACCCAGCGCGGCTTTTACGACTACCGCGGCGAGAAGCCGGTCCCGACCAGATGACGCTTCTCGTCATGGCCGGGCTTGTCCCGGCCATCCACGACTTTCCAAAACTCGCGAAGACGGGGATGCCCGGCATAAAGCCGGGCATGACGCGAAAAGCGCGTCACTTCACCAGTTCGATGAACAGGCCGACGACGCACACGTAGCCGAGCGTGAAAACGAGCGTGCGGATGTAGGGTATGCCGACCCAATAGACGACGGCGTGCGCGGCTCGCAGCCAAAAGAAGGACATCGACCAGAAGGCTGTCATTCCATTCGCTTTGCCGGCGAGTTGAATCAGAATCACGATCGCTGCGAATGGGGCAAACGTCTCGACCGCGTTCATATAGACGCGGTCGGCGCGATTGCCCCAGTTCGGCAGCGGACGTGGTGTCGGATCGACGTAATTCGGTGGGGTCAGAAATCCGTTGGTCATAACTTGCGCGACGACATACGGTATCCACAGCGATGCCGTGAGGAAGGCCGTAAAAGCCAGGTATTTAAGATCAGGCGACATTTGAATCTCCTCCCAAGGGTTCGGTTTCAATCAAGCGTGCAGAGTCTATATTCAATCGCAGCAGGAATCCGGAGCTTTCGGCTGCTGATACTTCGCCTTCGGATCGATGATCGCGCCCTCATACTTGTCGTGATGGCGCACCCACGCCATGCCGTACGATAGGCCCGCCTCATCGCGGCCCCTGGGGGCGAGATCGAGGAGATTGTAGGCGCCGATCAGGATATCGAGGCCGCGTCCGTAGCTCGAATAGGTGTGGAAGATCTCGCCGGCGGCGTTTTTGTAGAACACGCTGGTGCCCGGGCGCTCGTCGCTGGGGAAAGTGGTCACTTCGTAATTGTAGGCCGCGATGCCCTTGGCCTTCTCCTCGGGCGTCGCCGACACTTGATAGTCGAAGTTGAAGTCGTCGCCGAACGACGACACCCAATTGAAATGCCAGCCCATGCGCCGCTTAAACTTCTCGATTTGATCGAGCGGCGCGCGCGACACCACAGCGAGGGCGACGTCGCGCTGCGCAAGGTGGACCACGGCGCCGTCGAAGTGATCGGCGATCAGCGAGCAGCTCGGGCAACCTTCTTCCCAGTCGGGGCCGAACATGAAGTGATAGACGATCAACTGGCTCTTGCCGCCAAAAAGATTGGCCAGGGTTTCTTTGCCGCCCGCGCCGTCGAACGCGTAGGCCTTCCCGACTTTCTCCCAAGGTAGTTCGCGGCGCTTGCGGTTCAACGCATCGCGGGCGCGGGTAAATGTCTTCTCCTCCGCGAGGTGTGCCTTGCGCGCCGCGATCCATTCGTCGCGGGAGACGATCTCGTGCGGTTCCATGTTGCAGCTCCTCAACTCGTCGGTTGGTCAGGACGTCGGCGTCATCCAGCCTATTGCGGCGCCGCCGGGCTCGAGCAGGATAACGATGCGGCCGACCCCGGGCACGTCGAAAGCGGGCTTCATGATCTTGGCGCCCGCCTTGGTCGCCTTGTTCGCGCGCGCATCGACGTCGTCGACCGCGATATACGACATCCAGCTTTCCGGGACACCCTTGTAATCGGGACCGCTGATATCGAAAATGCCGCCGACGGGTTTTCCTCCGGCCATGGCGAGCGTATAGCTGCCGCCGCCGGGCATAGGCATCGCGTCGTATTTCCAACCAAGCGATTCGCCGTAGAACTTCTTCGCGCCCTCGACATTGCGCGTCATCAGTTCGTTCCAGTGGAATTGACCGTGTGACCAGGACATAACGTTACTCCGAGTTGTAGCCCGGATGGAGCGAAGCGACATCCCGGGTCAGCGTGTCTGTAAGTCCCGGATTTCGCTGTGCTCCATCCGGGCTACGTTGGCTTAAGCGAACAATTTTTCGAGCTTGTCGAAGGCGCCGATCCAGCCTTGCTCATGGCCGGCACGGGACTGGTCGTCAAACAGGCGCTCGTGCGTCACCGTCAGCAGCGTGCCGCCGTCATCCGGCTTGAACAGGACTGTGACCAGCGATTCATGCGGCTCGTCCGGCGGCGCGACTTTCCAGGCCCAGGTGAAGACGAGCTTCTCGTTGGCGACCACTTCGCGATAGATACCACCGACTTCAAGCTCCTGGCCGGCGGGCGAGCGCATCACGTAGCGATAACGGCCGCCGACATGCGCGTCGGTCTCGGCCACGACGGCCTTCATCTCCCCCGGACCCATCCAGCGTTTTACTTTTTCCGGGTCGGTCCACGCGGCGAAGACTTTGGCCGGCGGCGCTTTGAAGCGCCGCTTGAGGGTGAGGCTTGGTTTGACGGCGGATTGGACGGACATGATTCTTCCTCCTCCAAATACACGGCGAGGCGGTGCAGCGCCTCGGACCAGAAGCGTTCGTAGCGTTCGAGCCACGCCCGGGCGTTCTGCATCGGCGCGGCATCGAGCCGACAGGTGACGGTGCGGCCCGATTTAGTGCGCGCAACCAATCCGGCGTCGGACAGCACGTCGAGATGTTTCATGATCGCCGGCAGCGATACGGCGAACGGCGCCGCCAGCGCGCTGACGGAAAGATCCGGTTGCTCGGCAAGCCGCACCAGCAAGGCCCGGCGCGTCGGGTCGGCAAGCGCGGCAAAGGTGCGATCGAGCGGGGCGGCACTAAGCTTAACCATGTAGTTAAGTATAAGGCGGCGGCGATCGCTGTCAAGCAGCTTCAGTTGGCGCTACCGACCGCCGCGCTGACGAGCTTGACGCCGTCGGCGCTTGCCCATTCGGCGGGGCCCGCCATCTCGCCGATCTCGCAGCCGGAGCGGTCGACGATCAGCGTTGTCGGCATGCCGAAGACCTTGCCGGCAAGCTTGAGGTCCTGAAACACCTTGGCGCTTTGATCGGAATAATAGGCCAGATGCGTCACGCCGACCTCCTTGAGGAAAGCGAGCGGCTTTACCGGATCGCGGGTGTCGATATTGACGGCGACCACCTCGAAGTCCGCGCCGCCGAGGTCCTTTTGCAGTGCGTCCAGCGCCGGCATTTCCCGGCGGCAGGGCACGCACCAGGTGGCCCAGAGGTTGAGAAGGATGGTGCGGCCGCGCCAATCGGCGAGCGTTCGTTCATGGCCTTCGGCATCTTTGAATGCGACGTTGGGGACGCGAAACGGGGTATGCGCCACGGCAAGCGCCGCGACTTCGCCGCGCGCCAGCGGCGCGAGACGGCTGGCGGCGGCGACCGCCGGTTCACAGGCGCTGGCGGCCGGATTGCTTCGCAGCCGCTCCATCCCGTATACCCCCGCCAGGACGGCCACAACGCCGATTGCCGCGACGACGGAAATGAGGCGCAAGCGGCCTGTTTTGTCTCGTGGCGGCACGGATTGTTCGGTCATTAACGGAAGAACCTCGGCGCAACCTTTATGAATAGTGTGTCATGAGCAACAAAATGTGGGGCGGACGCTTCGGTTCGGAACCCGATCCCCTCATGGAGGAGATCAACGCCTCGATCGATTTCGACCGACACCTCTACCGGCAGGATATCGCCGCAAGCAAGGCCCATGCGGCGATGCTCGCCAAAACCGGCATCATTACGGCGCAGGATGCAAAGCGGATCGCTCACGGTCTAGACACGATCCTGTCAGAGATTGAAGCGGGCAAATTCAAGTTCGATCGCGCGCTCGAGGACATCCATATGAACGTCGAAAGCCGGCTCGACGAATTGATCGGGCCGGCTGCCGGACGGCTGCATACCGCGCGCTCGCGCAACGATCAGGTCGCCACCGACTTCCGGCTGTGGGTCCGCGATGCGATCGACCGCATCGACGGAGCGCTCGCGGATTATCAGCGGGCGCTCGCGGTGAAGGCGCTCGATCACGCGGCGACCGTGATGCCGGGCTTTACGCATCTGCAGACGGCGCAGCCGGTGACCTTCGGCCATCATCTGCTGGCTTATGTCGAGATGGCGGCGCGCGACCGCGGCCGCTTCGCCGATGCGCGCGAGCGGCTCAACGAAAGCCCGCTCGGCGCCGCGGCGCTCGCCGGCACGTCCTTTCCGATCGATCGCGCGATGACGGCCAAAGCGCTCGGCTTTGCGCGGCCGACGGCGAATTCGCTCGATGCCGTCGCCGACCGCGATTTCGTTCTGGAGACGCTGTCGGCCGCCGCCATCGCCGCAATGCATCTGTCGCGGTTTGCCGAAGAGATCGTGATCTGGTCGTCGCCGCTCGTCGGCCTCGTCCGGCTCTCCGACGCGTTCACCACCGGCTCCTCGATCATGCCGCAGAAGCGCAATCCCGACGCGGCCGAGCTGGTCCGCGCGCGGACCGGCCGCATCGTCGGTGCGCTCACGGCGCTGCTGATGGTGATGAAGGGGCTGCCGCTCGCCTATCAGAAGGACATGCAGGAGGACAAGGAAGGCGCGATCGACGCACTCGGCGCGCTCACGCTCTCGATCAACACCATGACCGGCATGGTGCGCGACGTGGCGCCCGACGTCGCGCGCATGCGCCTTGCCGCCGGCGAAGGTTATGCGACTGCCACCGACCTCGCCGATTGGCTCACGCGCGCGCTCAATCTGCCGTTTCGCGAGGCCCACCACGTGACCGGCCGGATCGTGGCCAAGGCCGCCGCGGCCGGCGTCGCGCTCGACAAGCTGCCGCTTGCGGCCATGCAGGCGATCGAGCCCCGCATCAGCAAAGCGGTGTTTGGCGTGCTCTCGGTCGAAGCCTCGGTCAAAAGCCGCACGGTTTATGGTGGGGCCGCGCCGAAAAACGTGCGCGCACAGGCCAAACGCTGGCTCAAACGACTGCAAAAGAAGCCGTAAACGCCACGGCAAGACATTGCCGACACAATGTCGCCGCCGGCGTCCGGTCTGCTATGATGACGGCCGAAGCCCCGGGGGAGCGTCCTTTGGTCCATGATCGGTTGAGTGTCGCTTTTGCGCTGGCGCTACTTGGCGCCGCCGTCTTCGGGCTCGCGGCTTGCGGGCGTGCGGGGCCGCTCGAACTGCCACCGGGGCCGGCGCTGACGCAACCGGCGCCGACCGCGCAAGCGATGCCGCCCGTGGCGCCGGCTTCGTCCGTCGGCGGGCCTGTCGCGCAAGGGCCGTCGGCGCAGGAAACCGCCATGAAAAACGGCTTCGACGCCTACGGCAATCCGGTCGCTCCGCCCGGTCAGAAAAAATCATTCTTGCTCGACCCGTTGCTTCAATAATCCGTCGCCCGGCGCCCTGTCGCTTTCAGGGGAGCATGGTCTCTTCGGAAAACCGGTTTCTACTTTTCCGGATCATGCTCTAAACACCTTCCATGCATCATTTCGCCTATCGCAATGGCGTGCTGCACGCCGAGGAAGTCGATCTCATCGCGCTGGCGGACGCCGTCGGCACGCCCTTCTATTGCTATGCGAGCGCGACGCTCGAACGGCACTATCGGGTGTTTGCCGAGGCTTTCGCCGACGTCGACGCGCTGATCTGCTACGCGATGAAGGCGAATTCCAACCAGGCGGTGATCGCAACGTTGGCCCGGCTTGGCGCCGGCGCCGACGTCGTCTCCGGCGGCGAGCTGTTGCGGGCGCGGGCCGCTGGCATTCCCCCGGACAAGATCATGTTCTCCGGTGTCGGCAAGACCAGCCATGAGCTCGCGCTGGCGGTCAATGAGCGCATTCTCTGTGTCAACGTCGAATCCGAAGCCGAGCTCGAACTCCTCGCGGAAATCGCCGCGAGCAAAGGCCGTACCGTCGAAATCTCGATCCGCGTCAATCCCGATATCGACCCCAGGACCCACGTCAAGATCGCGACCGGCAAGGCGGAGAACAAATTCGGCATTCCCATCAGCCGCGCGCGCGAGGTTTACGCCCGCGCCGCCAAGCTCGAGGGCGTGAGCGTTGCCGGCGTCGACATGCATATCGGCAGCCAGATCACCGAGCTCGAACCGTTCAACGCCGCGTTTACGCTGCTGGCGGACTTCGTGCGCGTCTTGCGCGCGGATGGCCACACCATCCGCCACGTCGATCTCGGCGGCGGCTTGGGCATTCCCTATCGCGAGGACAATGCGCCGCCGCCCGATCCCAACGCCTACGCCGCAATCGTCAAGCGCGCGACGCGCGATCTGGGCTGCCGGCTCATCTTCGAGCCGGGCCGCCTGATCGTCGGCAATGCCGGCATCCTCGTCGCCCGCGTGCTTTATGTGAAACGCGGCGAAGCCAAGACCTTCGTCATCGTCGACGCCGGCATGAACGATCTCGTGCGCCCGACCCTTTATGGCGCGCACCACGATATCCGCCCGGTCCGCGAGCCCGCAATCGGCTCGCAGAGAATCACGGCCGACGTGGTCGGGCCGGTCTGCGAATCAGGCGATTTTCTCGCGCTCGACCGCTCCGTCGCCGCGCCGCAGCCCGGCGATCTCCTCGCCGTCATGACCGCCGGCGCCTATGGCGCGGTCGAGGCCGGCACCTACAACACCCGCGCGCTGGTGCCGGAAGTCCTTGTCAAACAAGGCAAATGGGCGCTGGTGCGGCCGCGCGTGAGCGCCGAAGAGCTGATCGCGCTCGACCGCATGCCGGATTGGCTCTGATTTTGCTTGTGAATTTTTGCATGACACGGCTTCCTGCCGGTGAGGCGCCTTGAACCCGCCGCGTTGGTGACGTGTTGTCATGCGGAGTTTTCTCCGCGGAGACCTCGGTGACGGATACCCCGTCGAGCCATCCTGCCACGTCGCACCCGAGCAGCACGCCGGTCGCCCGCTCGCAGCTCGATACGGCGTTGCGCCGCGCCCGCTGGACGATCTTCTGGGAACAGCTGTGGCCGGCGCTGGCGCAATTCGCCACCGTCATCGGCCTGTTCCTGACTGCATCCTGGCTTGGCGTGTGGCTCTATTTGCCGCCGCTCGCGCGCGCAGGCGGCCTCATCGTTTTCGCGGCGCTCGCGATTGCGAGCCTGATCCCGTTTGTCACCTTGCGCATACCGGCTGTTGCCGACGCGCTGCGCCGGCTCGATCGCGGCAGTGGCGCCCGCCATCGCCCGGCGACGACGATCGCCGATGCGCTCGCGGTTACGCCGGAAGACCCTTATTCGCTGACGCTGTGGAAGGCGCATGTGGCGCGCACCCTGACAGCGGCGAGCGCGTTCAAGGCCGGTTGGCCGTCGCCGCGCATCGCGCTGCGCGATCCCTATGCGTTGCGCGGCCTCATCCTCGTCGCCGGCATCGCCACTTTTATCGCCGCTGGTGGGGAGCATTGGAAACGCATCGCCGCGGCGTTCGACTGGCAGGGCGTGGTGTTGCCGGCAAACTTCCGCGTCGACGCCTGGATCACGCCGCCCGCTTATACCGGCAAGCCGCCGATCATTCTTGCCGGCATTCATCCGGGCGAACCGGCGCGGACGGACAGCGACGCCGGCGAGCCGGTGTCGGTTCCGGCCGGCTCTACGCTCGTCGTGCGCGCGACCGGCAAGATCAGTCTCGACATTTCCGGCAAGGGCGGCGTGACACCGGCGAAAGAGGACGTGCGGGCGCCTGCCGGCACGCAGGAATTTCGCTTCAAGATCGCGGCCACCGGAACGGCGACGTTGCACGGCGCCGGCGACGAGTTGATTTGGGCGTTCAACGCCATCCCCGACAAGCCGCCGACGATCGCGCTCACCAAAGATCCCGAGCAGCAGGCGCGCGGCTCGCTGCTTTTGTCCTATCGTCTCGAGGACGATTACGGGGTCACCGAAGCGCAGGCGACCTTTGCGCGCAAGGACGAGCCGGCGAGCAAAAGTGCCGACGCACACCCGCTGTTCGGGCCGCCCGATTTCGCGCTGGTGCTGCCGCAGGCGCGCACCAAGAACGGCGTCGGCCAGACCATCAAGGATCTGACCGATCATCCCTGGGCCGGCGCCGAAGTGACGATGACGCTCATTGCCCGCGACGAGGGCGGCAACGAGGGCAAGAGCGAGCCATTCGCCATGCACCTGCCGGAGCGCGTCTTTGCCAAGCCGTTGGCGCGGGCGCTGGTCGAGCAGCGGCGCAAACTTGCGCTCGATGCCGGCGCGCGCTCGCATGTCATCACCGCACTCGACGCGCTGGCGCTGGCGCCGGAAAAGTTCACACCCAACGCCGGCATCTATCTCGGCCTGCGCTCGCTGTTCTGGTCGCTGGTTCGCGCCAAGACCGACGACGATTTGCGCGAGGTAACGGCGCGGCTGTGGCAGATGGCGGTCGGCATCGAGGACGGCAACATTTCCGATGCCCAGGCCGCATTGCGCAACGCCGAGGAGGCGTTGCGGCAGGCGCTCGAACGCGGCGCCAGCGACCAGGAAATCAAGCAGCTCATGGATCAGCTGCGCGCGGCCATGGACCGCTACATGCAGTCGATGCAGGAGCAGCTGAAGAACAAGCAGCAACTCGCCCGGCCGCTCGATCGCAATTCGCGGGTCATGCGCCAGCAGGACCTCAAGAACATGCTCGACCGGCTGGAGAACCTGGCGCGCAACGGCGCCAAGGATGCCGCGCGGCAGCTTCTGCAGCAGCTCGAGCAGATGATGGAGAATTTGCAGATGGCGTCGCCGGATCAAAACGGCGACGACCTGGACGATATGATGTCGCAGCTCGACGAGCTCGGCGACATGATCCATGAGCAGCAGAACCTGCGCGATCAGACGTTCCGCCAGGGCCAGGGTCAAGGTCAACGCCGGCAGAATGGCCAGCAGGGACGGCAGGGCCGGCAGGGCGAGCAGCCGGGCCAGCAGGGCGACGAATCGCTGGACCAGTTGCGGCAAAATCAGCAGGCGCTGCGCGACCGGCTCAACAAGCTGCTCGAGGAGTTAAAGAACCGCGGGCTCGGCCAGAACCAGCCGGGCCGGCAAGGCCAAGGCCAAAACGGCAAGAACGGCATGGATCAACTCGGCCACGCCGGCGAAGCCATGGGCGAAGCCGAGGGGCAGCTTGGCGATGGCAATGCCGACAGCGCCGTCGACTCGCAAGGCCGCGCGCTCGACGCGCTGCGCAAGGGCGCACAGGGTCTCGCGCAGTCGATACAGCAGCAACTCGGCCAAGGCCCCGGTCCCGGTCAGAACGGCCGCCTTGGCTTGCCGCGCGCGCAACGCGACACCGACCCGCTCGGCCGCCCGCTGCGCGGGCGCGACTACGGCGACGACGTCACCGTGAAAGTGCCCGGCGAGATCGACGTGCAGCGCGCCCGCCGCATCATCGAGGAATTGCGCCGCCGCTTCGGCGACGTGCTGCGCCCGCAGGATGAGCTCGATTATATCGAGCGGCTGCTCAAGGATTATTGAGACGCTCTGCCCGCAACCCCGCTGAATCTACCCCAATTGTTAATTTCTTCGAACCGAATGTTAACGGTTCCTTGCTAGCAATTTCTACGCCGCCGACGTTTTTACCCGCGGCGGCGCAGAGGTATTTGTGGCTTCGATCGGGTCCGAGCACGCTCCCTGGCGTCCGCACGCGCTCCCCTTCCTGGGCGCGGATATCAATAACGCGATCGCGCGCGCTTACGCGCTGTTTTCCGACGGCAGCGATTCCTCGCTGGTGCGGCGTCTCGCCGGCGCCGCCTTCCTCATCCGCGTGGTCAGCGCGGCGATTGCCTTTTTCGCGCAAATCCTGCTGGCGCGCTGGATGGGCGGTTTCGAATTCGGCCTCTACATCTATGCCTGGACCTGGGTGCTGCTGATCGGCGGCATGGTCGACCTCGGCCTCGGCTCGGCCGCGCAGCGCTTCATTCCCGAATACACCGAGCACAAGCAATTCGCCCTGCTGCGCGGCTTCCTCAGCGGCAGCCGCTGGCTCGCTTTGGCGAGCGCCACCGCCATCGCGGCCGCGGGCGCGCTCGCCGTGAAGCTATCGTCGCCCTATATGGACCCGAAGACGATCCTTCCGCTCTACTTCTCCTGCGCCGCGCTGCCGATGTTCGGCCTTTGGGGCGTGCAGAGCGGCATCGCGCGCTCCTACAACTGGGTCAATCTCGGGCTGACGCCCAATTACGTGCAGCGGCAGCTGGTGCTGCTCGCGCTGATGGGCGTCGCTTTTGCGCTTGGGCTGCGAACTGACGCCGTCACCGCAACGGTCTTCGGCGTCATCGCGCTGTGCAGCGTCAGCATCGGCCAGCTCGTCGTCCTCAACCGCAGGCTTGCCGGCGTGGTTGCGCCCGGTCCGAAAGCATACGCGGTGCGCGGGTGGCTCGCGATGTCGGCGCCGATCTTCGTCGTCGAAGCGTTTTATCTGCTGCTGACCTATTCCGACGTTATTGTGCTCAAGCAATTCCGTCCGCCGGACGAGGTGGCGATCTATTACGCCGCCGCCAAGACGCTGGCGTTCGTCGCGTTCATTTATTACTCCGTCGCGCAGACGATCGCCCACAAATTCTCCGAATACCACATCAGCGGCGACCGCAAGCGGCTCGCCGCTTTTCTCAAGCAGGCGGTGCGGCTGACCTTCTGGCCGTCGCTCGGCTCGATTGTGGTCTTGCTCGCGCTCGGCCGGCCGTTACTGCGGCTGTTCGGTCACGGATTTGAGTCCGGCTATTATCTCATGTTCATCATCGCGGTCGGGCTGTTGGCGCGCGCCTCGGTCGGGCCGGCCGAGCGGCTCCTCAATATGCTCGGCGAGCGGCGCGCCTGCGCGCTGGTCTATGCCTCCGCGTTCGCGCTCAATCTCGCTATGTGCATCGGGCTGATCCCGTTGATGGGGCTTGCCGGCGCGGCGATCGCGAGCTCGGTGGCGCTGCTATTCGAATCCGCGAGCCTGTTCTTCGTCGCGAAATATCGCCTGGGGCTGCACTGCTTTATTTTCGGCAGCCCGCACGACTCGTAAGCCGCGCCCATGCGCGCCGAAGCCGTGGCCGATCAAGTGCCGGCCGTCACGCTTGACGGCGCCGGTTCCGCGATCGCCAGTGCGCGGCGCGCCGTCCTCTCCGATCGCTACGCGGCGTATTCGCTCACGCTTGAATGGCGGGAGCTGGCGGACCTTCTGCCGATCGCGCGCGAATGGCGCGACCTTGCCGCGCGGGCGCTCGAGCCGAACGTCTTCTATGAGCCTTCCTTCGCGCTGGCCGCGGCGCCGGTCTTTGCCCGCGATGCCGGCGCGGTGCTGGTCTGGTCGCAGGCCAATCCGCGCCGGCTGGTCGGGTTCTTCCCGGCGCGGATCGAACGGCGACGTTACGGCATCAACCTGCCGATCCTTGTCGGCTTGACGCATCCTTACGGTCCGCTTGGCGTGCCGTTGGTCGAGCGCGAAGGGGCCGAGCCGATCGTCGCCGCCTGGCTTGCGCATCTTGCCGCCGACGAAAGCCTGCCGGGATTGGTGCTGCTGCCGTACCTGCCCGCGGACGGTCCGTTTGCCGCAGCGCTCGCGGCGATCCTGCGCCGCGCGCAAATGCCGGCCGCCGACTTCAATCGCCATCAGCGGGCGCTGCTGGCGCCGAGCGGCGAACGCTTGCTCTACCTCGAATACTCCATCGGCCAGCATCAGCATAAGGAACTGCGCCGGCACTGGCGGCGCTTATGCGAAACCGGCGCGGTATTGTTTACCGCAGCGACCGAGCCGCCCGCCGTTGCCGCCGCGATGGAAGATTTTTTTGCGCTGGAAGCGGGCGGCTGGAAAGGTCGCGCCGGCACGGCCGCCGCCGAGCATCGGGAGCTTCGCCGCTTCATCCGCTCGGCGGTAAGCGGGCTCGCTGCCGAGGGCAAGGTTTCGATCGACCGCATCCTGGTCGATGGCCAGGCCATCGCCGCCACCATCATGTTGCGCAGCGGTCGCTCCGCCTGGTTCTGGAAAATCGCTTTCGACGAAACGTTTGCGCGATTTTCGCCGGGCGTCATGCTCAGCGTCGTGCTCACCGACGATCTCCTGGAAGATCCCTCGATCGCACGCACCGATTCCTGCGCGATCGCGAACCATCCGATGATCAATCACGTTTGGCGTGAGCGTTTGGCGCTTTGCGACCGCCTGGTCGCGGTCCGGCCGCAGGCTCGCTTTGCGCTGGTCCGGCGTTTGGAGGGGCTGCGCGTGGCCGCCATCGCCGGCGCCAAACGGCTTCGCGGCTTCTTCGCGGTCGGCTAGGACCGGATAGCGGATGGCCACCAGTCGTTAACGTCAAAAACCCTTGAGCGAATAATCTCTATCCGCTCACGCGAACGCGCACCCCATGCTTCAAGGCCACGCTCTGGCCAAGACCGTTCGCCAATGGGGCCTTATCATCGCAATGGGCGCCATCGGCTTTGCGATGGGCATCGCCGGATTTGCTTTTCTCGGCCTCGACGGAATCTTTCAGATACTAAACGATGTCCCCACTCTAGCGGCGGCCCTCGTTCTCTCCGTGACGCTCGCGTTCGCCGCTTTGTCGATCGGCGCTCTGATCGTTCTCGCTCAGGAACGTCGACGCAGCTGGCTGGCAAATATTGCGCTAACAACATGACCCAAGGGCTGAGTATGTTTGATGGCGCCGCCCGGCTCGTCCTTTGCAATGAGCGCTCATCGAAATGTCTCAACTGCCGCGTGAGCATTTCCAGAGCGGCATGCCGCTGCGTTAGATTCTTATTCGCCGCGCGGGGGCTGGCACATTCTCCGGCGATCCCGATCAATACGTCGCCGACTGCCTGAAACAAGTGGCCGAGGGGCGCACGGAAGCGAAAACGGTTGAGCTCAATGACGGTCGTACAGTCGCACTGGTATTTCGCCCACTGGCCACCGGCGGCTGGGTATCGGCGCATACCGACGTTACGCAGCAGCGCGTGGCCGAGAAGGAGCGCGATTCGCTGCGTCAACGCGAGGAACGCCGCGCCGCCACCGACGCCGCCATCGCCTCCTTCCGCGCGCGCGTTGAGAACATGCTGATGACAGTCGGGCAAAGCGCCGCGGCGATGAAGACGGTGGCCAAGACGTTGCTGACGACATCAGACCATATGCTGCAGCGCGCCGAGGGCGCCGTCCGCGGATCCAACGAGGCATCGGCCAACGTCGAGACCGCGGCAGTGGCCGCCGAGGAGCTGTCCGCTTCGATCAAGGAGATCAGCCGCCAGCTGACGCAGGCGAACGAGGTGGTGAGCAAAGCTGCCGCCGACGCAACCGCAACGAACAACGACATTGCGGCCCTTGACCGGGTCGCGCAGAGAATAGGCGACGTGGTCAAGCTTATCCAGGACATCGCCGAGCAGACGAATCTTCTGGCGCTGAATACCACGATCGAGGCGGCGCACGCCGGCGAAGCCGGGCGCGGCTTTGCCGTGGTGGCTTCGGAAGTAAAGTCGCTGGCCGTCCAGACGGCGAAGGCGACCGGAGAGATCGCGCGGGAGATTTCATCGGTCCAAAGCTCCACCGGTGATGCCGTCGCCGCGATCCGCGCGATCACCGAGCGCATGCAAGACATCAACGCCTATACTTCGAAGGTCGTCGGCGCCATTGGGCACCAGGAAGTGGCGACCGGAGAAATTTCGCACAACGTCGTCAGCGCCGCCGCCGGCAGCAAAGACGTTGTCGCTGCGCTCGGCGACGTGGCGACGGGCCTGACGCAGACGCGCAGTTCGGCGGAGACGGTGCTAACGGCATCGGAAGAGGTGGAAAACGCGACCGTCAAGCTGCGCGCCGAGGTCGAACGCTTCCTCAGCACGGTTGCGGTATAGCCCTAGGTTCGTGTCCGCGATGACTTCTCGGGCGCCTTACCGCCCCGCAGCGTAACCCTGCATGGCGCGCGGATTGGCGGCGGCGCGGCGGCGGCGGCCGTCGCGCGCGGCGGCGGTGAGCCGGCCTTCCGACCAATCCGCGCCAACCTCGACGATGTGGCCGCGCCGCTCGAGTTCGGCGATGCTCTCGCGCGGCACGCGGCCTTCCACCACCAGCACGCCCGGCCGCGCCGTGCGCGGCCAGAACGAGGAGGGAAAATGCTCCGAATGCCAAGCCGGGGCGTCGATCGCCTCCTGCAAATTGTGTCCGGCATGGACGTGGCGCAAAAAGAACTGCGTGATCCATTGGTCCTGCTGATCGCCGCCGGGTGTGCCGCAGGCGAGATACGGCTCGCCGTCGCGTAGCACGACTGTCGGCGAGAGCGTGGTGCGCGGCCGCTTGCCGGGCGCCAAAGCCGCCGGATGTGCCTCGTCGAGCCAGAACATCTGCGCGCGCGTGCCGAGACAAAAGCCGAGCTCGGGAATGACCGGCGAGGATTGCAGCCAGCCACCGGACGGCGTCGCCGACACCATGTTGCCGGCTTCGTCGACGATGTCGAAATGCACAGTGTCGCCGCGCGTGCCGCCAAGCCGGCCGACGGTCGGCTCGCCCGCCCCGGCGGCATCGACTGCGCGCGGCGCGCCGTCGCGGAAAAGCTTCACCACGGCGCCGAATCCCTCGATCGATCCGGGCCGCAGCTCCAGCGACGCCTTGTTGTCGACGAGCGCGCGCCTTTTGGCGTTGTGGGCGTCGGACAGAAGCGTGGCCGTCGGCACTGTGACGAAATCTGGATCGCCGTAAAACGCTTCGCGGTCGGCATAAGCAAGCTTGGCGCACTCCACTTGCAAATGGATGAAATCCGCGCCCGCCGGGTCGAGCCCGTCGAGATGAAAGCCCTTGAGCAGCGCCAGCTGCTGCAACATCACCGGACCCTGTCCCCAGGGGCCGGTCTTGCAGACCGCGTAGCGGCCGTAATCGTACGTCAGCGGCGCTTCGACGGACGGCGTCCAGCGCGCCATGTCGTCGCCGGTGAGCACGCCGCGATGCGGCTTGCCGCTCGTGTCCATGATCGCCTGCGTGCGGCAGAAGCGATCGATCGCTTCGGCGACAAAGCCCTGCGACCAGCACTTGCGTGCGCGTTCGATCTGCGCGGCGCGATCTGCGCTTGGGCTTTCGGCTTCCTCGAGGATGCGGACATAAGTTGCCGCCAGCACCGTGTTGGCGAACTGCGTTCCGGTCGGGGGCACCGCGCCGTTCGGCAGGTAAACCGCCGCCGAGGTCGGCCAATGGCGGCGAAACAGATCGGCGACCGTGGCGATGGTGGCGCTGGCGCGCTCGACCAGCGGATGGCCGTGCTGCGCATAGCCGATCGCGGGGCTGAGCACCTCGCGCAGCGACAGCGTGCCGTAGTCGCGAAGGAGCAGCATCCAGGTCTCGAACGTGCCGGGCACACAAGCCGCGAGCAACCCGGTGCCGGGCACAAGGTCGAGGCCTTCGCGGCGATAATGCGCGATGGTGGCGCCCGCCGGAGCCGGTCCTTGCCCGCAGATGACTTCCGGCTTGCCGCGCCGCACGTCATAGACGATGACCGGCACGTCGCCGCCCGGGCCGTTGAGATGCGGTTCGACCACTTGCAGCGTGAACGCCGTCGCCACCGCGGCATCGAAGGCGTTGCCGCCCTTCTCCAGCGTCGCCATGCCCACGGCGGTCGCGATCCAGTGCGTCGAGGCGACGACGCCGAACGTGCCTTCGATTTCCGGCCGCGTCGTGAACGAGTTGGGGCTAACGTTGCTCATGCCGGCGGCAAACTAACACGCCGCCCGCCGCGCGCCACCGGGCCGATTTTTAGCTGGAGCTGGGCGTGGCCGGCACGAATTTCAGCGCCACGCCGTTCATGCAATAGCGCAGCCCCGTGGGCTTCGGGCCATCGTTGAACACATGGCCGAGGTGGCCGCCGCAGCGCCGGCAGGCGATCGCCGTGCGCGCCATGCCGAGCGAGCCGTCTTTTATTTCCTCGACCGCCTTGTCGAGCGGCGCCCAAAAGCTCGGCCAGCCGGTGCCGCTGTCGTATTTGGTCTTCGACGAGTAAACCGGCAGGTCGCAGCCGTCGCAGGCGAACGTGCCGGCGCGATGCTCATGCAGCAGCGGGCTGGTGAACGGCCGTTCGGTGCCTTCGCGGCGGAGCACCTGGTATGCATCGGGGCTCAGCAGCTTGCGCCATTCTTCGTCGGTGTGGGTGACTTCGTAGCTGGTTGCCGCCCTGGCCGCTGGCGGCCACGCCAGGCGGCCAAGGGAGAGCGCCGCTAACGCGCTACCGGCGTAGAAAATATGTCTGCGTGTGAGCATGTGCCGTCCTCCACGAGCATGATCCGCACAGACCATGCTCCAGCTGTAAATCATCGTTTGGTCTATAGCCGAGGTCGCAAGCGTCGTCACGCTTGCGACCGGTCACGAATGCGCCAACACGGCGTGAAGAGTTCAGAACGCGCGGAAATAACGTCATCAAATCTGGCCGACGTCAGCGTGCGCCCGGCGCATGCCAGCGCAGGCCGGGAAATCGCGCGTAGTCGCGGTCGAGCGTTACCCACTCGCAACCCCACTCGACGGCGAGCGCGGCGTACCACGCATCGGCGATGCGGGGACCGCGCGTATCGGTTTCGACGCACAGGCGCTTGAAGATGTGCCAATGGTGCTCCCCGGGCTCCACGATTTGGCAATGCGGCTGGCCGAGCAAGTCTTCGCAGAAGCCGAATACCGCCGCGAATGAACTTGGATTGGGGTAGGAACGCGGACTCGTAGTGACACGGACGACAGCGGCTAATGCCAACGGTGATATCCCAAAACGTTCGTCACCAAGCACAACACCATCGAGCCACTTCCGGCAAACTGGGTATTGCGGCACGTCCCTGCGGAAGGCGTAAATGAGGACGTTGACGTCCGGCAAGATCATTCGAAGCCGCTTTTCAACCGCTCAGTGTATTCGAGATCGTCGATCTCCTGGAGGGCGGCGGAATTGGAAATATCGATGCCCGGCAGGGGTGGGCCGCTGGCATCGCTGTGACGCGGTAAAATGCGCTTGGATCTGGACTTCTTTCGTGCGTCGCTCACGACCAACCGCAGACCCTCTTCGATGAGCGAGGTGAGCGTGCGGCGTTCGGCAACCGCCTTGCGCTTGGCGCGGGTGAGCAGGTCGCGAGGGAGCCTGACGGTGGTGCGTTCGATCATATGTCAAGACATATCAATAGGTATGTCTGCATGTCAAGGCAGACGACCGAGGGCAGAAGGGACGACGATGCGCGGCCATCGCCGTTCGTTTCTCTGCTCCGTCATCTGTCATACAAAAAGAAACCGGGCCCTTGCGGGCCCGGCCTCAAGTTCGCCGGCGTGGGGGCGCCGGCGAGCACCTTCCAGAGGGGAAGTGCCGCGTTCCGGCGATCGCCGATCTGGGAGGATCGTGGCAATCGCTTGTCCCGCAGCAGAAACACATCATGCGAGAGGCATTTCGGTGAAGCAACGCGGCGGCACACATGCCAGCCATGCACCAGGGGCAAGTTAGGACCAGGCGTCGGCGCTAGAAACTCCAGCGCTGCGCGTTGGCGACGAGAAAGTCGCGAAACGCCTGCACGCGCGCCACGCTCTTGAGCTCTTCCGGATAGACGAAGTAAGCGTCGAGCGCGATCGGATCGGCGTCGCTGAAAAGCTGTACCAGCCCGCCGTCCCCTTCGACCAGATAATCCGGCAGCATGGCGATGCCGATGCCCCGCTGGCAGGCGCGCAGGATGCCGAGAATATTGTTGATGACGAGATGCGGCGTGCGCGGCCCTTTGCCGTTGCGCGCGATCTCGGTAAGCAGCAGCGAGCGTTGCAGGTAAACCGGCACGTTGCCGCCGAGCACCAGCACGCGATGACTGTCGAGGTCTTCAAAGGCGCGCGGCGTGCCGAAGCGCTTAAGATATTCGGGCGAGGCATAGACGTGGAAATGCACCGAAAACAGCTTGCGCTGGATCAAATCGGGCTGCGTCGGCTGACGCAGGCGGATGGCGACGTCGGCCTCGCGCATGGCGAGGTCGAGCTCTTCCTCGGTGGTGAGCAGCGTGATGTGGACTTCGGGATAAAGATCGATGAACTCGCCGAGCCGCGGCGTCAGCCAGTGCACGCCGATCCCGGGCGTCGTCGTCACCCTTAAGTCGCCGTTAGGCCGCTCGCGGCTGTCGGTCAGCTTCGCCCGCGCCGCCTCGAGCTTCATGAATACCTCGTGCGCGGTGCGAAACAGCAGGTCGCCCTGCTCGGTCAGGATCAAACCGCGCGCATGGCGATGAAACAGCGAAACTGCAAGCTCCTGCTCGAGCGCGCTCACCTGGCGCGACACCGCCGATTGCGAAAGCCCGAGCTGCTCGCCGGCATGCGTGAAACTGCCCGCCTCGGCGGCGGCATGAAAAACCTTAAGCTTGTCCCAATCCATCAGCTCGCACTCTTCTCCGTTCCTTCAAGGGGAACGGGAATTGAGAAATTCACTCGGCGGCAAGGCGCGACTCGGCCTCGCCGTGCGCGGCAAGGAATTTTTCGGCTTCGAGTGCCGCCATGCAGCCGAGCCCGGCGGCGGTAACAGCTTGGCGATAAATGTCGTCGGCGACGTCGCCCGCGGCGAACAGCCCGGGCACCGACGTCGCGGTCGAATGTGCCGCGGTCCTGATGTAACCCGAGGCTTTCATCTCCACCTGGCCGGCCACCAGCGCGGTCGCCGGCGTGTGGCCGATGGCGATGAAAATGCCGTCGACCGGGCGTTCGACGATCTCGTTGGTCTTGAGGTCGCGCAGCGCGGCAGCCTTGACCTTGAGCGGGCGCTCGTCGCCGATCACGTCAGCCAAGACGGTGTTCCACAGCACGGAGATTTTCGGATTCTTGTAGAGCCGTTCCTGCAAGATGCGCTCGGCGCGGAAGGCATCGCGCCGGTGCACGACGGTCACCTTGCTGGCGAAATTGGTGAGAAAAAGCGCTTCCTCGACCGCGGTGTTGCCGCCGCCGATCACCAGGACTTCCTTGCCGCGATAAAAGAAACCGTCGCAGGTGGCGCAGGCCGAGACGCCATAGCCGCGGAATTTCTGCTCCGAGGCAAGATCGAGCCAGCGCGCCTGCGCGCCGGTCGCCAGCACCAGCGACTCGGCAAAGTAGACGTCGCCGGATTCGCATTCGATGCGGAACGGCCGCCGCCCGAGCTCGACCTTGCTGACATGGTCGGCGACCAGCCTGGTGCCGACATGGGCCGCCTGCTTCTGCATTTGCTCCATGAGCCAGGGGCCCTGGATCACGTCGGCAAATCCCGGATAGTTCTCGACATCGGTGGTGGTGGTCAGTTGGCCGCCGGCCTCGAGGCCCTGAATCAGGACCGGATCGAGCATGGCGCGGGCGGCATAGATCGCCGCCGTATAGCCCGCGGGGCCGGATCCGATGATCACGACCTTGGCGTGGGTGGTTTTGCTCACCGGCTCATCTGTCCGTTGGGGCAGGCGCTGATTGCAATATCCGGCCTGCCTAGAAGCCCCGTGAAGTCGGATGCCTGGACTTCGGTCGATTGCGGCTGCGGGCCGAGCCGGGCCAAGTGTGGGTCCGGCAGCTTGCCGCATCCGCCGGGAATCTAGGGATTTTCAGGAGCTATGCAAGATACGCAACCCGTTACCCCCAGAACCGTCATACCCCGGTGCCGGCAGCGCTATTTCCACTCGACCTTGACGATCTCGTAGGCCTTGGCGCCGCCAGGCGTGACAACCTCGATCTGGACGCCCTTCTTCTTGCCGACCAGTGCGCGGGCGAGCGGCGAGGTGATGGAAATCTTGCCCTTCTTGGCGTCCGCCTCGGGCTCGCCGACGATCTGCCACACCGCTTTCTTGTCGGTGTCCTCGTCGATCAGGGTCACGGTCGCGCCAAAGGTGATCGTTTCGCCGGAAAGCTTCGAAACGTCGATTATTTCGGCGCGCGCGAGCTTGTCCTCAAGCTCGGCGATGCGGCCTTCATTGAGCGACTGCGATTCCTTGGCGGCGTGATACTCGGCATTTTCCGAGAGGTCGCCATGGGTCCGCGCGTCGGTAATCTGCTGGATGATGCGGGGCCGTTCCACCTGCTGGCAATGCTTAAGTTCGGACTCAAGCGCCGCATAGCCCTCCGCGGTCATCGGAATCTTGTCCATCGGTCTCGATCTCCGTACTCACTAGCGTCCCGATTCCGAAGTTCGCGAGCAGCTTGCGGCATACTCTCATGCGAACTTTGGAATCAAAGG
>Ga0302326_10007525_pt1 | contig 24184 bp, 16 predicted proteins | sample Palsa_T0_3_FD_202264 | JGI IMG/M metagenome (GOLD analysis project Ga0302326, IMG submission 202264) | Peat permafrost microbial communities from Stordalen Mire near Abisko, Sweden - Palsa_T0_3 | ecosystem: Environmental > Terrestrial > Soil > Palsa > Peat permafrost | place: Sweden: Abisko... | reverse complement strand
AGACCACGCTAGTCTGGTGCCAGCAGTCCCGCCCCCAGCTCAATGAGTGGCTCACGCAGGAACGACTCGAAGCGATCATGAGCGCCGAGGAAAGCTCTCGCCCCGGCAGTGAGGGTTTATGGGCTCGCCAGATTGAGTTCTTCGGGTCGGCTGATGGCGCGGAATATTTCAAGCGCCTGGGCGAACAGCTTTCCCGCATGCCGCCGCCGGGAATCAAGGCGAATTGATAGCGTTGATGCATCCCCGTCGAAGCGGCGCTCTGGCCGGATCACGCGCCACTCGGAAAAAGATCGTCTCCAGAGCCGTTTCACCGATTAGGGCCGAGAACGCACTTGGGACCGCCGAAGGCGTCCGACCGTGGGCACGAGTGCATGCGACCTGTCCGAAACTGGACCGCCGTCAAAAAAAACACTCGCCCTGGTTTAACTTAGCGCTTATGGGATGGTATCCTGCGCGCCGATTGGGAATCGGCGCAAACTGGCCACTTAACAATCGGTCCGCAGGTTGACAACCTGTCCCATGTGCCGTAGGTCACGGCGCTTTTGCCACACGAAGAAGGACAGGCCAGGAGGCCTGTCCTACCTAGGGCCCACCGACTGCCGGATGAATTCCACCACCGCGTCCAGCGACGCGCCCGGCTGAAACACCGCCGCCACACCCTGCCGCTTGAGCGCGTCCGCGTCGTCGTCGGGCACGATCCCGCCCACAATCACCTTCACGTCCGTCATGTCCTTTTCCCGCAGCAGGTCCATGACGCGCGGCACGATGGCGTTGTGCGCGCCCGAAAGAATCGACAGTCCGATCACCTGCACGTCCTCCTGCAGCGCCGCGTTCACGATCATCTCGGGAGTCTGCCGCAGGCCGGTATAAATCACTTCCATGCCGGCGTCCCGCAGCGCCCTCGCAATCACTTTGGCGCCGCGATCGTGGCCGTCCAGTCCCGGCTTGGCCACCAGCACTCGAATCGGTGCGTTCATGTAGGACAGGCCTCCTGGCCTGTCGTCCCGCTAGATATGCGCCGTCTCCTGGTAGGTGCCGAACACCTCGCGGAATGCGTCGCAGATCTCGCCCAGCGTGGCGTAAGCGCGCACCGCATCCAAAATGAATGGCATAGTGTTCTCCGTACCCTCGGCCGCCCGCCGCAGTGCGTCCAGGATCTTGCGCACGCGTCCATTATCGCGCCGCGCGCGCAACGCCGCCAGCTTCTGCACCTGGTGCGCCTCGGCCGTCTGGTCGATCTGCAACAGCTCGATGGGCTGGTCCTCCGACCGGAACGCGTTCACCCCCACCACCAGCTTCTCCTTCGCCTCCACCGCGCGCTGATACACGTAGCTGGCATTGGCGATCTCGCTCTGCGGGAAACCTTTCTCGATGGCCGCGATCATCCCGCCCATTTCGTCGATGCGCCGGAAGTAATCCCCGGCGGCCTGCTCCATGTCCAGCGTCAGCCGCTCCACGAAGTAGCTGCCGCCCAGCGGATCGGGCGTGTTCGCCACGCCGCTTTCGTAGCCCAGAATCTGTTGCGTGCGCAGCGCGATGGTGACCGCCTGCTCGCTCGGCAGCGCGTATGCCTCATCGAGCGAGTTGGTGTGCAGCGACTGCGTACCGCCCAGCACCGCCGCCAGCGCCTGGATCGCCGTGCGCACCACGTTGTTATACGGCTGCTGCCACGTCAGCGAACATCCCGCCGTCTGCGAATGAAAGCGCAGCTTCAGGCTGCGCTGGTCCTTGGCGCCGAAGCGGTCGCGCATGGCGTAGGCCCACAGCTTGCGCGCCGCGCGGTATTTGGCGATCTCCTCGAAAAAATCGTTGTGCGCGTTGAAGAAGAAACTCAGCCGCGGCGCGAATTCATCCACCTGCATGCCGCGCTCGAGCGCCCATTCCACGTATTCCATGCCGTCCCGCAACGTGAACGCCAGTTCCTGCGCGGCGGTCGAGCCGGCCTCGCGAATGTGGTATCCGCTGATCGAAATCGGATTGAACCGCGGCGTGTGCCGCGCTCCGAATTCGATGGTGTCGGTGACCAGCCGCATGGACGGCCGCGGCGGAAAGATGTATTCCTTCTGCGCGATGTATTCCTTCAGGATGTCGTTCTGCAGCGTGCCCGAGACCGCCTTCCAGTCCACGCCCTGCTGCTCGGCCACCGCCAGGTACATGGCCCACAGCACCGCGGCCGGCGAGTTGATGGTCATCGAAACGGTCACGTCCGCCAGCGGGATGCCGCGGAACAGCATCTCCATGTCTTCGAGCGATGAAATGGACGCGCCGCACTTGCCCACTTCGCCTTCCGAAAGCCCATGGTCCGCGTCGTAGCCCATCAGCGTGGGCAGGTCGAAGGCCACCGAAAGGCCCGTCTGGCCCTGCTGCAAGAGATAGTGATAGCGGCGGTTGGTTTCTTCCGGCGTGGCGAATCCGGAAAACTGCCGCATGGTCCAAAGCCGCCCGCGGTACATGGTCTCGTGGATGCCGCGCGTGTAGGGAAACTCGCCTGGGGCGGCCAGCTCCCGCCGCGCATCGAAATCCGGCAACTGCTCCGGCCCGTAAAGCGGCTCGATCGGCACCCCGCTGATGGTGGTGTACTGCTTCTCCGCGACAGCCATGTATATATTTATCTTAATCGAACTCGCGCGCAGCGGACGCACGCGTGCCGCGGCCGCGACGTGGCCGTGAAGATTCTGCCAGCCGCCGTCGCGCAGGACGCGGAACGCCCGGCGCGGTTTGAGCGCGAAGCCAAAGTGGGCCTCTTTGAACTATGCCCGGCAGATTGCCGAAGCGCTGGAAGCGGCGCACGAAAACCGCCCAGCGCCTCACGGCGTCGCCGAAGGGTGATAATTCGGAAAAGCCGGATGACGAAGCTTCGGAGGCGGGTTGGTCTTCAGTTCCTCCAAGATGACTTCCACCGCCTTCTCCAACTGCGGATCATGGCCCTGCCGAATCAGTGCCGGGTCTTGCTCGACTTCGATATCCGGCGGGACTCCGATGTTTTCCACCTCCCACTCGCCCGAGAGGGGATTGTAGATGCCCGAACTGGGGGCGCCTACGAAACCTCCATCCATGAGCACCGGCCCTCCCGCCATACCGACCAGCCCGCCCCAGGTGCGGGTGCCTATCAACTTGCCCACGCCGGCCCGCCTGAAATGCCACGGCATCGCATCACCGCCGGAGCCTGCCCGTTCGTTGATGATCATCACCTTCGGCCCGAAAATCCCCTGCGGCTGCACCAGCGGTTCCCCCACCCGGTTGGATGCCGCGCTCAGCAGCTTTCGATTGAGGATCTCCGCAATGTCCGTGGCCAGCAGACCGCCCCCGTTGAAACGCTCGTCCACAATCGCGGCCTCCTTTCCGATCTGCGCGTAAAAATAACGATTGAACGCCGTCAGCCCGCCGCTGGCCGTATCCGGCATGTAGATGTAGGCGACCTTGCCGCCGGTCATCCGATCGACCTTCCGCCGGTTCTCCTCGATCCACGCCAGGTTTCGCAGCCGGGCCTCGTCCGGCACGGGAACCACGTTCACCTCTCGCGCCCCGGAGCCGTTTGGGTCCGGGCCCACACGCAGCATTATGGATTTGTCCGCCAGCCCTTCGAAGAAACTGTAGACGTTTTCCGGAGGCCGCACCTCGCGCCCATTCACCGCCAACAGATACTCTCCCGCTGTGACATTCACGCCCGGCTGGGTCAGCGGCGCGCGCAGTTGCGGATTTCCAATTCTCGCCGCTATAGACCCGTAGAAACCGGTATCTCCCGTTGGCAACCTCGTAATCCGCCCCCAGCAGTCCTGTCTCGACGTGCTTCACCTCGGGCAGATCGCCTCCGCCCGTTCCCATGTGACTCACCACCATGTTGCCCAACATCTCCTGAAACAAATAGGTGAGGTCGCTTCTGGCTGCGACGTTGCGGAGGTAAGGCTCGTACTTCTTCTCCGCCTCTTTCAGATCCAGGCCGTGGGTGTTGCGATCGTAGAACCAGTAGCGCTCGGTTCGCCACGCTTCGTGGTACATCTGTTTCCATTCCTGGACTGGATCCACCCGAACTTCGATGTTGGAAGTCTTCAGCACGCCATGTTCGGCGCCGGCCGGCGGTTTCGCCCCGCCTCCTCCGTGTCCTTCAGCCATGGGTCCAAGGCCCGCGACGATCCAGTCTTCGCCTTGCCGATAGAGCGCTTTCTCGCCGCCAAACGACATTTGGAAGTTGTTCACTCCCGTCAGCGGAACGTCGCTCTTGCGAATTTTCAGATCGTACCGGTGGACGATCTGCCCGGGCGGATTATCCGTAGCATCGTCCAAAGCCGCGGGCGCGGCTTCCACGGCCAAAAGAATTCCCGCCTTCCCCGCCTGCAGCGCAGTGTAGCGCCGGCGCGGCATAGGCACCGACAGAATACGCTGATCGATGCCATCCAGATCGATTTTCACGTTCGGAGCGCCCGCCTTCGGCTTCGCCCCTTCGGGCGGCTTCGCTGCTTCCGCCGCGGGCGTGCCGGATTCCGTATCGCTTTTCTCGCCCTCGGCGGACTTCTTGTCGTCAACGGCTTTTTCTTCGTCGCTTTCCGGAGCAAACGGAGAGGGCAGCGTTTTGTCGAGCACCGCCAGGTAAATCGAGCTGGTGGAGGTCCGCTCCATGGCATGAACGTCGAGTCCCAGACTCTCCCCCGAGTTGGTGCTCGCCGTAAAGTAGAGGTACTTGCCATCTTTATCGAATATGGGGTTCGTGGCATCGCTCATCCCATCGGTCACCTGCGTGGATTTCGCATCCGCCAGCGAGCAGAGATAAATGGCGCTCAATTCGTTCGGCAGCACCCGCGAGTACGCCAGCCATTTGCTGTCGGGAGACCAGGCGCCTGCAATGTTCCCGCTGCGCATCTGGTAGGTATCCTGCGCAATTTCCACCTGCCTCTTCGTCTCCAGGTCCACGTACCAAAGACGCTGGAAGCTGTCCACCAGCGCGATCTTCTTGCTGTCCGGAGAGTAGCGCGGGGCAAGATAGAAGCCCGGCTTCAGCTCAATTTTCGTGACTTCGCCGGCGCCGTTCTGGGGCCGCACATGTAGAGCGTACTCGCCCGATTCGTCCGAAAGGTACGCAATGCTCTTGCCGTCCGGCGACCACTGCGGTTCCCGTTCCATGACCCCCGGTGTGTTGGTCAGATTGCGCGCATCGCCCTTTTCCGAGGGAACCGTGATGATATCGCCGCGCCCCGCAAAAACGGCCCGCGCGCCGTTCGGCGAGATCGCCGGTGTGATCAGGCGCTTCCCGGCATTGACCAGCCTCTCGCGCACCTCCGCAAAATCGCCCTCCACGCGAATGCGGACCAGCTTCGTCTCGCCGGACTTCAGGTCATAGAGGGAAATCCCTCCGAACTGCTCGTACACGATGGCATCAGGACCCAGCGAGGCAGACTTGATGTCCAGGCCCTGATTTTGAATGGCCTCCCGGACTTGGCCGGTTTTTGTATCGTAGACGAACAGCGTTGTGGGGCCGTTGCGGTCCGACAGGAAGAAGACCCGGTCTCCAACCCACATGGGGTTGAAGTCATTCGAATTCGTGCGCGGGATCTTGGTCACGCTGCTGTCCGAAAGCCGGGCCAGCCAAATACGCGTCGTCTGGCCGCCGCGATACTTCTTCCACATCGTAAAAGCACGCGCGATCGGCCCATAGGCAATCGACTGCCCGTCGGGTGACATCGAAGCCTCGTATCCGCTCGGAAGCGGCAGCCGTTCCGCCACGCCTCCGTCGGCTGGGACGGTGAACATCTCGGCGAATCGCGAGTACGCGGTTCGCGGCGAGCTGAAGATCACGCGCTTTCCATCCGGCGTCCAACCCAGCACCCGGTCGGGCGCCGGGTGCCAGGTGAGTCTCTTCGGCACGCCGCCCTCAGCGGGAATGACGAAGACGTCCACATTGCCGTCGTATTCGCCAGTGAAAGCGATGCGCGCACCATCGGGCGAAAACGCCGGGTCCGTTTCGGTGCCGCTTCCGCTGGTGAGACGCACGGCGTCGCCGCCCTGGCGGGGCACGCTCCAGAGATCGCCGGCATAAGCAAATACGATATGGGTCTGGCTCAAGGTTGGCTTCTGCACGAGCAGTGGGCTGTCGTCGGCGATGCCGATAGCCGAGAAGGCCATCAGGGCGAGTAGAAGACGCATAAGTTTTCCTCCTTCCTTTGCGAGAATTCAGCATACACCAATCGCATCGTTCGCTGCGTGAGAGGGATGTGGCAGAACCAAGCTCCAGCAAGACTTGGTGCGCTCGGGGAAGCTTAACTTCCGGATGCGCCGGATTCAGGACTTTTCGACTTCCCGATCGAGTACACTGAGCTAAAATCGGCCGTATGCCGCTTTCTATCGGCGTGGGATTGGCGAGCTTCGGAAAGCCCGTGACACGCGACTGAGCCGTGATGTCGCTATCGAAATCTCGAGTGCAGGCTTCACCGGACACGCCACGCCGACGGTAACCGGCTTGAAAGGAAACAGCCACATGAACATGTCACGTCCGTCGCCGCCAACACTGATGTTTGCGATCACGATGGTTTTCGCGTTGCCCGCCTCGGCGCTGGCGCAGGTCAGGGTCCTGATGTCCGGCGGCTTCAGAGCCGCTTATGAAGAACTGCTGCCCCAGTTCGAGAAAACCACCGGCATCACTGTTACCACAGCTAGGGGAGCGTCGCAGGGCGATGGACCCAACACTATCGGCGCGCAACTTCGCCGAGGTGTGCCCGCTGACGTGGTGATCATGTCGAGAGAGGGACTCGCCGAACTGTTCACGGACGGCAGAATCGCCACCGGCTCAGACGTCGATCTCGCTCGGGTCCCGTTGGGAGTTGGTATTCGTGCCGGAACACCCCGGCCGGATATCGGGACCGTGGATGCTTTCAAACAGACCGTGCTTCATGCGAAATCCATCGGCATTCAAAGCACTTCCGCTATCTACCTGAAGACAACGGTATTTCCGCGGCTCGGCATCGGCGACGCCATGGCGGGGAAGCTTTCGAACGCGGGAGCGGCCAATGTAGCGAAGGGAGAAGCGGAGATGGTAATTCTGCCGTTAAGCGAAATTCTGCCCGTTCCAGGCGTTGAATTGGTCGGTACGATCCCCCCCGAGATCCAGTTTGACCAGGTATTCGCCGCCGCTGTGGTGAAAGGCGCGAAGGATCCAGACGCAGCCAAAAGGCTGATCGCTTTCCTGGCGTCGGAAAAAGCAACTCCGGCGGTCGAGAAAACGGGGATGAAGCGCACGCGACTGCGCTGAATCGTGGATCACTCCCTTATGTCGGGCATCCGGAAGTTAATCCTTCGATGAGGAGCGCAATTCGCGCTCCCGGCTGCTTTGTGGCTAGGCGGGGACAAGGGCTGCTCCCCTTTCCCAGCAGCACCTTCTCCGCTAGCGGCGCTCTTCCTCCGCGACGCTCCCGACGGTGTTCGGGTTCATCCCGGAATGCCGTTCGGCTTCCCTCCGGAATGAGTGTTCAACTTCGCCGATGTCCGGGATGGTGGCGTCTCGCTCTATCGGTTTTGCTCTTCGCGCTCGCGTGTGCGCTCTCATGGTTGGGGGCGCGGGCGCTAGACCGGCGCCAGCGCATCGACGCCGCCGTGAATTCCACTCATCAACTGTGCGTGCTGCCGCTCCTGCCGGCCGTGCTGGTATTCCTCATCGGCACCGAGAATACGTATGCGAGTTGAAGACGGAATGCTCGTGGTGCGCTTCGGAGAGCAGTTCACGGCCTACCGGAACAACGTGCCCCGCCTAGTCCCCTTCCTGAAATGACTTTGCGTCTTTGCGGCGCTCTTTGCGTCTTTGCGAGAAATCTGTTTTGCCGGTCACCAGTTTTGCATTCCCTGTAAGCCGCTGATTCAAAAGCCAAACGTCCGTTGGGCAGCCCGTTCCCCTGCCGCCCCGCGCGTACAATGAACGTCGAGACAACCATGGCGTGGCAGTCCATCCTATCCGCAACCCGGCGAATGCTGAACCGGTCCCACCGCATCCCCCAGCGTCTGCGCGTGGACCCCTTCTTCGCCCTCTCACCGGACCTGTTCTCGATCACCAGGCTCGACGGCCATTTCCTGCGCGTCAATCCGGCCTTCGTGGCCACCCTGGGCCATCCCGAGCCTTACCTGTTGGCCCGCGACATCCTCGACCTCGTCCATCCCGAAGACCGCGCTGCAGCCGCGGCCGCCATCGCCGGACTGGCCCGCGGAAATCCCATCGCCGCCCTGGAGAGCCGCTTTCGCTGCGCAGACGGCTCCAGCAAATGGCTGGCCTGGAGCAGCACGCCCTTCCCGGCCCAGGGGTTGGCGTATACCGTGGCCCGCGACCGCACCAGCCGGAAACTGGCCGAGGAAGCTCTGCGGCAATCCGAAGCCCGCGGCGCCTCCGCGCTCGAAAGCACCACCGACGCCTTCTTCGCCGTGGACCCCGCCTGGCGATTGATCCGCGTGAACCGGCAGGCCGAGCGACTCTGGATGCGCCATCGCGAAGACTTCCTGGGCCGCAATCTCTGGGAATTATTCCCCGAAGACGTCGACGGTCCCTTTTACCGGCTGTTTGAACAGGCCATCAGCACCGGCGCGCCCGCGCATCTGGAAGAATTCTATTCGCATTCGCCGTGCGACCGCTGGTTCGAGGTCCACGCCTACCCGTCGCCCGAGGGTCTGGCCGTGTACTTCCGCGACGTCACCGCGCGCCGCCGGGCCGACGAAAAGATCAAGCGCACCTTGCAGGAAAAGGAAGTCCTGCTGCGCGAAGTCCATCACCGGGTCAAGAACAATCTGCAGATGATCTGCAGCATGCTCCATCTCCAGGAGCGCAATCTCCACGATGAAACCCTGCTCTACACGCTGCGGGAGTGCCGCGAGCGCGTCCTGGCCATGGCCATGCTGCACGATCAATTGCACCGCGCCAAGGATTTTTCGAACATCGGCTTGGGCGAGTATATCCGCAATCTGGCCGCCAGCCTGTTCTGCTCCTACGCCGTGAATTCGGCGGACGTGGGCCTGCGCATGGATATCGAGGATATCGCGGTGGCCGTCGATACCGCCATCCCCTGCGGCCTGATTGTCAATGAGCTCATTTCCAACTCCCTACGGCATGCTTTTCCCCACCGCCGCAAAGGTCACGTCTCGCTGGGTCTGCACGCGCGGCCCGGCGGCTGGATCGAGCTCACCATAGGCGACGACGGCCGGGGTTTCCCGGAAAATGCGCATCCCGCCAGCACCCGTTCGCTGGGACTGTGGCTGGTGGATCTTCTGGCCGACCAGATCGGCGCGGCCGTGGAGCGCTCCAGCAGCGCCGGCGCCCAGTACCGGCTTGTATTTCAAGGAACCGTAGGACAGGCATCCTTGCCTGTCCAATAACTAACCGAAGGAGAATCCAAATGAACAAACCCAGGATCATGTTAGTCGAAGATGAGAACGTGGTTGCCGCCGACATTCAAGAGAGTGTCGCCGGATTGGGATACGACGTGGTGGGAGCCGCCGCCACCGGCACCGAAGCTCTCCGGCTGGCGGTCAAAACCATGCCGGACCTAGTCCTGATGGATATCAAATTGAAAGGCGCCCTGGATGGTATCGACGTGGCGGGCGCCCTGTATAATGAGCTCAAGATCCCGGTGGTGTACCTTACGGCGCACGCCGATGCCGGAATCCTGGAGCGCGCCAAACGCACCGCGCCCGCCGGCTATGTCTTGAAACCGTTTGACGACCGCACCCTGCGCACGGCCATCGAGATCGCCTTCGACCACCACCGGCGCGAGCGCCAACTGATCGATGGCGGAGAGCGCCTGGCCACTGCCGTGGGCAGCATCGATGAAGCCGTTATCGTTACGCAAGAGAGCGGCCAGGTCGCGCTGATGAACCGCGCGGCCGAAGCCCTCACGGGCTGGGACCAGGAAGACGCCCTCGGCAAACCCGTGGGTGAAGTCTTCACCATTCTCAACGCCCGCACCGGAGCGCCGCAGGCGCCCCCCGTTGGCCGGGTGCTTCGGGAGGGCATTGGCATCGGATTGGGCAATGCCCTGGGCGACGGCTTGGGAAATGGCCTGGACACTGGCTTGCACACTGGCTTGCACGATGATGTCGTGCTGCTCGGCCGGCACGGCGTCCGCCAGTCCATCCAAGGCAGCGCCACGCCCGTGTGGGATGGCGGACCGTACGCCGTGGGCGCATGCCTGTTGTTCCGCGCCGCGAGCCAGCGCGCCGACGAGCCCTGGGGCGCGCCGAATCATGGTTCCGCGAACCGTCTGGAGATCCTCGGGCGGCTGACCGCCGCGCTCGCCCAGAAATTGACACGCTTGCTCGAAGCCGGCCGCGGACGCACCCACGCCGCGCGCCTGGCCAGCCGTCTGCTCGAATTCGCCCAGCGCCCGCCTGCCCCGCCGTTTCACCTGGATCTCAACGAGCTGATCGCCGGTCTGGACGATTTGCTGCAATGCGCGCTGGGCGACGGCATCGGGCTGCTGCTGATATTGGGCGCGGGGGCCGGCGCCAAGGCGGATCCCGGCCGCATCGAGTTGATCTTGATGCAATTGGCCCTGTCCGCCCGCGACGCGGCCTTCTCCGGGCAGTTCTCGATCGAGACTTCCATGGCGGCCGGCGAGGACACCGGCGACGGCTACGCGATCGTCACCGTGACCCCGCCCGCGATAGGGCGCGACCTCCCGGCCCTCGACGAAATCGCCCGCCAGTCCCCCGGAGAAATCCGCATCTCTTTCGAAGACGGAGCCATCAAAATCTATTTACCGGCGGCCGTCCTGTAACGGCAGGCCGGCGCGCCTGGAAATGATGCTTTAGACGCCCACCGGGGCTTCGGCGATCTGGCGCAGCACGTAGGGCAGGATGCCGCCGTACCGGAAGTATTCGACCTCCTGCGGCGTATCCACCCGCACGCCGACTTCAAAGCTGGTCTCGCCGCCGGCATCATCCACCGCGCGCACGCGGGCGCGGCGCGCCGTACCGCGCAGGGCTTCCTTCACGCCCTCTACGGTGAACCGTTCGCGGCCGGTCAGCTTCAGGGTGGCGGCATTTTCGCCTTCCGCAAACTGCAGCGGGAGCACCCCCATGCCCACCAGATTCGTGCGATGGATGCGCTCGAAGCTCTCGGCGATCACGGCTTTCACGCCCAACAGCAGAACGCCTTTGGCCGCCCAATCGCGCGACGAACCGGAGCCGTACTCCTTGCCCGCGACGATCAGCAGCGGCACGCCTTCCCGTTGATACTGGATGGACGCATCGTAAATGAACATCTGTTCGCCATCCGGCAAGTGCTGGGTCCAACCGCCTTCGGTCCCCGGCGCGAGCTGGTTGCGCAACCGCACGTTGGCCAGCGTGCCGCGCACCATCACTTCGTGGTTGCCGCGCCGCGCGCCATAGGAGTTGAAATCCTTCGGCTGCACTCCCTGCGCGATCAGATAATGGCCCGCCGGAGTATCTTTGCCGATGGAGCCGGCAGGGGAAATATGATCGGTGGTGATGGAATCGCCGAGCAGCGCCAGCACCCGCATGCCGTGCAGATCCTGTACGGACGTTTCGGGATCCACCATGTGGTCGAAATAGGGCGGACGTTTGATGTAGGTGGAATCGGGATCCCACACGTAGATGTCGCCGGTGGGCACCGGCATGGTCCGCCAGTTGGCGTCGCCCTCGAAGGCCTTCTCGTATTCGTGCCGGAACATATCGCGGTGGATCGACGCGCGCACCGTTTCGCGCACCTCTTCGTCAGTGGGCCAGATGTCGCGCAGATACACCGGCGCGCCCGTGGAATCGTCGCCCAGCGGCTCGGTGGTCAGATCGATATCGATGCGTCCGGCCAGCGCGTACGCCACCACCAGCGGCGGCGATGCCAGGTAATTCGCCTTCACCTGCGCATTGATGCGGCCTTCGAAATTACGGTTGCCGCTGAGCACCGCCGCCACCGTCAGGTTCTCCCGCTGCACGGCTTCGGCCACCGGCTCGGGCAGTGGTCCGCTATTGCCGATGCAGGTGGTGCAGCCGTAGCCCACCAGGTGGAAGTTGAGCGCCTCCAGGTACGGCGTCAAGCCCGCCTCGCGGTAATAATCCGAAACCACTTTGGAGCCGGGCGCCAGGCTGGTCTTCACCCACGGCTTGGACTTGAGCCCGCGCTCCACCGCCTTCTTGGCGAGCAGCCCGGCGGCCAGCATTACCGAAGGGTTCGATGTGTTGGTGCAACTGGTGATGGCGGCGATCACCACCGAGCCGTTATCGAGCGTGGCGCTGCCTTTCTGGGAGCCGCCATTCATGGAAATCGTCACCGGGTTGTGCGCGCCGCCGAACGCGGCTTCGAAATTCTTCTTCACGTCGGGCAGGTCGACGCGATCCTGCGGGCGCTTCGGCCCGGCCATCGACGGCGTGACGGTGGCAAGATCCAGATCCACTGTATCGGCATAAACCGGATCGGGCGTGGCGTCTGTACGGAACAAGCCCTGCTCCTTGGTGTACGCCTCCACCAGTTCAATCAGGCTGGCATCGCGATTGGTGAAGCGCAAGTACGCGAGCGTCTCGGTGTCCACCGGGAAGAAGCCGGCCGTCGCGCCGTATTCCGGCGCCATGTTTCCCACCGTAGCGCGATCCGCCAGGCTAAGCGCGCTGAGGCCCTGACCGTAGAACTCCACGATCTTTCCCACCACGCCCTTCTTGCGCAGGATCTGGGTGATCGTAAGGACCAGGTCGGTCGCGGTCGCGCCTTCGTGCATGCGGCCGTGCAATTTGAACCCGACCACCGGCGGCAGCAACATCGAGATGGGCTGGCCGAGCATGCAGGCCTCGGCTTCGATGCCGCCTACGCCCCAACCGAGCACCCCCAACCCGTTGACCATGGTGGTGTGGGAATCGGTGCCGACCAGCGTGTCGGGATACGCTTCCCATCCGTGCCCGGAGGGCGTTTCCGTCCGCGAGCGAAATACCACCGAGGCCAGGTATTCGAGATTCACCTGATGCACGATGCCGGTGTCCGGCGGCACCACGCGGAAATTCTGAAACGCGGTCTGGCCCCAACGCAGCAGGATATAGCGCTCGCGGTTGCGCTGGAATTCGAGCAGGGCGTTGATCCCGAACGAGTCCGCGCCGCCATAGCTATCCACCTGCACGGAGTGGTCGATCACCAGGTCGGCGGGCATCAGCGGATTGGCGCGCTTGGGATCTGCGCCCATGGCGGCCAGCGCGTCGCGCATGGCGGCGAGATCCACGATGCAGGGCACGCCCGTGAAATCCTGCAACAGCACCCGCGCGGGCATGAAGCTGATTTCCTTGGCGGCCGCGGATGCGCTGGCGCCGCACGCCACATACTCGATGTCCGCGGCGGTGACGCGGCGGCCATCTTCCTGGCGCAGCAGGTTTTCGAGCAGGATTTTGGTAGTGAAGGGGAGGCAGGCGACGTTGCCGACGCCTTGTTCTTCCAGGCTGTGCAGGCGAAAGATGCGGTAATCGGTGATGCCGGCGCGCAGGCTGGACGCCGCTCCGAATGAATTGGTGGGCATGCTTCTAGGATATCGCTCCGCTAACTGGCCCGCGGGAGCACCTCGATCTCAATCTTCGCGGCGGCGGTGTCGCGGGCCAAATCCAGCTCGTAATCCTGCTGCAAGCCGAGCCAAAGCTCGGGGGACGTTCCGAAGTATCGTGCGAGGCGCAACGCCATCAGCGCGCTGACGCCGCGCTTTTCATTGACGATGGCGGAGACATGATTCGGCGGCACGTGCAGCGCTCGCGCCAACGCGTTAATCGACAGTCCCAAGGGCTTCAGGAAATCTTCGCGCAGGATTTCCCCGGGGTGGACGGGCGCCAGTTTGGCTCGCTTGCTCTTCATTTGGGAATCCGTCATTGAGGCGCGCGCTGCTTTTTGAAGCAAGGCCTCTTCACGCTCCCTTAAGCGTTCGAAGAACACTTCACCGGCCGTGGGCGATACCTGGCCGCTCTCGATGTCGTCATAGCGTCGATCCAGCATTTCACGCACCCGCGCCAACTCATCGAGGTAACCGGCCTTGTGGTACAAACGGTCATCCTTCACAGCGGCGTCGCCTCTCTCAGAATGCGATCGCGGACGTACCAGTGCAGCGAAGGCTCCGTTCCTACGTGGACCTTGGTCCCCAACAGTTCCTCAAGATCCTGGACCAGCGCGACATGATCGAGGAGGCTTCTGCCGGCTTCCCACTCCACCAGCAAATCGAGATCGCTGGTATCGCACGATTCCCCGCGAGCCACGGAACCGAACACGCGTAGATTCCGCGCGCCGTGCCGCTCAGCCAGCCGCAGCACAGCCTCGCGCTTCTCATCGCGGAGCGTTTCCATAGTCACCAGGTCTTCATTGTGCGACAAACGCGCGACGAAGTCACCGCCTTACATATAATCCGGCGCCTGGATGCCCAGAATATCCAGCGTCCACTCCAACTGCCGCCGGAAAAAATCCGTCATCCACAGCAGGAACACCTTCTTCTCCCGGTTTTCCTCGTGAATGATCGGATACAAATGGTAGAAGTTGTTGAACGTTTGCGCGAGCTGAAACGCGTACTTGGCCACGTGCGCGGGCTCTCCGGCCGCCACGGCGCGTTCCACCGCCGCATCCGCTTTCGACGCGGCCAGCAGCACCTGCCAGAAGTCGTCGCTCGCAAGCTGCCGGCCCAGTGCGGCGGGCGTCAGCTCCGCGCCAAAATCGGGCAGACGCTCGCCCTTCTTTTCCAGCTTGCGCAGAATGTTCCGCGCGCGGACGGCGGCGTATTGGACGTAGGGTCCGGTCTCGCCCTCGAAGCTCAACGCTTCCTGAAAATCGAACGCGATCACCGAATTGCGCGTGTACTTCAGCAGGAAATAGCGCAGCGCGCCGATGGCAATCTGCGAGGCGATGCGGCGCTGCTCCTCGGGCGTGGCTTCGCCGTGGCGCGCGGACACTTCCTCCAGCGCCTTCGAGATCAGCGTGTCGATCAAATCATCCGCCTTCACCCCGAGGCCCTTACGCCCCGAGACTTCGACGTACGGCTTCTGGCGGTCTTCTTCTGAAAGCTGGATGTTCAACTCGGCGCAGCAGCGCGGCGACAGCGCCACCCTCTCATATGAGAAGTGCACGGATTGTGCGGCCTGTTCCGCGTAGCCCAGCGCCTTGAGTCCCGCCACCACCACGTCTTGCAGGTAGGATTGCCTGACGTCGATGACATTGTAAACGCGCGTGCCGTGGCCGAATGACGGCGTCGCGGCGCCACCGGCGGCGGGCTCGTCGGTTGACACCCATAGCTCGCGGCCATCCGCATAGCGCATGAACGGGCGGTAGTAGAAATCCTTGCCCAGCAAGCCGAATTTCCAGAGTTGATAGGCGATGTCCTTGCCCACATACGTCACCGTACCGTCGGATCGCACGATCACCTTGCTATCTTCCGAGCCGGAATCGCCCGCGAACGCCGCGGCGGGCATCACCCAGCATCCCGCGTTCTTGCCCTCGGTTTCCGGATAAATGGCCTGGCGCTGCTTGAGCAGTTCGAACGCCGACGCCCAGAACTGCAAGTGCAGGATCTCGCTTTCGCGCGGCAGTACGTCGTACTCCACGCCGAGCCGCAGCATGGTGGCCAAGTGCCGCTCGACAATCGCGTCCGCCACGATATGCGCCAGTTCGGCCTGCGGTCCGCTCCCGGCTTCGATGGCGTGCAGCGTCTCGCTGCGCCACGCGCGCGAATCGGGCGCCTCGGTGTAGTACGCCGACGTGCGCGCATATAGATCCCAGCAGAGAAAATCGAAGCGCACGCCGGGGTCTTCGATAAGCTGGCGGACCTCGGCGGGTGTCCGGTGTTCGAGGTAATGAAAGCCCACCACCACGTCGGCCACCTGCACGCCGGTATTGTCGATGTAGTTCTGCACCTCGACACGCTGCCCGCGCGCGCGCATCATGCGCACGAAGGTGTCGCCCAGCGCGGCGTTGCGCAAATGCCCGATGTGCGCGGCTTTGTTGGGATTGATGTTGGTGTGCTCGACGATGATCTTGCCGCTCGCCGCGGCTGTTTCTTCGGCCGCCGGAACAAGCAGCCCCTGCGCATAAGCGGCGCGGTCGAAACGGATATTGATGTATCCGCTGCCGGCCACTTCAAGCGCCGCCACGCCCGGAATCGGGCCGATTTCGGCAACCAGTTCCGCCCCAATTTTGCGCGGCGCCTGTTTCAATTGTTTGGCCAATTGGAAGGCTGCGGGCAACGCCAGCTCGCCGAAATCGCTCTGCTTGGGCTGCTCGACGGCTATCGCCAGATCGATGCCATAGCGCGCCTGGATGTGATCGTGGAAGGCGCGCTGAACCTGTTGTTCCAGGGAGTGAAACATCTACGGGAGAAACTCCGGATCGAGAATCTGCTCGACGGTGAACGGGCATTCGGCGGGGAAGTGATCGGACGTCAGTCCCGTCTGTGCGGTCGCTCGCCGAACAGCCTTCTCGTAATTATCCGGAAGTCCGCTCCGAACCTTGCGCTTCAAACTGGGGCTCTGCTTGAGGTCTGCCTCGATTTCGATGCGCTGGGTAACGATAGTGCTACTCCATGATCGTGATCGCTTGGCAGGCTGCAACTGCCATTTGAGAAGGTGAGCCACCAGCACCTGCACGCGGCTGTTTAGTTCTTTCAGATCCCGCTTGCCCATATCCTCGATTTCTTCGGCGATGTGTTCGATGTCCACCCGTTCGAAACGGCCTGCACGCAGCAGGTCCGCGCACCGGCGCGTCCACTCGAAGAAATCCTCGTCGTAGAGTCCGGCTAGATCCACCGCGGTTTTTTCAACTTGCGATTGCATACGGACTCTTTATTGTACCTTCGCCAAGAAGTCCGGAGCGAGTATCTGCTCCACGGTAAACGGACACTCGGCGGGAAACCGCTCACGGCTGATGGAGGTCCGCGCCATGGGCATGGCGAGCCGCACCGCCCCCGCGTAATATGCCGGCAATTCGTTCGCGAGCTTGATCTTCAGGCTGGGACTGTGCCTAAGAAGACCATCCAGCCAGATGCGTTCTTCTGTAATAGGCGAAAGCCGCCAGTGCGCGTGCTTCGCGGGCTGCAACTGCCCTACCAACAAATGCGCCAGCAGCGCCCGCGCGCGGCGGTGCAGTTCCTTCAGATCCTGCCGGCCCAGATCCTCGATTGCATCGGCGATATGCCGGATGTCGCTTTCGCGCACTTCTCCGGCGCGCAGCAGTTGCGCACTGCGCTCGGTCCACTCGAAGAAATCTTCGTCGTAGAGACCGGATAAGTCCGCGGCCGCGGCTCGCTGCGATTGCATCTCACTCCCCATTATAGGGCCTTCGCGAATGACGCTATAATCCGGTTTCAATACTCTCAAAGGAGCTTCCATTGCGAAAGAAGATTACCGTTGTAGGCGCGGGAAATGTCGGCGCCAACTGCGCCCTCCGCATCGCCGATAAAGAATTGGCGGACGTGGTGCTGGTGGACGTGATCGAAGGCGTCCCCCAAGGCAAGGCGCTCGACCTGCTGCAATCCGGCCCCGTTCAAGGCTATGACGTGACAGTGACCGGCGCCAACGATTACGAGCCCACCGCCAATTCCGATATCGTGATCCTGACTGCCGGCTTCCCGCGCAAGCCCGGCATGAGCCGCGACGATCTGCTGCTGGCCAACTACGATGTAGTGCGCGCCGCCACCGAGCAGATCGCGAAGTATTCGCCGAATTCCATCCTGATTGTGGTCACCAACCCGCTGGACGCCATGTGCCAGACCGCTTACATGGTTTCCAAGTTCAGCAAGAACCGGGTCGTCGGGATGGCGGGCGTTCTCGACAGCGCACGCTTCCGTACCTTCATCGCGCAGGAGCTCAAGGTCTCGGTAGACAACGTGACGGCGGTAGTTATGGGCGGCCACGGCGATACCATGGTCCCGGTGGTTCGCTTATCGAACGTGGCGGGAATTCCGCTCACCGATCTGATGGACCAGGCCGCCATCGACAGCATTGTGGATCGCACACGCAACGGCGGCGCGGAGATCGTGAAATATCTCAAGACCGGCAGCGCCTATTACGCGCCGTCGGCCGCCGCCGTCGAGATGGCGGAGTCGATCCTGAAAGACAAGAAGAAGGTGCTGCCTTGCGCCGCCTATCTGGAAGGCGAATACGGGATTCACGGCCTGTTCGTGGGAGTGCCGGTGAAGCTGGGCGCGCGCGGCATCGAGCACATTTACCAGGTGAAGCTGCTGCCGGAAGAACAGGCCATGCTGCAAAAGAGCGCCGCGGCCGTAAAGGAGTTGGTGGATGTCATCCGCGCGAAACATGGATAGCCCTGTGGGGCGGGCAATCTTGCCCGCAGCCGTCTTTCAGGCGGCCCGTCACATGGACCGGCGCCTCGCGTTCGCCCCGCTTGCACTGGCCGCATGCCTCCATGCCGCCGTGCCCACACCGGCGTCGCACTTCGGCTACACTCCCGGCGACGACTACAAACTGGCCGATACCACCGAAATCTTCGCCTATTTCCATAAGCTCGCGGCGGCCAGCGACCGCATCAAGCTGGAGGAGTTCGGCCGCAGCTCGGAAGGCCGGCCCATGTACGTCGCGTTCATCTCCGCGCCGGAAAATCTGAAGAAACTGGACCGCTACCGCCAGATCGCCGCGCGGCTGGCGCTGGGGCAGGCCACCGCGGAGGAAGCCCGCGCGCTCGCCGAAGAAGGCCGCTCGGTCGTGTGGATCGACTCCGGGCTGCACGCCAGCGAAGTCGCGCCCGCGCAGCAAGCTCCGCTGCTCGCCTACAAGATGCTCACCGACGATAGCGCCGAAGTCGAGGCGGTCCGGCGCAACGTGATCCTGATGCAGGTGCCGGTGATCAATCCCGATGGCCTGGACATGGTCTCGCATTGGTATCGGAAGAATGTGGGCACGCCTTACGAGACTGCCCCCATGCCCTGGCTCTTCCAGAAATACTCCGGGCACGATAACAATCGCGACTGGTTCATGCTCAACCTGGAAGAGACCCGCAACGTGTCGCGCCTGCTGTTCCGCGAGTGGTTTCCGCACATTGTCTACAACCAGCACCAAGCCCCGCCTTTTCCGGCGCGCATCTTCGTGCCGCCCTATGCCGAACCGCTGAACCCCGATATTCCGGCGGCCGTTATGGAAGGCATCAACAAGCTGGGCACGGCCATGCGGGAACGCTTCGCGCGCGAGGACAAGCCCGGCGTGCTCTCCTATTTCGGCTTCGACGCCTGGTGGAACGGCGGCCTGCGCTCCGCGCCCGCGTTCCACAACATGCACGGCATTCTGACGGAAACCGCCGGCTACGCTTACGCCACACCCAAGACCTACCAGGCCGGCGATCTGCAGGCGGCGTTCTCGAACGGCGCGGCGACGCGCGAACCGTCGATATTCTATGAACGCCCGTGGATGGGCGGCAAATGGGGCCTGCGCGACGCCGTCGAATACATGCTCACGGCCGACATGGCGCTGCTGACCGAGGCCGCCACGCGCCGCGAGGACTTCCTGCTGAAGAGCTACCAGATGGCGCGCCAGGCCATCGCGGCGGGCGCGGAGGGCAAGCCCTACGCCTACGCCATCGCGGAGAAGCAATGGGACTGGCCCACCGCGTGGGACCTTCTGGAGCGGCTCTCGCTGGCGGGCATCGAGGTGCGGCGGGCGCGCGCGGAGTTTCACGCGGGCAGCAAACAATATGGCGCGGGCACGCTGGTGATTCCCGCCGCGCAACCCTTCCGCCCCTACCTGCTCGATGTGCTGGAACCGCAGCACTATCCGAACCTGAAAGAGCGGCCCTACGATATTACGGGCTGGACGCTGCCCATGCAGATGGGTGTCACGGTGGACCGTATCGATGAGCATTTCGACGCCGATCTTGAGCCGGTGAGCGAGTTCCGCGCGCACGGGACGGTGGCCGGCAAGGGCGCGGTGCTGCTGCTGGATCATCGCGAGAACGACGCGTTTCTGGCCACGTCGTTCTTTATGGATCGCGAAGGCGCGGTGCGCTGGGCGTCCGACGGCACGATCGTGGTGGATAGCGCGTATACCGAGAATGGCGCGCGCGCGGACAATTTCGCGCGGCAGTTCAACGTCAGCGTGACGCTGGCCGAAACCGCGCCGAAACCCGCCTACGAATTGCGGCGGCCGCGCGTGGGACTCTATCAGCCGTGGACCACCAACGCAGACGAAGGCTGGACCGAGTGGCTGCTGGACCGCTATCATGTGCCCTACACGCTGGTGCATAACGAGGATTTCGGCAAGGGGGAATTGCGCGCGCGGTTCGACAGCCTGATCCTGGCTTCGCAATCGGCCACCTCGATCTTGAACGGCTTTCGCAACGGCGAACTCGCCTTCCGGCGGGAAGGCGCGCAGTCCGAGGTGATGGTGCAAAGGCCCGAGTACACCGGCGGCATTGGTCCGGAGGGCCTCTTGTTATTGCAGAAGTTCGTGCGCGCGGGCGGCACGCTCATCGCCCTGGATACGGCCGCGGACCTGCCCCGCGAATTCTTTCCGCTGCCGCTGCTGAATTTAGGCGGCGCGCCATTTTCGTGTCCCGGATCGCTGCTGCGGATCGCGGTGGATACGACGCAGCCGCTGGCATTCGGCATGCCCAAGGATGCGATTGCGTTTGTGTCGGGCGGCGAGGCTTTCGACGTCAACCTGGCGCCGGAATTTAACCGTGGCGACCGCGAAGTGCGGGTGGCCGCGCGCTTCGCCGCCAAGGACCTGCTGGCCAGCGGCTATGTCAGCGGAGAGAAGGCCGTGCTGGGCAAACCGGCGCTGGTGGATGCGCGCTTCGGCGCCGGACATGTGGTGATGTTCGCGTTCCGCCCGCAGTTCCGGGGACAACCGTTTGGGACTTTCAAGTTTCTGTTGAACGCGGTCTACCTGGCGTCCGCGCGGGCGATGTAGCGCACGGCAAAATCCAATCACGGCTGCAGTCGATGGTTGGTGAGGTTACCCCACATCCTGACCACTTGGCCCCAGAGACCGAGCTGCTGGAGTAACAAACCAATTCCCACCACGATGAGACCCAGGACGATATTCACGACAATCCTTCTGTTCTTCGGAAAAGCTATGGAACCGTTTATGAACGCCGCCATGATTACCACGGCGATCAGCGCCAGAACGGCATATAGCAATGGCATTGTCAGCACTTCAAAAACATACCCGCACTTGCGCTGCCAACGGTAGGGATAATACGAATGCTCTCAGATTGGCGACCCGTGTTCAACGCGTAGAGCGGAGATTCTCGGCGAGCAGCCCCTCGATGGTTGCAGTGAATTCGCGCTCGGTCTCCGCACGGAGTTCGCCGCTGGCATGGCCGGGGAAACCGGCATGCACAGCGCGCACGCGGCCATCCCGGCCGAGGATGAACGTGGTCGGCCAGCAGTTGAGATTGATGCCTTGCGGCAGCTTGGCATTCAACTCCCCCTGCTCACCCGCGAGCAATACGGTGTACTCGATCCCGTACTGGCCGATAAAGGCTCGCAGCCGTGTGGGATTCTTCAACTGTTCGGCCTCTTCAAACGAAAGAGCCACGATCTCGAGACCCGCGCCGCGGTATTTGCGGTAAAGCGCCGCCAGGAAGGGCGCCTCGTCGTGGCAGTTCGGACACCAGCTTCCCATAATGCTGACAATCACGACTCGCCCCTCGAAACGCGCATCGCCGTTCGAAACCAGGTGTCCGTTCAAGTCCGGGAAGCTGAAGTGGAATGGCTCAGCCGGATCCTTGACGCTGGTATGCCGCGAGGGGTCCGTGGGCTCGGGAAGGCCCTTGGCGCGCGCCACGGCGGGACGCACCGCAACCAGTTCGTTCTTTCCCCTTGGGTCGGCCAGGCTTACCGCCAGGGCGCCATCGCTGGCGGGCGTCAACACCATCAAGGCCGGCCGCGCGCCGGAGAAATGGCTCAGCACGAATTTGCCGTCCCGGTAACTGCCCGTGAGCGCTCCCGTATCGCCGTCCACACGCAGGATGGCCGCCGACACCTCCGCGCCGGATTGCTTTACGATCAAGCGCCAGGCGGACTCCCCTTTGGGGCTGTGTACCCCGATTTCCCAGAGGCCGGCGATCGAAGGCACGGCAGCCTGTGGCGGCGGTTGCGCGACAAAAGGCCTGGCTTTGAACGCGTAGGTCCTTCGCGAAGACCCGTACTCGCCTTCCAGCAGTCCCTCCTTCAGGGTCGCGCGCAACTGCGTCGCGTAGTGCGCGAAGTTCAGAACCAGCGCCCCGTTATCAAGGCTTCCGCTGGTGGAAGGCACCTTGTCATCGCCGTTGAAGAACCAGCCCTGGACGTTGGATCCCTCGCCGGAGAACTCCATTCGAAACGGAATCTCGAGGTCGTTGGCCGTGATGGTTGCGCTCCACAGGCCGGCCAGCGGCTGCGCCACGGCGGTTGGCGCAAGCCCGAGAACGGCAAGAAATGCGCCGGCCGTGATTTTCTTGAAAGGAAGCCGGAGATCCGCGAGTCCCATCATTGCCAAGCTCCGTCCAACATCATTCTAGTGAGTATATAGATTTTGTGGGCAATTGGCAATTGGTATTCGGCGCTGCTTGGCTCCGCTCCATCGCCGGATGGCAGGTATCTAGGGTTTCAAGCGCAGACAGTCGATTTCAACGGGTGGATGATGGAGGGTCCCTAGGTTGCCTGTGGGGCTGGATGGCATCCCCTAAGCGCTAAGTTAATCTAGGGCGAGCGTTTTTTTGACGGTGGTCCAGTTCCGGACAGGTCGCACGCACTCGCCGCGTGACACGGCCAAGCTCCATCCTTGGCCGGATCGGTCCTACACTGGTTCCGCCCGCCATAGCCCATCCGCCGGTGCCGGTCTTGGAATACACCGCGACGCCCGTGTTCGGGTTAACATCCCAGGCCACGTCCGGGATCGACCGGTTGAGGAGCCCGCAGTCCGACGCCTCAAAAGCAAGACGCCGCACCGCCCCGAGACGAAGGTCGATGGCGCCAGGTGCGAGATTGCGGGTCTCCAGATGCATTCAGTACCGGACGACCACCGTTTTGCTGAACGACAGGCGCGGCTCGGAGCAGTACCACTCCACGAATTCGTCGATGGCATGGCGATATCCCCGCTGGGCATCTGGGCACGACAAACTGCTGAGAACTGCGGGCTTCGCGACTTCGAGGTCCGGCAACCGCAGGACCGATTTGCCGCCCGCGCTTTGATTTTGTTCAGGTGCTTCTGCTTCATGACCCGTGGCCTCCACCGCCACAAGTCGATCATGCGCCCGGCGGAGCCAAGCACAGTCCGGTTTGCGCGTCGTATGACCGGAGTACCCTGAAAGCGCCGGCAGGTCGGCGAGATGGCGACTATGCGGCCAAGTGATTGCCGGAGCCAAGCGCGTTTCCCGTTTCCTATCGATGGCAGTTCAAAGACCTCGTCGCCCGGTCTGCATCGTCACAAGGATTGGCCCAGGCGCTTCTCAAGCTGTGTGCGATAGGTTCTGCTGACGCGTGAGCGGTGGCCGTCTTTCAGAACGATCTCGAACTCGCCGTGAGAGATCGGCTGAAGCTCTAGGATGCTGTCTATATTCACGATGGCGGATCGGTGAACGCGGATGAATCGCATGGGATCGAGATGGCCGGCTAGCTCGTTCAGTGCGGAGCGGTAGAGCAACTCTTTACCGGCGACGTGCAGATTCACATAGACTCCTGCGCCCTCGATCCAGTCGATGTCGGCCACCCGAATGAAGCGAGTGGTTCCACCGCGCTTCACTACCAGGCGATCGAGATAGTGGCCACCCTCGGATCGCGCGGCTAGCATGCGCAAAGCATTGCGGCCAAATTCGCGGAGGCTGCGCTCATCATGGCGAGTCTTGGCGCGGGCCAGCGCGGCCTCCCAACGTTCGTCGCTGAATGGCTTCAGCAGATAATCGAGTGCGTTCGCTTCGAAGGCACGGATGGCGTGCTTATCGTAGGCAGTGACAAATACGGTGAGGGGCATCGCGGCCGCGCCGACATTCTCAATCACCTGGAGGCCGTCCAGCTCCGGCATCTGCACATCCAGGAAGACGAGATCCAGGGCCTCGCGTCCGATGATCTCGACCGCAGCTTTTCCGTTGGCCGCTTCCAATATGCTTCCTACCTGCGGATCCTTCCGGAGAAGATCCACCAGGCGCTGCCGCGCAGGCGCCTCATCATCCACCACCAGGACGCGCAATCCTTCAGCGGGTTGCGGCATTGCCTGCCTCTTCCGCGAATCGTAACGGCAATGAAATCTCTACCTCTGTTCCCCCTCCCTC
>Ga0302326_10007524_pt1 | contig 24186 bp, 21 predicted proteins | sample Palsa_T0_3_FD_202264 | JGI IMG/M metagenome (GOLD analysis project Ga0302326, IMG submission 202264) | Peat permafrost microbial communities from Stordalen Mire near Abisko, Sweden - Palsa_T0_3 | ecosystem: Environmental > Terrestrial > Soil > Palsa > Peat permafrost | place: Sweden: Abisko... | reverse complement strand
GACCTTTTTCGACGGCACCGATCCCAACATGGTGCGCGCGTATTTCGATGAGGTGATGGCCCTGGGCGTCGAAGGCATCGTGCTCTCGCCCGGCTACAGCTACGACAAGGCGCCCGACCAGCAGCACTTCCTGGGCCGCGCCAAATCCCGGCGGCTCTTCCGCGCTATCTTGTCGAACCGCAAGAAGTCGTGGAAGTTCAACATGTCGCCGTTGTTCCTCGAGTTCCTGATGGGCAAGCCCGATCGCAACTACGAGTGCACGCCCTGGGGTTCGCCGGCCTACAACATCTTCGGATGGCAGAAGCCCTGCTATCTGCTTCAGGATGGCTATGCCGATACCTTCAAGGAACTGATGGAGACAACCAAGTGGGAAGGTTATGGCACTGCCAGCGGCAATCCACAGTGCGCCAACTGCATGGTCAGCTGCGGCTATGAGCCTACGGCTGTCAACCACGGCTTCGGTAGCTTGAGCGGATTCTTCGCCATGGCCAAGGCCGCGCTCTTCAGCTCTTACAAAGATCAGGGCGCGCTCGATCTGCTCAACAATCACACCACCTTTGCCGCTGCGCACGATCACTTCGTCAAGATCGAGAACATTGCGCCTGCGGCCCGGCTTGAGGAGACACGCGCATGAGCCAGCCTGTCCAGCACGCCGCAGTCAATGTGGATGAGATTGAAGTTGTCGATGGCCGGGCTTACGAAAACCTCGAAGGCTGGGTGCCGGAGCTGGCCAGCGAAGAAGATCTGCGCACGGCGCTTGAAAAGGCCTTCGATTATCGCGGCGATATCTCGCTTACCTTCAAAAGCGGTGAGCGCGTCGAGGCTTACGTCTTCAACCGCTTCACCGGCAACGGGCTGGCCGATTCCTTCGTGCAGTACTTCGCCTCCAACGCACCTGAAAAGCGCAAGGTGAGTTATGCCGAGATCGCACGCATCGAGTTTACGGGCAAAGATCGCGCTGCCGGCAAACATTGGGAAGCCTGGGTGAAGAAGTACGCCGAGAAGAAGGCTGCTGGCGAGAAGAACATCGCTCTACACCCCGAAGCATTAGACTAAAAACCGTGTCCACGGAAAAAGATCTCGTAGCATGGGCGCTACAAGTCGACGCATTAAGCGTTGACAAGCTTTTGGCTGAGTGGCGCTGGTTCTGTCCGGAGCCCTTCTCGTTAGTTGCGCGGAACGCATTCGGTGATCTCTTTCTACGCGATGCCGATGGGAAGATATTTCGGCTTGAGGTTGCAAGCGGGGAACTGACCGGGATCGCCAATTCGCAATCTGAATTCATCGACCTTTTGGAGAAAGATGAAAAGCAGGAGGCATGGCTTGCAAAAGAGGATACGCAATCTGCCTTTGCGAATGGATTGCAGCCGAACATTGCCCAATGCATTGGCTTCAAAATACCGCTCGTCTTCGCCGAAAGCAGAAATACCCCCGACAATGCTTATATTGCGGATCTTTATGAGCAGGTATCGTTTCTAGGCGATCTACATCGGCAGATATCAATTCATCCCGACAGGACAAAAGTAGAGCTTGTTGTAAAGCTTCCAGCAACGGGTGCTGGCAGAGAGTGACTCGCGAACGCATTGCATGAAAGTCTTTGTCACAGGCGCGGCTCCTTAGGCCAAGAGCCTAGCCGCATGTCCCTGCTTCACCGTCAGCGCAACAGCTTTCTTATCGAAGGAAACAAATGTCTCTCCGCCCATCCAACGGCCCGCATAGGCAATCGCACCATCCGCAAAATCCCCGCCGGCCCTGAGTACCGTCAAGCCCGCCTCCAATTGAGCACGGTCGGTTACGACATTTGGAGCGTCGCAAAGCAACTCTACCGCTCGGGCGATGGCAGCACGGTCGAGCCTGTAATTGCTTCCCAATACCCAGACAAACTCGCACAGGCAGGGCAGCGTTACAACCACCATGGCTGCGGCATTCAAAATCTCATCTGCAGCAACTGCCTGCGCCTCGTCGTCGCGAACGGCAGCGCGAAGCAGAACGTTGGTGTCCACCGTAATATTCAAAGCTGACCGGCCCAAGCACGTTCTGTGGCTTCCTTAATTTCGTCAATGGTCAGCTTTATCGAAGTCTTACCCGCCAGGCACCCAATAAAGTCGTTGATCGAGCCTTTCGGGCGTGCCGCTTGGACCGTGGCGCGTCCGTTCGGTTGCAGCTCGAGTTCGATCTTCTCTCCCGGCTGGATACCCAGGTGTTTCAGTACGTCCTTCCGAAACGTGACTTGCCCCTTCGCTGTTACGGTCAATGTCGCCAAAATCCCACCGCCTTTCCCGATCCAGATCATTGTAATGCAAATCGGCATTACTTGTCTCTCTCCGGACTCTGCGACTCTGCTCGATGCCTAACCACGGTCAGCGCAGTGGACCGGTCACTCCATCCTGACTAATCCCGTCACCGATCGCCATTTAGAATGAAGAACGGACTCAATGAAGATATTTGTCACAGGCGCGACCGGCTTCGTAGGCCATCATGTGGCTCGCGAACTCGCCGCTCAAGGCGCCGATCTGCGCCTGCTGGTTCGCAAGAGCAGCAATCTGGCCAATCTCGAAGGCATAGCAGGCGAAACCCACATCGGCGATCTTTCCGATCCAACCTCCATCCAACCGGCTCTCGAAGGCTGCGACGCGCTCATGCACGTAGCCGCCGACTACCGCCTCTGGATTCCCGATCCTCAAGCCATGTACCGCGCCAATGTCGACGGCACGCGCGAACTGTTGCGCCTGGCCCGTGAAGCAGGCATTCGCCGCGTCGTCTACACGTCGAGCGTGGCCACCATGGGCTTCCGCTCCGACGGCTTGATCGTCAACGAAGATACGCCAGTCTCGCTCGACAACATGGTCGGCCACTACAAGCGGTCGAAGTTCCTCGCCGAGCAAGAGGCCATCGCCGCCGCCCAAGCCGGACAGCAAGTGATGATCCTCAACCCCACCACGCCCATCGGCTCGCACGACTCGAAGCCCACGCCGACCGGCCGCATCTTCGTCGACTTCCTCAACCGCAAATTTCCGGCCTATGTCGATACCGGACTCAACCTCGTCGATGTGCAGGAAGTGGCCCGCACCCACGCCGCTGCCCTTGAAACCGGCACGCCGGGCCGGCGCTACATCCTCGGCGGCGAAAACCTCACCCTCAAGCAGATCCTCGATAAGATGTCCGCCATCACCGGCATCCCTTCGCCTACCGTCGAGATTCCCTTCGCCATCGCCGCTACTTATGCCTTCTTCGAAGAAAACATCACCGGCCGCCTGCTGGGCAAAGAGCCGCGCGCCACGCTGGAAGAGGTCCGCATGGGCCGCAAGAAGATGTACGCCTCCTCCGCGCGCGCGCAGCAGGAATTAGGTTTTCGCGTAGCTCCCGTCTACCCGGCAATGCGATCTGCCATAGAATGGTTTCGCACCCACAATTACGCGCCGAACACATGACCAGCACGCCCAAACCACGCCCGGTCTTCATTGCCGCCCTGCGGCGTGAAGTTGCTGCGGTGGTCAAGGGCGCAGGCTGGTACGCAGATCCCACCCATCACGCGCGTCACATTCATGTCTATCTTCACCCGGACGCCATCGTAGCCTGCGCCGGTATGGGCGCAGCGCGAGCCTCGCTGGCCATCGAAGCGGCCCTCGCCTCAGGCCCGGCATCGAAGCTGATCTCCGTCGGCTTCGCCGGAGCATGCGATCCGCGGTTTCACATCGGAGACGTGATTCATCCGAGCATCCTTGTCGATGTGCGCACCGGAGAACGATTCTTCCTCGCCGATCCTTGCGCGGTCGAGGATGCCGAGACTGTCGTCACAGTCGCAACTCCCGCTGGAGCCCTCGCCAAGCGCCGCCTGGGCGCCAGCTATTCGGCGAGTGCGGTGGATATGGAAGCAGCCGCCGTGGCGCGCATTGCGCAGGCCCACGACCTACCTTGCAGCGCCATCAAAGCCATCTCCGACGAAGCCGACTTCGAGCTGCCGGACATGCAACAATTCTCCACGGAAGACGGCCAATTTCAGGAATCGGAGTTTGGCCTCTATGTCGCTTTTCGCCCGTGGATGTGGAAGTCTGTGCTGACCATGGCAAAGGGCAGTAAACTAGCAGCACAGCGTCTTCGCGCCGAGATCGAAGCGCACATCCAAAAACACCGGGACCAGAGATCATGAGCACAGCAACAGCCACGCCGGAAATCACACACTCTGCCGCCATCCCCGCCACCATGCGGGCTGCCGTCTATCGCGGCATCAATGACGTGCGTGTGGAAACCGTGCCGGTGCCCAGAATCGGCGCCGGCGAAATCCTCATCAAGGTCGCCTCCTGCGGCATCTGCGGCACCGACCTCAAGAAGATTCACACCGGCTCGCACTCCGCGCCGCGCATTTTCGGCCACGAGACCGCCGGCGCCATCGCCGCCATTGGCGCCGGCGTCGAGAACTTCTCCGTCGGCGAACGCGTGATGGTCTTCCATCACGTCCCCTGCGGCGATTGTTACTACTGCCGCAAGCGCACCTACGCGCAGTGCCCGGTCTACAAGCCGGCCGGCGTCACCGCAGGCTTCGAGCCCTCCGGCGGAGGCTTCGCCGAATACGTCCGCGTCATGGATTGGATCGTCCGCGACGGCGGCGTCATCCGCATCCCCGACGGCATCCCCTTCGAACAGGCAGCCTTCGTTGAGCCAGTGAACACCGTGCTCAAAGGCCTCAAGGCGCTCAAGCTACAGCCGGATGAAACCGTGCTGGTAATCGGCCAGGGCCCTATCGGCATCCTGCACGCTTCGCTCGCCCTCAAGACCGGCGCCAAGGTACTGACTTCCGACCTCTATCCTGAACGCCACGCCATCGCTGCCGGCTTCGGGCTGCAGCATCCTATCCATGCCGGTACGGAAGATGTCGCCGCGCGCGCCAAAGCAGCGACGGAAGGCCGCGGCGCCGATGCCGTCATCGTCGCCGTTGGGGTCAACGCGCTCATCAAAACCGCGATGGACGCCGTTCGCCCGGGTGGCAAAGTCCTTCTCTTCGCCGCTACGCAGCACTGCGAAGCGAGCTTCGATCCGGCTGCCGTCTGCATGGATGAAAAAACCCTGCTCGGTTCCTATTCTTCGTCCTTCGACATTCAGGATGAGGTTTCCCGCCTCGTCTTCGATGGCTATCGCAACGGTTTCGATCTAACCCGCCTTATCTCGCACCGCTTCTCTTTAGAAGATGCAGTCGAGGCCATCGATCTGGCATCCAATCCATCGGCGAGCTCGATGAAGATCATGATCGAACACGAAAAGCCGGAGCTGGGAGCCTAGTCCGCCATGCACTCTGCCGTCCCCCAAATCGTTCCAACCGCGGCTCCCGAGGCCTTCCCTGAAACGCTGCCCGCGATCATGTCCGCGGCCGTCCTCTATGGGCAGGAAGATGTGCGCATCGAGCAGGTTCCCGTGCCGCATGCGAGCCCCGGCGAAATCATCGTACGCGTGGCTGCGGCGCTCACCTGCGGCACCGATCTCAAGGTCTTTCGCCGGGGATATCACGCGCTCATGATCCAGCCGCCAGCTCTCTTTGGTCACGAACTGGCTGGCGCCGTGGCCGAAGTCGGAGAGGGCGTCGGCAACTTCCTGATTGGCGATCGCGTCGTGCCCATCAACTCAGCCCCGTGCGGGGAATGCTACTTCTGCGAGCGAGGCCAGGAAAATCTCTGCGAAGACCTGCTCTTCAACAACGGAGCCTACGCCGAATATATCCGCATCCCAGCTCGCATCGTAGCCAAGAACACGCTGATCGTTCCGCAGCATATTTCCCTGGAACACGCCGCCCTCGCTGAGCCCTTGGCCTGCGCCCTGCATGGCCTTGAAGATTCGAACCTCAAGCCCGGCGATACCGTCGCAGTCATCGGCGGAGGCCCGCTGGGCCTGATGATCATGCACGTCGCCGCGCTCGCTGGCTGCCACGTGATCGCCGTCGTCAAGCACGATGCACAGGTGGCCTCAGCCAAGTCTCTCGGCGCCATGGACGTCGTTCAAACCACAACTACCGATGATCCAGTCGCAGCCGTCCGCAATTTCGCTCCCAAAGGCCGTGGCGTCGATGTCGCCATCGAAGCCGTCGCGCTCCCCGAAACATGGGAGCAGGCCGTCGCCATGGTGCGCAACGGAGGCCTCGTCAACTTCTTCGGCGGTCCCGAAGCCGGCACCGAAGTTCGTCTCGACACCAATCGTCTGCACTACGGCGATATCACGCTCAAAGCCACCTTCCATCACACCCCAGCCATCTGCCGCCGTGCCTTTGAGCTGATCGTCAATGGCCGCTTCCAGGCCGGACATTTCATCACGGATCATGTACCCTTGGATCATTTGAATGAAGCCTTCGCCCAGTTGCTGGACCGCAGCAACCACGGCAGTGGAATCAAGACCGCCATCCTGCCAACACCTGCAAGCACGGAAGCATTACCATAGAGGTTGTGAGCACAGCCATCAATCCGGCAACCGGGCGCGAGATCCTTCTCGAACAAGGCTGGGCCGCGCTGCCTGCAAGCTATCGTATTCCAGCGACCGCGCCCACCCTTGAGGAAGCGCGCGCATGGTGCAAGCATCTGGCCGAAACCCACTACGAAAATTTCCACGTAGCTTCGTGGTTCCTGCCTAAAAAGCTGCGCCCGCATTTCCACGCCATCTACGCCTATTGCCGCGTCTCCGACGACCTTGGCGACGAAGTCGGCGACCATGCGCAGGCGCTCGCGCTGCTCGACCAATGGAACGAAGAACTCGACGCCTGCTACGCCGGCCGCGCCCGGCATCCCGTCTTCGTCGCCCTGGCCGAAACCATCCGCGCCTGCCAAATTCCCAAGGAGCCATTCGCCGACCTGCTCACCGCATTCAAGCAGGACCAGACCGTCACCCGCTTCCGCACCATGGACGAGGTTCTGGCCTATTGTCGCTACTCGGCCAACCCGGTCGGGCGTCTGGTGCTCTATGTCTGCGGATACTCGGATGCCGAGCGCTTCCGCCTCTCAGACGCAACCTGCTCCGCGCTGCAACTCGCCAATTTCTGGCAGGACGTAGCCAGCGACTATCGGCAGCGCGACCGCATCTATCTGCCTCAGGACGCCATGCAGCGCTTCGGAGTAACCGAGCAGACCATCGCGGCAGGCAAAGCCACACCGGAGTTTCGCGCCCTGCTTGCGGATCAGGTCGCCTATGCCAGAGCACTTTTTGAAGAAGGCATTCCGCTCATTGGCATGGTCGACAGCGAACTGGCCCTCGATCTCGACCTCTTCAGCCGCGGCGGCCTGGAAATCCTGCGCGCCATCGAGCAGCGCGAGTACGACGTGCTGAGCGCCCGCCCGGCGATCTCGAAGGCTACCAAAATCGCGCTCGCCCTGCGCGCCGTCTCCGGCAAGCTGATCCCCGGCCTGCGCCTCAAGAGCAAAGCTGCATGAGCACTTCGCCCGCGCCTTCGCAAGACGAGCAGGCCGTCTCCCCGCCGAACCTGTCACCGAATCTGGACGATGCCTACGCAATCTGCCGCGAAATCGCCCGCCGCGAAGCCAAGAACTTCTACTACGCATTCGTTGCCCTGCCCACCGCGCGGAGAAACGCCATCTGCGCCGTCTACGCCTTCATGCGCAAGGCCGACGATCTCTCCGACGACGAAAGCATTCCTCGCAAAGAACGCCGCCAGCAATTGGACGGCTGGCTGGCTGCGTGGCACCAGGCTCGCGGAGGCGCAGCCACCGGCGACCCCGTCTTCGTAGCCGTGCGTGACGCCGCATCCCGCTTCAAGATTCCGTTCAGCCTGCTCGACGAGCTCGTCGCCGGCACCACCATGGACCTCGAAGCGCCTGTCTCGGATAATCCGGATACCTACGACACCTTCGCCGACCTCTATCGCTACTGCTATCTGGTTGCTTCCGTCGTTGGCCTGGTCTGCATCCGCATCTTCGGCTACTCAGACCCGCGCGCCGAAAAGCTCGCCGAAGAAACCGGCATCGCCTTCCAGCTCACCAACATCCTGCGCGACGTCCGCGAAGACGCCGAGCGCAATCGCATCTACATCCCGCTTGAAGATTTGGCGGAATATCGCATCGACATTGGCCAGCTGATGAACCGCAGTGGGGGCATCACACACACAGAACGCGCGCTCTTCGAGCAGATCGCCCTCCGCGCCGAAGTCTACTACAAATCCGCCCAGCAGTTGCTCCCCCTGATCGACGCCGAGAGCCGCCCGGCCCTATGGGTGCTGGTCTCCATCTATCATGGCTTGCTGAAACGCATCGAAAAGGCCAATTACGATGTCTTTTCCGAACGCATCAGCGTTCCCACATTTCAAAAACTGGGAATTCTCTCAGCGGGCATCGTCAGAATGGGCGCGCTCCGGCTCTTCGGGCCGCTATTCTCGAAGTAAGGAGCAGCTCCCATCTCCCCGTTCAGCTTGAGTTCCATCGAAGATCAGAGTTCCCGCAGCCAAAACACGGTCGCCGTAATTGGAGGCGGCGTGGCCGGGCTGGCAGCCGCCTGCGCCCTGGCCGACGCCGGTTTTCGCGTCACTGTCCTGGAGCGTCGCGGTTACCTGGGCGGCCGCGCTTCGTCCTACCTCCATCCAGGTACGGGCGAAGTCATCGACAACTGCCAGCACGTCCTCTTCGGCTGCTGCACCAACCTGATCGATCTCTACCAGCGCATCGGCGTAGCCGACAAGATCTTCTGGGACAGCCGCATGACCATGATCGAGCCGGGCGGCCGCCGCTCGGTCTTGTCTCCTTCGATCCTGCCGGCGCCCATGCACGGCCTGCCCGCCATCCTCAAAGCCCGCTGCTTCTCGCTCAAGGACAAGCTCGCCCTCATCTTCGCGCTCACCTCAATCCTCCTCGGACCCAAACCGATCCCAAGCCAGAGTCTTTTCGACTGGCTCGAAAGGCGCTTGCAAACCCCGGGAGCCATCGACCGTTTCTGGCGACTGGTCATCGCCAGCGCTCTCAACGCCGACCTCGACAAGATTCGCCTGCCCCAGGCCTTCAAGGTCGTTCGCCAGATCTTCCTCAACTCCCCCAACGCCGGAAAGATGGGCATGAGCACCATCCCCTTGAGCGACCTCTACCTGGGAGCGCAAAAGTACCTGCAACAGCGCAGGGGCAGCATTCAGTTCAACCAGAACGTCGAGTCCGCCGCATGGGACGATGAAATCGGCTCGTGGACCATCCAGACCCAGCAGGGCGGGGAATTCACCTCGCAGCACATGATTCTTGCGCTTCCCTTCGAGGCCACTGCCAAGCTTTTGCCTAACCTCCCGGCCAGCGACGCCGCAGTTCAATTGGCGTCCCGCATGAAAGCAATCGAACACTGGCCCATCTGCAGCGTCCACCTCTGGTTCGACCGCGAGATCACCGAGCTCAACCACGCCGTCCTGCTGGACTGCGACATCCACTGGATGTATCACAAATCGCGCTGGCAGCCTCAGCGCGACTCCAGCGCCAGTTACATCGAGCTGGTCGTCAGCGCCTCGCGCGAGTTTGCCGCCCTCAACCGCGAACAGGCTCTCGCCCGCGCCACCAGCCAGCTGGCCCAGTTCTTTCCGGAAGTCCGCAACGCCAAGCTCGTCAAAACCGCGTTCATCAAGGAGATGCGAGCCACGGCGAACGTCCCGCCCGGCATCGAGTTCACGCCTCAAGCCGCCATCTCTCCCTGGCCCAACTGTTTTCTCGCCGGCGACTGGACCGCGACGGATTGGGCATCCACCATGGAATCCGCCGCCCGCAGCGGCTATATGGCAGCCGAAGCCCTCTGCCGCAGCCTCGGCGATCCGCGCAAGATTCTCGTGCCGGATCTGCCACACACCGGCCTGATGAAATTCTTCCGCTAGCCCGAAAATTAGACCGGCAGATCAGTTTTTCGGCTGATCGGTTTTGGGTGGAATAGGCGCAGCTTGGTCGGGCTTCGATTGATCGGGTTTGACCTGATCGTCGTTCCGTTCCTGGCCTTTTTCATCTTTATGCGTAGCGAAATAGTCGTTCTGCTCATGCAGCAGCCGTGTCGCCTGATCAGCCAGTTCCTCGCCGCTCTCGATCGCCTCTTTACGCGAAAGATCGAAGCCATTTTCGCCGGGCAGCACGCGCAGGATATTCAGCCAGCGCGGCGTCGCCTCGGTCAACTGCTTCAGAGGCTTGCGAATATCGGAATGGCGGTCGGAATACTGGTCGAGATTGCTGCCCATCTCATCCATCAGCAGTGTAAAGTCCTGCAGCATGTCATCCAGCTTCAGCACCCGCGCGCCCGACTTTGGCCGGCCGGTAAGATCCTTGATCTTGCCCGCCCGCTCCTCCAAAAATTTGGTGTAAAGCTTGACGCGCTCCTCCGGATAGACGGAAGCTTCTCGGACTGCCTCCGCCTCCGCCTCGGTTAGCGCAGCGGTGCGGACATGCTGCGCCTGCAGCCGCGTACCTGACGGAATCAATGTCGAAAGGATCAGGGAAAGAAGGATGTGTTTCAGTTTCATAACGAAATTCGGCGGCACTCAAGGCTCGCCATCATTCAAACACAGCTCAGGCCCGGAGTCATCCACCCCTGAGCCGGCACGCAAGTTTTTCGCGGCTATTTGCGAAAGACCTGCATCATGGTTTCGGTCTGAATCTGATTCACCTGGGAGAGCGTTTGCTGAACCAGAGGCCGGTCTTCCAGCGAGCTGGCATGAAGAAGCTCGTTCAACCGGAAAGCCGTGTGGCGAAGAAGGATCTGGGCATTTTTCAGACGTTTTTCGTCATTCGCTACAGCCATATGAATCTTTTGAGCAAATGTATTGACGTGCTTTAAGGTCTCGGCAGCTTTTTCGACCTCGCCCGCGGCATATTGCGCCGACGAGTATTCGATCATCTCGTGAACCAGCTCCGCGTACAGAAAACACTGCTCCCTGGGACCTGCCTGATTGGCCTTCAACTCCAGGGCTGCGATGCTTTGTGCGTCCGGAGCTTTTTCGTCCAAAGCCGCAAAGGTCGGGCGCGGACAAGCAGAGACAACCAGGAGGGAAACGACTGCGACAGTAACCGCGCACCGCATGGACTTGCCTCCACGGCTTTCCGGTTCATCGGCTCTTACGGAGCTTTCTCCAGTAAAGCTAATCGTTGTCGCGCCTGCCATTCCTGGTCTGGAAACTTTCCTGTTGCGGAATCCAAAAAACGATGATAGTAGGCGACGGCCTGCTTCTTGTCGTGAAGCGTATCATAGGCAGTAGCCCATAAGAAGAAAATTGTTGGTCCCTCTGGAAGATACTTTGATCGGGCGGTAAGAGCCTGAATCGTGATCGCCGGCTGGTGCGTCTCAAAGGCCGCAAACGCCAGCCCATTCCAGGCATCGCCATTGGTTTCGTCGATCGCTGTCGCACTCTGAAAGGCCTTCAACGCCTCCGGATAACGATGCAGGCGGATCAGATTTTGCCCATGTCCGGCCAGCAGATCCGAGTCCTGCGGACTGGCCGCCAGCAGCGCCGCATAAAGCTGATCCGACTCCGCATATTCGCCGGCATCGGCCTCCACCTGCGCCAGCATCCGCGCAATGGCCGCATCCTTGGGGTGCTTTTCGTGAAATTGCTGCAGCAGCGGCAGCGCATCCGCCTTGTCCTCAGCCACCAGCACCGCCGCCAGTTGCGCGGTCATCGCCGCGTCTTCTGGATTCTTCTTGAGCGCCCCCTGGAGCAGATCCTCGGCCTCGGGATACTTCTTCTGCGCAATCAGCAAATGGGCAAGGCCGGCCACTGCAACGCCCGAGTCCGGATCTCTCTTCAGCACCCGCCGATACGCCGCTTCGGCTCCCGCCTCATCTCCGTTGGCATCGGCCAGACGAGCCGCCATCAGCGTGTCTTCCGGCGTCTCAGCGGAAAGCTTCAGCGCCTCCAGCAGATCGATCGAGGCCTGCGACGGGTCCGCCTTGTCATCGATCTCCGCCAGCGCCCGCCAGGCCCGAGCCTTCGCCGCCGGTCCAGCCGCGCCGGCGTCGAGCTGCGTAGCCGCCCACAGCGCAAGGCGCGCCTCGGCCGGCTTGCCCATCCGCGCCAGCAAAAGCCCCAGCGATACCTGTGCTTCAAAGCTTTTCGGATTCGCGTCGATGGCCTTGCGATACAGGCTCGCGGCATCGTCGTTCCGCCCCTGCGCGTCCGCCAGGTATCCGGCATCGAAGAGCGCCCTTGCGTCGGCCGGATGCGCCGCCAGCCAAGCATCCAGAATCGGCTCGGCCGTCTTCCAGTCGCGCTTGATCATGGCCGCCTCGGCCTTCTCAATCTCAGGAGAAGCCGCATCCTCATCGCCAGGTGCGGCAGCGGCAGCCTTGTCCTGAGCCTCAGGTTTTACCTGAGCGGAAGAAGCGTCCTGCGCCCAAACGGACGGCCACGCGGTCAGGAAAGTACAGAACAGCAAGCAGAACAGCAAACGACGCACAGAATACCTCACTCCCAGTTTACCGGCAGGGAATCGCTAACTCTTAGACTCGCCCAGCGAAGGTCGGGAAGAATAGGTGGTGTCCTAATTTCGTTGTCAGCATTCCCTCGGCGGCTAAAGCCGCGCAAAAGCACGGCGTTTACGGCACGGCTAAAGCCGTGCCCTTTCAAAGCAAAGGCAAATTAGGACACTACTGAAGAATAGGAATGCAAGGAGAATCGCGATGCATGAACTAGACTGGTTCTGGTTCAAGTCTGGAGTTCTTCATGGGTAAGACAACTGCGACGCTGGGCATTTTCGCCCTCGTCCTTGCGTATTCCGGCACTCTAACCGCAAAGCCGAGCGCGCCTCCCAAGCCGGCCGTCACCTTTCAGGAAGCTCAGCGCTGCCGCATCAACGGCACCGTCGACTTCGGCTGCTTTCAGCAAAGGCTCGCCCAATTCGAGCTGTTTGTCCTCCAGGACGACGCCGCATGGCTGCAAAAATCCATCGTCGCGGAAGCCCTCGTCAAGACCTACGATGCACTTCAGATCGCGTCGCCGAATGAGGCCGCAGTCAAGGCCAAAGCCGGGATCTTCGCCAAGGCAAACGAAGTGCTGGACAAGAGCGAACGGGGCGAAATCGACGACTGCAGGGATGAAGGCAATCCCGACGGCTGCCTGAAGTCGCGCTACTGCTTCAAGGAAGCGTATATCAAGATCAAGAACGTCCTGTTGACCAACGAACCCGAGAGATTTCAAGCGGAGATCAGGTGGTTCGAAAAGGAAATGAAAGGGAACTGCTAGCCATCGGCACAATTTGTTGGCTTTCTCTGCGAATCGGACTAGACTAGACTTGGTCAGGCCTTAAACTGGTCGAGGAGGCTCGGAATGGCGACAACCGTAAATATCTATGAAGCGAAGGCAAAGCTCTCCAAACTGGTCGATCTTGCCTCCCAAGGCGAAGACATTATCATCGCCCGCAACGGCAAGCCAGCCGCCCGCCTCACCACGCTGAAGGAAGAAAAACGCCCCATTCTCTTTGGAGCGCTGGAAGGCAAGGGCTGGATCGCCGAGGATTTCGACGCTCCTTTACCCGACGATCTTCAGGCATTGTTCGAAGGCCGATAATGCGTCTGCTGCTCGATACGCAAATCGTGTATTGGACCTATTATGAAACCGGCCGTCTTCCTCGGCGGGCACACCAGTTGATGATGGAAGCCGAGTCCATCTCTGTATCCTCAGTCTCCATCTGGGAGATTGCAATCAAGGCCCGACTGGGCAAGATTCAAGCTGACCCGCAGCTTATGATCGAAAAAATCAAAGGCAGCGGTTTCGCGGAGCTTGCAGTGCTCTATGTTCATGCGCTCGAAGCAGCGAAAATGCCTCTGCATCACGCCGACCCCTTCGATCGGCTCTTGGTGGCGCAAGCGATACGAGAAAATCTCTCCTTGCTGACTACGGATGCACGGCTGCCCCAGTATTCCACCCTCGTAATCCAAGTCTGAAAGATTCGCCCCATCGTCCGCCTACCAGACCCGGCAAGCATTCGCCGGCATCATCGGCTGCCCTGTCTTGCATCCGAAAGCCTCACCAAACTCCGGCATATTCTGCACCACGCCGTTGATGCGAAACTCCCGTGGCGAGTGAGGATCGGTCTGCACCTGCAGCTTCACCTGCTCGGGACGGTTGGCTCCGCACCAGTTCTGCCCATGGGCCAAAAAGAACTGCTGCACCGGGGTGAATCCGCTCTCGTCCTTGGCATTCAAGTCGATGCCCTTGCGCTTGGCGTCCAGTTGCAGGGCCCTCAGCGCCAGCCGCAATCCGCCATTGTCGGCGGTGTTTTCGCCCAGCGTGAGCTTGCCGTTGATCTTCACATCGTCGACCGCGGTGAAGCTGCCATACTCCTTCACCTCGCAATCCGTCATGGCGTCGTACTTCTCCGCGTCCTCCGCAGTCCACCAATCGGAGAGATTGCCGTTGCCGTCGAACTTGCGCCCCTCATCGTCGAAGCCATGCGTCAGCTCGTGGCCTACGATGGCGCCCACGTGGCCGTAATTCTCCGCGTCCGTCGCTCCCGCGGCAAAGAACGGAGACTGCAGGATACCCGCAGGGAAGTTGATATCGTTCATGCTCGGGTTGTAATACGCATCGACCGTCGGCGGAGTCATGCCCCACTCCCCGCGATCCACCGCTTTGCCGATCTTGGCCAACTGGCGGTGGCTTTCAAACTCCGTTGCCCGCGCCGAGTTCCCAATCGCGTCGCCGCGCACAACCTTCAAGGCCGAGTAATCGCGCCAACGATCCGGATAGCCGATCTTGTCCGCAACCTGGCGCAGCTTCTCCTTCGCCTTGGCCTTGGTCGCGGGGCTCATCCAGTTCAGGGTGTCGATGTTCTGATCCATCGCGTTTTCAATGTCCTGGACCATCTGCACGGTCCGCGCCTTGCTCTGCGCAGAGAAGTAGGTCTTGACGTACACTTCGCCCAACGCCTCTCCCAGCGCGCCGTCGGTAGCCTGGGAGCATCGTTTCCAGCGAGCCCTCTGTTGCGGCTGCCCGCTGAGCTGCTGCCCAAAAAAGTGGAAGCGCTCCTCGTCCAGCGCCGCAGGCAAGTCGTAGCCTGGAACGCCGTTGATCAGTTGCCAGCGCAGATAGGTTTGGATCGTTTCAAGGTCGGTGGCTTGCAGCAGCTCATGCAGTCCCTTGAAAAAATCCGGGTTCGCCACGTTCAACTCCGCAACCGGCGGCGCGCCCGTCCGTGCAAAAAACTCGGACCACGCAATATCCGGAGCCAGCCCGGCAAGCTGCGCAACACTCATGGGATGATAGACATTTTTCGGATCGCGCTGCGAGGTGACATCCATGGAAACCTTGGCCAGCGCCGTCTCCATCTGCATTATCTTCTGCGCGTCGCTGGCCGCTTTCGCATCGGTCTCGCCCAGCAGCTTAAGCGTGTTGGTGATGTGCTGCACATACTGCTGCCGTGTCTTCTGGTCGGCATCGCCGGTGCGCAGATAGTAGTCCCGCTCAGGCAGCTGCATGCCGCCTTGGTCCACCGACGCAATCTGCTTGCGGGCGTCATGGAAGTCCTGCTGTTCTCCATAGCCGAAAAAGGCGTTTACATTGATCATCTGGTAATGCGCCAGCAGATCCGTCAGCTCGCTCTTGCTCTTCAGGGCTGCGATGCGGTCCAGCTCCGCCTGCAAGGGTTTCAGGCCCTTCGCGTTGATGGCATCCGCATCCATGCACGTCGCGTAGAAGTCGCCGATCTTCTGCTCGTTGGGCGTTCTCGACGGGCTGTCCGTTTCCACTTTTTCGAGCAGCGAGTGAAGCGCGTACTCCGTATGTTCAAAAACCAGAGAGCCTGTGCCATACGCGGATTGATCTGCGGGTATGGGATAGAGCTTGGGGAAATTTCCGCAGGAATACTGCGCGAAGTTCACGCACGGGTCGGCAGTAGTATCGAGAAACCGCTTGTCAAGCGCGGCTGGCAGCGCCGGACCTTTGTCCGTTGCAGCCGTTTGCGCTGCCGCGGATGGGAGATAAACGGCGATCGCAGCGAAGGCCAACGCGAAGGTTGCAACGGTCTTGAAAGAGTCTCTCATCGTGTTCTTAACCCGCCTTTAGGCTGACAATCGGAAAGGAGCGTAGGACAAACCGATTGTCCCATAGTTGTCTTCCCATTTGTATGACGCTGAAGTATTTCGGTGACCCGAGCGCCGGAATGCATCTTTATTGATTGGATTTCAGGGATGAAACTGTCAATCCCTCTGCGTGGCGTAAGGTGAGTTGGAGGCCCTGGATCAACAACTTACCTGAGTCGAATCGCACTCCGAGAATAAAAAGGCCGCGCTATCATCCGTCTACCAAACGCGACAAGCGTTCGCAGGCATCATGGGCTGTCCAGTCTTGCATCCGAAGGCCTGGCCAAATTCCGGCATGTTTTGCACCACACCGTTAATGCGAAACTCGTTTGGCGAGTGCTCATCGGTCTGCACCTGCAAGCGCACCTGCTCGGGACGGCCGCCTCCGCACCATCCCTGCCCGTACGCGAGAAAGAACTGCTGGGCCGGCGTATATCCGCTGTCATCCTTCGCATTCATATCGATGCCGCCGCGCTTGGCGTCTGCCTGGAAGGCCATCCACGCCAGACGCAGCCCGCCATTGTCCGCCGTATTTTCCCCCAGAGTGAGTTTGCCGTTGAGCTTGACCTCGTCGACGGCCTTGAAGCTGCCATATTCCTTCACTTCGCAGTCGGTCATGGCTTCAAATTTCTTTGCATCTTCTGCCGTCCACCAGTCCGACAAATTGCCGTTGCCGTCGAACTTCCTTCCCTCGTCGTCGAAGCCGTGCGTAAGCTCATGGCCGATGGTGCCGCCGATATGTCCATAATTCTCGGCATCGGTAGAACTCAGGCTGAAGAGTGGAAGCTGCAGGATACCCGCCGGGAAGTTGATGTCGTTCATGCTGGGGTTGTAGTAGGCATTCACGGTCGGCGGAGTCATGCCCCACTCTCCCCGATCTACCGGCTTGCCGATCTTGGCCAACTGGCGGTGGTTCTCAAACTCTACGCCGCGAAGAATGTTGCCAAGAGCATCGCCGCGAACCACTTTCAAAGCGGAATAATCGCGCCAACGATCGGGATAACCCACTTTGTCCGCGATCAGATGCAGCTTCTCCTTGGCTTTGACCTTAGTGGCGGAACTCATCCAACCCAGCGAGTCTATTTCTTTGTCCATCGCATTTTCGACGTCTTTCACCAACTGCGAGGTCTTCGCTTTACTTTCCGGAGGGAAATAGGCCTTGACGTAGACCTCACCCAGAGCTTCACCTAGCGCTATATCGGTCTCCTGGGCGCAGCGCTTCCAGCGAGCCCGATCCTGAAGCTGCCCCTGTAATTCCCGCTCGAAGAAATTGAAGCGTTCCTCGCCAAAGGCGGAAGGGAGCGCAATGCGAGGTACCGCGGTGATGAGGTGCCATCGCAGGTAAGTCTTGATCGTTTCGAGATCGGTGGCCTCCAGCAATTTCGCTAACCCTCGAAAGAAATCGGGATTCCTCACGTTCAGTTCGGTCACCGGCGGCGCGCCTGTTTGCGCGAAGAAGTCTGTCCAGGCAATCTCTGGGGTCAATTTGGAGAGCTGCGATACGGACAAGAGGTGGTAGACATTCTTCGGATCGCGCCGCGAGTCGAGATCCATCGATATCTTTGCCAGCGCTGTCTCGAACTTCATGATCTCTTGCGCGTCGCTCGCCGCCTTGGCCTTAGACTCGCCCAGCAGCTTCAAGGTATTCGTCACATGCTGCACGTATTGCTGCCGGGTCTTTTCGGCAGCCTCGCCCGCCCGCAGATAGTAATCGCGCTCCGGCAGGCCAAGACCACCCTGATCGACATCGGCGATCTGTTTACGGGCATCTTTGAAATCCTGCTGCTCTCCGTATTGGAAGAACGCATCGACTCCGATCAACTCAAAACGCGCCAGCAAATTGGTCAACTCGTTTTTTGTCTTCATGGCCGCAATGCGGTCAAGATTCGGTTGAATTGGCTTGAGCCCAGCGGCCTGGACGGCATCGAAATTCATGCAGCTTGCGTAAAAGTCACCGACCTTTTGCTCATTCGGTGTCCGCGAAGGACTATCGATCTCCAGCTTTTCCAGAAGACCACGAAGCGCAAGTTCATTATGCTGGGAGACGACAGCAAAAGGATCGAATTGAGTCATGTCTGATGGAATGGGATACACCTTGGTAAAGTTGCCGCAGGAATACCGTGCGAGGCTTACACAAGGGTCGGCTGTCGTATCGAGGAATCGCTTGTCTAGTCCGGCAGGCAGCGGGAGATTCTTGTCTGACTCCGCAACGGAATTTGCCTGCGCATGTACAAACGGAAGACGGACGGCGGTGAAGGCGACAACGAGGACGAGTGTGCCGATTGCTCCTGGATGCTTTCTCATTGGGTGTTGGACCTGACTTTCGGACCAATTTTGTCTGTCTGAGTTAGAGCAGACCGATTGTCACACACAATTTAGCGTTTCGCTGAGAAAAGAAGGAGTAGTCGCGGACTTTACCCGACATAGTCGAGATGGTCCGCTCAAGAGCAGGGGAACGATTCGGATCTGGTCAGGCAAATAGGAAATTTGGGTTAAAGGACTTTTGTTAGCCATTTACCGGTATGCGAATGCAGATTCGCGGCGATCTCTTCCGGCGTGCCGACAGCCACCACTTGTCCGCCACCGGAGCCGCCTTCCGGGCCAAGATCGATCACCCAGTCGGCGGACTTGATCACGTCCAGGTTGTGCTCGATCACCACCAGCGATCCGCCGCCATCAATCAGCTTGCGCAGCGCCGTCAGCAGCTTCGAAACATCGTCGAAATGCAACCCGGTCGTCGGTTCGTCCAGGATATACAGCACCCGGCTGCCTCCCGAGGCCTTGATGCCTGCGTTGGCGGCCCGCACCTGCGCTAGATGCGCCGCCAGTTTCACCCGCTGCGCCTCGCCGCCGGATAGCGTAGTCGCTGACTGACCCAGCCGCAGGTAACCAAGGCCGACTTCGTCAAGCACCGCCAGCCGGTCGAGGAGACGCGGTATGCCGACGAAGAAGCGCAGCGCTTCCTTGACGGTAAGATTCAGCACTTCATGGATGTTTTTGCCCTTGTACTGCACTCCGAGGATCTTCGGCTGATAACGGGTGCCGTTGCAGTCTTCGCAGGGCAGCTCAACGTCGGCAAGGAACTGCATTTCGACGGTCACGGTGCCGTCGCCCTCGCAGGTTTTGCAGCGGCCACCGGGAATGTTGAAGGAGAAATGTCCAGGTGTGAGCGAGAGTTTTTTGGACTCTGGCTGAGACGCATACAGTTCACGTATCAGATCAAATGCTTTGATGTAAGTGACTGGATTGGAACGAGGTGTGCGCCCGATCGGAGTCTGGTCGACCAGCACCACATCGTTCAGTCGATCCGCTCCGGTCAAGTCGCGAAAGAGCCCGGCTGGGTCTGCGCCGTCCGACTGGCCCAGCGCTCGCGCCACGGCGCGGTAGAGAACCTGGTGCACCAGCGACGATTTACCCGAGCCGGAAACGCCGGTGATCGCGACCAGCATCCCCAGCGGAATTTCAACATCGATGTTCTTGAGATTGTTGGCCTTGGCTCCTCGCAGGACGAGCTTTTCGCGGCCTGGTTCGCGCCGGCGCGTTGGAACGGGGATGGTTAGTTGGCCGGAAAGATAGCGGCCGGTAAGGGAATTGGGATTGGCCAGAATTTCTTCCACTGTTCCTTCGGCGAGCAGTTTGCCGCCAAATTCGCCCGCGCCGGGGCCGAGATCGAGCAGGTGATCGGCGGCGCGCAGCACATCCGGGTCGTGCTCGACGACCAGGATCGTATTACCCAAGTCGCGTAGATTCTTGAGGATACGGATAAGCCGATCAGTGTCGCGGGTATGCAGACCGATCGACGGCTCGTCCAAAACGTACAACGCGCCCACCAGCCGCGAGCCGAGAGAACTGGCCAATTGAATACGCTGCGCCTCGCCACCGGAAAGCGTGCTTGCCAGGCGGTCGAGCGTCAAATAATCGAGGCCGACGGCGTCTAAAAAGCTGATGCGCTCGCGGACTTCTTCGAGAATTGGGCCTGCGATTTCGTGCTGCATTGGCGTCAAATTCAACGCGAGGAAGAACTGATAGGCGGCGGAAATTGTTAGTGCGGCGACTTCGCAGATGTTGTGATTGTTGATGCGGACCGAGCGCGCTTCGGCGCGCAGGCGTTGGCCGCGGCACTCGGGGCAGACGGCGTAACCCCTGTATTTCGAGAGCATTACGCGGACGTGGAGCTTGTATTTCTTGCGCTCCATCTCGGCAAAAAAGCCGTAAATTCCCACAAATCCGGTGCCGCCAGCCGAACTTGCCCGTTTATCGCCGTAAAGCATCACTTCCTGCTGTTCGCCTGTCAGATCCTGCCACGGAACGTCCATGGGGACGGCTAAAGCCTTTGCTTGCCGCTTCAAATCCGTAAACCAGGTGCGGTATTTGGGGCGATTCCAGGGGTCGATGGCGCCGTCGTTCAGGCTCAGGGATTTGTCGGGAATGACCAGGTTCAGGTCGAAATCGATGGTGTTGCCGAAGCCCTGACAGCGCGGGCAGGCGCCGAATGGATTGTTGAAAGAGAAGAGGCGCGGTTCCGGTTCGCGGCCGGCCCGGTGGCAGATCCGGCACTCGTAAGCTGTTGAAAATCTATGCCTTAAGCGCTCAATTCCGACTGCCAATTCTTCTCTTGGGACCTCTTCGTAGAGGACTTCGCCGCCTTCGCGGTAGGCGATTTCGGCTGCATCTACGATGCGGGCGCGGTTTTCAGGCGAGACTACGATGCGGTCGATCAGAACGAAGACGGGGAGCGAGAAATCCAGGTCAAGGAGGGATTCCGGGCTGGAGAACTCGAAGATGCGTTCGTGCTGATATAAACGATTGAATCCATTGGCCCTTAGCTCTACCAGCCGGGATTTCATCGCTTCCGAAAGAGGCGAGGGAGCGGCGGCGGGTTTGGCTGCAGGCTTGCGTCCGCGCTTGACTGGCTTAGTGGTATCTTCTTTTTCTTCAATAGCTTGCGTGCGAACCGGGAAGATGGCGTGGAGGCGCGTGCCTTCGGGCAGGGCGAGGATCGATTCTGCGATTTCGTCTACGGAGTCGCGGCCTACAAGCCCGTCGCAGTGGATGCAATGGACGGTTCCGCAGCGGGCGTACAGAAGTCGCATATAATCATAGATTTCCGTCGCTGTGGCTACGGTGGAGCGGGGATTGCGGGTCGAGTTTTTTTGCTTGATGGCGATGGCCGGAGCGAGGCCGTCGATCAAGTCAACGTCTGGTTTTTCAATACGTTCCAGGAATTGGCGGGCGTAGGCGCTGAGCGACTCGACGTAGCGGCGCTGGCCCTCGGCGTAGACGGTGTCGAAGGCGAGGGAACTCTTGCCGGAGCCGGAGACTCCCGAGACGACGGTGAGCTTTCCGTGGGGGATGTCGCAGCTTATGTTCTTTAGATTGTGTGTCCGCGCGCCGCGGATGAGGATCGCATCGTTCGACATGGGCTCGTTTTTGAGAGGAGTTGCGTGCAATTACGGGGTGAATGGCTAGGATGATTGCGGGGGCTCAGACACAGAGACCCAATCCTGATTATAGGCTTTTGCGCGGCGGGGTTATTCCCGCGGCATGTGCACAAATTTCAATTTTGCGACGACTTTTTACGTTAACGATGCTGATGGGCAACGTTAACGCTACGACAAACAGTGTTGGATGCGCAGATCTCTAACGTTATCGGCGCAATTTTCGATTGGGATGGCGCTGAGCCAGACAGGGAGGGAAGTCATGGATTATTCGGCGTTGCCGGAGGGCTACCGGAAGGCGATGGAGCGGAGCGACCGCAAGCGGCGGCGTGAGGAATTGTTTACGCTGGAGCACTTTCAGGTTGCGATCCGGTTTGGAGCGATCAAGACGATCAAGTTGAGGGCGGAGGGCACGGAGTTTGCTCTGGAGGCAATTACCAAGGAAGGGCGGAAGTTGCGGCTAAGAATGGCGCGCGGGCTGCGCGAGCGGAAATTCCAGTCCGTGGGAACTGCGTTGAAACTGCTGCGCGATCTGGGACTCAAGGAGGTGATGGTGGAGATCGAACATTACCGTCCGATTAAGGGGAGATTTCAGAAACGGCCGGATATGGCGGAGCGGCTGCGGTTTGCGCATGAGTATGCGCGGCCGGAGGGTGTGGAATAGGTCGCTGGGGCGGAGGGTTGTGGCGCTGCGGAAGCCCAGGTCTCAGAAGCGAGACCTGGGGCACCCTCATTTTGCTTATCCAAACCTGGGCCACCCACTGGACGGTCGTGGCGCTATGGAAGCCCAGGTCTCAGAAGCGAGACCTGGGGCACCCTCATTTTGCTTATCCAAACCTGGGTCCGCCGGAGGGTTGTGGCGCTGTGGAAACCCAGGTCTCAGAAGCGAGACCTGGGGCACCCTCACTTTGCTTATCCAAACCTGGGTCCGCTGGAGGGTTGTGGCGCTGTGGAAGCCCAGGTCTCAGAAGCGAGACCTGGGGCACCCTCGGAGGTTCGTTATTCAGACCTGGGCGACGCGCTGATTTCATTGGACTTCGTGCTGTTCGTTCGATCTGAATCTGGTCCAGCTTGGCCATGTAGACGAGTCTCAGCGATAGACTGTCTGAACATTGCATCACGCTGGCCGGTGATGAGACTTTCCATAAATCTGCGCTGGATCGAATCGACTTCAGATAGAAAATCTTGCACATCTTTGGAGTTTTTCATGGGGGGTCCTTTGCCCCAACGCTATGGGGAAACTCCCAAGAAAATATGCGCTATATTGCTCACACCGATTCGGTTATCCTAAGACGGTTCCCAGTAGATTAATTATTCGGAGTTCCAAATGGGCCCTGCTTGCTTTGCAATAGAGAACTCGAATCCACCGCGCTGCGGAGTGCATGATGTCCTTCTTGTACAGCACCATAGCTCTGAGGATTCGCGTACCGAATTCTTTGGAGCCTTCACCTTTTACGTGTGCCCAGTAAGCAAAGCGGTTGTTTCGGATCCACCGTCCACAAAAAAGACGACCACCTCATAGATGGGGGTCAAAGCCATAGTGTCCCGAGTCAGAAGTTTATCGCTAAAATTGAGCGTTGCCTCGACGGCATAAATCGCTGAACAGCAGATCCTTCACTTCGTTCAGGATGACAACATTTGTTAAAACAACGGATGACAACATTTGTTAAAACAACGGATGACAACATTTGTTAAAACAACTTCAGACTCAGTACACCAGGCGATCTTCAGGGATGGGCCTCAGCAGGTTTACAAACAGGCGGTCTGGCGTGGCTCGGTGCTAAGCCTCGATGGGTTGAGCGTCGGTATTTGCCTCAAAGATATAACTTGACATAGCCTGAGCAAGTTGTGAATCCACCTCGTCGGCGATTATCATCACGTCTTCCAGTACTACCCTTGCGTCGAGTTCACCCAGATGCAACTGCAATGTCTTGAATATCGATACCTGCAACATTCGCGATTCTTCGACTATCATGGCAGCGGTGTAGCCTTGCTCACGCCGTATGCAGCCGTGATCGTGGGCTGCGTCGGACATCAGGGCGCGAGTTCCCAAGGGAAGAGGGTCGCGTAAGCGCGCCACTATATCATGGAACATCTCCGGCAAGTGGGCGCATCTGTCCTCGGTGCTCAATGGAACCGTAATTATGTCCTTTTCCGCATTGACCTTGGAGAGCCAGCTTGCAATCGCGGTCTTCGTTTCGCGTTCAAGTATGTCGGCGACTGAGTCATTGTGTAGTGTCATTGTATTTTGCGCCCCTGCTTCTCCAACAAGTGGACCAGCAATGTTAACTGCCGGTATGTCCACTATTGCTCATGAAGGGACTGCTTCGCGATGGCAGGAAATCCGCCTACTCGCAATTTGGCTTCAGGGTATGGATCTCTAAGAGCCTGTCCAGAGACTTGGGATTGGAGCCGAAACTCAGCAGCGAGAATCGTAGCCGGACAGATTGGAAAGACTATAAAAGGCTATAGGTACAAAGTATCCCACCTTAGCCACAAGAACAAAGACGTGGCGAAGGTGCCTCGGTGATCAGGTTAAATCCGGCCATACGTGATCGGGTTAAAGGCGGCCATAGAGCGTGGGCCTAAGACGTGATTGTTTTACCTTGCCGACGTGTATCTTTGCAAGGCGGCCAGTTGCGCGTTGATGTTCAGACCCTTTGATTGCGTGTTAGTGTTGTATTCGCTCCGCCGGGGTCGCGCCTTGCGGAGTGATCCAGGGCCGATGACACGGGGC
>Ga0302326_10007523_pt1 | contig 24189 bp, 23 predicted proteins | sample Palsa_T0_3_FD_202264 | JGI IMG/M metagenome (GOLD analysis project Ga0302326, IMG submission 202264) | Peat permafrost microbial communities from Stordalen Mire near Abisko, Sweden - Palsa_T0_3 | ecosystem: Environmental > Terrestrial > Soil > Palsa > Peat permafrost | place: Sweden: Abisko... | reverse complement strand
GAAATCCGGCGTAAATTGATACTGGATATTCGCCCACTCGACGCGGGGCCAATAGGTGCCGTCGAAATTCTGCTCCGAGACGATTTGCAGGACCCCTGAAAGCTTAGGGGAGACCGTCGCGATGACCTGAGCACCAATGCGACTATCGACGTCGGGGCTCCACTGTCGGGAATATCCAGCGCCGTTGGCCTGAAAGATATTGGCGGAGAAATCCGCTTGATTCTCACTCGAGTGAACAACCCCGAGAGTACCGAAGCCGCTGAACGAGAACATCGACGCGGCAGCATTTCCAGCATCGGTGCCGGCAGCAGCGGGATGCCATAGGGCGGTCAGAAGAAGCGTGCTAATGGCCCGAAGCGTGCGAAATGGCCTCGACGGGGTAATCTGGCGGTGCATGCTCACGTCCGTATGGCACAAGCATGCCAATGGTGGATGGTACCCAATCCAATCGATGCGTAATGTGCGCCATCCGGTGTTAGGCGATCGAGGACACGCTGAATATCCCTTTATCGGCACGGAATCCTTTACCTTCCTTGGTTTAGGTCGCGGCTAGCGTACAGACGCCGTGTCCCGATTTTGTTAGGGGGGCGAGCGGATGGACCGAGAGGCGCTGACCTGAAAGATCAGTCAGCCGGCTGACCCATGAGGTAGAAAACCGTCAATTGGCCCTCAATGACGAGACGTATGCACCTCGGCTGTCACCCTTCATTTAAGTCATTCCGGCGTCTCCGGCACCGCGCAATGAGCGTTCAAGGTGTCATGGAGCTTCCCATGCAATTGACTCAACCACCGCTCACCCTCCAGATGGCCCATCGAAACCGCTTCGTCGGCGCGGCGCCCCGCTTATGGGCGATAAAGGAGCCTATGCCCGGAACCGAGGGCTCAGAGGCCGGCCAACGCGCCAATCGTGTCGTCCAACCGGAATCGCAGGGGCCATAGTGAACCACTGAGCCAACCTGCAAGAGCTGACCTTCGTTAGGCTCAAAAAGCGTCATTCATTTTACTGACACGCCTACAGCCGGTCCCGCTCTGCGGGGCTGCGTTCTCAGTCCAGATAGGCGCAGTGTGTGGTCCCCAAACACCGTTACGGAGTCTATTCATAATGGCACACAGCGAAACACTCAATGATGTCTACACGGACGAAATGAAGGACCTTTGGTCCGCTAACGACCAGATGACAAAGGCGGTCAAAGCGATGAGCGCAAAGGCGCATGATCCAAAACTGAAAGAGGCCCTCGAGGAATCCATTCAGGGCATCGAAAAACATGCGAAGACCTTGCAGTCGCTAATCAGCGATGCCGGGGCCGATGCCGAAAAGGAATATTGCAAGGGCATGGAAGGATTGGTCAAAGAGGCCAACAAGCATATCGGATCGGATGCGCCCAAGTCCTCTGACCTCTTGGACATTGTCATCATCGCCCAGTATCAGAGAATGTCGCATTACGGCCTCGCCGGCTTCGGAGCCGCTGCTGCGTACGCAAAAGCCCTCGGCATGAAGGATCATTACGAGAAACTTTCGACGATCGTGAGTGAGATCTATGCGGGCGATGAGTACGCCGGCAAACGAGCTAAAAAGGTCGAGAAAATCGCGGCTCAAGCGCAAAAAGCGGCCTAAGCAACTCATGGAAAGCGTCTCCACCGTGAGGCGCTTACCCATTTCACAAGACAAGGGGGCTGGCGATCACGCTAGCAACCAACGTTAGGGCGGTCCGCCCCAGCTGATTATTCACATCGGCGCGGGCAGCCTCGCAATCCTGTCCGGTGCCGCCGCATTGTCGGTTCTAAAGGGGCTCGACTCCATCGTGTCTTTGAGTTTCGTTCCACCGGATGTCCTCCGAGCGCCTGGCCCACGCGATCAACCTAACCCGCCGCCTTCTGCTCCTCCGCCCTCCGAATCAACTCCAGCATCAGGGCGGCTCCCGCATTGACAACGCTCTGCGGAGGAGCCGTGATGAGGAAGGGGCCCGACCGAGTCAGCATCGTCACTTGGACACGACGCTTCGGCAGCGACAAGGACGTCCTGGGCGTTGCCTTACTACTTACCGGGATAGTCGAGTCCACCAATGCCTGACACAGAAGTTTGACCTTTGGATCCGGTGCATCCCAGAAGATCGCCCTACCCGAGAAATTCAAATAACGCGCCGACCCATCGACGTACCCGGCGAGCGTGTCGTAGGCACCGCCGGAGGGCATCTCCAGGACCGCTCCCAGCACCTCGAATGCGGATTTCCCTTCCGGCTTTTCGCCCAGTTCGCGCAGCGCCGACCAGACCCACAGCTGAATCCGCGTCTCCAGTGCCGGCGAGTCCAAGACACCTCGCAGACGAGCTATTGCCTCCCTTGCCTTCCCCTCCTCGACTAAGCGCTGCGCATCGGCAATGGATTGCACGGGCCCGGATCGCCCATCGGGCCGCAAATGGCTCACTTGCTCTCGAAGCGACTGGGACGCGAAGAGCAACTGCCGAATTGGATCCTCCTTGTCGGACTTCCCCGCCGTCGTGCCGCCGAATAATCCCTTCAAGAACTCGAACATCTGCTACCCCTATTCGACAGACTGCGTCGACAGCCGCTGCGGCGGGACCGCGTCAGGGCAATGCATGCAACGGATCCGATCCCGCGACACGCCGGCGACCTCGGAGACGCTCACTTCCACTGCTCGTTTTTCGCGAGATAGCGTACGGACACGGCGACTTACGTGTCGTCCACCCGGGTTCGCGATGCAACCTCGTCGATATGCCTAAGAAGATCGGCAGGATCCTCGTAGACGCGAAGCGCGCCGCTATTTTGCAACTCGTCCAACCCATAACCTCCCGAAAGGAGGCCGATGCCCAACGCGCGGCAGCGCGCCGCGGCCAACATGTCCCAAATGCTGTCGCCGACGACAATCGACCGTTCGATCGAGACCCCGAGCCGGCGCGCCGCTTCGAGAAATAAATCGGGATCCGGCTTGGCAAACCGTACCTGGTCCCGGGTCACGACCACCGACCTGTCAGGGTCCACGCCTAATGCTTCTAGATTCGGCCCCGCCGTCTCGAGGCGCCCGCTGGTTGCGATGGCCCAAGGTATCTTGGCATCGCTCAATCCGTCGAGAAGCGCGCGCGCTCCGGGCAGCGGTACCACGCTTGCAGATAACACCCGATATGCCTCCGCATGGCGCTCTCCCAAGCGCTTGATCATGGCGGGGGTCACCTCGCCATGAATTTCGCGCAGCAGTTGATCCGCGAACAGACCTCCGCTCATGCCAATCTTTCGATGGATGCGCCAGATCGATAACTCGATGTGCTCCGCCTGAAGCGCCTGGTGCCACGCAAGAACGTGTTGGTAGACGCTGTCTATCAGCGTACCGTCTAGGTCAAATAAGAACGCGTTTCCTGGAACGCCCATTGAACCTCCGCTCTTTTGAGAAACGTGCTGACGCGACGGGTGAGTTTACGTCGCCGCCTTCACAATGCGCATTTCGCCGGCGGCTCACGGCGGGTGGGACTCCAACAATCTTACCTGAGAATGGTTGCGCCGACTCGGCGCCTCTGATCTGGGTGCGCGACCACACGAGGCGTGAGCAGTTCATGTCGAGTCGACGCGCTGAATGAAGGCGCTGGGTACGCGCCTCGAGGAATCGGCTACGCCGCGGCGTTGATCGTCTCTTCTAAGGTGACATTGGAAACGGAGACCTCAACCGGCGCCGGCAGCACGTCGTCAATCTTCATGCAGACATTCGCCACATCGTCGCGAAGCTCGTCTCCCTCAAACATGAAACGATCCAGCAAGGAGTGCGCGCTGCGAAGCAGGCTTTCGTGTTCGGTGTTCCCCATGCTAATCCCCCTCTCCGTAGCCTAGCTGTACGCACATCCAGTACTATATCTTGTGTCTTTTCGATCCGCAAGCGGTTCTCCATACCATAGGTTGGGGCGACAGCAGGCGGAAATCCGAAGAGGAGGCCTGCCGAAGCGCCTAACGGGATCGCCGAGGCCGGAGAATCCTGGCGCGCGTTCCTTTCGATCCGACATTCCTGATACGGTATTACGAATGGAAGCCCATTTCTTTGGAAAGCACTTAGATATGAACGACCGAGTGGTAAGACAGCCGGGACCGGATCATCCCATTACCGTCGAGCCGTCGGGGACGCGGGTAGTCGTGATGGTGGCGGGTCGAGCCATCGTCGACACGCGCGGGGCGCTGGTACTTCGCGAGGCGAACTATCCGCCCATTCTGTATGTCCCTCGGTCTGACGCCGATATGTCTGCGCTCGAGCGATCGGGACTGACGACTTATTGCCCTTACAAAGGCGATTGTTCTTATTTCAGCATTCCGATAGGCGACGACAAATCGAAGAATGCTGTGTGGACGTACGAGGCGCCGTATCCGGCGGTCAAAGAAATCAAGCAACACCTAGCCTTTTATCCGCACCGGGTCGATTCGATTAGTGAATCGTAGCCAGGGTTGAATATTCGGGCTGCTTCGTGCGCTGCGCTTGGTTTCCGCTGGCCGTTTGGAGGTGCTGGATGCCGGTATCCATGTTGATTCAGGAACTCGAGGACGTGCCGCCGGGCGAACCGTTTGATTGGATAGCCTTCAGCACGCGCGTGAACGAAGAATTCGGTGCTGCGACGACGTCCGAGGAGCGCAGCAAGCTGCTCGCCGCTCGCGCGGTCGCTATGGAATTGGTAGTGCGTCAACTGCAGCTGCACGGCGAACATTTGGAAAAGTTCACGGATGCGTGCGAATTGGAATACAAGCGGCTCATCGTCCAGGAGACGCTCATTGACGGTGTCGTGTCCTATGAGGAAATGCTTCACGTCACCGACCGCGAGATCGCTGTTGGACGAATGTCTGAGGATTACGCGCTGCGCGCGCTAGCAATCGAGGAATGTCCGCAGGCCGCGCAAGTGGATGCCTCGAAGCCCAGCGATGTACAGTCCTCCACCGACAACAAATTGGCCAAGTTAAAGCACTGGCTGCACATCGATTAGAAATACTCCACTTCGGAGAGCAAACGCCTCTTGATCGTTGCAGGACTCTATGTAGATTCTGGACGCAGTGCTCCCCGCAAAAGTATGAGTCGCACAATCTTCCTACACTATAACGGCACCGGCCTGCTGGCGCGCATGCTCCTGGATGAGCTGCTCGACGACGCTCGGATCCGCAAGCGTGGACATATCTCCCAACTGGTCCGACTCGTCGGCGGCGATCTTGCGAAGAACTCGCCGCATGATCTTTCCGGAACGTGTTTTCGGCAGTCCAGGCGCCCATTGGATGACGTCCGGCGTTGCAATTGGACCAATTTCCTGACGGACCCACGCGCGCAACTCGGCACGCAACGGTGCACTCGGCTCGGCTCCGGCGATGAGAGTGACGTACACGTAGATGCCTTGGCCTTTGATGTCGTGCGGAAATCCCACGACGCCGGCCTCCGCCACCTGAGGATGAGCGACCAGGGCGCTTTCAATTTCTGCGGTGCCCAAACGGTGACCGGCGACATTGATGACGTCGTCCACGCGACCCGTGATCCAGTAATAGCCATCCTCATCGCGACGCGCGCCATCACCAGTGAAATACATTCCTGCAAATGTCTTGAAGTAAGTGTCGACGAAGCGCTGATGGTCGCCATACACCGTGCGCATTTGTCCGGGCCAGCTATCCAGCAGCACGAGATTGCCCTCGCAAACGCCCTCCAAGATGCGCCCCTCATTGTCGACGATGGCTGGCTTCACTCCGAAAAACGGCTTAGTCGCAGATCCGGGCTTCAGGTCGGTCGCGCCCGGCAACGGGGTGATCAGAATACCGCCGGTCTCCGTTTGCCACCAGGTATCGACGATGGGACACCGACCGTCGCCCACCACGCGGTGATACCACTCCCAGGCCTCCGGATTAATCGGCTCTCCCACCGAACCCAGCAGGCGCAGCGACTTGCGCGACCATGCCTTCACGGGTTTCTCACCCTCGCGCATCAACGAACGGATCGCGGTCGGAGACGAATACAGGATGCTGACTCTATGCTTGTCCACGATCTGCCAGAATCGGCCCGTGTCCGGGTAGTTCGGCACGCCCTCGAACATGACCGTCGTCGCACCGTTGGCAAGCGGACCATAAACGATATAGCTGTGTCCCGTGACCCATCCAATGTCGGCAGTTGACCAGTAAATGTCTTCTTCGCACAAATCAAACACCGTCTGGTGGGAGAATGCGGCGTAGACCAAATAACCGCCGGTCGTATGCAGGACGCCCTTGGGCTGACCGGTCGACCCCGATGTGTAGAGTATAAAGAGTGGATCTTCCGCATCCATCACGGCGGCCGGACAGGATTTCGCCTGGGTGGATACGAGTTCATGGTACCACTGATCACGCGGCGCAAGCATCGGGACAGTCCCGCCGGTGCGGCGCACGACCAGGACATTCTTGACGCATTCCGTTCCCTTGATACTCAGGGCGCCATCGACGTTGTGCTTGAGCGGTACGCGCTTGCCGCCGCGCAGGCCCTCGTCCGCGGTGATCACCACGCTAGAATCGCAGTCCGCTATTCGGCCGCCCAACGCCTCGGCGGAAAAGCCCGCGAACACAATGGAGTGAACGGCTCCGATGCGCGCGCAGGCGAGCATCGCGACGGCGATTTCCGGAATCATCGGCAGATATATCGTGACGCGATCGCCCGCTTGTACGCCGAGGGACTTCAGAGCGTTCGCGCATTGGCAGACGCGTTCGTACAGTTCACGGTAACTGATGTGCTGCGAAATATTGGGATCATCACCCTCCCAAATGATCGCGGTTTTATCGCCGCGGGCTTGCAGGTGGCGGTCCAGACAATTGCTCGAGACATTGAGTTTCCCGTCATAGAACCAACGAATGTGACAATCGTCCTGCGCATAGCTCGAGTCTTTGACGCGGGTGAAGTTCTTGATCCAATCGATGCGACGACCGATATCGCCCCAGAAGCGCTCCGGATCCTCAACGGACTCGGCGTACATTCGGTCGTAATCGCCGCGTTTGACTTGGGCTGCGACCGCAAAGCTCTCGGGAACTGTATATAGGTTCTTGTTCATTGTGTAACGCTGAGTAAGGGTGAGTTCTGGTTAATTTACAACGTGGGTTGCGCAGGAGCGAGCCGTGGCTCCGGGTGCGGCCCCGAAGCACCTAGCTTTGCGGCATGCGCCGCTACTGCATGTGCTGACCGCCGTTGATCGCAATATTGGCGCCGGTTACAAAAGCCGCCTCCTCGCTCGCTAGATAGGCCACAAGTCCCGCCACTTCCTCAGGTTTGCCGAGGCGCCCCATCGGTATCTGCGGGATGATTTTTGAATCGAGCACATCCTTGGGGATCGCCATCACCATTCTCGTACCGATATAGCCGGGTGAGATGGTATTGACGGTCACGCCCTTGCGGGCCACTTCCAGAGCGAGCGCTTTGGTGAAGCCGTGCATGCCGGCTTTGGCGGCGGAATAGTTAGTTTGGCCGAACGCGCCCTTTTGACCATTGACCGACGAGATATTGATGACCCGACCCCAGCCGCGATCCATCATGCCGTCGCATACCTGCTTGGTCATGTTGAAGCACGAGTCGAGGTTCGCGTGCATCACCGCCTCCCAGTTGATCTTGTCCATCTTCTTAAAGGTCATGTCGCGGGTGATGCCGGCGTTATTTACCAACACATCCACCGGGCCGAGATCCCTAGTTAACATGCGGACGCAGCTCTGACAGGATTCCCAGTCGGTCACATCGCAGGGATACGCGTAGAATCTATAGCCCCGCTCTTTCATCGACTTGAGCCATTCCTGAACCTTCGTGTTGCCCGGCGAATACGTTGTCGCCACGATATCGCCGAACTTCGTCAAATTGATACAGATGGCTTCGCCGAGCCCGCCCATGCCACCCGTGACCAGCGCGATTCGTTTTGTAGTCGCCATACAGTGCTCACTATTTGAATGATTGATGCGATGGGTTCGAAACCCTTCAGTTTAGCGTTCGATCGCGAGCGCAACGCCCATGCCGCCGCCGATGCACAGGCTGGCGAGTCCCTTCTTTACATCGCGACGAATCATCTCGTGCAGCAGGGTGACCAGGATGCGGCAACCTGAGGCGCCGATGGGATGACCGATCGCAATGGCGCCGCCATTGACGTTGATTTTCGCCGTGTCCCACCTCATTTGACGGTTGACGGCGATCGCCTGAGCGGCAAACGCCTCGTTGATTTCCATCAGATCAAGTTCCTGGTGCGTCCAGCCCGCCTTCCGCAAGCACAGCTGGCTGGCCGGCACCGGACCCATCCCCATGATCTTCGGGTCCACACCCGCGGATGAGTACGCGCGAACCCAAGCGAGGGGCTTCAGGCCCAGTTCGCTCGCCTTGCGTGCCGACATCATCATCACCGCGGCAGCGCCATCATTGAGGCCCGAGGCGTTGCCCGCGGTGACCGTGCCGTCCTTGCTGAAGGCAGGTTTGAGTTCACCGAGTGCTTCGGCGGTAGTGCCGGCGCGGATAAATTCATCCGTATCGAATAAAGTGGTGCCCTTGCGCGACACGATCTCGATCGGTGCAATCTCCGCTTTGAATCGACCGGCCTTTTGCGCGGCCTCGGCCTTCTGCTGCGATGCCGCGGCAAATTCATCCTGTTCGCGTCGGGAAATTTCGTATTTCTTGGCCACGTTTTCGGCCGTGGTGCCCATGTGATAGTTGTTGAAGGCGTCCCAGAGCCCATCGATGATCATGCTATCGACGAGTTTGGCATCGCCCATGCGAAAGCCATCTCGCGATCCTTGCAGGACATGAGGCGACGCACTCATGTTCTCCTGGCCACCGGCAATGACAATTTCCGCATCGCCACACTTGATCGCCTGTGCGGCCAGATGCGTGGCCTTCAGGCCGCTGCCGCAGACCTTGCCAATCGTCATGCCCGGTATCCGGTCGGGCAGGCCGGCGCGAATCAGCGCCTGCCGAGCCGGGTTCTGACCGACCCCGGCGGTGAGCACTTGGCCCAGGATCACCTCGGAAATCTGCTCCGCCTGCACCCCGGAGCGGACCAGCAACGCCTTGATCAGCTGCGCCCCCAGATCGGCCGCCGACACCTTGGCAATGGAGCCATTGAATTTGCCCACCGCGCTGCGCAACGCCGCCGTGATGACCACCTCGTCCATAAACCCTCCGTTCATATACCCTAATGCGCTCGGAGGTCGTAATCCCGCGACCGCCAGCCTCGCTATAGTTTGAAATTCGTCGTCATGCGTTCGACGGCGGTCTTTACCTCTCCCCCGGCTTTATCCATGTGAACTTTGAATTCCGCCCAAGCGCTCTCGTTAGCACTTTTCAGCTTGTGGAAGTTCTCCCACGCAGCTGCTTGTGTAGCGCGCAGTGTCTCGAGATTGTTCTCATACTGGACCTTGGTGTGCGCCTCGATCTGCTCGGCGCCGGCTTTGAAGCGTTCGGATTGCGCCTTCCACTCGTTCAACTGCTTTTCCATGTGCGTCTGATAATCTTCCCGAATGCCCATGATCGTGACTCCTGTATTCGGTTTATCGTTCATCGTCGCAATCTCGCAGCTATAATCGCGAACCGACCCGCTTGACTCCTAGCGACTCGACAGCGGGGCCCGAGTACCGCCCATCGATTTGAAACTACAGTCGGACCGTGATGGCTTTGGTGTTGAGGTAGCTGTCCAGCACCGCCTCGCCCATTTCGCGCCCCCAACCGGACTGCTTGTAGCCCCCGAACGGCAGTGCCGCATCGAATATGTTGTAGCAGTTGACCCAGACGGACCCCGCCTTGAGCTGCGCCGCCAGAGCGTGCGCCTTACTGAGGTCGCGGGTCCAGATACCTGCCGCAAGTCCATAGATGCTGTCATTCGCCTCTCGGACCAGATCCTCGTCCATCTCCGTGAACGGCATCGCGGTCACGACGGGGCCGAAGATCTCCTCGCGCACGATCTTCATGTTCGGGCGCGTATCGACGAATACGGTGGGTTCGACAAAATACCCTGAGCCCTCGCGCGCCTTGCCACCGGCGATCGCCCGGGCGCCTTCCTGCTTGCCCGCCTCAAGATACCCGCACACCCGGTTGCGCTGCGTCTCGGACACCATCGGACCCATCTCTGTCGTGGGGTCGAGTCCTGGGCCGAGTTTGATGGCCTTAGCGTACGCGGCGACCCCTTCCACGACCTGATCGAAAATGCTCTTTTGGACGTACAGACGCGAGCCGGCACAGCAGCACTGACCGTGGTTGAAGAAAATGGCGCTCGCCGCTCCCGGAATGGCGACATCCAAGTCCGCGTCTTTGAGGACGACAACCGGCGACTTGCCTCCGAGTTCGAGCGACAGATGCTTCAAGTCGCGGGCGGCTGCCTGGACGATGAGCTTTCCGACCTCGGTAGAGCCCGTGAACGCCACCTTGTCGACGCCCGGATGAGCGGCCAGCGCCGCGCCCGCCGTTGCACCGAATCCAGTGACGATATTTACGACGCCCGGGGGCACTCCGGCCTCCTGCACAATTTCACCCAAACGTAGTGCCGAGAGCGGAGTCTCCTCGGCGACCTTCAGGACGATCGTGCAACCGGTAGCCAGCGCCGGCGCCAGCTTCCAGGCCGCCATGAGCAACGGAAAGTTCCACGGGATGATCTGCCCCACGACACCAATCGGCTCGGGGCGCGTGTAGGAGTGGTATTGCACGCCGGGCGTGTACAGAACCGACAGCGGAATCGATTTGCCCTCGATCTTGGTAGCCCAGCCTGCCATGTACTGGAACATGTCGGCGGCCAGCGCCACATCGGCCGCCCTGGCGACCGCCACCGGCTTGCCGTTGTCGAGCGACTCCAGCTCCGCAAGTTCGTCTGCATACTTCGAGATCAGGTCACCGATGCGCCAGATCATCTTCCCGCGAGCCGAGGGAGTCATGGTTGCCCACGGCCCCGACTCGAGGGCACGTCGCGCGGCCTGCACAGCCGCATCGATGTCCGCTTTGTCGCCTTCGGCCACATGTGCGATGACATTACCCGTGGCCGGGTTCGTGACTTCGAAGGTCTTGCCGGAAGCGGCGGGGACCCATTTGCCGTTGATCAGCATCCTCTTCGCTGTGGCCAGAAACTGCGTGACCGGACTCGACGTCGGAATTTCCTTGAGAACTGCGCTCATCGTCGTATCTCCTAATGCGGATTGACGCTCGATCATGGTCCTGCGACCGGATGGTCGGCGCTTTGCTTAAAGCCTTTTACTTATGCCGGATTCCGAAGCTGTTGTCGGTGCGGTAACGTACCTCCAGCTGCTAACTGATTCGACGGCGTGCAAAAAATAAATCGTAAATATTACAAGCGGCAGAAGCTGACGCCTGCTGACTGACGTCTGATCGCAACGATGCGCGTCAGTACCCCACCATTCTTGACGGTTCCCATCCCAGACCGCGCGTCGAAGATTGATGACGATTTCGTGATCCTGGATAAATCCGATCAGGACATTTCTATTCGGCGGGCAATCGGAAGATTCCTAACTGGACACGACCAGCATAGGCCGGCGGGCTTTCTATACAGTCCGAACCATGGAGCCCGGCATTGCTGCCGGGCCCTTCAGTTGGCGCCGCAATTCCCCCCGCGAGTCTGCTACGGCACGACGTAGTTGACCGACGTCCCCCAGTTCGCGTACCCGTCGCGAGTTCCGCCGCAGGTGGCGAGTGCCAACGTGAAAGCGGGCGGCTTGCAGTTCGGGTACTGGATGTAGTTGGTCGAAAAGTAAATCCTACCGTCCGACCAGGGAAGATAAATCGCAGCACTGTAGTCTCCCCAGCGAGGCCGAGTCCCGTCGGGATAGCCCTGATATTCCGTGAACCCGTCCGCGGGCGATTGGCCCAGATCGGCTATGTTGATCTTTGACTCCAGCGGGCCGTTCGATTCGGCGGTCAGCCGACCGTAGGCGGTGCTAGGATAGAAGCCTCCATTGTCGGCACCCGTGGGCCCGCCGTTGCCCGACAAGGTAAACGCAATGATCGCTCCGCCGTTTCCGCCGTCGAAGAAATTGCCTTCCGCGGCCATGACAGGGAACTCCAAGTCCTCATGCTTCGGCGAGACGTAGGACTGGCTCACCAGCGTGAAATACCCACCGCGATCGAAAGAATCCGTATCGATGATCCAGTAGACCGCACCCTGATGGACCTCGGGGCTCGGCCCCGAAGCGTACGTCTGCGCGATTTCCGTGGTGATGGCCCCCCACAACTGGTTCTGAGCTTGCGAGACCTGCGTGAAGTTGTCGCCGTTGGTCGCGATTCCGTTCTCGGGGCAGCTCGCGGGAGGGAGAGTACCCACGCTCAATCCGGCGGCGCCGCATTCATTGCCCAAAGGGATGGGGCCGCGCTTTTGCGCGGCGATAAATCCCAAGCTGTAGTAGTAATCCACTCCGGAGAAGAGCTGACCGCCAAATCCGACGTGCGAGCAGCTGAAGCAGAACGCGCTGCTGAGGTTTTCAAGGCCCGTCCAGTCGAAGACTGCGATCCGAGTATCTCCATTGCCATAGAAATCGAGCGCCTCAAGCATGAATCCCGTGCCGCCGTGACTGTTGTCGTACTGCGTCGGATCGGCCGGGAGCGCCGGAATCACTGAATACCAGCAGGTGAAGCCGGGCAACCCGAACGTACCGTCCTTGAAACAAGTACCGTCGGGTGTCGGCAGAAGGCCCATGTTTTCGACGGCCACATTGAAGAAGGGGTTCGGCTTGCCATTCGGAAGACTCGCCGGTGCGCCGAACTCGAGTGCCAGCTTGTCGAACGCGTATTGTTGCGCGCCGTTGAAATTACCTCCTCCTAGACCCGTATTGGCGATGAGCGGGAACTCATCGTAGAACAAGAGGAAGGCATCGCGGGTGACGCCGATCTTCGTAAAATCATTGAGCAAGGTCGGATAGCCCGGCTCGGCCGGATTGTAATTGGCATTCAAGAAATACACGTTATAAGGGCCGTAGGGGTTCGGCCCGACGCTCACCGCGATACCTTCGTAGCAGGTGTTGGGCACTCCGGCGAAGCAACCGGAAAAGGTACCGCCGCTGGCCTCACTGCTCGCCGAAACGAACTGCGTGAAGAACCAGTGGCCGCCGTTCGCGGCATCGTAGAGGCACATGATATCGCCGCCGCTGCTCCATCCTCGGTTCGTGAGTCCCATGATGTCATCTAGCGGGATGACCGCGGACACCCGCTTCAAGGCGGTGTTGAAAATCAGGATCTCGCCGACATTATTATCCTCGATCACGTAGCCATTACCGGCACACAGACCCTGATCCGCGGGCTCGATGTCCTGGCCCAGCACATTGGTGGGCGCCGTGGCGCTATCAACCGCGTTAAGTCCTTTCACACCGACGGCGCCGCCCGACGATGAACTGATGACATCGCAACCCGGACCCAGCGGCTGGCAGCTAACACTCGGGGGCGCCGGGTCGACCGCAGGCGGCCGCGGACGTTGATGGACCGGCATGGACTTCGGCTTCGCCGATGGCTGGGCGGAGGTGCCCAAGAGAGATTGGACTAGCGCACCCGCGACGCCCTCGTGGTCCAAGGAGAAGGACTCCGTCGACGGAGAGAAAAAGGGGCCGGACAGCAACGAGCAACCCGGCGAGCTGCAACCCAAAGCCGCCGGACCCACGAACGTGGGACTGAAATTACCCAAGCCGGTCGAGGTGAGGCCACGCGTTCCACCGTCCCGCGAGGCAGTTGGGTTGGCTATCGCAGGTACTGCCGAGACCAGCGCGAAGGCAGCGGCGAATAGCAATGCCAAAATCGCGGCAGAGAATCGGATGAAGCGCGAATTCAGGTACATCATCTGAGTGCCTCCCTATCGATCGAAGGGACAGCCCATCAGAGCGGAGCGATAGACACTCCATTGGGTGGAAGCTGTACTAGGATCGATTCAACGTGTTTTTGATTAACTCTTCGAAAACGTCTGACTGAGCTTATAACTCCGGTGCAGAAGCTATTCCAGCATTTTTTGCTCTTATGCCCTGTACTCCGCCGAACAAAGCCTTGCGTAGGCGCAGCGCAGCGGTGCCTGATGCTGCGCTGGATCCCGGATTTCAGAATCCGAGTCACTAGGCGCGCACGTTTGAGAGGTTCGATGGATTCGGACGCTCCCCACTGCACTTAGTGATCCGTTATGCGAAATTGTGTGCAGCGAACAATGCATGGAGTCCGGCACCTGGTCGCAAACCGCCGTGAACCAGCTGCGGGGCACGGCCCTACCCCTCACGCTGAAGGGTCGCGCGCGACTTGTACGATAGTGCTCATCGTCTGCGAGCCAGCGACTATTCGTCCTGCACTTACATCTCATGCGTCTGAAACTGCAATTACCGCGCTTTCGATTCGGCTTAGCCTAAAGTTGCCATCCCAGCGCGCCGACGTCGAGGTTACTTGTGGCAGTTGGCGTATTCGTCCTCGGTCAAATGGCCATCATGATTCAAATCGCATTTTCTAAAATGCTTGCTGAGCCACTGGTGGCTCTTAACATCGTGCGCTGTCAAATATCCCTTCTTGCCGGTATCCAGAGTGTCAAAATCCGGCCGCATCCGCGGTGTATCCTGCGCTTGGCCCTTATTTGCTTCTACGAGATTATTTCCCGTGGACTTATCCTGGCCGGTGGTCGGCGGCGTGGCCAATGGATTTGCAGGAGGCGGCTGCGGATTACCGACGACATCGTTCCCCTTGGTCGTGTCCTGGGGATTCGGTGAGGTTTGCGCATTCGATGCGCAAGCAACAAACAGCGCGGCATATACTAATAGAGCGAGATGAGTCGTTTTCAAGATGTTCTCCTAAAGCTGATCTTCCACGTTGCGCGACGCTCGGATTCTCTGACGCACAATTTGCGCCGCAACTTACGAAAGGTATGTGGAATCCACGTTGGCGTCTGTGCGACACCGAACGCACATCGTCAGTGTCCGCGTTCCGAACCGCGGCAGGATTGCCTTCCCGGCCGGACAACCGCTCACGGGCGCCGGTGACGCGGCCGAGCTCTTTCGGCAGGTACTCTCGTCGGAGCATGGCGGCTGAGGGGCTGAATCTTCCAGCACAGGCACTCCCCAAACAAAATGCTCATGCACATTCGTGGTGTGTTCAACGAGATCAGTGCGAACGGCTCCCCTTGTAAGCGCGGCACCGCACCGACGAGTCCGTGCCTGGTGGGTTATCTTTAGGCGCGCTAGTCCGATCAGGCGGCCAATGGCCCCATCCGCGATGAGATATCTGCCCATGTATTGTCTTAATCGATCAATAGTCACGGTCGCCTATACGTTGCTTGTCTTCGGTAGCGTATCAGCAACCGGTGGAAGCGGAATGACGATTGTCATTGACAACAACACCACCAGCGATCTTTTGGTGACAGCTTATGACCTAAATACGAGCTCGGTGCAAAAAGTTCTCACGAGCGAGAAGATAAATAGCTTTGCTTCCATCTCAGTCACCATCAACCCAGATGAATCCGGACGCGGGCACTTATCGTGGACTGCAACAAGCGCGACCGGCGACCCGCGTACGTGCGGGAAAGCGGATAACGTCGGGCTCAGCGACAGCGATACTGTGCACGTATCTGCCACTTCCGCCTGTGGATCGCGCTGATCGAGAGTCCCGATCCGATACGCTCTTTACGTCATCGTCGATCGTGCCGTTGAGTCCGCGGGTCTTCGCCGAGCTTAGTCTCTAACTATGAATCCGGGGAGGCGCACGTCCATACCGAGGATGCGCCTACACGATTGTCGGCGGCCCGAGCGCCCCTGCGCCGGCGACGTCAATATCCATAACTACGGCTGTAACATCGTCCACTCCGACGGCAGCGCGCTCAGCGCCCGTCTTGATCGCCATGTCATTAACGCGTCCCGCCAGTTTCACGACTCCGTGATGTACCTCAACACCGATGGTGCCGGGAGCGACATTGGGCGCCCGATCAAGCGCCGCGATCACGTCGTGTTTAATCTGCATATCGTTTGCCATCAGTCGATTCCTTCTTTAGCTCATCCGCCCGCGTCTTCCCGCAAGGGAAAGATCGCGGCGGACTACGAAAATCGGGCGGCATCTCCGCCGTGGAAACCCAACCCTTTCAAATCCGATCAGTGGCAATGCTCATCGCGATCAGCGCAGTCGTGCCAACCATTTTCGTGGTAATACCGATGGTGATCGCCATCGTAGTAGCCTTCGCGTGGCCCAACCATGCAGCCGACGACAAGGCTGATCAGTCCCAATAAAAAGGTGGTGTTCGCGATACGCTTTGTGTTTGTCATGGACGGTCCTATACAGCTGATTCAATTACCAATCACGGTCTAGGCATGATGGCCGTTCGAAACAGGTTCGTCGGTGCGGTGCCCCGCTTATCCAACAAACATTTCCTACCGCGTCACCCTTTGTGCTGGGCGCGGTACGCAAGGTGCCGTGTCACGGGCTCATGCTCCTTTTCCTGAGCCCATCCAATGTGTTAGACAATCAAGGTAGTCGAGGTGACAGCATCGACCCCGATCAATGAGCAGCGTGCGATTCGCTACCAGGAAGTCTCGTATCCCAAATTCGCCGGATCATTTAGTCCGTGTTAGCGCAGCAGTACGGCAATTGCAGGTATCCATCAAGGGGTTACTAACCCAATTCATTGCGAGCGCCATCCTTTTACGCACCTGCATGGGTACCGGTGATGATCATCGGAATCGCGGCTGCCCGGATTTCGAGAATCAGGGTTTTGATTCCAGTCACTCGTTTGACGGCGCGCTCTACGGCTTTTCGTTCGGCAAACGAATTCACGCGCCCCGAGATCGTCACGACGCCGTTCTGGACATCCAGGCCCAGCTGAGCGTAGTGAAGAATCGGGCTGTTCTTAAATTCATTGACGATATCTTGAAACACTTGCGTATCAGTATCCATGAAGCACCTGCGAAAGGACGATAACACCATCCTGCGGCAGGTAGCTTATAGGGTCTGTGCGCTGGCGCACTCAGTTGGAATAGAGATCCGCTGTGAAAGAAACGCAGCGCCGGTTGAACGAAAGACGGGGCTGCGGGTACATACAGCGATACACCCCTTCGCGGCTCAAAGAGGCGGACCGCCATGTACATCAAACGAAATTTCCTACGCGCGCTGGCAGTTCTTGCGACTGCCACGCTAGCTGCGTGCGGAGGAGACGGTGGAATGACCTCCAGCGCAACAGCTCCGACAATCAGCACGCAGCCCGGCAACGTCTCAATAGTCAGTGGCAATACAGCCACCTTTACGGTCTCGGCCGGTGGCACCGCACCTCTAACTTACCAGTGGCAAAAGAACGGGACAGCCGTCATGGGCGCCACCGCCGCGAGCTATACGACTCCAGCCGAGTCCGTTTCTGATACCGGTGCAAAATTTGCCGTTGTCGTCACGAATTACAGTGGTAGCGTAACCAGCGCCAACGCCACGCTTTCCGTAACAGCTACATCGCCCAATGACGTGGCAACGTTCAAGAATGATTTCGCTCGTAGCGGACTAAACTCGTCCGAATCGACTCTGACATTGGCTAATGTCAATTCTATGAGTTTCGGGCTTCTTCATACGGTCATGGTCGACGGCAAGGTCGACGCACAGCCGTTGTATCTCGCGCAGGTCCCGATCTCCGGGGCGGCGCACAGTGTAGCGTTCGTAGCTACGGAGCACGGCTCCGTGTACGCCATCGATGCGGACGCGGGCACACCGATCTGGCAAGTATCGGTACTCGCCAACGGTGAAACGCCCAGCGATACGCATAGCTGCACCCAGGTGACCCCCGAGATCGGCGTGACTTCGACTCCCGTAATCGATCGGACTGCCGGGCCGCATGGCGTTCTGTATGTAGTGGGGATGTCAATCGACAAGTCGTCGAACTATCACCAGCGCCTGCACGCCCTCGACATCACCACAGGCGCCGAATTGTTCAACGGGCCGGCCGAGATCGCGGCAACAGCGCCGAACAGCGCCGGGACGACGATGTTCGCTCCCGGACAGTATGAGGAGCGTGCCGCCCTGCTGCTCGCCAACGGGCAAATCTATACGACGTGGACGTCGCACTGCGATTTCGCGCCATATAGCGGGTGGATCATCGCTTACAACCAAACGACGCTGGTCCAGACAGCCGTTCTCAACGTCGGTCCTAACAGCGGAGCTTCGGTCCCCAACGGTACTCCCTTCAACATGAACGGGCCGGCAATCTGGATGAGCGGGGACGGGCCGGGTACCGACGCGCAGGGAAACATTTACCTGCTGACCGGCAACGGTCTCTTCGAGCCTATATTGGACGTGAACGGCTTCCCGAACATGGGGGATTACGGCAACTCCTTCTTGAAGCTGGCAAGCACCAGCTCGACGCTGAAGGTCGCCGACTACTTCGCGATGTCGACCGAGGTTGCCGAATCCGGCGCCGACCTCGATCTGGGCTCCGGCGGCGAAATGCTGCTTCCGGATTTGACCGACAGCAACGGCGATATCAAGCATCTCGCCGTGGGCGCAGGTAAGGACAGCAACATCTACGTCGTCGATCGAGACAACATGGGTAAATTCAATGCTTCGCAGAACCAGATCTGGCAGGAGATCGACGGTGTCGTCCCCGGCAATCCGCCCGGTGCCGGATCCGGAGGCGTACGTGGCTCGCCGGCCTGGTTCAACGGAACGATCTACTACGGCGACGCCGGCGGCACGCTCAAAGCGTTTAGCGTGACGAATGCGAAGCTCTCGACTGCGCCGACTTCACAGACCGCCATCTCCTTCACCTACCCCGGAGCCTCGCCGGTGGTTTCGGCAAGTGGCACCACGAACGCCATTGTTTGGGCTCATGAGAACACTAGCCCCGCCGTGCTGCATGCGTACGACGCCTCGAGCCTCGCGCACGAGCTTTACAACAGCAACGAAGCCACCGGCAGCCGCGATCAATTCGGCCCCGGCAACAAGTTCATTGCGCCAACTGTGGCAGGCGGTAAAGTGTTCGTGGGTACAACCAACACACTGGCTATCTTCGGGCTCCTCCAATAGTGCCGCGATCTGAATGTGCATCGGTAGGACTGTTCAACATTGCATTGAGAGGCCCGCCCCGCTAAAGGGCATTTTGGACGGCGAGCGTTTCTTGCTTCCCTCCCCTTTCTCCCCGTCTCGTTGAAACATGAGAGTGCCGCTTCGCGGTAGGGCGTGCTAGGTTGATGGTTGGCCACTCTATTCTTTGGGCGACGTCGGCATCGAGGATATGCCACTAACCATCTCGGGGCGAACCAACGGGACGTACGAGGAGCCGCTTTCCCTGCGCAGCATCATCGTCGGTCTTTCCGGCAGTTGCTGCTAATTTCCAGCCCCGATCAAGACCGGCAGGGAGCGCGAGATTAGGATAATTCGGCCAAATTGGCACAGTCGAGGAAAAAGTGCGACGTTGAAGAGAGAAACGTGTCAAATTGAAAGAAAAACGACAATGGTCGATCTGGAAGCAATAGAAACCTCGGAAGTTGCGGCAGGCCCTTAAAGCCTCTGCAATCTCCCACGGGATGGGGTTGTCGTCCGAGATTTCACTATGAGCCTTCAACTATCCGGTCGCGCCGGAAACGAGACCGGCATGCTCGGCGGCAAGTTCGAGGTGGTCCGGCACGGCTTGCGAGAACCGCGCGACTACTTTCTGTTTATACCGACCTCGGTGCGTAGCGAGCCGCGACCGCTGGTTGTCATGCTACACGGATGCCGACAGCGGGCGGCGGACTTCGCGGCGAGCACGCGAATGAACGAACTGGCGCACCGCCGTCGATTCCGGGTGCTGTACCCTGAGCAATCCCTGAGCGCCAATGCCTTCCGCTGCTGGAACTGGTTTCTCTCGGAGCAGCCCGCGGGCGAAGGCGAAGCTGCTGCCATAGCCGCCTTGATACGAGGCGTCGCATCGCGCTACCCCGTCGATCGCTCGCGTATCTACGTCGCCGGACTCTCGGCGGGCGGTGCGCTGACGGCGCAGCTTGCGATGAGCCATGGGGTCCTTTTTGCAGCCTGCGCCATCATCGCGGGTCTCATGCACCGAGCGGCCGACTCGCCGGTGGAAGCGCTCCAGGCGATGCGCACAGGAACCCGTCGATCGCCGACCGGTATCGTCGACGAGATCGCCGGCGACCCAAACGCCGACCTCAGGTTCGTGCCTGCGCTCATCCTGTCGGGTAATCGCGATTCAACTGTGCATCCAAGCAATGCGGAAAAACTCGTCGCCCAATTCCGGCGCGTCGCAGAGCTATCGAGCCAGCCTTCCGCACGCCTCGATCTCGTTCGCAACCGCGTACTGCATCCTCCAGGCGGGCGCAGCTACCGGCAGGATGACTACGCCTATCACGGACGGGTATTGCTTCGGTCCATCTCGATTGAGGGGCTGGGGCACGCCTGGAGCGGCGGTGACGCGGCGTACCCGTTCAACGACGCTAGTCCGCCGGAGGCAAGCGCGCTGGTGTGGGATTTTCTCTCCGACTTCGAGCGACGGCAGGGCGGAGCAGCCCGCAAACGTCCGCGCTGGAAGCGCTTGTTCAAGTTATAGTTCTCATCGCCGGCGTGTCGGCCACGCCGACTTTCTCGGTGAGGAAATCGTCGGCTCTCCCGCAGTTGAATCGTCGCCTTCCGCTAACACCTGCCCATATCGGCCGTGTAGAGGACTTTCACCTCCGGATGGGTGCGCCCCCTGCCGGGCGCACCAAAGAAAATGGCGGAGTCCGCGAGGACTTCGCCATTCCTGCCCGAGCGCTATTACCTACGGACCAAGGTCGTCCGCACGGCAACTGCATCGGAGCGTCCGTCCATTGGACCGGTCGCGCGCGTGGCCACGAGCCTGCGCGCATCCCTGAATGCCATCCCGGCCAGTACGAGGCATCGACTAAGAGTAAACCTCGCCACCAGCCATCGCGCCCAGAGACGCGACCGAACCAACGTTTATATGTGCCACTGGGATCACCTCCTTTAGTTGCCGTGGGCTCCTCGTCGGCGCGTGCCGCCCACCGAAGCCGCGCGCCCCGAACCCGAGGCTCTAAGAATGGTCTCGATTGCGGCGCGAGTAAAGGGTTTCAAGCTGCGGCGCAGATGAGAAACGACTGCACGCAGGCGATAGCAGCTGTCGCTGCATCGCCCAAGGGGAGTACGTCAATGCCGTGTCCTTCCCCCGGACGAACCCGTATCGCGTGTAGTCTTGAATCTCGCCAGCGACGATTGAGTCTTGACTCGCCGAGTGACGCGACGCGATCCGATGCAGATCGACGAGCAGCGAGGACAACCAACGCACCCACGCCGTCGCCAGCCGAGAGCTACTCATTCTTAAACATGGCGACAAACTCCTTTCAGTTCCAGGGCGTGAGATAGCAATATTCCTCAAGGCCTTCCTTGTCACTGATTTTCGCCCTCTCGATTTGATCTCGCTCTAAGCAAAACACGCACAACTGCCGCGGCGAGACAGCTATGGGTTGAAGTTCCAACGATGAGCAGTGTACTGACACTGGCCGATACCTCCGTCGTTCTCTGCATTGACTCAATGGCTATAAGCGGCTGATTGACCTCTGGGCGAGCGAGGCGGTCAGTGCGCCGAGGCTCGTCAGACGCGCGGCATCGGCGAGTTCCGCGGCGGGTGTTTTTCGACTCTTCCGGCAAACGACGGAGGCAGCTCGTGGCAGTCTCACAGGATCAAGACGTTACCTTAAGTTCATGGTAGTTCTATGAAGCAGATGATGTGGTGGTGGCCAAGGTTACTAACTAACATGAATCGACCTATCGACAGCAGCTTCGATATCGATCTTCGGCTGTAAGGGACCAATTTGCGCAGCCCGTTTGCTCCTCTGACGCCACTAATTACTCTCATCGTTCCACTCTTTTGATGATGCAAGCATTAGGCGAACGCTCAAATCACCGGTACCCGCGGTTTACGCACATGGGGGCACACTCGACGGTCTAAGACACAAGCGCGGACGGCGGCACCTCGATCTCGCCGCTTGCGATGTAGGTTGTTGCGCCGCCAACGCTGACAGAGGTCACCACGCCGTCGCGCTTCCGCGCTTCCGCTTCCATATCGCTTCTGCGCCCCATCGAGACGCCTTGCTGGATCGAAAGGCGATAAGCCGTCCCGCCAAAATCGGGCTTCGATGCCATTGCCCCGACGAGGGCAGCACAAGCGCTGCCTGTCGCGGGATCTTCTTCGACGCCCAGCGCGGGTGCCCACATGCGAGCATAGAGCTTGCCGCCATCCCGCAGATTTCCCGCGAAGAAGAAGACGTGGGGACCCCACGCTCGCGAGAGCGTTGCCGCCCAGGCAGCCCGATTGATCGCCGCCCGATCGACGACCTCGTTCGAGCTCAGTTGCGCAAAACATAATGGAACACCGACGCCCGCGAAAAAGACTTGGCTCACCTCGGCGGGCTCGATGGATAGGACGGCGGCGAGATCAGCCGGAGAAGGTGCGCCGGTCGGTGTCTCGATCTTCCCCGATAACGTCAACGTGCCGTGGAACCCCCCGTTTCGCTGAGCGACGTCAACCGTCACGGGACCGACATTCTCCTCCAGAATGAGGCGGATTGGATCACTAAGCCGTACGTGCTGTTTCATCACAAGCGCACAGGCTGTGCCGACCGAGGGATGCCCCGCAAAGTCGAGCTCCGCCCGAGGTGAGAAGATGCGCACCCGACACGTGTTCGCAGGATCGTTCTTCGGCAGGACGAAGGTCGTTTCGCCGAAATTGAATTCGCGAGCAATCTTCTGCATGCCCTCGGTCGAAATGCCGGCCGCGTCAGGCAGAACCGCGAGTTGATTGCCACCGAACGGTGTCGAACTGAAAACATCGACGATGTGAAATGTGTACTTCATGAGATCAACCTCCGTGTGTCGCCTCAAGCCTTGACGATGAGGTCGATCTCAACGCAGGCCCCCAGCGGCAGCGCGGCTACCGCGATCGTCGTGCGGGCCGGAAAGGGCTGACTGAAATGCTTTGCGTAGATGCCATTCATCGCGCCGAAGTCACTCATGTTCGTGAGATACACGCCGGCGCGCGCAACGTGATCGAAACTCCTGCCGGCTGACTTGAGAACTGCCGCGAGATTCCGAAAGACACGCTCCGTCTCGGCCACAATACCCCCCTCGACCACCTTGCCAGTGGCCGGGTCTTGGCCGACCTGACCGCTGAAGTAGAGGAAACCACCGACTTCGATCGCCTGGGAAAACGGGCCGACCGGCGGCGCAAGTTCGGGCGAGGTAATTGCGGTCTTGCTCATGGCAAACTCCTAAGGACACTGGGCTAGATGGTCAGGATGGTGGAGCCCGAGGTCGCGCGCGCTTCCAATGCCTTGTGGGCGTCTGCAGCATCCTTGAGCGCAAAGCGCTGATTGACGTTAATGCGCACCTTTCCCGAAGCCACTACCTCGAACAGCTCGTTCGCGGAAGCTTCGAGCACATCGCGTCGCTGTATGTATTGGAAGAGGATTGGGCGCGTCAGAAATAGCGAACCCTTCTGCGACAGCAGAACGGGCGCAATGGGATCGATGGGACCGGAGGCTTGCCCGAACGTCACCATCAATCCGCGTGGTCTTAGACAATCGAGCGAGCGCAGGAATGTATCCTTGCCGACAGAATCGAAGACCACCGGCAGCTTCTCACCGCCGGAGATACGGGAAACTTCCGCTACGAAATCCTGTTTCGTATAGAGGATCGTGTGGCTGCAGCCGTGGGCATGGGCTATTTCGGCCTTAGCTTCCGTCGAAACGGTGCCGATGACCGTTGCGCCGAGGGCGGCCGCCCACTGGCAGAGAATGAGGCCCGTTCCGCCGGCCGCGGCATGCACGAGGATCAAGTCACCGACCTTGATGGTATACACCTGCCGGATCAGCACCTGGGCGGTCATACCCTGCAGCATCATCGCGGCTGCTTGATCGAACGAGATCGCCTCCGGTAATTTCACCAGCCGGTCGGCCTCTATGAGCCGCACCTCGGAATAGCCGCCAGTAGGACCGGCATAGGCCACCCGATCGCCGACTTTCAGACCGCGCACATCCTGGGCGACTGCCTCTACGGTCCCGGCGCCTTCGAGGCCCGGGATAAAGGGAGGCGGCTGCGGGTAGTATCCGGTGCGGTGATAAACGTCAATGTAGTTGAGGCCTGCCGCCGCCTGGCGCAGGCGCACCTGACCCGACCCGGGCTCACCGACATCGACCGCTGTCCAGTTCAGAACCTCGGGACCGCCCGTCTGCCGAATTTGGATCGCATGAGGCATACAGATTTCCGCAACAA
>Ga0302326_10007522_pt1 | contig 24189 bp, 21 predicted proteins | sample Palsa_T0_3_FD_202264 | JGI IMG/M metagenome (GOLD analysis project Ga0302326, IMG submission 202264) | Peat permafrost microbial communities from Stordalen Mire near Abisko, Sweden - Palsa_T0_3 | ecosystem: Environmental > Terrestrial > Soil > Palsa > Peat permafrost | place: Sweden: Abisko... | reverse complement strand
CTCATCGATGAAGCGCAGCACACCAATGACGACATCGCCGCAGCCATTGCGCGCGTGCGCGAGGCCGACGCGCAGGCTCGCATCGCGGGCGCGCCGCTGCTGCCGGCCATTTCCGGCACTGCCAGCGTCACGCGCGAGCGGCAACTGAATCTGGCAACACCCGGTACCACGACCGCAAATGACTTCAGCCCTCTTTTGAACGCAAGCTACGAGCTTGATTTTTGGGGCAAGAACCGCGCGGCGCTCAATGCCGCGCGCTTCACGGCCACCGCCAGCCGCTACGATCGTGTGACGGTCGAACTGACCGTCATGACGAGTGTGGCGAGTACCTTTTTTCAGGCCATCGAGGCGCAGGATCGCCTGAATGTGGCGCGCGAGAATCTTGCGAGCGCAGAGAAGATACTGAAGGGACTACGCCTCGAGCTCACCGTCGGCACCATCACGGCGCTTGACGTCGCGCAGCAGGAAACGACCGTCGCAGTCCTGAATGCCTCGATTCCGCCTCTGCAGCGGCAGCTGTTGCAGAGCATCGATGCGCTGGCGATCCTGGTCGGCAAACCTGCCGAAGAGGTGAATATCACAACCGGCACGCTCGACGCTCTGGCAGAGCCACAGGTGATTCCCGGGCTGCCTTCGGAGCTCCTGGCGCGCCGCCCGGACGTCGCGGAGGCGGAAGCGCAGCTCATGTCCGCAAATGCGAGCGTTGCCGTTGCGCGTGCAAGTTTTTTCCCGAGCATCGATCTCACCGCAAGCGGCGGCTACGCCAGCACCGCGCTTGCATCGCTCTTCAATCCGGCGAGCCGCGTCTTCACATTGACGGGGGAGTTGACGCAGCCGATCTTCGAAGGCGGCGCGCTCACTGGGCAATATGCATACAGCAAGGCCCGCTACGCCGAGCTCCTGGCCGATTATCACAAGACCGTCATCTCCGCGTTCAGCAATGTCGAGGATGCGCTGGTCTCGCTGCAGCAAACCGCCCTGCAGCGTGAGCGTCAACAGGTTGCGGTCGACAAGGCGCGGCGGGCCTTTGAGATTACGCAGCGGCAGTTTCATATCGGCACGATCAATATCCTGACCGTGCTGAACACCGAGACCGCGCTGTTCACGGCCGAGGATGCGCTCGTGCAGGTCAAGTACGCGCACCTCGCGGCACTCATCTCTCTTTTCAATGCGCTTGGCGGCGGCTGGCAAATAGCCTAGGAGCACTTGTCGTGGATACATTATCGCCGCCGCCGCCGCAGTCCGCGCAAACGCGCAGAACGCGTGCCGTCATGGCGGGGATTGCAATCGCCGTCGTGCTTCTCATCGCTTGGCGCTGGCATGGAAATCAGGCCACCGCGGCTGATGCGCATCCCAACGCGCACGCAGCCATTCGCGTCGAGACTGCGGTGGCGCAGCGCCGCGAGGTGCCGATTTACCTTGAGGGCCTGGGCACGGTGCAGGCGTACTACACCGTGACGATCAAGGCACGCGTTGACGGGCAGCTGGAGAAGGTGGGATTCGTCGAAGGTCAGATGGTCGCAAAAGGATCGCTCATTGCGCAGATCGATCCACGCCCCTACCAGGCAGCGCTCGATCAGGCAATTGCAATGAAGGCTAAGGATGCCTCACAGCTGCATGGCGCCGAGCAGGATTTGGAGCGCTATAAAATCCTGGCCCCGGAGGATCTGACCAGCAAGCAGACGCTGGACGCACAACAGGGGCTGGTCGGGGAGCTGCGCGCGCAGATCCAGGCGGACGAGGCGAACATCGAAAACGCGCGCACGCAGCTCGCGTATACGACAATCACCGCACCCATTGACGCGCGTACCGGCATCCGCCTCGTCGACCCCGGCAATATAGTGCATGCGGTCGACACCAACGGCATCGTGGTGCTGACGCAAGTGCAACCTATTTCCTTCATTTTTACTCTGCCCGAGGATGATCTGCCGGCTGTGAGCCGCGCTCTTGCCGCAGGCCCCGTCAGCGTCGCGGCGATGTCGCGCGACGACACGATTGAACTGGATCATGGAACCTTGTCGCTGATCGACAATCAGATCGACGCGACAACCGGTACGGCGCGATTGAAGGCGACGTTCGCCAACACTGCCAATAAGCTTTGGCCCGGCGAATTCTTGAACGGCCGCGTGCTGGTCGCGACGGATCACGATGCAGTGACTATTCCTTCGACGGCCGTGCAGCGCGGCCCAACCGGGGTCTTCACCTACGTCGTCAAGGCCGATTCGACCGTCGAAGCACGGCCATTGCAGATCGGCGCCGAGAGCAACGCCGTGACGGAAGTGGCGCAGGGGCTCGCCGCAGGGGAAATCGTCGTCACCAGCAACCAATACCGGCTGCAGCCGGGCACTGCGGTGCAAACGAGCGCCGGTGCCGCTGCCATCCGCACCGCGCAGGCTGGCAAAGAGCAGCATGCCAGCACCGGCGGTGCTGTGCAGTGAGCATCTCGACACCATTCATCGAGCGGCCGGTCGCGACATCGCTCCTGATGGCAGGAATCCTGCTCATAGGGCTCGTCGCCTTTCCCTTATTGCCGGTGGCACCGCTGCCGCAGGTGGATTTTCCGACGATCGTGGTTACGGCGCAGCTGCCCGGCGCGAGTCCCGAAACCATGGCCTCGTCGGTCGCAACTCCGCTTGAGTATCAATTTTCGCAGATCGCCGGCGTGACGCAAATGACGTCGAGCAGTGTGCTCGGAACGGCGCAGATCACCATCCAGTTTGATCTCAATCGCAACATCGACGCGGCTGCACAGGACATCCAAGCGGCAATTGACGCAGCCGGCGGCCAGTTGCCAAAGAACCTGCCGACGCCGCCTTCCTACCGCAAGGTCAATCCCGCTGACTCCTCGATTCTCATTCTATCGGTGCATTCGGATGTGCTGCCGCTGACCACGGTGGACGACTATGCCGAGAATGTAATTTCGCAGCAGATCTCCCGCCTGCCCGGCGTCGCGCAGGTCAATATCGGCGGACAGCAGAAGCCGGCGGTACGCGTACAGGTCGATCCGGCGAAGATTGCCGCGCTCGGCATCCAGCTCGAGGATCTGGCGAGCGTCATCTCCACGGCGACGGTCGATTCCCCTAAAGGCTCGATCAATGGCCCGAATCACGGCTTTGCCATCTATGACAATGATCAGCTGCTGAAGGCGGCCCCCTGGAACGACATCGTCGTCGCATACAAGAACGGCGCACCGGTGCGCATACGCGATATCGGCATCGCGGTCGATGGTCCGGAGAATGCGCAGCTTGCGGCTTGGCAGAATGGCAAGGCCGGCATCCTCCTGCTGATCTACAAACAGCCGGGCTCCAACATCATTGACGCCGTAAAAAGCATCAACGCTTTGCTGCCGCACATACTCACCTCGGTGCCACCGTCGATCAAACTCGACCGCATCATAGATCGCACGACGACCATCCAGGCCTCGGTCCACGACGTGGAATTCACCCTGATGCTCACGATCGCACTCGTCGTGCTGGTGATTTTCTTGTTCCTGCGCAACGTCTGGGCGACCGTCATTCCGGGCGTGACGGTGCCGCTCGCCTTGTTCGGCACCGCGGCGCTCATGTATATCGTCGGCTACAGCCTCGACAACCTGTCCCTGATGGGCCTCACGATTGCAGTCGGCTTCGTGGTTGACGATGCCATCGTCATGCTGGAAAACGTCTATCGCCATATCGAGGCCGGGCTCTCACCCAGAGAAGCCGCCCTGAAGGGCGCAGGGGAGATCGGCTTCACGATCGTGTCCATCAGCCTGTCGCTGGTGGCGGTGTTCATTCCGCTGCTCCTCATGGGTGGCATCGTCGGCCGCCTGTTTCGTGAGTTTGCGATCACCGTGACCATGACCATCCTGGTCTCGGCCTTCGTCGCGCTCACGCTCTCACCGATGATGTGCGCCTTGTACCTGCGCGACGAGAAGCACGTGCAGCACGGGCGTGTGTATCTTGTCATCGAGAGCGGTTTCACCAAGATGCTCGAGGGGTACACACGCGGGCTCGATTGGGTTCTGAGCCATCAGCGCACGACGTTGTACGTGTTTCTCGCGACGGTAGCTGCGACCGCCGTCCTCTACATCTACATTCCGAAGGGATTCTTTCCGCAGCAGGACACGGGAATCATCGTGGGAGTCTCGGACGCTTCACAGGATGTTTCCTTCAATGAGATGGTGCGCCTGCAGCACAACCTCACCGATGTGATCAACCGCGATCCCGCCATTGCGAGCTGGGGGGCCTTCATCGGCGGCTCCCGGCCGATGAATAATGGCTTCGTCGTCATAGGTCTAAAGCCGCGCGACGAGCGCTCGGTCACGGCGGATCAGATCATCACGCGTCTGCGTCCGGAGCTTGCCAAGGTGCCTGGCGCCACGGTCTTTCTGCAGGCTGCACAGGATATAAACGTCGGCGGCCGCACATCGCGCACCCAGTACCAGTACACGCTGCAGGACTCAGACCTCGATGAGCTCAATGAGTGGGCGCCGCGGCTGCTCGAAAAGCTGCAGAAGCTGCCGCAGTTGCGCGACGTCGCCTCCGATCAGCAGACGAGTGGCACGATGGTGTCCGTCACCATCGACCGCGATCAGGCCGCGCGCTTCGGCCTGCAGCCGTCGGTCATCGACAATACGCTTTACGACGCCTTTGGGCAGCGTCAGGTCACGCAGTACTTTACCCAGTTGAATAGCTATCACGTGATTCTCGAGGTCACCCCGGCGTTGCAGGAAGATCCGGACAGCCTGAAAAAACTGTACATCAAGTCGCCGCTCACCGGCCAACAGGTGCCGCTGTCGACCTTCGCGAAGTTCAATACCCAGCAGGTCACATACCTGTCGATCAACCATCAGGGGCAATTTCCGGCGGTGACGCTGTCCTTCAATCTCGCCCCCGGGGTCGCGCTCGGTGACGCCGTCGATGCGATCAATAAGGAGGCGGCGACCATCCGCTTGCCCGCGACGATCACGGGGACGTTCCAGGGCACTGCGCAGGCTTTTCAAGCCTCTCTCAAGAGCACGCCCTATCTGATTCTCGCGGCGCTGGTCGTCGTCTACATCATTTTGGGGATGCTCTACGAGAGCTACATTCACCCACTCACCATCCTGTCAACGCTGCCGTCGGCCGGGGTCGGCGCCCTCTTGATGCTGATGATCTTCCATTTTGATCTGTCGGTGATCGCGTTGATCGGGATCATCCTCCTGATCGGCATCGTCAAAAAGAATGGCATCATGATGGTGGACTTTGCCATCCAGGCGGAGCGTGAGCAGCACTTGACGCCCGAAGCTTCAATCCGCCAAGCCTGTCTGCTGCGCTTCCGACCGATCATGATGACGACCATGGCCGCGCTCCTGGCTGCGCTGCCGCTCATGCTCGAACACGGCACCGGCTCTGAATTGCGTCAGCCCCTGGGATATACCATGGTGGGCGGATTGCTTCTGAGCCAGGCATTGACTCTGTTCACTACCCCGGTCATCTATTTGTACCTCGACCGCGTCAGCGTGCGCTTCGCAAATCGCCGCGCGGCGACAACCGAACACCGGCACGACCCGGCGGCGCCACCGCCAGCTCCACTTGAGGCGCACTAAAATGATGGACGCGGGCGAACGAGGCATGTCATGAAGCTCCTGCTGGTCGAAGACAACGAGCGCGTGAGCCAATTTGTCGTCAAAGGCCTGAAGGAGTCCGGGCATACGACCGATCATGCGGACAATGGGCGCGACGGCCTGTTTCTCGCGGCGAGCGAACCCTACGACGTCATCATCATGGATCGCATGCTGCCGGGTCAGATCGACGGGCTCGCCATCATCGAAGCGCTGCGCAAGGCGGGCAACCGCACCCCCATCCTCATCCTGAGCGCGCTGTCTGATGTGGATGAGCGCATTCGCGGTCTGAAGAGCGGCGGTGACGATTATTTGACCAAGCCATTCGCCTTCGGCGAACTTTTAGCAAGGCTCGACGCGCTCGCGCGGCGGGCTCAGGGCAACAGCACCGAGACAACCCTCGACGTCGGGGATCTGCGCGTGGATCTGCTGTCCCGCAAAGTCGTACGCGGGGATCGTGTGATCACGCTGCAGCCGCGCGAGTTCAAACTCCTGGAGTACCTGATGCGCCACGCCGGCCAGGTCGTGACGCGCACCATGCTGCTTGAGAACGTGTGGGACTACCACTTCGACCCCCAAACGAACGTCGTTGACGTGCACATCAGCAAGCTAAGGCAGAAAATCGATTGTGAATCCGAGCGCCCCCTGCTGCGTACGGTGCGCAATGCCGGCTACATGCTGAGCGCCAGCGACGACAACGGCGTCTGAGGATCCATGAACCGCATGATTCAATCCTCGGCGTTCACTCTGGCATTCAGCTACGTGGCGTTGGGAATCGTGGCGCTCATTCTGTTCGCGGCGCCCCTTTGGTACGCCTGGCAGGTCACGATTCAGGACGGCCGTGTGGAACTGCTGCAGGCGGACGAGCAGCGGCTCACCGAGGTGTTTCGCCGCGACGGTCCGAATGGCCTGAAGGCATTCATCGACACGCGCGTCGGACTGCAGATCGCCGGCGAGCGCATCTTGCTGCTCACCGATTCATCCCGACGGCCGCTCGCCGGCAACGTGCCTGCCTGGCCGCCCGGCGTGCCGGTGAGTCCCGGCATGTCGACGATCACGATGGATCTGGCCGGGCAGTCAACCCAGGCGGTGCTTGTGCGCGCGGCGCTGCCCGGCGGTTACAGCCTCTTGGTGGGACGCGATCTTGCGCGCTTCGCGCCGCTCGAGCGCCGCTTCTGGTACGGGCTTGCCGGCGCGGTCGCCGTGCTGTGCATCGTCGGGGTTCTGGGCGGCGTTCTGATCCGCCGCACGCTGCTGATCCGCATCCACAGCATCCGCCAGACGGTGCATGCAATCATGCAGGGCGACTTGAGCCACCGTCTGCCCGGACCGCAGAGTGGCGATGAACTCGATACGCTGTCGCGTACCATCAACGGCATGCTCGATCAGATCGAGCAGCTCTTCCACGGCATCCGCGATGTGTCCAACGCCATCGCCCATGATCTGCGCACGCCGCTCGCCGAGCTGCGCTCGCGGCTCGAAGAGCTGTCGCTCACACGCCCGTCATCGCAACAGACCTTTGCCGAGATCGACGCCGCGGTGGCGGACGTCGATCGCGTGATCCGCATCTTTAACGCCCTCCTGCGCCTGGCGGAAATCGACACCGGCATGCGCCGTTCGGGCTTCGTGCCAGTGAACGCGGCCGAACTCGCGGCGCAGGCGGTGGAGCTATACCTGCCGGCCGCGGAGCTCAAAGGCATCAATCTTGCCTGCCGTGACTGCGGCCCCGTTCCCGTGTCCGGCGATCCGTTGCTGCTCGCGCAGGCGGTGAGCAATCTCATCGACAACGCACTCAAATATGCGCGCGACGGCGGCAACATCAGCGTCGACGTGGTGCGGCGCGCGGATGGCGCCGTCGAGATCGCCGTCGCCGACGATGGCCCGGGGATCAGCGACAGTGAAAAACTCAAAGCGCCGGAGCGCTTCTACCGCGGCGATACCAGCCGCGGGACACCCGGCGTAGGACTGGGCCTGAGTCTGGTCGCGGCGGTCGCGAAGCTCCATGGCGGCGCACTCGTGCTCGCGGACAATCACCCGGGTCTGCGAGCCCAAATGCTGATCGAGCCCCATGCCACGCGGGCGTGGCGCCCGGACACACCGTCCGGACTAGTCGCCGCGCCAGGCGCGGTCAACGGCCTCGAGCTGCTGCGTGTCGGCGCTCTCGCCGCCGTCAAAGGTGAGCCGCTGCCCAGGTAGTTCGAGGAAGGCATCGGCGGATCTTTGCGCAATGACGGCGGGGTCCGTGTCACCGTGTCCCGTGTGGCGCGCCGGATCCTGCCGCCGGCGCGCGAGGCGCGCGCGCCGCGTCGGCTCATCGACCCGACACAGCACCTGCACGATGCGCAGGGGGCTGCTCACGGACAACATCCGCTCGTGCTCGCCCGGGCGGAAGTTGCCTTCCAGAATGACTTCCACACCCGAGCCCAGGGCCTGGCGCGCAACCGCCGACAGCACCGCAAAACTCGCATCGCTCAAGAGCTTCGAATGCGCCACATCGCCCGCGCCCAATACATCAAGTAGAGGCTCCTTGATGAGATCCTTGCTGATGAGAAGCACGCCGTAGCGCCGTGCCAGAAGGCTCGCGAGCACAGTCTTGCCGCTGCCCGGCAATCCGGTAACGAGGAGCATCCGCAAAGAAGGCCGCGCTTCAGCCGGAATAGTGCTCACTTAAGTACGCGACGATCTGATCGATATCCTCCGGCCGGATGGGAGCCCCGAACTTGTCGATCATCTTGTGGACGGATTTCTCCCAGCTCGCGCGGTTCATGACAGGAGCATTCATCGGAATGTAGTCCAGGCTGTGGCAGGTGGCGCAGGAGGTGGCGGTAAGATCGTGGCCCTCTCCCTCGACCAGGCGGATGCCATCTTCGCCCGCCATCACTCGGCCGCAGGCGAGGAGGGCATGTACCCCAAGAGCCACCGGCAGCGCCGCGCGCCTCATGCGACCTCCAGAGCAAGTGACAGGATTTTGTTGTCATGATAGCCGGCAGGATTGACCGTGAGCTTCTCCGGCTGCTGCTCTCCACCACGGCTCCTTGCCCGTACTGCGATCGCTAGCGTCCCTGGACGCGAGGTGTCGAGCGCGAAGTGAAAGCCGCGCCAGGCGAAGCGCCCCAGATCCTTCTCGAGCGCTGCTTCGCGCCAATTGACACCGCCATCAGTGGAAATGTCGACCGCGGCGATGCCCGTGCCACCGTCCCATGCCCAGCCGCTGAGCTGTGCGGGCTTGTTGTGCGCCAGGAGCGCACCGGCAGAGGGCGCGGTGATGAGTGAGTTGACGAGAATCTGCGTGATCGGTGTGGTCTCGGGTGTTTCCTGGCTTGCAAAGCGGGCGCCGGGAAATGCTCCGGTAGGAATGCGGTAGGCACCCTTCATCCAGAATCCGTCGAAGGGCTGCGCCTGCACACGGATCTCGGTGAGATGTTTCACCCAGTAGGTCGCCGTCCAGCCCGGAACGATCATACGCGCGGGGGCGCCATTGAAATGCGGCAGCGGATGGCCGTTCATCTCGAAGGCGATGAGCGTGTTCTCATCGAGCGCGCGCTCAATGGGCAGGCTTTTCTGGAAGTCCGGCGTCTGCGCCAGAAGAGCGCTGTCGGCCCCGTCCAATACCACCTCGAGCGCATCCGCCTGTACATCGCACTTGCGCAGCACGTCGCGCAGGCGCACGCCGCTCCAGGTCGCGTGTCCCATCGCGCCGTTGCCCCATTGCACGCCGGGGACTCGCGGAGTAAATAGGCCGCGGCGGTTGCCCGAGCATTGATTTATGGCCGGCAGCGACACGCGCTCGAACCCGCGCTTGAGATCATCGAGCGAGAGTTCGAGGCTGCGCGCGGCGCTCGGGCCGCCGACCTTGAGCCGCCAGGTCCGGGCGTCAACTTCCGGAATGACGGCCAGGTGATAGCGAACGAAGAAAGCATCGTTGGCAGTGAACGTGCCGCGCAGGTCCGCAAGCGGCGTCTCGAAGTTTGGCGGACGAAGAGTGCGCTTGATGAGCGGTTTCTTGCCCGGAAGAGCAATGAGGATGTCCTCGGAAGTCCCCGTCGGCTGCAGGACTTGCCCAATGCGCGCGCCGGCGAGCGTGTTCCACATCAAGGCGCCCGAGGAGGCGGCGAGCCACTTGCGTCGCGTCAGCATGCTTAATCATTCCCAGTCTTCGATTTCATTGACAGTACGCAATTGCCGTGCGGCTCGCAATGCCCGCCGGCCTCGCGCCCCGACGATGAAGCGCGCCAGGATTTTCAGCGCGCAAGACAAGCCGCTTGTCATGCAGTTACGGTAAGGTTAGCGGATGCTCATCGAACGGCTGCCGATTTCTGTCCTCAGAAGCCGTCTCGTTCCGGATCGCTGGGACGTGGTCGCGATCGCGTTGGTGTTCGCCGCGCTCGTGTATCTCGGGGAAGCCGCACATGGCCTTACGCAGCCATTGGCGGGCCTCGAGGCAACACCGATCTCGCTCGACCCGTGGAAGCTCATCGGCTACAGCGCGCGCAGCGCGCTGCGCATGCTCATCGCCATGATCGCGTCACTCGTATTCACCTTTACATATGCCACCCTGGCGGCAAAGAGCCGGCGCGCCGAGACCCTGCTCGTGCCATTGCTCGATATTTTGCAATCGGTGCCGATCCTCGGGTTCATTTCGGTCACCGTGGTGTTTTTCCTGTCACTTACGCCAGGACGCATCGCGGGAGCCGAGATTGCAGTGATATTCGCGATTTTCACCAGCCAAGCCTGGAATATGGCCTTCAGCTTTTACCAGTCGCTACGCAGCGTGCCGGAGGAGCTCGATGAGGTCGCCCGGGGCTTTCGCTTGGGGACATGGATGCGTTTCTGGCGTCTGGAAGTGCCATTCGCGATGCCGGCGCTCATCTGGAACATGATGATGTCCATGTCCGGAGGCTGGTTCTTCGTCGTAGCCTCCGAGGCGATCAGTGTCGGCAATACGACCTTGACGATGCCCGGCATCGGCTCCTATATCGCGCTCGCGATTGAGCAAAGGAACCTGGTGGCGATAGGTTGGGCGATCGCGGCCATGTTCGTGGTCATACTCGTGTACGACCAGCTGCTGTTCCGCCCGCTCATCGCGAGCGCCGACTGGTTCACACTCGAACAGGAGGCGGGCCTTACGCCCTCACAATCCTGGGTGCTGACAATGCTGCGCCGCTCGCGCGTGCTGCGACTCGCGCGTCGCACTTTTGCCGCGTCGCTGCGCGGCGCCGCACGCTGGGGGCAGAATCTGCAGAAGCTGCCAAGGCGTGCCAAAAAACCCGAGAACCGCAAGCCCGCGCCCGCGTGGCTCGACCCGGTGTGGAATGTCGCAATTGCACTGATCACTGTCGGCGCCATCTGGAAGATTGCCGTTTTCGTGCACACCGGCGTCGCGGGTGCGGAAATCGGCCACGTGCTCCTCCTGGGTCTTGCGACGCTTGCGCGCGTCATCATCCTGATCGCTCTCGCGAGCATCATTTGGGTGCCGATCGGTGTGTCGATCGGGCTGCGACCGCGTCTTACGCGCATCGTGCAGCCTATTGCGCAGTTCCTCGCGGCATTTCCGGCGAATCTATTCTTTCCGGTCGTCGTATCCGTCATTGTGGCTTGGCGGCTGAGTCCCAACATTTGGTTGAGCCCACTCATGATTCTGGGTACCCAGTGGTACATTCTCTTCAATGTGATCGTGGGCGCCTCGTCGCTCGCGCCGGATTTGCGCCACGTGGCCGAGAATCTGCACATCAGGGGGTGGCTGTGGTGGAGCCGGGTCGCGCTGCCGGCGGTCTTTCCGTATTACCTGACGGGCGCGATTACGGCCTCGGGCGGATCGTGGAACGCGGCCATCGTTGCCGAGCTTGCCACCTGGGGCAAAGAGCACCTGGTCGCGACCGGCCTCGGTGCCTACATCGCTGAGGCGACCACGGCCGGGGACACGCGCCGTACAGTCCTCGGAATTGTGGTGATGAGTCTGTTCGTTGTGTTGCTGAACCGGCTCTTCTGGCGGCCACTGTACGCGCAGGCCGAGCGCCGCTTCAAAATGGCCTGAAGACTAGGGAGTCCTGCAGATGAATGCGCCGCTGCTTCTTGAAGTGCAAAACGTGCGGCAGGCTTTTCACAAGCCCGACGGCGATGAGCTCCTGGTCCTCGACGGCGTGGACCTCACGCTGCGCGCCGGGGAGATCGTCGGACTCCTCGGCCGCTCGGGCTCGGGCAAGTCGACGCTGCTACGCGTGATTGCGGGCCTCGCAAACCCGACGGGCGGCACGGTCAACTATCTTGGTCAATGCGTGGCCGGTCCCGCGGCCGGCATCGCCATGGTGTTTCAGAGCTTTGCGCTCTTTCCGTGGCTGACGGTGTTTGAAAACGTGCAAATCGGCCTTGAGGCGCTGCGCCTTCCGGCGGCAGAAATCCGTCGCCGCTCCCTCGAAGCCATCGACTTGATCGGCCTCGACGGCTTCGAGTCCGCCTATCCGCGCGAGCTTTCGGGGGGCATGCGCCAGAGAGTCGGCTTTGCGCGCGCACTTGTCGTGCACCCGAACATCCTGATGATGGATGAACCATTCTCAGCGCTCGATGTGCTGACGGCGGAAACCCTGCGCAATGATTTCCTCGACCTGTGGGCGGCGGGACAACTGCCAATTCAGGGCGTACTCCTCGTGACGCACAACATCGAGGAGGCGGTGCAGATGTGCGACCGGTTGCTGCTTTTTTGCGCGCAGCCCGGGCGTATCGTCAGCGAAATCCCAATCGATCTGCCCAAGCCGCGTCATTCCATCGACCCGCGCTTTCGCGCCATTATCGACCGGGTATACGTGGAGATGACCACCCGGCCAGGCGGGGACGCACGTGCCGGCGGCGCACGTGTCGAACGCTACGCGGCAGCCGGGATCGGCACGATGCTCACCCATGTATCCTCAAACCTGCTTGCGGGTCTTCTCGAGGCGCTGATCGCGGCGCCCTATAACGGTCATGCGGATCTGCCGGCGATTTCCTCGGACCTGCATATGGAGGCCGATGAGCTCTTTCCGGTGGCGGAGGCGCTGCAGATGCTGCGCTTCGCCGAGCTTGCGGGTGGCGATATCCGTTTGACCGAGGCCGGGGGCGAGTTTGCAAAAGGGGAGACCGATGAGCGCAAGCGGCTCTTCTCGATGCACCTCATCAGCTACATACCACTCGCCGCACATATCCGCCGGGTGCTCGATGAGCGCGCAAGTCACACGGCGCCGAAGAGGCGCTTCGTGGACGAACTCGAGGATCACATGGCCGAGGATGCGGCCGAGGAGACGCTGCGCACCATCATCAGCTGGGGGCGTTACGCCGAAGCCTTCGCCTACGACGATCAGAGCCAGTCTTTCAGCCTCGAGAATCCGACCTGAAGCGCGCGCGCGCCGCGCGTGAGGCGGCCGGCAACGCCCCGCCGAGGGTGCGCGCGTGCAGCGAGAGGTAGCGTTCGGCGCTGCGGAACAGCGCCCTATAAAGCTGCCGGCAAAGCTCGTAGGCCGTCGTACCCACCCAGTCCCCGGGCAACAGCACATCAGGCAGTGCCGGATCGCGCAGGTGGATCCGGCGGTATTCATGAATCAGCAAACTGCGCGCCACGAAAGCAATTTCCGGCGTCGGCACCGCGCCTGCGCGCAGTGCGGCGGCCAGGGGCGCGAAGCCCTTCACGAATCGCTGATAGGCGCGCGCGAGCTCAGCCAAATCCCAACCCGAACGCACCAATCGGCGATCATCGCGCGCCGCTTCGGTCTGCGCTTCAAGCAGAGTCATGTGGTTGCCGATGCCGGCCGCGGCCAGGCGCGCGCGCACCTCGGCGCTGCCCAAGCCCGGATGCCCGAATACATCCGGCGCAATTTGGCCAAATCCCAGCCAATGCAGCTCCTCGCGCCGGCGCGCGCGCGAGGCCGGCGGCGATGGCACGAGCATGATGAGAGTCCAGCGCCGCCGCCACGAGTGGGGCCGCGCTCCATAGATGCGCCGCGTGGCGGCGGCGAAGCGACGCCGGCCGGGCTCAGTGAGCGCGTATTCGCTCCTGCGGCCGCTCCTGCGCGCGGCGAGCCAACCATCCTGGGCGAGGCGCGCGACCGAGGTACGCACCAGGCGCTCGGGCAAGCCGAGGGGTGCGGCCAGGCGGATCAGGCTCCCGAGAGTGACGCGCCCGCCGCGCGGCGCGATCGCATCTCCCAGTATGGTCATAAGGAGCGAGCCGCTGCGCAGCGGCCGCTGGCGCCGAAAGCGCCCGAGAAGCGCGCGCACACAGGCATCGAGTGGGTCGCTCACGTCAGGCTCCGCAGGTGCGCTCGGGTAAACAAATTGTGACACATAAGCAGTTGCTGTACGCAACTTCTTGTGTCAGATTATGCTACTACGACCGGGAGCTTAGCATGTATACGCAGGGCCTGGACTCGCTCGGCAAGGACTGTCTGCACACCCCCGCGGAGGACGCGGCGGCGCTCACAGCGCGTTTTGATGCGAAGGTCGAGCGCGACGAGAAGATCGAGCCCAAGGAGTGGATGCCGGATGCCTACCGGCGCACGCTCGTGCGGCAGATTTCCCAGCACGCCCACTCCGAGATCGTCGGCATGCTGCCCGAGGGCAACTGGATCACGCGCGCGCCGACGCTGCGCCGCAAAGCCGTGCTCATCGCCAAGGTGCAGGACGAGGGCGGTCATGGCATGTATCTGTACAGCGCCGCGGAGACCCTGGGCGTGTCGCGTGAGGAACTTGTGGCGCAGTTGCTCGCCGGCACTGCGAAGTACTCGAGCATCTTCAATTATCCGACTCTCACCTGGGCGGACATTGGCGCCATCGGCTGGCTGGTCGACGGCGCCGCCATCATGAATCAGATACCGATCTGCCGCTGCTCCTATGGCCCGTACGCGCGCGCGATGGTGCGTATTTGCCGCGAGGAGAGTTTTCATCAGCGCCAGGGTTTTGAAATCATGATGACGCTCGCGCGCGGCACCTCAGCGCAGCGCGCGATGGCGCAGGATGCGCTCAATCGCTGGTGGTGGCCGTCGGTCATGATGTTCGGCCCGAGCGATGCGCAGTCGCAGCACACGGCACAGTCGATGCGCTGGAAGATAAAGCGCTTCACCAACGATGAACTGCGCCAGCATTTCATTGACGTGACCGTCCCGCAGGCGGATTTTCTCAAGCTCACGGTGCCTGATCCGGATCTGCGCTGGGATGAGGCAACACAGCACTACCGCTGCGGCGAGATCGATTGGAGCGAATTTGACCGCGTCGTCAAGGGCCACGGCCCGTGCAACCGCGAGCGCCTCGAGGCGCGCCGCAGCGCGCACGAAGAGGGCCGCTGGGTGCGCGAGGCCGCTTCCGCCTACGCCGCCAAGCGGCGCACGCTCGCCGCCGCCTGAAGGAGTCAACATGACAACACCCGATTGGCCGCTCTTTGAAGTCTTCATCCGCTCGCGCTCCGGGCTCGAGCACAAGCACGTGGGCAGCTTGCACGCGGTCGATGCCCGCATGGCGCTCGAACACGCGCGCGACGTGTACACGCGCCGCCTGGAGGGGGTGAGTATCTGGGTCGCCCGCTCGAGCGACATTGCAGCCTCCGATCCGCTCGATGCCGATGCCTTCTTTGAGCCGGCGCGCGACAAGGTGTATCGCCATCCGACCTTTTACGCGATCCCCGAAGAGGTGAAGAACTTGTGAGCGCGAGCATCGCCCACGTGCTCGGCGAGGAGCCGCGGCTGCGCTACGTGCTGCGCCTCGCCGACACGAGCCTCATCCTCGGACAGCGTCTTGCCGAATGGATTGGACACGCCCCGGCGCTCGAGGAGGACCTGGGGCTTGCCAACATTGCGCTCGATCTGATCGGTCAGGCGCGCCTCCTGCTGAGCTATGCGGGAGAACTCGAAGGCCGCGGCCGCGGCGAGGATGAGCTTGCGTTCCTGCGCGATGCATCGGAGTTTTTGAACGTCACTCTGGTTGAGCAGCCCAATGGCGACTTCGGGCACACGCTCGTGCGCCAGCTACTGATCGCGGCCTACCAGCTCGAGCTCTACGAAGCCCTGCAATCGAGCGCGGATCCGCGTCTCGCCGAGATCGCCGCGAAGGCGTTGCGGGAGACCCGTTACCACCTGCGCTACAGCGCAAGCTGGGTGGTGCGCCTGGGCGATGGCACGGCGGAGAGCCACACCCGCGTACAGGCGGCCCTTCAGGAACTCTGGCCGTTCACGGGCGAGCTCTTCGCCGAAGACAGTGTCGATGCGGCGATGGTGGCGGCCGGCATTGCGCCGCGCGCGGCAGCGCTCAAGGCGAGCTGGTCGGCGCGCATCGATGCCATATTGGCCGAAGCGACGCTCGTTCGTCCCGCCGATACGCCATATCCCTGGCACGGCAAACGCGGCGTGCACACCGAGCATTTGGGCTACATGCTGGCGGAGATGCAGTTTCTGCAGCGCGCCTATCCCGGGGCCGCGTGGTGAGATGCCGATGAGCCTCGCACCCGAACTCGCACCTGCCCAGAGCGACTGGCAAGCCGAGGTCTGGCGCCTGCTCGGCGAGGTCAAAGATCCCGAGATTCCGATCCTGACCATCATCGATCTCGGGATCGTGCGTTACGTGCGCGGCGTGAGCCGCGATGCACTGCGCGTCGGCCTGACGCCGACCTATTCGGGCTGTCCGGCGACGGAGGTCATTCGCGAATCGGTTGCGCGCAAACTTGCGCGTGCAGGCTTTCGCGACGTTGTCATTGAAACTCAGCTCGCGCCAGCCTGGAGCAGCGACTGGCTTACGCCCGCGGCGCGCCTGAAGCTTGCCGTCTATGGCATCGCCCCTCCGGCGGAGGCCGTATCCAATCCCAAACGGCTCTTCGGCGTGGCGTCCATCGAGTGTCCGCGCTGCCGCAGTGACGCCACGCGCCTCATCAGCGAATTTGGTTCGACTCCCTGCAAGGCGCACTACATGTGCACGGCGTGTCTTGAGCCCTTTGACTATTTCAAGTGCATATAGGCAGCTTGTGATGACTCCAGCTCAGGCCAGCAAAGCTGCTGCGCACGCAACCGGCGCGCGCCTTACCTACGTCGCCTGCGCTGCGGGCGCCGATCTCGCCGCGCTCGTGATGCTCCTCACGATGCGGCTCGCCGCAGAGCCCGCATGCTCGTTTCTCGTCTTCTACGGCAACTACGGCGAGGTCACCGACACGGCGCTCGAGGAGCTTTTGGCCTTAAAGGATAAGTATCTGGGACGCCTTGCGCTGCACTTCATCATGGACCGCGAGCCGGAGGAGGGTGAGTTGCTGAACGGCAAGCTCGATGCGCACAAGCTGCGCGTGCTTGCGCAGGAGCTCTTCGACCCTCGTTCCGTCCATGGCTATTTTCTGACCGGAGCGGCCGGGAGCGTCGCCGAGTTGCGCGGCGAGCTTACCCATCTGGGCGTGTCCCCGACGATGATTCACGCGGCCGAAGGTGCGTTGCCGGTCGCCGAGGCGCTTGCGGCCGACGTCGTGGCGCCATCAGCGGGTGAGACTCATGTCGAGGTCGTCATGGACGGCCGGCGCCGCGCCTTCGTCATGCAAACCGGCACCGAGAGCATCCTTGAGGCCGCAGCGCGCGCGGGCCTGGACCTGCCGTTTTCCTGCCGTGCTGGCGTGTGCTCGACCTGCCGGACCAAGCTCGTGCGCGGCGAGGTTGCGCTTGCGCAGAACTACGCGCTCGAGGACTGGGAGCTCGCGCAGGGATTCATCCTCGCCTGCCAGGCGCACGCGAAGAGCGCGCAGCTTGAAATCACCTACGATGAAACCTGATCACGTGAGCTACGCGACCATCCTCTTCGAGCGCAGCGCCGGCATCGCGCGTCTGACGCTGAACCGGCCGGAGCGCCTCAACAGCTTCAATGTTCAGATGCATGAGGAAGTGCGCGCAGCTCTTGGCGAGGTCAAAGAAGACGGCAGCTGCCGGGTACTGATCCTGACGGGTGCCGGCCGCGGATTCTGCGCGGGGCAGGACCTTGGCGATCGCGCGGTCAATCCGGGCGGCGCCGCGCCGGATCTTGGCGATTCGATCGAGCGCTACTACAAACCTCTGGTGCTCGCACTGCGGAGCCTGCCGCTGCCGGTAGTCGCTGCCGTCAACGGCGTCGCCGCTGGCGCCGGCGCCAATCTTGCGCTTGCCTGCGATCTTGTGATCGCCGCGAGCTCGGCAAGCTTCATCCAGTCGTTCTCCAAAGTTGCTCTGGTGCCGGATTCGGGCGGTACGTGGTTTCTGCCCCGACTCGTGGGGCAGGCGCGGGCGATCGGCCTTGCTTTCCTGGGCGACAAGCTGACGGCCGAAGTGGCCGCCGAGTGGGGACTCATCTGGCGCTGCATCCCCGATCAGGAGTTCCTGAGTGCGGCTGCCGAACTCGCGCAGCGTCTCGCCGCAGCGCCCACCCGCGCACTCGCCCGGATGAAGGAGGCGATCTACTTCTCCGGCGAGAGGAGCCTTGCCGAACAGCTCGACGTCGAGCGCGACATGCAGCGTGAACTCGGGGCCGGATCCGACTACGCCGAGGGCGTGGCCGCCTTTCTGGAAAAACGCGCTCCCCGGTTCACGGGGCGCTGAGCGCATGAGCGCGCACGTGAGCGAAGCCCGGCACGTCGGCGTCATTGGCGCCGGCACCATGGGCGCCGGCATCGCCACGAGCTGCCTTGCGGGCGGCCTGCGCGTCACCCTGGTCGACTCGCAACCCGCGGCGCTCGAGGGCGGCCAGCGTCGCATCCGCGACGCGCTGGATGCGGCCGTGAACAAAGGTCGCCTCACACATGAGGCGCGCGCGCGTGCCGAGGAAGAGATGGCGGTGGCGGGCGACATCGCCGCGCTCAGCGCGGCCGATGTCGTCATCGAGGCGGTGTTTGAGAACCTGCAGCTCAAACAGGACGTGTTCCGCGAGCTCGATGCCAAATGCGGCGCGGACACGCTCCTGGCGACCAACACCTCGACGCTCGACGTGGCCGCCATCGCCAGTGTCACCGCGCGCCCACAGGATGTTATCGGCATGCACTTTTTCAGTCCGGCGAACATCATGCGTCTGGTTGAGATCGTGCGCGCCCCCGAAACATCCCCGGCCAGCGTCGCGCGCGCGCTCGCCCTCACCGCGCGCATCGGCAAGATTGGTGTCGTGGTCGCTAATGGCTTTGGGTTTGTCGGCAACCGCATGCTCTACGCCTATGGCCGCGAAAATCAGCTGATGCTTCTTGAGGGCGTGCCCGCGTCGCGCATCGACGCCGTGCTCGAGGACTTCGGCATGGCGATGGGACCCAATGCTGTGGGGGATCTTGCGGGCCTTGATGTGGGCTACCGCGTGCGCCGCGAGCGCCGCGATCTGCCGGATGATCCGCGCTACTACCGCGTTGCCGACCTGCTGGTGGAAAACGGACGACTGGGTCAGAAAAACGGCCGCGGGATGTATCGCTACGAGCCAGGCTCACGCGCACGCCATGCGGATCCTGAAGTCGACGCGCTGATCCGCGCCGAGGCACGCCGCCTGCAAGTTGCCCCGCGTGCGACGAGCGATGCCGCCATCATTGAGCGCTGCATGTACGCCCTGATCAATGAAGGCGCGGCGATTCTGAGCGACGGCATCGCCGCATCTGTGCAGGATATTGACGTTATTTGGTGTAACGGTTACGGCTTTCCGCGAGCGCGCGGCGGACCGATGGCCTACGCCGATACCCTCGGGATCGCCACCGTGTACGATGGCATACAGCGCCTGGCAATCGAGCACGGCGCGCGTTACTGGTCGGCCGCAGCGCTAATCGCGCAGCTTGCGGCAAGCAACAGTACCTTTGCCGCCTGGCAAGCCGCACGCAGCGCACACTGCGCCTGATTATGGGAACGAACTTGCTGTTGGAAAGCTTCATCCAGGAACGCTGGATAAGCGGCGCTGCTTCGGGGGAGCTGCTGCGCGATGCGACGAACGGCGCGGCAGTGGCTCAGATGAGCCTACCTGCCATCGACTTTGCCGCCGCGCTCGACTATGCGCGCACGGTCGGTGGCGCGGCGCTGCGCGCGCTCACGTTTCACGAGCGCGCCGGGCTGCTGAAAAGCCTCGCGAAGGCGCTCGGAGCCCACAAGGAAGAGCTCTATGCGCTCTCCTATCACACAGGCGCGACCCGGCAGGACGCCTGGCTCGACATCGACGGCGGTCTTGCGACACTCTTTGTCTATGCCAGTAAGGGGGTGCGTGAGCTGCCGAACGGTCGTATCTACATTGACGGAGCAACCGAGCCCCTTGCGAAGAGCGGCAAGTTTCTGGGCCAGCACATCTGCGTGCCGCTCGAAGGCGCGGCGGTGCATATCAACGCATTCAACTTCCCCGTCTGGGGGATGCTTGAGAAGCTCGCGCCCGCCTTGCTCGCCGGAGTGCCGGCTATCATCAAACCGGCCACGAGCACCGCGTATCTCGCCGAGCTTCTGTTTCGGCGCATCATCGAATCAGGCGCGTTGCCTGCGGGCGCCGTACAGCTCGTGTGCGGCAGCGTCGGAAACCTCTTTGACCATCTGCAGGGGCAGGATGTGGTCGCGTTCACGGGCTCGGCGTCGACGGCGGCAATATTGCGGCGGCATGCGGCCGTCGCCGAGCGCTCGGTGCGCTTCACTGCCGAGACCGACTCGCTCAACTCGTCTATTCTCGGCGAGGATGCGCACGTGGGGTCGCCGGAATTTGAGCTTTTCGTCCGCGAAGTGGTGCGCGAGATGAGCGTGAAAGCAGGGCAGAGGTGCACTGCCATCAGGAAGGCGATCGTACCTGCGGCGCTGTGCGCGCAGGTGCTCGAGGCCGTGCACGGCAAGCTCGCCGCGCTCGTCATCGGCGATCCGCGTCTGGCGAATGTCAACATGGGGCCGCTCGCCTCGCTCGCGCAGCGCCGCGAGGTGCGCACCCGACTCACGCGCCTGAATGCCGAAGGGGCGGTGGTGTTCGGCGGTGAGATGGCTCTAAAGCCGGCTGGCGCTGATGCGGAGCGCGGTGCATTTCTCGCGCCGACTCTCTTGCACTGCAGTGCTGCCGGCGCGGCGCGCGCCGTGCATACGGTCGAGGCCTTTGGGCCGGTGTGCACCGTGCTTCCTTATGCGAATGAGGAGGAGGCAATTCAACTTGCGCGGCGCGGCGGTGGCAGTCTCGTCGCCTCGGTGTTCAGCGCCGACGATGCGGCGGCCGCGCGTCTGGTGCTGGGACTTGCGCCGTTTCACGGCCGAGTACTGGTCGTCAACGAAACTTGTGCTGCTGATTCCACCGGTCATGGCTCGCCGCTGCCGCATCTCGTACACGGCGGTCCCGGCCGCGCCGGCGGCGGCGAGGAGCTCGGCGGAGTTCGTGGCGTGCTGCACTACATGCAGCGCACGGCCGTGCAGGGCACGCCCGACGTCCTCACGGCCGTGACCTCGCGATGGGTGCGCGGCGCGCGCGAGCGCGCTCCGAAGGTTCATCCATTCCGGATACCCTTTGGTGCGCTCGTCATTGGTGACACCTTCAATTCGTCCGAGCGCGAGGTGACGATTGCGGACATCGAGCGCTTCGCGGCACTCTCCGGAGACCACTTCTACGCGCACATGGATGAGGCGGCCGCGCGGCGCAACCCCCTCTTTGGCGGCCGCGTCGCGCACGGTTACTTTCTCGTCGCGGCAGCGGCTGGCCTGTTCGTCGAGCCCGAATTCGGGCCGGTGCTTGCGAACTACGGCATCGACGCGCTGCGCTTCGTCAAACCGGTCAAGCCCGGAGACCGGATCCGCGTGCGTATCAGCTGCAAGGAGAAATCATTGCGCGCCGGAATGGGCTACGGCGAAGTACGCTGGGACGCCGAAATCATCAATCAGGACGGCGCCGTGGTGGCGAGCTACGATGTGCTCACGATGGTGAGTGAACGCGCCATTCCGGACCAGGTAGCCTAGGCCATGTCGAGCGCCGCTCTCGTGTCAGTCGCCACTTACCGTGCCGCGCATCCGGCACTGCAGTTCGAAGCACCGCTGCCGGGAATTCTCGAGGTGATCATCGCCAATGAGGCGCGCTTGAACGCCGCCGGCGCGGCGCTGCATCGCGACCTTGCGCAGGTGTGGCGCAGTATCGATTCCGATCCGGCCGTCCGCGCGGTGCTAGTGCGCGGCGCCGGTGCGCATTTCTGCTCGGGTGGGGACTTTGCGCTGATCGAGGAGATGATCGCCGACGACGCAGCGCTCGTGCGCGTGTGGAAAGAGGCGAGTGATCTTGTGTACAACCTCGTGAATTGCTCCAAACCCGTGGTCGCCGCGATCCGCGGCACCGCGGTCGGTGCCGGGCTTGCCGTTGCGTTGCTCGCGGACATCGCGATCGCCGGGCGCAGCGCCCGACTGATGGACGGCCACACCCGTCTCGGCGTCGCGGCAGGGGATCACGCGGTGCTCATCTGGCCGCTCCTGTGTGGTCTTGCGCGCGCACGCTACTACCTGTTGCTGAATGAGCCAGTGACGGGTGAAGTCGCCGAACGCATCGGGCTCGTGGCGCGCTGCGTCGATGATGAGGCGGTGTACGGCGATGCCCTGGAGACGGCGCGTAAGCTCGCCGCCGGCAGCGCAACGGCGGTGCAGTGGACCAAACACGCGCTCAACAATTGGCTGCGCCTCGCAGGCCCGAGCTTCGATGCCTCGCTCGCTCTGGAATTTTTGGGCTTTCGTCTGGCCGATGTTCGCGCCGGCCTCGCAGCGGTCAAGAACAGGCGGCCGGTATAGAACGCGCACGTGCCCGACAGGGCAGGGACCCCCATGGATCGGCACCCGTTGCTGCTCAGTGTTGCAGTTGCCTGTACCTACGGCGCGGCGTCCGCGGCTTGGGCGGACGGCTCGCTGGGCGGCTCGCTAGATGTGACTTCAGATTACATTTATCACGGCCTGTCGCAATCGGATCGCGATCCGGCAATTCAGGGCGACATTCACTATCGCAGCGAATCAGCCGGTGCAACGGCGGAGAATTTCATTGGGCTGTGGGGCTCGACGATCGGCCGCACTGTAACCGACGGCAGCTATGAGCTGAACGCCTACCTCGGCCGTACGATTCTCATCGACTCCGACTCGAGCGCCACGGCGAACTACGTGCACTACGCCTACCCCGACAGCCACGGCACGCCGCACTACGACTACGACGAGCTCTCGGGCACCTGGGCATATCAGGACCGGCTGTTTGCGACCGTGGCATGGACGCCCAACACGGCGCGCTACTCCGAGTACTCCGAGCGGGCGGAGGGGCTGTGCTGTCGGTTCCTGTCGTACGACGTCGCGGTGCACCAGAGCCTGGGCCATGCGTTCACACTCTCAGCGGCCCTGGGGTACGATGAGTTGCGCGGACTTTCCGGCTACGGCTATTGGAACGCCGGCATCGCCTATGCGCTGGGCGCGTTCCAGCTGGAGGTGGCCTATTTTGGCCTGCAGCCGCGCGAGGAGTATGTGTATGGAGACGTGCTCGCGGGGAACCGCGTGGTAGCCACTCTCGTGTGGCGGTTTTGAACCAAAATGCGCCGCGGCGGCACTCACGGGTATGTTCGCACTTTCGCCGGCTCCCAGCCCGCAGCCGCGCAGCCTGCGCGACGAAAACGCCGCCGTGAAACTTGAGCCGCACGGCCCATCGCGCCCGGAGCGCACGCCCGCTGCGAGCGCAGCGGCCGCCGATCCGCGTGAGCGCGCGCTGATCGAGCGCATTGCAGCTCACGACCGCGCGGCGCTGAAGGAGCTCTACCTTCTCTATCACCGCCGACTCGCCCGCTTCCTTACGCGTGTCACCTCGCGTTACGACCTCGCCGAGGAGATCATCAACGATACATTTTGGGTCGTGTGGCAGAAGGCGGGTGACTTTCGCGGCGACTCGTATGTTTCGACCTGGATCATGGGTATCGCCTATCGCCGCGGCCTGAAGGCGCTCAAACGCGCAAGCGTCATGCTATTGCGTGCGCACGACATTGCCGCGGAGAACGCGGACAGTCATGAGCCGTGGAGCGGTGCCGAGCGGCGCGAATGGCTCAATGCCGCGCTCGAGCGGCTGCCGTCCGAGCAGCGCCTGGTGCTGGAGCTCGCCTACCATCTGGGGCATTCCTGCGAGGAGATCGCCGAGATCATGAATTGTCCCGTCAACACCGTGAAGACGCGCATGTTCCACGCGCGCCGGAAACTGAAGGTGTTGCTGCCGGCGCTCGCCGGAATCCAGCCGGAGTCAGGCGCATGAGCGCCGACTCGGCGCAGGGCGGCGCGCATGGAGCCAAATGGGAACTCATTCCTTGGCTCGTGAATGGCCGCTTGAGTGGCGCAGAGGCCGCGGCGGTGCGCGCGCACCTGGAGAACTGTGCCGAGTGCGCGCGCGAATACGCACAGCAGCGGCGCATCTTTGAGGCCATGCAGCCCGATGACAGCATCGCCTTTGCATCGGAGGCGGCTTTTCAGAAGCTCGCGGCGCGCCTCGATGCGGTGCCCGTGCCGGCCCACAGGGCAACGATTGCCGTCGTGCGCTGGGTCGCCGCCGCCAGCATCGTGACGGCGCTCGGATTGGCTGCGTGGGGCGGATGGATAGTTGAGCACACGCGCGCAAGCTCCCCCGCCGCCTATCAAACCCTCACAGCGCCTGCTCTGGCCGCAGGCGGGACCCAGCTGCGGGTC
>Ga0302326_10007518_pt1 | contig 24193 bp, 29 predicted proteins | sample Palsa_T0_3_FD_202264 | JGI IMG/M metagenome (GOLD analysis project Ga0302326, IMG submission 202264) | Peat permafrost microbial communities from Stordalen Mire near Abisko, Sweden - Palsa_T0_3 | ecosystem: Environmental > Terrestrial > Soil > Palsa > Peat permafrost | place: Sweden: Abisko... | reverse complement strand
GCGCCAGACCGTCGCGCCATCCGCCAGCTGCATCTTGAGGCGCTCGATCGACAGGTAGCCGGTGTACGCTGTCTCGCGTTCAAGTAACTTGGGCTTCATCGCTTCCTTACTCATGGCGTTCGAATTAGGGGTGGTACTTTCGGCGCGAGCAGTACCGCTTGTAACAATTCAAGCTTGCAGAATCAGAAATATACGCGATGACGATCTGCCACAACGGCCAAGCTTCGCGTCGCCAATTCGGGACGCAATTCAATCAATAAGTTGCCGGTGCATTTCCTTCGACGGTTCACTGTGCGCAGCGCTGGTATGCGGAGCGCCGTAGGCGATATGGCTATTCACGATGATAAGCGTCGGCACGGCGGGAGTGTGGCGAAAGGCCAGAAAGCGTGCCGCAACATCATCACCGAAAGCGAGATACGTGTGAACTTCGATCGTTATGCGGTTGCTGTCATACATCCAACACAGATTGCCGAGCATCAGGTGACCGGCGAGCGAGGCCGCTTCACTCGTGACGCCCTCCATCATGTCTCCAGATCCGCATATCGTATAGACGTGGTAATCGAATAGCGCGAACTTGGCCGATCAAAGCGCGTCGCCAACCAACGTTGAGCGATCGCCCTACCGACGCTCGTTGCACACCCTTGACCCAGCGGCCCGGTTGTCGTCTCCACGCCCGTGGTCAAATGATATTCAGGATGGCCCGGACAGCGGCTGCCGAGCTCACGGAAGCGCTTGATATCGTCGACCGTAATGGCCATCGGCATGCCGAGATGGCCGGATGCGGCCTGTTGCACGGCATCCATAGACAAGGTGCGTATCGTGTTGACACAAAGATTATCGATCGAGCTCCACTCGGCGATGTCCGCGCCCTTTGCACTGCATCAGTACTCATGCATGTGTTTCTGCCCCGTTGTGTGAATCATAGGTCAATCGCCCTCGCATGATGGATCACCGAAGGTCGAGTGAGCCAAAGATTGCGCGCTTATTTGATCAGCAAGTTACGAATACGTGATCTCTTGTCACGAATGGTCGACACCACGATGTTCGGCGCTCGTTGAAGGTTCGCGGTCAAAGGAAAACTCAACGCAGGATGGGTGCTGCATCTGAAGCCGTCTGTGCGTTGACGAACCGATCTATCGGGTCGAGACGCCGGCGGTACGGTAAGATGCGCATCGTGCAACAGCCGTTCGACCAAAGCACGAGCGGCAAATTCAGAAACTACCTGAATCCGTGTCTTACAAATAGCTTTGAGCCGACAGGCCAGGTTTAGCCTCCGAATCGTGATTCTTCATCTGCGGAAGAGTGGCCTTCGGCCCTGGCCCGGCGCCACGCACCGATCCGACTGAGCCCTCGGACTAACCTGACTCTGTTGCACTTGCGGGTTCGCTCGCCCTGCATTTTCCGGCTGCGCTTTCTGCGGCTCGAGGCGGTCGCTGACATTCGGCTGCATCGCTTCGTCGATCATAACGTCCTCCGGTTACCGAAATCCTATTGCTGACCAATGTCTTGCGGCGGTGCATGTAAGACGACTGAACTGGACATCGGCGCAGCACCTTTGGCAAGACGCGCAGCGGCCAGATGGTTTGCTATGAGCCACTGCGTACCCAGCATGAAAAACATGTAGATCACATAGATGATCAGGTACTTGACCGGCCAGAGCTTGTTCGCCGTGCTGACGCCGGACAGTACCGTGCGAGACCGGAGATCTGAACCCGCCCCACGCGGCAAGAGTGCGCTCAAGCGGGCAGCAATCGCTCCGGGGTCCAGGCGCGTTGACCGCCCGCTAGTCAGTGCTGCAATCAACGAGGTCAGTTTCTGAGTCGCAACCGCACTCGGCAAGCATGCTAAGCGAGCAGCTTCCTCCCAAGGATCAACATCCTGTCTTGCCAGCGCTGAGAGGACACTGAGTTGCATCCCATTATCGCTAAAGTCCTCGCCGATCGGCGCGAATAGAAACGCATCGAAGTCGGATCGAACAGAAGACGCGGAACCCATAATTTCGATATCGACAGTAGTGACTTAAACCGAAGGTACAGCGTCAACATTTGTGCCCGTGGCACGCCGCAGCAGCTCATCCCGATGATTCACTGTGGCAGCGGGCCCGCTTAAGCCAGCCTCCGTGAGGATCGGGTCACCCCGAGGGGCGACTGAATCTTTGTTGACGACTCGATGGGCGAGGTTATGAGCTGCCACATTCGGGGCCAGCGTGAGCGTAGCTCGGTGAGCAATCGGTGCACTGTTTTGGCGCGATGATTCTAGCGCCCGATCAAGCGGCTTCGTAATTCGGTAGCGCACGGCGGGTAAGTGTGGTGCATTCATCGTGATCTCCAAGCGCCGCTGCGACCAGCAGCGCGCGAACTTGCGCAGCCGATTCTGCAAACGCTAGCAGCGTCGTCGGAAATCGTCTGTGCGCTACCGCGCAGACCATTTGGACGGAGCTGCCGCGAGGCTCGGTTCGAAACCTACTTCGCCGCAGACTTGTAGAAGCAGGCCGCCGTTGCGAATCGCCTTATTGAAGGTTCACTGTCCGCGGAGTCACGCGGCTTTATCTCGATCGTGTCTCTTGCAGAAATCGTCTGGGTCATTTCTTCCAACTATCGGGCGACCCGTACTGCGGTGGCCGATATCGTCGAGGGGCTGCTGACGGCGCCGCAACTCATGCTCGAAAGGGCCGACGTCGTCTGGCGGGCGCTGCGAACATACCGGGACTCAAAGGCAGATTTCAGCGATGCTGTCATCGTCGAGCTCGGGCGCGACGCCGGCTGTTCGAAGGCTGTAACGTTCGATCAAGAAGCGGCCGCGCATCCCGGATTCGAAGCGCTTCGTTGACGAGGAGGCGCGCTCGGACCGCAGAACAGACCACCGTGCCCACGTCGCGTCGAGACTGCCTGGCTCAGTGTCCGCGCCCTCCACCACTATATCCGACGCCGCGCGCACCATCCTCAGCCGGCGTTCTGGGCGTTCGGATACCACGCCCCCAGGTCGACGTGGCTGGCATGGCCCACGAGCTTCTTGAACTGCTGCAGGTCCGCGAAGGTGCCGTCCATACTACGGTAGTGGTACGGGTACACGTACTGTGGACGGAAGTCCCGCACCCACTTGGCCGCCGCCTGCACGGTCTGGGTATAGGGCAGATTTATCGGGATGAAGGCGACGTAGATGTGAGGCAGATGCGCTAGCGGCGGACTCTCCTCGGTATCTCCGGCAACGTACACGCGCTTGCCGCCGATGGTGAGGATGTAGCCATTGCCGACGCCCTTGGGATGAAAGTGGAAGCGCTCGGGGGTGGTGTTGTACATCGGCACCGCGTCGATTGAAATCTCATCCACGGTTGTGTTCTCACCATTGGCGAGCACGTGCGTCGCAGCCTTCAGGTCCGCAGGCATCGCATCGTAAACATTCTGCGGGGCGATGATCCTGGTGTTCGGCCCGGTGACCGCTTGCAGCACCGGCACGTTGAAATGATCCCCATGGATGTGCGTGATTAGGACGACGTCCGGGGTTGGCAGGACTTTGAACTCGCCAATGGCGGCGTTGATGTCCGATCCCAACGGCGCGGGGTCCACCAGCACGCGTTTCCCGTTCCAGCTGAGCATCAGCGAAGCGTGATGCACCGGCTGGATCATCAGATTACCGCCGTGCGGAATTGGCAGCGTATCGGGCACCGGCAGTCCCAGCACGGCTCGCGGCAGCCCACACAGCACAACCACCGCGGTGGCGCCCAGAAGTCGAATCGCGTTCATGGGGGTGATCTCCTGTAGATCGGGAAGCGCTATTTTACAGGAGTTTGCCGGTCGCTGGGCCGTCAATGCGCCCCACCGTCTAACAGCTTATCCATCACGGTCCATCCAACGAAGATCAGGAGGCGAGCATCTCCCTCAAGATGACCTTTAGCGCTTCCTCATCGGCCACGGTTAGCGTGTGCTCTGTTTCTTCGGGCCATATGGGGCCGCCCCAGCGCGGGTCGGTCTGATAACGGGGAATGATGTGCCAATGCAGATGAGGCATCACATTACCCAGGGAAGCAATGTTGATGTGATTCGGTTGCACAGCGCGAACGATCGCCGTCTCCGCCTTTTGCAGGTCGGCACAATAACTGGCCCATTCCGCAGGGGACAATTGATCGGGGCGCGTGGCGTGTCGTAAATCTAGAATAAGAAGGCAGTGCCCCCGATACGTCTGATTCTTTGCGAGGTATAGCGTCGAAACTTTCAATGCGGCGACATACTCCCACTGCTCATTTGATGGCGCACGTGGCGCGTCGAGGGGGCAGCTATGCCCATAAGCCAATTGTTTCCAACGGGATGTATCCACTGACGTCCTCGCTGCCTATCGCTCGAGTTGAGCGGCCGGGGACAACGTGTGGGCATCGCGCGCCAGAAGCCAGCGGCCGCCGGCTTGTTTGCGGTATACCGCGATACGATGACCGGCGAGGTGGGTCGCTTCTCCCGTGGCGCGCGGGATCACCGATAACGAATCCCGGCTCAGCGTATAGGCGACTTCTCCGACGGCTGCGACATCTTCCAGCTCGCTGATGCAATTGATTCGAGCCTGCCGGTGGGTCCAGGTAGAGTGCACCTCGCGGATTGCTCGTTCATCAGGTCTCATTTGCAACCTCCGCCGTCCAACAGAAATTCAACAAATACAATCGATCAGCATAACAAGGATCTGGCTAACTATTGAATGGGTGCAATTCGCCGCCCAGACAAGCACTTCCGTCATGTTGCGAAATGGGGCATAAAGGTTGGAGTCACATCTAGAAAACGGCTACTGAAGTGTAAAGCCCCATGGACGACCTGAGCTTTTCGGTGCGAGAGTTGGTACAAGGCGATGTCACCTTGATCGCCGACTATTGGTCTCAAGCCGACCCTGCCTATCTGACCGGATTAGGTGTGGACCTGAGCAAACTCCCGTCTTGGGACGATTTCTTCAAGATGCTCACCGACCAGCTCAAGCTACCGCTGAAGCTTCGCCAATCGTATTGCACGATCTGGCAGCAACATGGTCAAGCCATCGGCCATTGCAACGTGAACAAACTTGTCTTTGGAAAAGAAGCCTACATGCATCTGCACCTTTGGCGCCGTGAGCGGCGCTATCAAGGTCTTGGGGTATCTCTGGTGCGGCAATCGTTGAAGCTATTCTTCGATCGGCTGGAACTCCAGGATCTGTACTGTGAGCCATACGCACTGAATCCTGCACCCAACGCCGTGCTCGCCAAGGTCGGTTTCACTTTCGTGAAAAAGTACGTGACTGTTCCCGGTATTATCAATTTTGAGCAAGAGGTCAACCGATGGCAAATGAGCCGTGAGCAATTTGCACAGGTTGTTAGCTGAATTTCCCGCTAGGCGCGCTACCTGTGCTACTGGTCGCCGTTCTTAATCTCGCTTCGCTAGGGCATCACGCCCGTGCTGGTGCAGCACCATTGACGTATACATGCCGCCCGCATCCGGCACAAACTCGAACTCGGCATATATCTGCGCGAAAAAAAAAGCGCGGATGGCCGTCCTTGACCCCGACATACATCATGGGAAGTGCTGGCCGCCCGGTTCCCTGTTCCGTCAGACTATCTCCTGAGAGTTCAAACGTTACTGAGAACGTCGGAGTCAGATCGAAAACCCCGACAAATTTTGCCAGCTCATCTTTCGTGATCGGCACTGCTTTCCACTCGTTCGCAAGCGTCACCGGATTGCCCAGCACCACATCCAGCAATTGGTCGCCCATCGTACCCGGCGCGAAGCCGTTCACATTGGCCAGCACCGCCACTGCGATACGCCTCTCCGGCACATACATGAGGTTCGTGTCAAACCCTTCGATTTCACCGCCGTGCTCCACCACTTTGAGCGTGCCCCTCTTAGCTATCGTCACGCCCAGGCCATAGTCTCCCTTGCCCGGGGTCGTCATCGCATTCAGTGATGCTGCAGACAGGACCTTGCCGCCAAACAGCCCGTGCTCCCACTTGAGCAGGTCGCCCGTCGTTGAGTACATTGAGCCCGCAGCCCACGGCACCGTCATCGATTCCGACCGCGCCAGCACCAGCCCGTCCTTGCTGGGCGCATACCCTTGCGCGCGCTTCGGCAGAATCAGTTTGTCCGTGTCAAGTCCCGTATCCTTCATCCCGAGCGGATCAAAGATTTGTTCGCGCAACAAGTCGGCGTATTTGTGCCCGCTTACCTTCTCAATAACCGCGCCCAAAACCTCATAATTCGAGTTGCTGTACTGGTATTTGCTACCCGGCTCGAAGTCCAGCGGCTTGTCGCGAAAGAATGCTAGTTCTTCCTCCGCAGTGTGTGGACTCATCCGCCATACGTCGAACTCCTTCAACTCGGTAAAATTAGGAATGCCCGAAGTGTGGCCGAGCAAGTTGGCCAGAGTGATCTTCTCCCATGTCTTCGGCGTATCCGTCAGATATTTGCTCACAGGGTCGTCGACCTTCAGCTTGCCTTCCTGCTGCAGCAGCAGCACTAGAGTCGCGGTGAACTGCTTGGTAAGCGACCCGAGCCGGAACTTCACATCAGCGTCATTGGGGTTTCCCCATTCCAGATCCGCCATGCCGTAGCCCTTGTCCAGCAGCACGTGGTCCCCATCCACCACCAGGACTGCACCCATAAAGGCGTTGCCCGCCGTGTAGGAGCTCGCGACCTGATCAAGGCGTGCCTTCACTGCGGCCTCGTCCGTGGTCTGGGCCACCCCCGCAGCGCAGCCAATTGTGCACAAACACGCCAACACCACACTCGCAATCCAACGCCTCATCGCAAATTCCTCGTCGGCTGCCAAGACCAGAAACTCGCCGCGCACCAACACCAGCCGATTCTACGTTGCGCTTTGGATGTCTGCTTCATGGTGGCCTCTTCACGGATCTCACCGTCAGGTCATGGCCGATCAGCGACTGTCGATTGCCTTCCGGGCGTTCCGTGGCGAATGATTCGGCTACACTGAACTGTTCGCAGTATGACTGGCAGCGTCAGATCTGGGTGACCACGAAGGGAAGGATATGGGACGCATCAGCACGTTTCTTTCGGCAGCATTCTTGATCGCGAATCTTTGCGAATGGGTACCGGCGCAAGCCGCCACAGACTCTGAAGGACTGCAACGGTTTCGAGACATATATAAGGAACTCGTAGAGACAAACACCACTCTTTCGGCTGGAGACTGCACTCTGGCAGCGCAACGCATGGCGGCTCGGCTGAAGACCGCCGGCTATCCTGATGTGGATCTGCGGGTGTTCGTCCCCGAAGGACATCCGAAGGAGGGCGGCCTCCTAGCGGTGCTTCACGGATCCGACTCCAAGGCCAAGGCGATTCTGATGCTTGCCCATATAGACGTGGTCGAGGCCAAGCGCGAGGACTGGACACGTGACCCGTTTACCTTGATAGAGGAGGATGGCTACTTCTACGGCCGCGGAACGAGCGACATGAAGGCCCAGGCGGCAATCTGGGTCGATAATCTGATCCGCTACCGTGAAGAGGGCTATCGTCCCAAGCGGACAATAAAGATGGCGCTGACATGTGGCGAAGAGACCAACAGTGCACTGAACGGTGCTGGCTGGCTGGCTAAGAACGCGCGGGACGCTATCGATGCGGAATTAGCTCTGACTGAGGGCGTTGACGGTGATCTGGATGCGCAAGGTCATCGAATCGCCCTTGAAATTCTTGCTGCTGAAAAGACATCCCAGAATTTTTTACTGGAGGCGATCAATCCCGGTGGCCACAGCTCCCGTCCGGTGCCGGACAACGCGATCTACCACCTGGTGCGCGCGGTCGATCGGGTGAGTCACTTTGAATTTCAGGTCGAACTGGACGACGCGAACCGCGCCTATTTCACCGGCATGTCTAAGATTGTCGGCGGCGAGGCTGGCGTGGCCATGGCCGCCGTTGTGAAGAATCCGCAGGATGCCGCCTCGGTCGCTATACTCGACAAGGATCAAAACTGGCACGCCATGCTGCGCACGACGTGTGTCGCGACGATGCTGGCCGCTGGTCACGCTACAAACGCGTTACCGCAACGGGCCACCGCTAATATCAATTGCCGCATCTTTCCAGGTGACACGCGCGATGCCGTGCAGGCGCAACTGGTGACGATCATCGATGATCCAAAGGTATCGGTAACGATTCCTGAGATCAGGGGACCGATTGCCGCGCCCGCGCCATTGACGCCATGTATATTGAAACCCATCGAGACAGTGGCACACGAAATGTGGCCGGGAGTGCCGGTGGTTCCGGCCCTTGAACCCGGTGCGTCGGATGCCCAGTTTCTGAATCCTGCGGGCATACCAACGTATGGGGTCACCGGCCTCTTTACTGACCCCGATGGTGGGCACATTCATGGGCTCAACGAGCGCGTCCGCGTGCAGTCGGTTTATGAGAGTCGAACGTTTTTGTATCGGCTGGTCAAGCTCTACGCAGATCAGTGACGCTCGCTCAGCAAAGGTCGCGCTCCGGCCACGTCACCAACGGCAGCTATGTGGAGGTCCGTCTAGGTTTTCTGCTTGGCCAACGTCTCGCGAGCATCTTGGAGCTGCTTCCAGTTCGGCGCGTACTTCAGGGCTTCGTCGTACTTCGCGAGCGCCTCTTTGGTCTTGCCTTGCTTCACGAGTACATCGGCCCAAGCCTTCAGCGGATCCGCCCACTGCGGTCCCCGCTTATTCGCTCCCATGTATTTGGCAATGGCACCGGTCGCATCACCCTGCAAGACCAGTAGGTCACCCCAGTCCTTGTAAGCGCGTGGTATCGAGGGTGCCTGACGGACCGCCTCGGCGAAGGCATGTTCAGCATTCGTGTAGTCGTTCCGCAGCGCGGCAACTCGGCCGCGGGCGCGCCGTCAAAGCCGTCATATCGAGTCATCCGCGACAAGCGAATGTCTGCTTCGACGCAACCATTTCGGAACTATCATTGACCGGGATTGGCCGATATCCGCCACTAGTGGAAGCAATCCGATAGATCGTCAACCGGCGGCGCGTAGCACTGCGGAATCCGCCAAGAAAACGAGTTGCCGCGGCTCGATCGAACTGTTCTGACCGCGTCGCGTCCTTCTGCCTCAGAAGAACACGACGTTGACGATGGCATTGCCGATCCCGACCAGCGCTGAACCGGAAATCAAGCCGGCGCAGATCGGCTCGCAGCCCTCCTTCCAGTAAGCGTAACCGCGAGTGCCCGGGCTCGAGTATCGGCGGCCCATCAACCAGAACAGCAGAGCACCGGCCCACATCGGCAGCGTGTATTCCGGCGGCAGCACAACACCGAGGCCGATAGCCACGGCCGATAGCGGCATACGCCCGCGCGCAGCAATGTTGGTGATCTCGATCGCTGCGGCGCAAGCCGCGGCGACGATCATCGAGACGATAGCCGAGCGCGGCAAACTGCTAATGCCCCTAGCGATCAGTTCCGCGACCCCCTTCCACTGCATCGCGGCGGGCATCGCAAACTGTTCGGAGACGATGGTGGCGGTCGAGCGTACGCCATCGTGGCCGGGCGGCAGGAATAGCAGGAAGAACAGCGGAACGCACACCAGCGCCCCGGAAAAGATCCCGATCACGTGGCCAATCGCTTGCTGTCGCGGCTTGGCGCCCAGCATGTAACCGGGCTTTATGTCCGACAGGAGGTTGGCGGCGTTGGCGGCGATCTCCCCAGTCATCCCGGCGGGGATCAGGTTGCTGGCCGGATTGCTGCGGTCGATCGCTCCCATTGTGAACTGTGTGATCTTCGATAGCGCGCCGGTAGGCGTCCAGGACGTGAGCGCCATCGAATTTGTACAGATCACTGTCAGCACCAGGATCAGCGGCAGCGAGATGAAGGCCAGCAGCCATGGCACGGCGAAAAACGAGTGCGTGACGCTCGCGCCGAGCACGCAGAATATAGGCACACCCACGAACGATACCCCCAGCGGTAATTCGATGGACCGCAGCGGATCGGCGGCGACGCCGGCGGCCGTAGAGTCCGTCGGGGTGTTTCCGCGCAGCGACTTAAACGCTGTCGTGAAAATCTCGGGCCGTCCCAGCAGACTGACCAGAGAGCCGATCACCATCATCGTCACCCCCCACCACAGCCCCCACTGATTGAGAATCTCGGCGCGGGAGATCGGGACAACGACGCCATCTGGCAAGGTGCGCTGCACGATATCGCCGTGCTCGATCATGATCGGAGCAAGAATTGCGTAGTTGATGAACCCCCCGAGCAGGCAGCTCGTCGCCACCCGGATACCCATCAGCCCGCCGACGCCCAGCATCGCAGTGTCGAGTGTCAGGCGCAGGCCGAGCTGACGCACATCGGTACCCAAGATCCTCGGTATCCATAGATTGAACTTCGCCGCCGCGGTGTAATAGTAGGTGTCGAGTCGGTCATGGAACGCCCAGGGTTGCTTGAGCCCGGCCCACCGGTCCATTCGCAGCAGCCTGAACTGGAGCAGCTTCATCCAGCCGTCGCTGACGAAGAGCTGATAGAGGCCAGCACCGAGCGCCGTGAGGCCGAGCAACCGCGCTCTGAACATGCCGGCCGCGGCGCCGCCGGTGTACAGCGCATCAAGGACCACGCCGCACGCGCGACCCTCGGGAAACGGCAGTTGGTCCTGATTGATGAAGCGGCGCTTTAGCGGAAACGCCACCAGCACGCCGAGGATCGCAATCGTCACCATCCATATCAACATCTGCCACCATGGGATGATGCGCCCGGTCACGAGCATGTAGGCCGAAAGGCTCGCGACCAGCGGCGAAGTCATGTATCCAGCCGCGGTCGCTATAGACTGCGTGCAGTTGTTCTCGAGGATTGTGAAGTCCCGGGCCAGCCCGGCGCCGTGGAGGCCGCGAAAGATCGCAAACGAGAGTATGACGGATGTCAGGCCCACGCCAATGATAACGCCGGTCTTTCCACCGATATACAGCGCCGTGGCCGCCAGCACGCCTCCAAGGAAAAATCCGGTCAGGCCGGACCGGATTGTCAGTTGCGGCACATTGCCGCGGTACACATTCTTGAACCACCAGTCATCTTTCTTGGCCCGCGTCCAAGTGCTGATCTGCTGGGCGCTCAATTGTTTGAGTGCCATGCTCCGTTACCCTCGCATCGGAACCGTCGCCTCGGATGCAGACAGGACCGGCGTCCGAAGTCGGGTCGCGACCCTGGGCGGCATGTGGTGAACGGCTGCGTTCGGCATGTCAGAATCGCGTCAGTGTGCAAGCATGCCCGGGTCAATGCCGACGCCAAGCGTAAACGAGGATCCTGCTGCACTTACGACGGCCGTCTTGCGGCTCAGGCTGGTTGACTCTCGTAGGCGATAAGTAGCTTCGATGCCGGTGCAGTGACCGGCGAGAAGATTCTCGATTCGATAAGACTTCAGTTTCGCTCCCGTCCAGGCGAGCGTCTGATCCGACGCATTGAATAGATGCAGGCCGCCGATCACCGCCAATAGGGGCTTGTTGCCGGCAATGGTTCGCGCGTACTCCACAATGTTGACGATGCCGGCGTGGCCACAGCCAGTCAGCACCACGATCCCCTCATTCGTGTCGAACACCAACGCGGAATCCTCGGGGACGTTATCTTCTACGCGTCCCTGCGCTGTCATCAGCGACAGGCCTGGAGACCAGTTCTTCTCTTCGTTCGGCCGGGGCACCGGACCAGTCAACCAGACTCCTGGATAGAGTTCGGTGGGTTTGTCACGGACGATGAATACGCCTCCGGTGGCGAGGTATTCCGCCTTAATTAGCCGCAGCCCGTTTTGATCTTCACCTGCCTCGTTCAAACGCGGCTCGAAGATCGCGGCCCCCACATGCACCCGGCTCATGGCGCGAGGGTTGATTTTGGCAAACTGGCGGCGAAGGGTCATTAGGCCGCCAACGTGGTCCCAATGATTGTGCGACAACACGACATCTTCAACATCCGATAAGTCTATATGCTGGGCCTTGGCGTTCTTCGGGACCATGTCGGATGAAGCGCCCGTGTCATAGAGAATCTTGTGCCCATCTACCTCGACCAACGCCGAATAGCCCCATTCGCCGTCTCCCAGATGAGGATCACCGGCGACGTTGGTAACCAGCACGGTGATTTTCAACGTGCGCGCTTGATGTAAAGACTTCACGTCCCCCGCTGCTGCTGCAGGCGTCGAACAGGTCAATACGACTGCAAGAAGAGCTGCTGCCGCCTGAAGTATCTGCAACAGCGCCTGTCTTTTTTGGTTTGCAAACATGATGCTCCAAAGCCTGCTTCCCACGCTCGGTAATAAGCGGAAGTCATTGAAGCTTCATGCTTCATCCGTCGTAAGCCAGCTTACTGGATGTTGCGTACGACCGCTTGTTTGACCCGCTCTGAGCTCGGCTCTGCGAACGGTGAGCGGCCAGCAGCAGCAAGAACTGGAGTGTATTACACGGCCATTCGTGGGATTCTGCCATCACTCGATACGGCTAATCCTGCCGATGACGGAAGGCAAGGAAATAATGGATAGGGACACCTACACTGACCAGCATGTTGCGACAGCGCAAACCTTATGAGCGGCACTGCAGAGCAGTCAAAGATCGGATCGAAATGGGTCACGCCAATCGAGCTGACATTGCTCGGAGCGATCTGGGGAGCTTCGTTTCTATTTATGCGCATCGCCGCCGGAGATTTCGGCCCGTTTGCGCTAGTGGAAGTACGCCTCTCGCTCGGGGCGCTCGTGCTGCTACCGTTTCTCTGGCGTTCGCGCAGCAGCTTCGGTCCGCGCGTGATCTGGCGACTGGCCGGTATCGGTATCATCAACTCGGCCATCCCGTTCGTATTGTTTGCCTGGGGCGCCGAGCGCGCGCCAGCCGGTATCGGCGCGATCACAAATGCCATGACGGTGCTGTTCACCGCTCTGATGGCGTTTGTGCTTTATCGCGAGCCAATCGGCCGTCAGCGTATGATCGGGTTGCTCACCGGGTTCCTGGGTGTAATCGTGCTGGCAGCTGACAAGACCGGCGGCGACGGCGTATGGCCGGCGGCATTGGCTGGTACGCTGGCCGCGTTGTTCTATGGCGTCGCTGTGAATCTGATCCGCCACTATCTGGCCGGCGTGCCAGCCAGTGCTGTGGCCGCGGCCACGTTACTGAGCGCCAGCGTGTTCGTTGCACCCTTCGCCCTGCTGAGCTGGCCAAGGCATCCCATACCGCTGCACTCGTGGGTCAGCGCTTTGGCGCTCGGCGTCATCTGCACGGGCGCGGCGTTCGTGTTCTACTACCGTCTGATCAATCGGATCGGTGGTCCGCGCGCCTCGACCGTGACCTATCTCATACCGCTGTTCGGCGTCGTGTGGGCCTGGATCGTGCTCGGCGAGCAGCTCACCATTCGCATGGCCGTAGCTGCGATCTGCATCCTCGGGGGTGTCGCAGTCAGTCAGCGCAGCTAAAGCTGTCCGCTTTTGGGATGGCCTGTGATCCCTCACGCCCGAACCCGTTTACCCGTTCCAGCGCTGCAGCCGATCGTGCGGAGTACAATTTCGCCGCCGTGAGCCTCCGGGGTAAAAATTGAAGTCGCGTCGGCGTGAAGTACTTACGAATCTCCTGGCCACCGGCTCGGCTGCTTGGCTGCCAGCGGCGCGGAGCGGTGCGTCGCCCTTGAGAGTGGGTATTGCCGGAGGCGGCATCGTCGGTGCGTCCATCGCTATGCACCTGGCGCGCTCGGGTGCGCATGTTCTTCTATTTGAAAAGGTCGGACCGGCGCAGGGTGCGACACAAAACTCCTTTGCCTGGGTGAATGCGTTCGCGGAAGACGCGCACTACCGGTCACTGCGCCTCGAGAGCCTGAAGGCGTATCACGAACTGGACGGGAGACTGTCTCTCAACATCGTGTGGGGCGGCTACCTGAAGTGGGCGAGCGATAGGGCCGAGGCTGATCTCGTGCAGGTGAGCGCTCGGCAGCTCGCCGGCACTGCCTATCCGCCGCGTCACATCACTGCAGAAGAGATCATGACGCTCGATCCGGCGGTAACAACGGGGCCCATCACGGAAGCTATTTACTCATCGATTGATGGCCACCTTGATCCGGTGCAGGTCACCCGGCGATTCCTGGACGATGCCGCCCGAGCGGGGGCCAGGATCCTCTACCCGTGCGAGCTGACCGCGCTTGACCTCAGCGCAGGCCGCTTGAGGGGGGTCACTACCACTCAGGGTCGATTTTCCCTCGATCGTCTGGTCGTCGCCGCGGGCGTCGATACGCCCCGCATCCTCGCGATGGCTCGCTTCCCACTCGCCTTGAAGCATGCACCGGGAATCCTAGCGCACAGCGCCCGCCTGCCGGCGCTCACCCGGCTGGCGCACGATGCCCCCGGCAACGTGGAGTTCAAGCAGATGGCCGACGGCTCGATCGTTGGCACCGATGCGCGCGCTCCGCCTGACACACCCGAGCATCGGGACATCCTTGCACATGCAATGCAGTTCCCATCCGCCGAGCTTCGCACCTACCACGGCAACAGAATACTGAACCGAATCGCGCGGTTCTTGCCGGCGGCGCAGGCTGTGCCGCTCGATCGACTGACCTTGGGCTTCAGGCCCATGCCCATCGATGAATTTCCCGTGATAGGCGCTCTGCCGACGGCTCCGGATATTCACGTTGCCGTGACGCACAGCGGCGTCACCTTGGCCCCTATCCTCGGTCGACTCACCGCCGAAGAAGTGCTGCAGGGTTCACGTGTGGACTGGTTCGCACCATACCGGCCCGAGAGGTTCATCTGATGTGCACAAAGTGGCGTCTGAGAGGTTCGTCGACGGGGGCCGGCCGTAGGTATTCTCATAGCTTCTAATGTGACCCGAACCAAGTCGTGAAGCCCAAGCTAGGGCCGTGGGCAACGCGAGAATCCTTGAAATCCGATGGCCCGCTGATCGGGAAGTAAATTGTCGCCCGGTAGCGAAGATCCACAGCGAAGCGATCGCCTATCCGGTAAAGATAGCCGACACTGAAGTCGGGTCCCACGTAGGTGACCTTCTCCTGTGAGGCGGGGGTTAAAAGGAAGTTGGTGTCCAATTCAGCATTAGGGTCATAGCTGACCTGCAGCAGTGCATTGACATAGAACAGGTGCCTGTCACCTACCGGCGCAAAGGCCGCGGCTCCGGCCCTGGCACTGTAGATCCAGCTTGTTTCGTTAACGTTCGATACCTCCGGTGCTTGAGCTGCCGTATAAACCGGCGGCAAGCCGTAGTAGCTAGCGACGAGGTTTTCGAAGTTGGAACTGTGAGTGTCCGTAGTCACTTGGGTCAACTGAGCAGTCGTCCGCTCCGCGCGTAGCCCGGCCATGAAGGAGAAGGTTTCATCCAGGCGATGCTGGATCGTGGCCTCGAGGTCCAATCGCGTGAAATCGCCGTTGCGGTGAGTCGTCTCAATCACGTTGTCTTGGACGTTCACACCTTGGAAGCCGAAGTTGAGAAGATTGCCCACGATTAGCGTGTCCTGTTCAGTCGTGCGGCCGTACAGGCCTGTCAGCGCGATTTGCGTGGCATCGTTGCCGCGCCACCCGAATGCCAGGGTTCCGCCGAACTCTGGAAATGCAAGCTGCGTACTGTTGCGGGCGCTGTCCGCCGGGGTCGAGGAGAAGGTCGCACCCAGCCCATGTGCCGTCGCGGCGATCTGATCCACGGTCTGTTCAACGGTCGGCGAATTGAAGTTGGTCGCCGACTGTCGCTGGGTGATATTGTCAAAATAGTATGCCACCCACGGCGTAAACGAGATATCCGCCCGCACCGGCAAAACACCGGCCGACAGCACCACAACGGCACACACTCGCGTGATGTACGCGCGATCCAGCGAAGCTTTCATTGTCTGACTCCCAGTCTTCTTATTGCATTGATCAGCAGACAGGTGGAACATGCTTGCCAGGCGTGAAGTTGTCAAGCCGACGGCTTGGCGGCTCAACATAACAAGAAAGTGAGCGTTCGATGAACGGCCGTGCGAAGTCGCCAAAGACCTGGCTGCATTGGTTTCTCTGGTCCGCCGTTTGCGCGCTGCTGCTAGGCCAGGCAAATGCGGCCGTTCGCGCGCTGATCCTGGCTTCAGACTATCGCGAAGCGGCAGACAGCGGCCTGAGGCTCGACAACACGTTGGTAGATGCCCGTGCAGTGAACGAACTGTTCCGCAAGCTAGGCCTGCAGGACGTCCGCCTCGTGGAAAATCCCACCGCGGAGAGTTGGGAAAGGGAAATCGACGCGCTGGTCGGAAGGCTCACCGCCGACGATGTGGCGATTCTTTATTATGCCGGCCACGCCGTTCAGGTTGGCGGCAACAACTACTTCCTGGCCGCCGATGGCACCACCCTGATTTTGTCCGAACAAGTGCTGTCGGCCGTGATGCTGAAAGCACGCGGCACAGTGTTTCTCATTGATGCATGCCGTGACAATCCTTTCAAAGACGAGTCCGCGAAATCCACGCGCGATGTAAAAATCAGCCCCGTCGGAGCCGCGAAGGGCCGGAATATGACGACCGTATCACTGGCGGAGCTGGCGCGCGCTTCCAGCGGCTTGAGCCAGATGAGCAACCTCCGCGGCAAGAACATCATCGTCCTGTTCTCTACTGATCCCGGCAATGTCGCGCTGGACGGCGATCCGGGTCTTGGCAGTCCCTTCGCAAATGCGGTGGTGGGTGAATTCGGCAAGCGACAATCGCTTGACGCGGCGATCCGACGGATTACCGCGGACGTGGACAAGGCCACCGCCAGCAAACAGGCGCCGTGGCGGCAAGGCGATCTTAGCTTCCCATTATTTCTTGCAGGGCAACCGCGCTTTCCGGTGCCTTAGTAATTCCCTGCTCGGCCTACTGATCGGTCGAGAGGCGCTTTCTAATCGACGTATTTATGTCGAATCGATTTGGAAAAAGTCGCACTTTCGTAGGATGACGCCGACTTATTGATCCCGTGCCGAAGTCTACAATCTACTACGCAGACACTCTTAACCACGGGAAACATTTTCATGATGCTTATTATTGGGATCACTGGATGCGTCGTTGCTCTGCTTGCAATCGCCTTGAGACATGAGAAGCCCTGGCCTCGGGATGGTCACGGTCAGACATACTTCATCCGTTCCTCTCAGCATTAGGTTTTAGGCTTGCGCTAGATTATTTAGGGCGCTTGATATGCTGCACGCCGGTTAAGGCAACAGGTAGAGTCGACGAGGGCAGCATTAACATGCCCCACGCGGCACGGCTATTGACGCGGCGATGCGCCAGGCTCAGATTGATTCGCGGGGAGGTACACTAAAGACCTTCCGTGAGCGAAGGAAGGAACCGGCGAGAGACTCATGAACCACACAAAGACGCTATTTCTTCTGTTCGTCGCAGGCGTCGCTTGCGCTGCAGCACCACAACAGGAACAGGCGAAGCCTTTCCTTCTCGCCAACGACAAACTCGAGTTGATCATTTCCCCGAACGGGGCCCGTTTTGACCGGGTGATCATGAAGGACGGGCCGCCTCTTAGTCCGCTGGCCACAATTGGCCACTTCCTCGCCCTCGACGGTTTCGGCGCTCCCTCGGATCAGGAAGTTGCTTCAGGGATGCCGTTCCACGGCGAGGCCAACCATCAGTTGTTCAGGATTCTCTCGGCGACCAATTCAGGGTCTTCGCATTCCGTAACGATGCAGGCTACGTTGCCGCTCGCGCAGGAGACTCTGACGAGGACGGCCGAGATAATTGACGGCGAGAATCTGGTCTACGTCACGAGCGTGCTGGAGAGCCTCATCAGCGTGGACAGGCCGGTCTCATGGGCAGAGCATTCCACAATCGGTCCTCCGTTCATGGAGAAAGGCAAAGTCGTGGTCGACATGTCGGCAACCAGATGCCGGGTGCGCCCATTCAAGCCCGGCGACATTCCGGGCCATCTTGTATACGGCAAGGACTTCACATGGCCCATGGCGCCTGTTATCGGCGGCGGCGAGGCTAACATCCGCGAGATACCAACCGATCACAACTGGCTGGACCTCGCCAGTTGCGAAATGGACCCGAGCCGCGAGTTTGCTTTTGTGACCGCCCTGCATCTCGAAAAACACCTGCTCTATGGATACGTGTTTCGACGCGAAGAGTATCCCTGGCTGATGAGTTGGATGAATTTCACGGGCGAGGATCGGGCTGCGCGCGGCATGGAGTTTTCGTCTCAGCCGTTCGATATTTCGCATCGCGACACAGTCGCCATGAGCCCTCTCTTTGGAGTTCCGACATTTCGCTGGCTCCCCGCTAAGTCGAAAATCGAGAACCACTTCGTGATTTTTTATACCCGCGTTCCCGAAGCATTCACAAAGATTGATGACGTCACTCTTAAGGACGGAAAGCTGGCAATTGTAGATCGTTCGGGCAGCAGGTTGGTCCTTACTGCCTCACGCGGACTTTGATCCTTCGAGGCACAGAACATGCGTGCCGCGATTGGATTACACTCTTATCGCGAGCAACTTAATAAAGTGGTTATCAATTTGATTGGGGGCATAGGTCACCAGAGGATGAAGCTCATGGATAAACGGATAGCTATCGCAGTGACAGGAACTCTGGCGCTTTCGTTGGCAGCGGGACTATTCGCTCCTGCGGCGCGCGGCGAATCTCCAAGCTACCCATCCTTCAAGGGCGAAAAACAGGGGCAATTGAGCCCCGAATCGAAGAAGGCCAATTTGAGTCAAAAAAATCTAAAGACACTGGGACCAGCCGGCCCGGGGAAGCCTCAGCTGAAAAGACTCAAGCCCCCAGCGAACAACGGCAAGATGATCGCCGGCCCTGCGCCGACAGGCTTCAACAAAGCGGTCGGCTCGCCTCCCCCGTAAGTGAGGCGCCGTGCCAAAACCGGTTGAGCTCGACATTGAACAGCTACGAAGGAAGGTGCACACGCTGTTAGCGGCGTTGTCACCCGAGGAGCGAAGGCAACTCCGCGTGCGCTTTGGCATCACAAGGGAACCGTTGCCTGATGATGACGTGTTGACGGAGTTAGCGAGAGATCTGGCTTTATTGAAGAGCAAAAAGAAGCTGTAGCCGCGGCTGCCATCAAACAGGGAGGGTATCTTGCCATGCGCTGGTATCACTACATGGCCTACTTCTTCGGGGGCGCGTTCCTGGCCAACACAGTGCCCCATTTTGTCAATGGAATCTCCGGCAATGCCTTTCAAAGTCCCTTTGCATCACCGCCTGGCCAAGGCTTGTCCTCCGCAACGATCAACGTCCTCTGGGGCCTGTTCAATCTTGCCGTCGCATATCTGCTCATCTGCCGCGTCGGCAGCTTCCAGCTGCGCAAAACTACGCACGTGCTCACACTCGGCGCTGGCGTCCTGCTCATGTCGTTGATGCTTGCTCATGCATTCGGGCGCTTCCACGGTGGACTGTAGCCGGCGGGCAGATGCACCGACCCGCTAATTGATTGACGAATCGTCCACTTTGACGCCGAACCCGTGTGGTCGCGCGCGAAGACTTGCATTCAGAAGTTCCTCTTCCGTGCGCGCGCCGGCGAGCAGGGCACGGATCTCCAGGTCCAGCAGATCTAAGCGTGCGCTCAAGATATTGATCTCCTGAATAACAAGTGTCACGTGTCCAAGATACTCTCCGAGTTCCGCGCTCGAGAGCGCGCCAACATCGGGCGCCGTGACAACAGCCCCTCCTTCCATGGTGCCCTCGGAGACGACAAAGCGTTGCTGGAAGGCTTCGAGCGCCGCGATGCTTTTAAACCAGGTGTCCCGATCGATTGCCATCACATCGCGTGCAAACGCCAGACGATTATAAAGACGTATGTGGTCAGCTGGTAAGAGTGCGACCGTGCCATCTCTCTGAGCCGCCTTGTACGGCGCAAGACCTGGAAAGACCAGAAACGCTGCCATCCGTGAATCCCGGATCGGGGGCTGCACCGCTCCTTGTGTTCCATGAAGTTTAGTCACGATAGACGCTCGCAGCTCGATCAAGTAAGCGCGCATGGAGCTCAGCTTCTTGAAGTCTTCATCGTCGAGACGAGTGTCGGCTTGGAGAACCGCATTCATCTGCGCCTCAATGTCGCTGCGTTGGTGGCCGTGATGAATGGCTTCTGCGCCTTGCTCCAGCGCAAGAGCGAGCAGCAGACCCACGGCGATTGCTGCTATATGAATAGCAAAACTTTTCCAGGAATGAATGGGTTCGTGGGGGGCATGGGGTTCGAGCATGGTAACTAAGACGCTGACCACCGGTGTATCCGCAGCGTCCGTCGGGGCGGCAGGCGCGCCGGGCGGGAATGGACGAGGCGTCTCAATTGGAGGATCGTCGGCCAATGTTTCGTCCACCCCACTTTCCCGTCGGATAGATCATTGCGGATGCTGTTTCGCCGCGCAAGTGTGAGTCATTTGCGCGGATCGAATAACTGCTCGCAAGCTGCCAGTCAGGTGGTGTTACTTCTGCCCGGACACCGCAGATGGAAAGCTGTTTTGCCCACCGAAATAACACTCGACGGCCGCCACCTGTTCACCTTTGAGCCGCAAATACTCCACGTTCCGAAACGTCTTGCCGTCCGTGGTGTGACAGACGTACATCACAAACGCCTCGTTGCCCGTTCCAGCCACCTGCGTCAGGTCAAACCGCCCGATAAAAGCAATCTGTGTGTCCCAGCATCCCGCTTTGAAAGCGGCCTTACTGATGTGGTCGTCGAGTGGGCTGGTAAATGTGAAGTCGTCTGTCAGCAGGATGTCGAACGCAGGCCAGTCCTTTATCTCCCATCCCGCATAGTATTTCCGCACCGTCGCTTCGTTTTTCGGGCTCAGTCCTGGCTCTGCGCGCGCACTGGCGATCTGCGGAATGCTCGCCGCTGCGGCCAGCACGCAGGCACCCGTCCCGAGCAGTGTCCGGCGCGACTGTGGTGTCTTTCTCATGACGCGTTTCTCCTTCAATGTTCCCCGGTCTTAAACAACAATTCGATATAGCGGCGCAGATGATCGATGCTGGCCACAGCGACGTCGGGGCCGCCTTTGGCTTTCGCGAGGATGAAAGCACCCTGTAGAACCGTCTGGGTGTAAAGCGCGAGGCTCTGCGCCGACCATTTTGCGCGAACACCGTAAAGCTTCATCGCCTCGGCGATGTCGAGCTCCAGCGTTGCAACGTGGCCGTTGATGCTCGCGTCGCACGCCTCTCGTATTTCGGCATGAGTTCCATAGACCTCTTGCACCATGGTGCCGGCGAGGCAGCTGAACTCCGCGGCTTCCCCTTTGAGGAGCGACTTACGGAAGTCGAGATAGCTGAGGAGTCGATCCAAGGGATCGCGGTGCTTCTGGTAAGGCGCTGTCCGAAAGAAGGCGCTTGAGAGCTCCGACCAGCGATTCGCCGCGGCCACGGCGAGCGCGTCTTTACTCCGGAAGTGATGGAAGAAGGCACCCTTAGTCACTCCAGCCTGCGCGCACAGCTCGTCGACCGAGGTCGCCGAGTAACCTTTCTTGCGGATGAGCACGAACGATGCGTCCAACAGCTTCTCGCGAGCCCCCGCCGGTCTGGGGCGCTTCGGCTGACTGTTCTCTCGCATGGTTGTAACATACCGACTAGTCGGTATGACATCAATAGGCCCGCATCACCTCGCGGGCCTTTTTTAACGTGGATTGCAGTGACGGCGCCGTAGGATTGCTACAGGCAAGCCGTATTAATCAACTTTCACCATGCTTGCACCGGCCAGCACGGGTTGCGCACGGTAAAGATCAGGAAAAACGCGCTTGAGGTTCTCCACTTTGGGCAGATCGTAAATAGCGATATAGGGCTGCATCGGGTGGTGAAACAAATAGTCCTGGTGGTAATCCTCTGCGGGGAAGAATGCCTTCAGCGAATCCACTCGTGTGACGATGGGCCGGGGAAATGCATGTGATTGATTGAGTTGGTCAATGTAGGCTGACGCAATACGCTTCTGGCTTTCATCAGCGTAGAAAATTACCGAACGATATTGAACGCCGGTATCCGGTCCCTGCCGGTTGAGCTGCGTGGGATCGAAAGCTACCGAGAAGGCGATTTGCAGCAACTGTCCATACGATATCTGCGCCGGATCGAAGGAAATCTCGACTGACTCAGCATGCCCGGTCGTCCCGGTACTGACGGTCTCGTATTTGGCTGTCGCCGCCTCACCGCCGGCATAGCCCGAGATTACTTTCTGAACGCCCCGGACGTGTTCAAAAACGCCCTGCACGCCCCAGAAGCAGCCACCTGCGAGCACCGCCGTCTCGGGGGCGCCTGCGCTCTTCGGGTTGTCGACGGCGGGAGGTACCACCGCAACGGCTGCGTCGGCTCTAACCCGCGGCGAGTGCCACAGGGTCGCGCCGATGATCGCCATGGTACAGGCCGCCACGATCTGCATTGGCCATCGTGATTTTAAGAATGACATCACCGCTTCTCCGCGTATCCGGGGCTGGTATTACATTATTCGCTGCAGGCGGGGAAAGGTTTCAGGCTTGATTGGCGAATGCTGCGAGGCAGCGACCTGGCGCTAATGAGCCTGTCTGGCAGCTCTTTGCGGAAATATCAGAATACAGATGACTATCAGTACGAGCAGCGCCGCTGATGCCGAGTATCGGCTTAGCGCCAGTCCTCCCTCGCTGACTGGCTTGTCGACAAAATCGCCCAGGACCGCACCCAGCGGACGAGTGAGAATGAAGGCTGCCCAGAAAAGCAGCGTATGGGAAATTCTGGTCCAGTAGTACACCGCGGCGACAAGTATCAATAGTGAGCCGAAGATCAAGGCGGCTCCGGTATAGCCGAGACCCACGCTATCAGCCGTCCAGTCACCCAGCGCGGTACCCAGTGTCTGGGAGAACATGATCGTCACCCAGTAAAACACTTCGACCTTCGGCGTACTCACGGTGTTGATCGAGACCGAGCCCATGGAGCGGTACCAGATGAATAGCGATGCCAGAAGAAGTACCAGCAAAAGCGCGGAACCACCTGCATAGCCAATGCCCAGAGAACGATCGGCGAAGTCAGCCAGAGTCGTACCCACGGTCGTGCTGGCGATGATCGTCGCCCAGTACAGCAGCGGGTGAAAGCGCCTCACCTCGATCTGCGCGACCACGGCAACGATAAAGAGCGCGGCAAAGATCCCGGTACTCACCAGATATCCGAGATTCATTGACATCGAGACGGTATCACCGCCCGTCTCGCCAAGCGTGGTGGCGAGGATCTTTATGATCCAGAAGGTCAGCGTGACTTCCGGAACCTTACTAAAGCCGTCAGATGTATTGGCGCTCATTGCATTTCTCGTCCCGCGCTGTCCGGTTCTCAGCTCGCCAACCGACCCCTGAACACGAAGTACGCCGCCCCCAAAATGCACAAAGCGGCCCAGAGGTAATCGAGCTTGAGCGGCTCCTGCAGATAAAACAATGCAAACGGCACGAACACGGACAGAGTGATGATCTCTTGAAGAATTTTTAATTGCGCGACACTGAGCACCGTGAAGCCGATACGGTTTCCCGGCACCTGCAGCAGGTATTCGAACAAGGCGATGCCCCAGCTTACCAGGGCCGCGATGATCCAGGGCTTCTGATAGAGCTCCTTCAGATGTGCGTACCAGGCGAAAGTCATGAATATATTGCTAAGGCTCAGTAGTCCGATGGTTTTCGCAATAGTCAGCACGATTGCTAATCTCCGGTGTGTCGAAGGGCGGCCCTCATCAAGTTAGCATTTTAGCGAGTCGGCACCTCTGGCGCTGGCGAGCATGCAACTGCGGGGCCGGATTTGCACCGCTCGTACGGCTATGATATGAATATTGCACTTGTAATAGTTGTTACATAGTTGACGGAAGCGCGCATGTTCAGATCCCGGCAGTTGATGGTGCTGATTATCGTGGGCGTGGCGTTCTGGGCCTTGGCCGCTGCGCAAATACGCTGGATGCCGTCTTCGATTACCGGTCCCGTGTTGGGCGTGATCAGCTTCCTCACCTCAGTGCCGATCGGGTGGCTCAGTGTGCGGATCACTCGGCGCTGCGCCTCGCTGAGTCCTGAGCAATTGCCAGCGGGGATTTTGCTCGCCGGAGGGATCGCGATGATGATTGACGGCGCGGTGCTGCACTGGGCGCCTCAGGTCTACGGACCAGTGGAGACTGGTGTTCGTCTCGCAGCCGCGTGGCTGCTGTGGGGCTACGGCGTCGCGTTCGCGATTACGTTCCTGATGTGGAGGCCCATGCCTATGGCGGCGGCACTGCGGCAGCAGTAGGTGAATGGCCGGCACCCCCAAGGAGCGCTCGCTCAGCGCCTGCGTCGCGGCAGCCTTGAGAACGGGAGGGCGGCCTCTCAGCATCCATGATTACGCTCGGGAGA
>Ga0302326_10007517_pt1 | contig 24194 bp, 12 predicted proteins | sample Palsa_T0_3_FD_202264 | JGI IMG/M metagenome (GOLD analysis project Ga0302326, IMG submission 202264) | Peat permafrost microbial communities from Stordalen Mire near Abisko, Sweden - Palsa_T0_3 | ecosystem: Environmental > Terrestrial > Soil > Palsa > Peat permafrost | place: Sweden: Abisko... | reverse complement strand
TGCAGTGGTCAATATCATTACAAAGTCTGGATCGAATGGTTTTCATGGCTCAGTCTACGAATTTTTTCGTAATGATATTTTCGACGCGCGTGAGTTTACCGCTCCAGTCGGAGTCGTGCCGAAGCCGGAGTATCGGCAGAACCAGTTTGGCGGAAGTATCGGCGGTCCCATCGTCAAGGATAAGACTTTCTTCTTTGCCGACGCGGAAGATAGCCGGGTGATCCAAGGGCAAAGCACCGGCCCGCTGACTGTTCCGACGTTGTTTGAGCAGCAGAACCCGGGCAATTTTTCTGATCTCACCGGCGGCCCTATCGTACCCGTCCTGAGTGCCACTGGGCTGGCTTACTTTCAGTTGTATCCGCAGCCAAATTTGCCAGCTTCGGCGGCCGATAACTATGCCGATAACTACACAAATGTCGTGAAGACCACGGCATATAACCTCACTGCGGATGGGCGCATCGACCATCACTTCAGCAATGGCGATACTTTGTACGCCAGGTATTCGTACAACAAAACTAATTCTTACATCCCTGGAGCTTTCCCCACCGTAGCTGAAGACGGCTTGCAGGTGCAGCCGAACGGCAGTCTTTTCAGCTATGCCGGGACATCGAACCAGTCCGCGCATGGAGCACTGCTCAACTACACGCACCTCTTCACTCCCAACTTGATTATGGAATTGAAGACCGGGTACACCCGGGTCAATTGGGACACAGTCAACTTGAACAACGGCGTCAATGTTTCCAATGCTTTTGGCGTCGTTAATGGAAACATTCAGGGCGTGCCGGGCACCACTGGACTCACGCCGGTCGACTTCCTTACCGGCGGCTATGCGGCGCTCGGCGACTCACCCTTCCTTCCGATCGTGAACACGCAGAACAGCTTTCAATATCAAGGCGCATTAACTTATACACGTGGCACACATGTCTTCAAGTTTGGTGGAGAGCTCATTCGGCGCCAACTGAACTATTTCCAAAGTTCGGAGCCGCTGGGCGCTCTTTTCTACGTTGGCATCACTGGCAACGCGCTGGCAGATTTGCTTACCGGATATAACTTCGGCTACGAACGCGAAAACACGCTGGTCAGCCAGGGCTTTCGCCGGTGGGAGCCGGGCGGATTTGCGCAGGACAATTGGCGGCTCACTCCCAACCTGACTTTGAACCTGGGCATCCGTTATGACGTGTTCACTCCATTTACCGAAGCACAGAACAGGTATGCAAACTTCGATTATCCGAATTTGAAACTGATCACGGGTGCGCAGGATCCGCACATCGGCGTCCACACGAATTACGGCAATGTTGCTCCCAGGGTCGGTTTCGCTCAATCGATTGGCGCTCACACCGTAGTACGTGGCGGATACGGAATCAGTTATTACCCGACGCAGATTTCGTTAAGTATTCTGCTGGCGAATCCGCCGACTGCGTTTCAGAGTGTCTGTGAGAACCCGGCATGCGTCGGAATGCCGCTGCCCTATCCAACGGCACCCAGCACTACGAACCTGTCGGGAAATCTCAGCTACGCTGCGTCAAACCTCAATACATCTATGCAGCAGATGTATAACCTGGCGGTCCAACAGGAAGTTGGAGCCAACGTGTTCACCCTGGCCTATGTCGGGGAGCTTGGGCGTCGGCAACTTTTCGTTACCGATGTGAATACTCCAGCCCCAACCGGCCCTTATGCTACCTCGACCCCGATACCGCCGCCAGCACTGCTCACGGCCGCCACGCTGCCAAACGTCGGCCCCATTCAGGGTTTTCTGCCGGAAGGCGGCAGCAATTACAACGCCATGCAAGCTGTCTTTGCACGGCGATTCAGCCACGGACTTTCATTCAACGCCAATTACACCTGGGCGCATGGATTGAGCAACGCCTATAGCAGTTCCGGCGAGTCGCTGGGCGGGCAGGGGCTGCTCCCCGCAGATCCACATTACGACTATGGAAATTCCGGTTTGGATGTCCGCAACCGCGTCGCAGTTACAGCTACCTACGTGTTGCCTTTTGGACAATCAGCCAACGGTGCTCGCGCTCTTTTGGTTAAAGGTTGGAGCACAAACCTGATCAGCTTCTGGCAAAGTGGTCTCCCCTTCACGGTGCTTAGCAGTGCTCCAAATCCCTACGGGATAGCTCAGATCAACCTGCCAGACGTGTCCACTGATCGGCCGAATATGTCCGGAGAGTCCACCACTCCGGCGCATCGCTCACACTTGGAGTGGTTCAACATTGATGCATTTACTCCGCAGCCAGCCGGCACCGCTGGAGATGAGAGTTTCAACCAGCTCTATGGTCCGAATCAGCGGCGCACGGATTTTTCCATTTTCAAAGCGTTCAACTTGTCTCAGTATGGCTCCCTGCAATTCCGCGCGGAGTGCTTCAACGTTTCGAACACTCCTAACTTTTCCCTTGTAGCGTCCAACTACACGATTACCAGCTACCTCCCGGTCGGGACCATTCCGGTGCCTGGAGACAAACCGGCTCAGTCGGGCGGCTTCGGCCAGCTCACACAGACAACCCCGAACGTCGGCCCGCGGGAATTCCAATTCGCGCTGAAATACCTGTTCTAGTGGCCAGGGGAGCGGTTCGATGAGCCGACTTCCCGGCTTACTTGAGCGGAATGCTGCCGGACCATCTATATAGTTAGTTCCGAGTCTTCTGTGTTGCAAAGCCGGGACTTGTCAACCCTGAACCCTGCGTTCCTTGCCAATCCAGAAGGGCTCCCGCAGAGCCCGCTTCATGATTTTTCCGGTGCCATTCTTCGGTAGCGGCTCATGCTGAAGAACGATTTGTTGCGGCATCTTGAATCGAGCGAGCCTCGTCGCCGCGAAGGCAAGCAGCTCTTCGGAATTTGCGGACGCGCCTTCCCGAAGAACAACAATCGCCACTGGAACCTCACCCCAGCGATCATTCGGCGCCGCGACTACCGCACATTCTGCAACGGCCGGATGCGCCTGCAATACGAGCTCAATTTCGATTGAGGCAATATTCTCACCGCCGCTGATGATGATGTCTTTCTGCCGGTCGACGACGTGCACACAATCTTCGCGATCCCACACAGCCATGTCGCCGGTGTGGAACCATCCATCCACGATCACCTCGCGCGTCAACTCCGGGTCGAGATAATACCCATCCATCACATTGTCCCCGCGCACGATCAGCTCGCCAACTGTTTCGGAATCACGCTCGACGTCGATGCTGTTTCCATCGACGACGCGCACCTCCACGCCAACGAAGGGCCATCCGGCCCGCGAAGAAAAGCGCCGCCGCGCCGCATCATCTTCAAACGTCAGCGTACCCTTCGCCCTCCCGGTACTCACCACCGGCGAAGTCTCCGTCAGTCCATATCCTGCAACCACAGTTGCACACGGGAAAGCCTCTTCGAGTTGCGTGATCAGCTCAGGTGACGAGGCGGCGCCCCCCACGAGAATCTGTTCCACGCTGGAGACATCGAACTCCGGCCTCCGCGGGCAATTCAACAGAGACATCGCCATGGTTGGCACCAGGATCATCACGGTGGCTGCTTCCTCCTCAATCAACTTGAAGACTGTTGGCGGATCGAAGCGGCGCACCATGACATGTTTGAAGCCGCACATCGTGGCAAAGTGCGGAAAGCCCCACCCATTGGCGTGGAAGAGGGGAATGGTGTGAAGAATGACCTGCCGGTCGCTGTGGTTCAGGGTGCTGGCAATTGAGAGGGCATGCAGGTACAAGGTTCGATGGGAGAGCGTCACCCCCTTGGGCCTTCCCGTGCTGCCGCTCGTATAAAACAACTCCGCAATCGCGTTCTCATCAATCGACGTCAAATCAGGAAAAGGAAGCGGATCGTTCGCAAACAGCGAATCCAGGCCGCCTCCTTCACCATCGATCGCGAGAAAAGTACAACCAGGCGCCGCCTCACGAAGTCCGTCGACCTGCGACGCAAACTCCTTCTCGTAAAGCAACACTCTGGGCTGCGCATGCTCAACCAGAACTTTGAGTTCTTCGAAATGGAGCCGGACGTTGAGCGGCAGCAGGATTGCGCCCGCCAGCGGCACCGCGAGATAGCCTTCCAGCAGCACATTTGTGTTGAAGCTTAGAAATGCTACCCGGTCCCCCGGCTTCACCCCTCGCGCGCAAAGTCCCGCGGCCATGCGCCGGGAGCGGTCGGCAAACTCGGAGTAGGTATAGCGCGCCTCCTCGGAGACGACGCCGACTTTGTTGGGATAAAGTTCCAGCGCGCGGAGAAAACAGCGAATGGGAGTGAGCGGAATGAACATAGGCCTGTGATGAGGGTGGAGCTCTTCGCTCGTCATCCGTTTGGGCGGATGGCTATTCTTACCTCAAGGTAAATTTGCCATGGCAACGATATCGCATCGAGAACGCTCCTGTCCAGCGACGCGATTGAGGTGCTCCAGAATTATTTACCGGCGCTGACTTTGGATTTTCCCGCACGCTGTCTCGTTGAAGCTGCCCTGCGAGACCGTGTCGGATCTCCGGCCCCCACAAAGCCGCTCACCAGATATTCGGTGAAGCTCTCGGTGATGTCGCCCGGCGCGAGTTTGCCGCTCGGGTGATACCAGACGCCGATCGAATTGATCGCGCCGCCGATGGCGAACGATACCAGCATGCTGTTACAGGGAGCAATTGAGCCGTCCGAAATACCTTCTTCAATAAATCCGCGCAGCGTGCCTGCCATGCGGCGCTTCAGCTTCCGAACCTTGGCGCGGGCGCTGGCAGACAAATCACCGTCGTCTAGCGTCGCCACACATCGCCCGAAATCCATCGTGACAACGCCATCGACAAACGCGCGAATAAAGGACCGTGTCTTGTCCAGCCCGGAACCTTTACCCCAATCCGTCGCGTCGATGCGAGCTTCAATATAAGTTATTCCATACTCGTAGCAGCCGACGAGGATGTCCTCTTTATTCTTGAAGTAGTGGTAGACCGCGGGCTTCGTAATCTTCAGGCGATCCGCGATGTCATTCATGGACGTCTTGCGAAAGCCGCGCTCCAGGAAGAGATGAGCCGCCGTCTTGAGCAGAACTTCGCGCTTGAGCTCGGGGGTCCGCTGACGAATCGCGAACCCCTTCCAGGGCTGTTGATCACTGGCTGGCACAAGACTCATTCCCATATCTTCGCAGATTTCGATTCGACTGCTTCACGGAATCAACACTCGCCGGGTCAGGTTGGAGCTTTCAGTGCTCATGTACGGGAGCCAGCGATTCCAAGGAGCGCCGCTCTGCTGGAACACCCCAGATGGCCTGCGTCAACCCGGCAACAAACATGACGATGGCGGCAATCGCATATCCGCGAAACAGCACGGCGCGGGATCCGGTTCCTATCAATAGCCCGAAGACAAACGGACCAAACACTCCACCCGCCAGCGTTCCGAAGGCATAGAAGAATGCAATCGAACTCGCGCGCATTTCTTGAGGAAAGACCTCGCTCACCGTCAGGTAAGCGGAGCTGGCAGCGGTCGATGCAAAAAAGAATGTTGCCGTCCACCAGGCTATCTGGGCAACCGTGGTGAGATGGCCACCCAGGAAAAGCAGGTTCGAGAAAAACAGAAGCACCGCGCACATGCAATAGGTCCCGCTGACCATCCGTTTTCTCCCAAGCGAGTCGAACAAGGGTCCGAGAAGAATTGGACCGAACAGGTTACCAATTGCGATCGGGATAAAGTACAGACCTACGCGACCCGCGGATACGTCGTAATACTTCAGCAGGACCAAGCCCAGCGAGAAGAACACGGAATTGTAAAAAAATGCCTGCGCAGCCATGAGCCCAAAGCAAAGCAACGCTCGTTGCCGGTAGGGACCCGCAAATTGATGAAACATCCGTCGGAGCAGGGAACCTGGTCGTGTTTCGACCTCTATGAATCTCGCCGCAATATTGGAATTCTCTCCTGTTGGGGCGGCTTTCAGCTCGATGGTTTCGACGATCGATTCCGCTTCCCGCAGTCGGCCTTGTCCGATCAACCAGCGAGGGCTCTCGGGGATGAAGCGCCGCATCCACAAAACAAGGACTGCGATGGGGACCCCGGTAAAGAAAGCTACACGCCAACCGACAATGAGACCAAACATGGCTGGACTGAGAAAGCCAGTCGAGACGACGGATCCAAGAATGATGCCCAGCCAGAATGTGCCGCTTATAAACAGACCAACGCGCCCACGCATGCGTGCTGGAACAATCTCATCAACCGCTGAATTGATCGCGGCATACTCGCCACCGATCCCGGCACCGGTGATCATGCGAAAGATGGTGAAACTCACGATTCCCCTGGAAAACCCGGTCGCTGCAGTGGAGAAGACGTAGAGCAGCAGTGTCCATGTAAACAAGCGGCGGCGGCCGTAGCGATCCGCCAGGTATCCGAAAACCAGCGCCCCAGCGATTGCGCCGCCGAGATAAAACGAAGAGCTCAATCCCAGTTGCGAATCTGAGAAGCCCAGCGTGGCAGGATCTTTCAGCGCCCCGGCCAGGGAGCCGCCCAGGCTGCCTTCTAATCCGTCCAGCAGCCATGTCACGGCGAGCGCGGCCACGACACGGACGTGCCATCGGCTCCAGCGCAATTGGTCCAATCGGGCTGGAATATCAGTTTGGATAATTGGGTCCAGAACAGGTGGGATGCGCTTGGGAGCGCACTCGAAGTCTCAGATTGCTGCTATGCGAATATCCGCTTCCATGCAGCGGAAATTAGTTGCGACGGGTTGTCACCGGGACGCCGTCTGTCACTCTAAGTCCACCAGGCCACCAGTTCCAGTCGCCTGCTATGCGGAGGAGCGCAGGGCCGATGACAATGCGAACCAACGTAGCATCAATCAATACAGCTACTGCCAAGGTAAATCCGATCATCTTGACGACCAGGAAATCTCCGAAAGTGAAAGCCGCGAAGACGACGATCATGATTGCCGCGGCGCTTGTAATCAGGCCAGCCGTTCTGGCCATGCCCTCCGGAATTGCCTCCAGCTCACTCAGTCCGCTGCGCCTGGCTTCGAGGACGCGTGCCACCAGAAATACTTCGTAGTCCATGCTCAACCCGAAGACGATGGCGAAGGCGACGATCGGAACCAGGGGAAACACGCTTCCAGTCCCGCCGGGAACTCCGAAAAAGCGGCTTCCGTGTCCATTTTGAAAGACGAAAACCAATGCTCCGAAGGACGCTGCGACGGAGAACAAGTTGAGGGCGATCGCCTTCAGAGCGACGATGATTGACCGGAAGCCGCAGAGGAGCGCAAGCAGAGTTCCTCCGACGACGAATGCCGTTACCGCCGGAAAATGCTTGCGAATAATCGTTTCATAGTCCGCGTTGAGCGCCGGAATTCCTCCAATCAGAAGCGTCGCGCCCGGCACGCCAGTAAGAGCCGGCGCACCAGTCTCCCTGAGTTGCCGAACCCAGTTCACCTGCTCGCGCAGTGTGACGGAACTCCTTGGCAACACCTCAAGCAGCGCCGCTTTTCCGTCGCTACTCAGAAACGTTCGCCGGGTCTCCCGCGAAATATCGAGCAGGGAGGCGCGGTTGCCCTCCGCAATTGTCGTAATTGAAATGACTCGGTCACAGCGCGGGTCGCTTTCCAGCCGTTTGGTGAGACGATCCAGCGCGTTCCATCCTGCGTCGGTTTGCGCGATGGAATCCGCGGGCAGCTCAACAATGACGCGCAACGATTCAACCACGCCGTTGCGATCCATATCTTGAAGGGCGTGCAGCCCATGGACAGATTCCGCTGCAACCGGAAGCCAATCCCCCGGGGGGACGCTGGTGTCCAACTGTCTCACCTGCCATGCGAGCAGCAACAATGGAGCGCCGGCGATGAAAAGTGCGAGCCACGGATGAGCGACAATCACCCTGCCCCATTTTCGCCAGAGACTTCCCGCACGCGCGGCCCGATGTTCATCCAACTTTGGAGTGAAGGGCAGCCGCAGAAAATCAATTCGTCGACCGAGCAGCGCCAGCACCGCCGGAACGAGAGTATTTGTTAGAAGCACACTGATGCCTGCGACAAGAATTCCCGCGATACCGATGGAACGGATTTCGCTGATAGGAACCGTCAACAGGGCGAGGAATCCGATGGCCACGGTGGAGGCTGAAATCAGAAGCGTACGTCCTGCGTGGCGAGCCGCGAGCACCGACGCTGCCGGTCCGTCGTGGCCGCTGGAAATCGCCTCGCGGAAGCGGCTGACCATGAGGAGCGCGTAGTCAATTCCGAGGCCAAGGCCGAGCATGGTCGCCAGATTCTGAACCAGGATGGACAAGTGCCAGCGTTGCGCCAGAAATCCTGTAATCGCTAAAGTGGTCGCGATGGCGAGCTGGCCAACCGCTAATGGGATCAGGGCGGCGATCGGGCTGCCAAACGCCAACAGCAGAAGTGCGAGGGTCGCGGGGATGACCAGAATTTCGCCGCGGCGGACATCGTTGGCGCTGGCCTTGCGAATGTCGAAATTCAGGGGAATCTCGCCTGTGAGCTCGAATTTCGCTGCCGGGTAGCGCGCCCGCGTTTGATTTTCAAGCGAGGTCGCTACCTGATGAAGTTGCGGCACCAGCGACTCCACTGGACCGTTGTCCGATGCGAGTCCAATGAGAATAAATGTGCCGCCGCCGCGGCCAAGAAAAATCGAATCGCGCAAATCGAGATAGGACACCACCCCGGAGACTCCGGGCTGCTGTTTCAGTGCCGCAACAATCGTTCCTAGAGCCTGCCCTCCTTGCGCGGAATTCGCCGGCGGAAGTCCCTGAAGCACCAGGACAACGCGGTCGACAAAGGGCGAGCGGAAGCGATCGGCCAGCTCTTGCTTGACAGTCTCGGCCTGGCTCCCCTCGACGCGGGTGGCTGTCTCGAGGTGGCGCTCCGCGTGGAAAGAAAATGGAAGAAGTGCAACGGTCGCCGCGAGGACGATCCCTGCCACCCATAGACGGCGCGCATACATGGCCTCATCATGTCATAGACAACCGGCCGATGGTTGACCTAAGTAGCTATCTGAACCTGCTAACCTGTTGCCGTCGCTCTTAGGAGGATCCATTCGCACTTTATTGTGGCTCGCACTGCTTCTTACCGTTCAACCTCTGATGGCAGATTCAGGGGCAGCAGACCCTCGCGCTGGTTCCTGGATGCTCATGTCTGCGCAATCCAGCCTCGATCCTCCGAACCGGCTTTCGATTACGCCGATGCAAGACGCAGTGCATGTCGTCATGTCGGGCGAAACTCATTTCGATTTCACTGCGAATCGGAGCGGAAAGCAGTCGCCCGCGCCAGGGAATCTCGGCTTCGATCAAATTGAGCTGCACAGGATCAGTAAGAGGGAAGCGCAAGTCAAAGAGGAAAAGGATGGAGCGGTGGTGGCGACGGTTCGTGAGAAGCTTTCCAATGACGGCAACGAGCTCACTACCACCACTGTTGCCACCGGTAAACCCGACCAAGTTACGGTGTGGACGCGGACCGGAGGTGCGAAGGCCCCGAACGATCTGTTCCAGGGCGAGTGGACGCAGGATATGAGCAAGAGTCGTTTGCGGCAAGGTCTCGCGCTCAAAATTGAGCCGGACGGGAGCGGCGGCGTTCGCTTTTCTGGTGGTTACAGTTACACCGCTCGTTTCGACGGCAAGTCTTACGACTTGAAAAATTCGCGCAACGACACCGTGTCGCTTGCGCTCGTCGATCCTCACACGGTGGATGCGATTTACCGCCGAGACAATCAAGTCACACAAAAAGATAGATGGGTAGTTTCTGCGGACGGGCAGCAGATGACGGTCACAACGACAGGCACGTTAGAAACGGGTCAGCGAGTCACCGAGAAACTCGTCTTTAAGAAGCAGTAGCCGTGGCGGACAATGCACCCGCTCTAGCTGGTAACGCGTCTCCGCCGGATATTGCATCTGGGCACTCGGAATGCCGATCGCTGGCTAATCCATTCGACCCGCGAGCCGCGACCGAAATTATGCCCTTACGGTGCATGAATTTTAAAATGCCGTTGACCGTATCTTCCAAAGGCGGATCCGCTTTGCCCCACAACGAGGCGTCTCTCGCCTTTTGATAAGAAGAGCTGTCATAACGTTTGAACTCCATCGCGGAGATGTTATCGACTGAGCCGACCAGAAAATCCAGCAGTGGAAAAAGAAGATCTTCCTTGCGACATCTGCGTATCAGCTCGGGTACGAAATCAGGAAGGCTGAATGTTTCAAATTGCCGGCCAGTTGCCTTGGTGATCAGCCCGGTGATATCCATCATGTTGGAGTAATCGTCCCGCGTGACGTGGTAAGTCTTATTCGCCGTGCCGGGGGTCGAGGAGATTGCGACGATATTATTCGCCACAATGTCCGCCGGAACAAAGCTGACCTGGTTGAGAGTATCGACGCCAATGCCGTGATTCACCATAAAGGCAACCAAGCGCACCGCGATATCGAAGTTATTTCCTCCACCAGTTACAGATGGACTTACCAGGGCTGGCCGGAAAATCCGTGCCGAAAGTCCCCGGCTGCGCGCGTCGACAACTACCTGCTCTGCAACCCACTTCGATTGGCTGTAACCAAAGTCGAGGAGCTCCATATTCTCGTTCAGATCGGTTTCGTGCAGGACTGATTTCACCGCCCAGCCAAATACGAAAGTAGTCGAGACGTAGTTGAACTCCTTCGCTCGCCCTTCAAATGCCAGTCTTACAATCTCGTTCGTCCCCATCACGTTTGCATCACGCATCAAGTCGTAATTGAACAAGTAATTCACGGTCGCGCCGTTATGGAAGACCGTGTCAATTTCACTCGCCAGGAAATTCCACACCTCCTGCGTCAGGCCCAGTTTTGGCTGCCCCAGGTCGCCGCAGACGGGAATCACGCGAGCTTCGAACATCTCCATCAGCGCCGAGCTGCTTGGCCCCATGGAATCCATTGCAGTTCTCAGCCTTTGCTTGCCTTGGATTTCGTCGGAAGCCCGGACGAGGACATGGATCTTTGCACTCGTCTGTTCCAGCAGGCTCTTCATCAGAAATGGCCCGATGAAGCCAGTCCCGCCCGTAAGCAGCACCTCATGCATGACCGGTATCTCCGGCACGGGCGAAGGTACGGGAGGCTCGTAGATAAGCTTCCGGTCGTTGCTCATCATCTGCTTCTCGGCAGCGGATTGCTCTTCCCGGAAGGCCGCGAGCGAATGACGCAGGTGAACCAGCGCTTCTTCGGGGGCCTGCTCCAGCTGTTCCGCTAAGCCAAACATTTCTGCGACGCTGACCCGCTGAATGACACCAATGTCTATCTGTCGCGCCAGCACCTCGGCGCCTTTATCTTTCAGCAGCTCCTTGAGCTCATGCATGAACACAACGAGGTCCAGAGAATCCAGACCGGCGTCGACCAGGTTGTAGGATTCCTGTCCGGTTAAGTTGTAGCGTGCTTTGAGCTCAGCGAACGTCGACTGGATGTCGGAATCAGACAGGTCGTTGCCCGCGTCGGTCTCCCGTGAAAAGTCGGACAGAACAGTGAACTGACCATCCAGCCACATCTGCTTCGTCTTATGGCGCATGATTTTGCCGGAGCTCGTTCTCGGAATTGCACGCGGTGCGATGAGGGAGATCACCGCAACTTCCACGTTGAGATAATTCCGGACCGCGGCGGCAATCTTCCGCGCTTCGGGGAGAGTCTTCGGATTCTTTACCTCGACGACGATCGCCAGCGCGGGTTCGCTGTCTTCTTGTATCTGAAATGCGGCGACGCAATTGTGACGGATAAGACTGGATGATTTCTCGACGACATTCTCAATATCGTGCGGGTAATAATTCTGCCCACGCAGGATAATCATGTCCTTGATGCGGCCACATATATATAGTTGGCCGTCGTGAAAAAAGCCCAAATCGCCAGTCCGAAGATAACCGTCATCATAAGGGGTATCGTCCACGAGCCGCGCGCGAAACTGTTTCAAGGTGAGTTCGGGGTTATTCCAATAACCCAGGCACTTACCGCTCCCGGCGACCCAGATTTCGCCAATGCAATCCGGCTTCAGCGGGAAATGGCCTTCCGGATCGACAATCTTGACATCGAGGTCCGCAAGCGGAGCTCCGCAACTGACAATTTGCGTGGCCGCGCCGATCTCTGAAACTTCCGTCGTCATGCGGGCTTTCCCCAGCGCCAGGGCGCGCTTGTTGACGGAAACAATATTGCGGCCGCCAAGTGAAACTGCCAGAGTATTCTCGGCTAGTCCGTAGGCGACATAGAAGCTTTCAGATTTGAGTCCGTACGGCTGAAACGCTTCCAAAAACCGTGTGTAAGTATCCGCCTTCACGGGTTCCGCGGCGCACATCAGCACGCGAAGGGAACTCAGATCACAGGCGCTGAGACTCTCCTTGGAAAGCCCCCGGGCGCGCAGGCAATAATCGAACGCAAAGTTAGGGGCGGCAGTCGCAGTCGCATGGTAAGCCGTAATTGCATCGAACCAGAGAATGGGCCGCTGAATGAAGTCCATCGGCGCGAATCCGTAGGTGGTCCCGCCCTTCAGGTATGGGTAGAGATAGCAGCCGATGAGCCCCATATCGTGATACTGCGGAAGCCAGGAAACGACGACCGGCGCATCGTGGTCGATGACGAGTGAAGCAGTATTCAGAATGTTCTCGTGCGTGACGATCACGCCCTTGGGCTCCATCGTCGAGCCCGACGTGTACTGCAGAAATAAAATCTCTGACGCATCGACCATCGGCCCCTCGGCGATCGCGTCTACGAAACTTTCTGTGGCAATCCATGGCAGTGCGGATATGTAATCCACGTCCACGCCCGATGCCGACACTCCACTTCTCGCCAAATTCGTTTTCAGCGATGCGTGATAATCCCTGCTTGTCAGAATCCCGGCCGCCTGACAATCCTTTGCGATGTGGACCATCTTGTACAGCGCGCTCTGAAATCCGCGCGAGCTGGGTGGATACACCGGCACCGGAATTAATCCGGCGCGCACGCATCCGAAAAAGGCGCAGATCATTTCAAGCCCCGGCGGATAGGCAAGCAAGAGCCGGTCACCGATTGAGAAGCGGCGTTCTTTCCGCAAATGTCCAGCAATCGCCTGCGTCCGGTGAAGGAAGGACGCGTACGTGTAGCTCTCGATCGGATCGCCGTTTACATCCAGGTAGGAATAGAGGAGTTTGTCAGGGTGCTCATCCGTAAGCCTATCCAATTGGCCCAAAATTGACGCGATCATCAATCAGCAATCCTCCGACGGTTGAATGGAACGTGAATACATATGCAAATCGCCCTTACCGTCTTCGGCTCTTGATCTTGGGGAGCGGATGTTCTCCCTTTTGCAGCACAAGACGCGAAGGACCTTTCGAGCCTCGAGACTTTCCATGACAATGCAGGAGACGTCGTTCGCTTCGGTTATTGATTGGTTGTATGTTAGCAAAGGAACTACGTCACGCGTCAGTGATTCTGAAGATGAAGCGCCCCGGCTCCGCTTTGTTACGTCCGAATTCCCTTGAATGTCGTTCAGTATTGGCTCTAGAATCGCAGTGCGAGGCTATCGGTGGCGCGGCAGGGATATCGCTGCAGATACGGCCACGATCCAACGTGTGGAAAAGCGTCCGTCCGAAAACCCATGACCGCGGAGGCGCCAGGAATGGTCGAAACTGAAGCGATGACCGCTCAAGAGCCGGAGACGGCCGACCTGGTACCGTCAGAAGCTTCGCCCTCACTGATTGCTGAGCCGGTCGGAGCGTCCTTCCCGAAAGTCCTGCGTCGCCGCTTGGATAGCTTTTTTGCCGACCCTGATTTTTCCCCAAAAGCCGACGCGAGAATGTGGATCAAGATTGCTTTGGGTCTGGCAGTCCTCGCCGGCGCATGGATCGCTCTCTACGCGCTTCATCCTGGCTCATGGAAATTTGTCGCTCTGTATGTATTAGGTGGCCTCGCGCAGACATTTCTTTTGCTCAACATTGCCCATGACAGCAATCACAACGCCATTTCCTCACGCCCGCTCGTCAACAAGACTCTGAATTATGTTTTCGATCTCTGCGGAATAAGTTCGTACATGTGGCGCTTTCTTCATCATCGCGGCCACCACTCCTGCATCAATCTTCACGGTGAAGATGATGCGATTTCCGGACGCGGGATCTTTCGCTTTACGCCCTATGAATCGCGGACGCCGTGGCACCGCTTTCAGCACATTTATGCGCTCTTTCTTTACGCGCTGTTCTCGCTGCAATACGTATTCGTTAAAGACTTCCAGTGCTTTTTCTTTCCGTCGCACGATTATCTGAAACGCGCCAAGCATCCCATCCGCGAATACCTCACGCTTTTTGCCGGCAAGGCTTTCTACCTTACTTACATGCTCGTCCTACCGGTACTCATCCTGGGAAAATCGCCGCTGTTAGTCATCGCTGCATTCCTGCTGGTCCATCTCATCGTCGGATTAAGCGTCACGCTGGTCTTTCAGACGACGCACACCATCGACAGCACGTACTTTCCCGCCGACCGTGGTGAGTTTGAAAATGGTGTTTATCATATCTTCGCGACAACGGCCGATTACGCTACCGAGAACCCGCTGGTCAGTTGGCTCGCCGGGGGACTCAATCACCACATCGTCCACCATCTGTGTCCCTTCGTCTGTCATACCCATTACGCTCCGCTGACCAGGATCGTGAAGGAGACGGCGGCAGAATTCGGCATCCCCTATCGGCAGCATCCGACCATGAGCCGCGCCATCCGCCATCATCTGATACTTTTGAAGCAACTGGGGACCGAGTAGCGTCCTACCTTACTAACTATGGCGCGGCTAACACTTCCGGCAAGCAACGATCCAATCCGAACGCTCCGAGGCAGATATGCAGGCGTCCGGCCATGACCTCATCCACGCCCATCCCATCTGTTTCTCGAGCCCGCTGCTTTGCCGACTCGCGCGCGATGTTTCAGAATCCCGTCAAAGTTCTTTCGACGTACGGCGAAAGTTTCGGCGATACGTTTCGCCTTTATCTTGGCGGCCTCAAGGAAGCGATAGTCAGCATCGATCCCGTTGTCACTCAGCACGTGTTGAAGACGAATGCGGAGAACTATCAAAAATCTGAAATTCAAGTGAAACGGATGGGTCACTTCCTGGGCAAAGGTCTTCTTACTACCCACGGGGAACCCTGGCGCATCCAGCGTCGCCTTATTCAGAAGGGCTTCGATCGCAAGCAACTCGACGCGCTCTCCTCCATCATGCAGGATTCGCTCGCTGACTCGCTGCGAGACTTCGATCGCCAGGTGCAAGTCGGGCCTGTCGATATCTATCCGCAGCTGATGAAAATTACCTTTGCGATGGTCGCCCGATCGCTCTTCGGCGCTCGTTTGAAAGATGAAGACATCGATCTGGTCAGCCACACCATCTGCACTGTCCAGGAATTCATTGTTCGACAAACTCTGCAGCCATACCTGAATCCATGGTTCGCAGTTTCAGGCGAAATGCGCCGGCATGAAGCGATGCGGACTCGCGCCGACGCAGTTCTGCTCGAGTACATCAAGAAGCGCCGCAACGAACCGCCTGGCAATGATCTGCTGCAGACGTTGATGGATGCCCGCTACAGCGATGGCGAAGGCATGAGCGATGAGCTCGTCTTGAGCGAAAGCATGCAGCTGCTCGTCGCCGGTCACGAAACTTCTTCGAATGCGCTGTCGTGGTTACTTTATTTGTTGAGTTCGCGGCCGGATTGCCTGGAGAAAGTGCGGCAGGAATTTGACTCCGTGCTCGGTGCTGCGCCTCTCAATCACGGCGACGTTCCCAAGTTCGAATTTGCGACCCAGGTGATCCAGGAGGCGCTTCGCCTTTACCCACCGTTCTGGATGATTGACCGCATGGCTGTGGCAGACGATCGCGTCGGCGACATGCACATATCGCGAGGTTCGATGGTCATCGTCTATGTCTATGGTGCGCACCACGCTCCTCGCTACTGGGAAGATCCGGAGAATTTTGATACCACACGTTTCACGAAAGCGAACGACAAGCTGCGGGTACCCTTCACGTATCTCCCCTTCGGTGCGGGGCCTCGAGGCTGTATCGGCGGGAATTATGCGATGTTGCAGATCCTGATGATCTTGAATGGCCTGCTCAGGAAATACGATTTCGACCTGGTTCCCGGTCAGACCATCGAGGCCCGCCCCATGGTGATCCTGCGCCCCAAGCACGGAATCCGCATGACATTCACCAAGGCCCACACGGCCGTCCCGTCCTTCGCATAAAACAGCTAGCGTAGAATCGGGGGACGCGATGCCCCTGGCTGCTGGAACTCGCTTTGTGCCTACGAGATCCTCGGTCCGATTGGCGAAGGCGGCATGGGCGTCGTCTATCGCGCCAGCGATCCGCGGCTCGATCGTCAGGTTGCCATCAAATTGCTTCCACCCGGCATGGCGTCTGACCGGCAAGCGCAGGATCGCCTCCGCTTCGAGGCTATGGCGGCGGCAGCGCTCGACCATCCTTACATTTGCAAAATTTTCGAGATCGGGGAGCACGAAGAGACAGTCTTTCTTGTGATGGAATACATCCCCGGAGAGACGCTCACTCACCGGATGCGGCGGGGCCGCATGCCCATTTCCGAAATACTGCACGTCGCCGGTGAGATTGCAGAGGCACTGCAGGCGGCGCACTCTGGCGGAATTCTGCACCGCGATCTCGAGCCAGCCAACATTATGCTGACCCACCAGCCAGGCCACGTCAAAATTATGGACTTCGGCTCGGGCACCCGATGCGCAACTCGTTCACTCCATTGCGATGCTGCCGCTCGACAATTATTCCGGCGATCCAGCGCAGGATTATTTTGCCGAGAGCATGACGGATGAGTTGACGTCCGACCTGGCAACCATCAGTCAGCTTCGTGTCATTTCGCGGGATTCTGCGATGCAGTTCCAAGGCAAACATCGGCCGCCGACTCCGGAGATCGCCAAAGCCCTGAATGTCGATGCGGCCCTCGAAGGTTCAGTTCGCCGCTCCGGCGATCGCGTCCGCATCACCGCGGAACTTATCGATGCCAAGCCCGACAAAAATCTCTGGTCGAAGAGCTTCGAGCGCAACTCTCACGACGTGCTGGCATTGCAGGATGAGTTAGCTTCAGCCATCGCCGGCGAAATCAACGTGCAATTGACTCCAGGCGAGCAGTCGCGACCGGCCAGCGCACCCAGCGTTAATCCTGAGGCGCACGATGCTTATCCCAAGGGCCGCTATTTCTTCAATTGCCTGACGGACGAGAATTTGAACTGTTTGAAGAGGCAGTCAGGTTAAGTCCAAACTTCGCGCCGGCGTACTCGGGATTCTCCGACGCATATCTATGGGCCGGCTTCAACGAGGATGTCATCTCCGCGGCGGACGCCAAGCCAAAAGCCAGGGCAGCAGCCGAGCAGGCGGTTCAACTCGACCACTCATCCGCGGAAGCTCACACTTCACTCGCGGCGTACAAATTTTTCTACGACTTCGACTGGCAGGCGTCTGAAGCGGAATATCGTAAGGCCTTCACCTTGAACCCGAACTATGCTTTCGCACATGATCAGTTTGGCATCTCGCTGGCCTTTCAGGGGCGGCTGCAGGAAGCGGAGGCCGAAGGCAAACGCGCAGCTGAACTTGATCCGCTCTCCCCGCAAATTGCATTGGACAATCTGTTCGCGCTTGTGGTTGCATGGCAATGTCCCGCCATTCAACCTGGCGCTCGTCTATCTCGGTCTGGGTGATCACAAACGCGCCCTCGACTATCTCGAAGAGGCCTATGCCTCTGATTCGCAATGGATGGGCTGGCTCAAGGAAGACCGCATCTTCCTATCCCTGCGCGACGAGCCGCGTTACATCGAGCTGACAAGCAAGCTCAGATTTATAAAATAATCGGGGAAAATCACTGGCAGAATTTTTCTACGGATGGCTGTCATGATTCGCGTAAGTCTCGCTGGCAGCCTTGAGCAGAGTTTCCCGCGTGTATTCATTTCCGTTGATGATAAGTAAGACTCTGTGTCCCTTGTCGTAAGTAATCGGAGGCGGAGCTTCCATGTCATGAAACGGCCTCTTGTCGGCGATGGCCCTGCTCTTCAAGAGTTCCACTGCATAACGTTCGTCTATTCTCAATCCATCGGCGTCCATGGGGAAGGCCTCCAACACAATCCCACGCCTCTCGCGACCCTCTGTATATCCCCGAAACGGGCTACCTGTACGGCAACCTCGGCTGCCACCCTATTTTGCTGTTTTTATTACCTTTACCGTGCCCACAGGTCGCTCCTTTGGTACCTGGCCCCGCCCTTGCGCGACATCGCTTGACCGTGAAATAGTGCTGAGCTGTCTGGCCACACCCCAGCCGGACGTCGGGAGATTTAGACATGTTCAGCAGTGCCGCGAACCAGATTGCCTCAAACTTTTCCCCCTCCACCTCCTCGAACTGCAAAGCAAAGTCATTCGCACAATATGTAACTCGAAACTGCACATATTCGGTCAGAGTACTTATGCTCGCCGTACTTATGCTCGCCGGCCTTGCTGTCCCCGCGCTAGCCCAGGTTCCAGCAGGTGATGTTCGTATTCACTATTACCGTCCCGACGGCAATTACACCGGATGGGCTGTTTATACATGGAACGCTTCGACCTCGACGAATACGTGGTGCTCTGGCGAAATTCAGGTGAGCGGCACCGATACATTCGGCGCTTACTTTGACGTCCCGATAAGTGCGACACAGGGAACTCCCGTGGGACAGCTCGGCTTCATCATCAACAATTGCAATGCAGGACAGATTAAAGATCCGGGCGCGAATCAATATTTGCAGGTGACCGAATACAGCCAGGGATGGGTCGTTTCCGGCAACGCAACGGTCTTTTATTCGCAGCCTCAGGTTGCTGCAACGGCCGTCCCTGCGGGCGATGTCAGAATTCATTACTACCGGCCCGATGGTACTTACACCGGCTGGGCCCTCTACACCTGGAATGCGTCGACGGAAAACGCGTCCTGGTGCTCGAGTGAAGTGCCGATTACCGGGATTGACAGTTGGGGTATCTATTACGACGTTACAGTCGATCCAACTCAGGGCTCACCCGCGGGCCAGCTTGGATTCATTATCAATAACTGCGACGACGGCCAAATCAAAGATCCGGGCGCCAATCAATACCTGCAGGTCACACAATTCACGCAAGGCTGGGTTATCTCAGGGAACGCCACTGTCTACACTTCGCAGCCCGCGCTGCCTCCTCCTGCGAACACCGCGCGCATCCACTATTACCGGCCGGACGGCAACTACGCCGGTTGGGCTATCTACACGTGGAACGCCTCGACCTCAACGAATACCTGGTGCTCCGGCGAGGTCCAGACGGACGGCAGCGACAGCTTTGGTATCTACTTTGACGTTCCAGTGAATCCTGCCCAAGGCACCCCGGTCGGCCAATTGGGATTCATCATCAACAATTGCAACGAAGGCGGCGTCAAGGATCCCGGACCTAACCAATATCTCCAGGTCACGCAATATAACGAGGCCTGGGTCATCTCCGGTGATCCGAACGTCTTCACAACCATTCCAACTGCAGCCCAGATCGCCAGCGCGGGCTTCTATGGTCAAGCTGCATTCTGGATCGACCGCACAACCGTGGCGATACCTGCGACAGCGAATGCGCAGTCCACTTGGACTTACTCACTTCTTTATTCAGTAAGCGCGGGGCTTACCATTACCAGCACGGGATCCATTGCTGGAGGAACTGCCATTCCTCTAACGCCGGCGCCCGGCGGACTTACTCCCGCAGAAGCTGCACAGTATCCACAGCTCGCGGGTTATACGGTGCTGCATCTTACAGGGACTCCCCAGCTCAGCACGCTACAGCAAGCCCTGACTGGCCAGATCGTGGTTCAGGCTTTGGATAGCAGCGGCAATCTGGAGTACATCAATGGGGTGCAGGACGCCGGCGTTCTCGACGACCTGTTCTATTATTCGGGCAACCTCGGCGCTGTCTTTTCTCAAGGTGGAGTCTCCATCAACTTATGGGCTCCTACGGCGCAGTCAGTCAACTTGCTCTTGTACGCTGGCGAAAATGACACAGCTCCGGCCCAGACCCTGCCGATGACGAATAAGAATGGTGTATGGACAGTGAAGGGCGAATCTTCCTGGAAAGGCCAGTACTACCTGTACGACCTTTTCGTCTACGTGCCGAGCCTGCAACAAATCGTCGAAAATATAGTTTCTGATCCTTATTCCGCGGATATCGCTCTGAACGGCGCAAAGACCAGAATTACCGACCTCGACAACGCATCCACCAAGCCAACCGGCTGGGATAGAAGCACCTCACCTTATCTTCATTCAGTGAATGACTTCTCCGTCTATGAATTACATGTCGGGGAGTTCAGTACCGCGGACACATCGGTGGCGGCACAATATCGCGGGACTTACCTTGCATTTACTAACCCGCGCACGCTGGGCATGAACCACCTGGCTCATCTCGCGCAAGCTGGTCTGAAAGCCGTGCATATCATGCCGAGCTTCCACATCGGCAGCGTCAACGAAGACAAGACCACCTGGCAGCTGCCCGGAAATCTTTCGCAGTATCCTGCAGACGGCACGCAGCAACAGGCAGCAGTCACCGCCGTTCAGGCTGTGGATGACTATAACTTCGGCTACGACCCGGTGCATTACTTTGCTCCCAATGGCGGTTATGCCTACAACCCAGATAACCGGGTTGAGGAATATCGCGAAATGATTATGGGGCTGCATAACATCGGACTTCGAGTTGTTCAGGACGTGGTCTTTAACCACACGTATGCCAGCGGTGAAAACACATTCTCCATACTGGACGAAATTGTGCCGGGGTATTACTACCGCCTGAACGCAACTGGACAGATTGACACGGCCAGCTGTTGCTCGGACACTGCGAGCGAACACAAAATGTTCGAGAAACTAATGATCGACAACATCGTTCAGAATGCGGTGCAGTATAAGATCGACGGCTTCCGCTTCGACGACATGAGTCTTCATTTCGTCTACAACATGCAGCATATTCAACAGGCGCTGCAGCAACTTACCCTCGAGAAGGACGGCGTGGATGGATCAAAGATTTATATCTACGGCGAAGGCTTCTTGAATTCCGAGACTGCTGCATTAGGTGTCAACGCGACCCAGGTAAATCTCTATGGCACCGGCATAGGTACGTTCAATGATCGGATCCGCGACGGAATCCGCGGAGGCAGTTCGTTCGATAACACGACCGAGCAGACTCAGGGCTTCGCTACTGGTCTCTTCACGGATCCCAGTCTGTACACCACAAGCACGCTGGGACAGAGCCTGAGCGAGCAACAAACAACGCTTAACGAGGAGGCTGATTGGATACGAGTCGGACTCGCTGGGGGACTGCGCGACTTTACTTTTGTGGACGCAGTTGGCGCCACGGTGAAGGGCAGTGAGGTCAATTACAACGGACAGCCAGCTGGTTACACAGCCAGCCCGGTCGAATCCGTGAACTATTGCTCGGTCCACGACAATCAAACGCTCTTCGATGCCATTCAACTCAAGTCGCCGATCCCCGGCACAACAACTACCGGTGGCGATTCGATTGCCATGCGAACGCGGCGTCAAATTCTTTCGATGAGTTTGATCGCATTAGGACAAGGCGTGCCATTCTTTTTCGGCGCCGACGACTTACTGCGTTCAAAGGATATGGATTACAACAGTTATAACTCTGGCGACTGGTTCTCTAAGGTGAATTGGGCGTATGAGGGCGACGACCCCGGACACGGCCTCTTCAAGCAGGAATCCAGCAACTGGGGCACGGGCCTGCCATTGGCTAACGTCAACCAGGCGCAATGGCCGTTCATGCAACCACTGCTTGCGGACCCGGCTCTGACTCCACAACCGGCAAATCTGTCCACGGCCGCCGAAGCATTCCAGATATTCCTCGGAATTCGTAGCAGCTCGCGGCTATTCCACATGGATTCGCTGCAGGAAGTTCAGAACAATCTGCACTTCCTGAATACCGGCACATCGCAGATTCCAGGCCTTATCGTCATGCGGCTCGACGATGGCGATGAAGATCATCATCGTCATGAAGACCGGGGACACTATAACCACATCGTCGTGGTTTTCAACGCCACTGCGTCCACGATTAATTTTCAGGCTGATTCATTGAAGGGGCTCGATCTTTATTTGCATCCTTTGCAGTTGCTATCAAGCGACCCTGATACACGAGCATCATCTTTCGACAACAGGAAAGGAACGGCAACGGTAAAAGCACTGACGACAGCCGTATTTGTTTCGAATTACTAGTCAGTGAAGTATTTCGCTAAAAGATGTCACCGCGTGGCTCGTCGAGCATGCGGTGACTTTTTGTTTGAACATGGTAACCATGATCAGCGATCCAAGGTGAATTAGGATCCAGCCAATCTTACCGCCAGGAACGGCGCCGTTCTACTCTTTGACTGCCGCGCCACTTGCGCCGGTGTGCCCTCGGCAACAATAAGTCCGCCGTCTCCACCGGCCCCGGGCCCTATGTCGATAACCCAATCACTGCTGGCGACAATATCCATGTCGTGCTCAACCACGATCACGGTATTTCCGGAATCTACCAATCGGTGCAACTGAGACAGTAGCCTGGTTACGTCGGAAGGATGAAGCCCGGTTGTCGGCTCATCCAGTATGTAAAGAGTTTTTCCACGCTCCGCGCGTTGAAGCTCAGTGGCCAGCTTGATTCGCTGCGCTTCGCCTCCCGAAAGTTCGGTGGCTGGCTGACCCAGGCGCAAGTATCCGAGACCAACTTCGCGCAAAACAGAGAAAAATCGCAGCAATGCCGGTTCATCTGAAAAAAACTGCATGGCAGTTTCGACAGTCATCTGCAATACATCAGCGATATTCCTCTCGCGGTACTTTACTTCGAGCGTTTTGGGGTTATAGCGGGAACCTCCACACGCCGGACATGGAGAATATACACTCGGCAGAAAGAGTAACTCGACGCAGACAAAGCCCTCCCCCTTGCACGTCGGACAGCGGCCCTTCGCGACGTTGAATGAAAATCTTCCCGCATCGAACTTATGCGCCTTCGCCAGCTTCGTCGACGCAAACAGAGTCCTGACATGGTCGAACAGTCCTGTATACGTCGCCATGTTGGATCGCGGCGTACGTCCTATGGACTTCTGATCGACCAGGACGAGGCGCTGAATTCCTTCGATACCACTTACAATCTCTCCATAAGTCGACACCGTACTGCGCTGCAACGGCTCCTCTTCTATCTCATCACCAACCGCCTGGCCGAGGGCCTTGCCCACGAGTTCTACGACCGCTTGGCTCACAAGCGTCGACTTGCCTGAGCCCGAAACTCCCGTAACCGCAGTAAATGTACCCAGCGGAAATGACACATCGAGTCCGCGAAAGTTGTTCCGCGTGATATTTCGCAGCCGTAGCCATCCCATCGCCGGCCTCGGTGCCTCTGTGCGGACTAATGTTTTCTCGAACAGATATCTGCGTGTCACGGAGCTTTTCGCATTCCGCAATCCGTCAAGCGGCCCGCTGTAAAGAACCTCTCCACCTTGCTCGCCCGCTCCGGGGCCGACGTCAACAATCCAATCCGCATGACGGATCACGTCGAGTTCGTGCTCCACAACAAACAGAGAGTTTCCCGAAGCCTTGAGAGCATCCAACGCCCGCAACAGCGACTGCGTATCAGAAGGGTGCAGTCCCGCCGATGGCTCGTCAAGGACATAGACGACGCCAAAGAGATTTGAATAGAGCTGCGTTGCAAGACGAAGGCGCTGCAATTCTCCTGGCGAAAGAGACGGAGTGTTGCGCTGGAGTGAAAGATAGCCAAGACCGAGATCCAGCAGCACCTGCAGGCGTGCCACAATATCACTCGTGATTCTCTGGACAACGATTCTCTTTTCCGGATGGTCGCCGTCTTGTTGATTCGCTCGCCCGGCAGCCTTCACCATCGGCTTGAGGAGTTCCTCCAAACGCGCCAGCGGCAACGAGGACATGTCCGCAATATCTAATCCGGCGAACTTTACCGCGAGTGCATCACTGCGCAGCCGCTTTCCGTGACACGTCGAGCACGCGACGCTCAACATGTACTTTGAAACGCGATTTTTCATCATCGTACTTTGTGATTTGCCAAACGTTTCCAGAACATAGCGCTTCGCGCTCGTAAATGTGCCCTGATAACTCGGCTCCATCTTGCGCTTTAACGCCTGCCGGGTTTCGGCAGGTGTGAAGCCTGCATATACCGGCACGGTCGGCTGTTCGTCGGTGAACAGAATCCAGTCGCGATCCTTCTTAGGAAGCGAGCGCCAGGGCTTGTCGACGTCATAGCCTAGAGTTAC
>Ga0302326_10007515_pt1 | contig 24203 bp, 23 predicted proteins | sample Palsa_T0_3_FD_202264 | JGI IMG/M metagenome (GOLD analysis project Ga0302326, IMG submission 202264) | Peat permafrost microbial communities from Stordalen Mire near Abisko, Sweden - Palsa_T0_3 | ecosystem: Environmental > Terrestrial > Soil > Palsa > Peat permafrost | place: Sweden: Abisko... | reverse complement strand
GCTGCCTTTACGTTGGCTTCCCACTCCTTATCCCCCCTGACCTTGTGAACAGGTCTACATCACCGCGCAGAGGTCTGCGTGCCGCGCACGGGGCGGCATCAGGCAGACCCGCCTCCATGCAGCTCGCCGGTGGCTGATTGGATGTAGTTCTGCAGCCCCATCTTGTCGATGAGCCCCAGCTGCTCCTCGATGAAGTCGATATGTTCTTCCTCGCTTTTCTGGATGTGCACCAGCAACTCCCGAGTCACGAAGTCTCTGATCGATTCGCAATGCGCGATGGCGGCGTCGTAGAGAGGATGCGCGGCCATTTCGCGCTTCAGATCGCACAATAAGATCTCTTTTACATCCTCGCCGATGAACAGCTTGCCGAGATCCTGCAGGTTCGGCAGCCCTTCCAGGAAAAGAATGCGTTTGACCAAGCGGTCCGCATGCTTCATTTCGTCGATCGATTCCTCGTACTCGATCTTGCCGAGGCGCTTCATCCCCCAGTTGTCGAGCATGCGCGCATGCAGGAAATACTGATTGATGGATGTCAGCTCGTTCTTCAGCGCCTGATTGAGGAAATCCAAAACTGTCGCGTCACCCTGCATGCTGGCCCCTTCGATGCTCGGCGCCGAATTGCGCCCGAATTCACAATTGTAAGCCTGAAGGGCGCTTCAGAGGGCATCAATCGAGGCTGTGGAGGCGAGGGTTCCCGCCCGTGGGCGTTCAGGCCACCGCGAGGGCGTCGGGCTGGCTGCGCGCGTCGAGGGAGTCGGACAGGGTGGCCCTGGCCTCAGGGACGCACTTGCCGCAGCAGGTGCCCACCCCGAGCTCGCGGGTGAGGTCGCGCAGGCTGGTTGCTCCGCAGTTTACAGCTGCGCGGATATGCCGGTCGGAAACTGCCTTGCAGATGCAAATGATCATGGGGGCTATTGTGAACGCGAATGCGAATGATTGTCAATACCGGCCATTGGGGCCGATGATTTGAGCGCGTTTTGAGCCTCCGCCGCCCGAGGTTACGCCATAATGTCGGGTCTCGGCCGGTTCATCAGATGAGAGATTTGCCATGAAGATTTTTTCCTGGAACGTCAACGGTATTCGGGCGGTGCTCAAGAAGGGGGTATTTCAGCCATTTCTTGACGAATATCGGCCCGACATCGTCTGTTTGCAGGAGACCAAGGCCGAGCGCGGGCAGTTCGAGATCGACTTGCCCGATTATCGCGAGTATTGGAATTCCGCCGTGAAGAAGGGCTATTCGGGCACGGCGATCTTCTCCAAGCAGGAACCTCTGTCCGTGGTCAACGGTTTTCCCGAAGCATTCGCGTCGCGCTTCGCCTTTGCCGACGAGTTGCAGCGCGACGCCGCCGAGGAAGGCCGGGTCATGACGGCGGAGTTCGACCGGTTCTACGTGGTGACGGTCTATACGCCAAACGCCAAGGATGACCTCAGCCGCCTGGCGCTGCGTTTCAAACACTGGGATCCGGCCTTTCTCGCCTATTGCAAGCAGCTGGAAAAGAAGAAGCCGGTCATTTTCTGCGGCGATTTGAATGTGGCGCACACCGAGCTCGACTTAGCCAATCCCAAACCCAATCGCGGCAAGAAGGGATTCACGGACGAGGAGCGCGCCGGATTTCAAAATTTCGTGGATGCGGGCTTCGTCGATACCTTCCGCCTGTTCACGCAGGGTAATGGGCACTACTCGTGGTGGAGTCATTTCGCCAATTCGCGGGTGCGCAACATCGGGTGGAGAATCGACTACGTGCTCGTATCGGAAAAATTGCGCGCTGCCGTGAAGAGCGCCGAGATACATCCCGCCGTCATGGGCAGCGATCATTGTCCGGTCAGCGTCAACATCGATGCATAAATCCGCGGCGGCGAACTGGCGTGGGCAGCCCCTGTCGGCGGTGCTGTTCGATCTCGACGGCACCTTGCTGGACACGGTCGCGGACATCGCATTGGCGCTGAACCGCACGATGCTCGAGTTTGGCTACAATCCCTTGCCAGAGAGCGATGTACGCTGCATGATCGGCCGCGGCTCGCCGATTCTGATCGAGCGCGCCGTGGCTGCGCAGGGCGGCACGATGGACGAAGCGGCCCAGGCCGCCACGCTTGAACGATTTTTTCACCACTATGGCGAACTCGAAGAATCGAACGAAGATCGCGCACGGCCGTATCCGGGCGCCGCGGAATCCCTCAATCGCTTGCATCGCGCGGGCCTGCGGACGGCCGTGGTGACCAACAAGCAGCACCGCTTCGCCGATGCGCTGCTCAGGCGCCTCGACCTGGCAGGCTGGGTTGACGTCGTGGTCGGCGGAGATACCTGCGTGCGCCGCAAGCCGGACCCGCAGCCCTTGCTGTTTGCGTGCGAGTCGCTGCAGGTGCCGGCATCCGAGTCCCTGATGGTGGGCGACTCGGTCAATGACGTCCAGGCGGCACGGGCCGCCGGCATTCCGGTCGTCTGCGTATCCTATGGATACAATGAGGGCCGAGATCCGCGCACATTGGATTGCGATTCGCTGCTCGATTCGCTGGCCGATCTCCCCGCGCTGCTGCAGGTCAGGTGGCCGCAATGACGCCGCCGCTGCCGCTTGCCGCGCCGGAAGATATCGGCCTCTCGTCCGCTCGGCTCGCTCGGCTGGGCGCGGTCATAGCGGGCGAAATCGAACGTGGGCGGGTGCCGGGGGCTGTCGCGCTCGTCGCCCGGCGCGGCCGCATAGGGTATTTCGAGAGCTTCGGGCAAAGAGATGCGGTCGCCGGCGCGCCGATGGCGAAGGACGCGATCTTTCGCATCTATTCCATGACCAAGCCCATTACGTCGGTGGCGGCGATGATGCTGTGGGAAGACGGGCGGTTTCTGCTCAGCGATCCGATTGCCAAATACCTTCCCGATCTCGCCGCCCTCGATGTTGCCGTGGAGCGCGATGGAGTGCTCGAGCGCGTGCCGGCCGTGCGCGCCGTGACCGTCCAGGATCTGTTGCGCCACACTTCGGGCCTTACCTATGAGTTTCGCGGCTCCGGGCCGGTGCACAGAATGTACAGGAGCGCGAAGGTGGACAGCCGCGGGCAGAGCAACGCCGAGCAGGTGGCGACTCTCGGCCGCATGCCGCTGCTCCATCAACCGGGGAGCCGCTGGGAATATGGGCGCTCCACCGATGTGCTCGGCCGTCTGGTCGAAGTGCTGTCCGGAAAGACTTTGAGTGAGTTCTTCGAGCAGCACATTCTGGCGCCCCTCGGCATGGCCGACACTGCCTTTCACGTGCCCGAGCGCCATCACTCGCGCATCGCCGAAGCGTTCGGCCGAGATCCCGACAGCGGCGTGACGGTGCAGTTGCTCGAAGTCCGAGATCCGCCGGGCTTCGAATCGGGCGGTGGCGGCCTCGTGTCGACGGCAGCCGACTACGCGCGCTTTCTGCAGATGCTGCTCAATGGCGGAACGCTCGAGGGGCGCCGGCTGCTGAGCCGCAAGACGATCGAATTCATGACTGCGGACCACCTCGGGCCGATTACCGGAGCGCCCGATCTGCTGATTCCCGGCCACGGGTTCGGCCTCGGCTTTGCCGTTCGCCTGCAGGCGGGCATCGCTCATGTGCCCGGCTCCATCGGCCAGTACTTTTGGGGTGGGCTGGCCGGCACCACTTTCTGGGTGGACCCGGCAGAGCAGCTATTTGCGCTGCTGCTCATCCAGGCACCGGGTTTGCGTGACTATTACCGGACGCTGTTCCGCGATCTGGTTTATTCGGCCGTGGACGACTGAGGGCCGGCCCGCGGCCCACCTTTTCCGCCCGCAGCGGCAGAGCGGTGACGACGTGCGTCACACTCTCTGCCCGCGTATATAGGGCTAATTCCTAAGATTGTTTGAGAGATGACCTTCGTCACGCTACTTCGGCCGCGAACGTGGCAACAATGCGGCTTATGGGGTGCTGCACTGCAATTCGATGCTGACAGATATGCGAAAATTCAACCATTTCGCGGCGGCCGCAGTGATTTTATTGTCCGCCTTCGTGTCCGGCGCGGCAGCAGCAGCGTCAGTGGCGGCAGCGGCCTCGTCGAGCTTCGCCGATCAGCTCGAAATGCTGGAATGGTCGGATCCCGAGCGTGCCATTCAAATAGTCGATGCGGCGTCACCGGTGTCCGGGGACCCGGCATCCGAGATCGACATGCTCGAGATTCGCGGGATGATTTACGCGGACAGCTCTCGCGACAATGACGTCCATGCAGTCGAGCGGCGGCTCGAAAGCATCGCGGATGCGGGCGATGACTCGGCGGTGCGTGCGGGACGCTTCGTGCGTGCCTACTCGGCGCGCCAGCACAGCCAGTACGCCGTGGCCGAAGCCGAACTCAAGGGGATCGACATCGACGGCATTCGCCTCGACAGGGAACGCTATCGGGTGGTGTCGCTGCAGGGTCACGTGCTGCGCATGCTGGGCAAGGACGAGGCGGCGCTGCCCTTTCTGGAACAGGCGTTGGATCTGGCCAACAAAATGCACGACGAGCCGCGAACGCTGCACGCGATGCTCGCTCTGGCGCGAATTTACACGGATAGCGGCAATTTCGATCGGGCAATCGCGCAGCTGCAATCGGCGCGCAGTCTGGCTACCCGCGTGGGCGATGAGGCGGCATTGGTGGAAACCGAGGAACGCACCGCCGACGTAGCGGATCGGCGCGGCGACAGGATCGAGGAACGGCGTGCCTCGTTGGCGGGGCTCGAGCATGCGAAGCGCTCGGGAAGCAGCAAGTGGCTCGAACTGGCGCTCGTCAACCTCGGTGATTCCTATCTGAAAACCCGCGACTTCGCCGAATCGCTCAAATATTCCAAGGAAGCGCTGCCCATCATGGAGCGGACGAATCACCGCGACGATGAGCAAACGACCCTTTTCAACGAAGGCCTGGCCTATATCGGACTGGGCAGCATCAAAGCGGGTGAGAAACTCGCGGAGGCCGCCATAGCCGACGCACTCGCGGGCAGCGACCTCTTGGATGCCAAGGAGCTGCTGCGCGAATACGCGGATGCCTTGGAGCATGCGGGCTACTTGATGATGGCGATTCAGGTCTATCATCGTTATGACGAGACCAGCCAGAGGTTCATGACGAACACGCGCCAGCGCGCCTTCCTCGAACTCTCCGCGCAATTCGACGATGAGCGCAAGGCGCGCGAGCTAGAGCTGTTACGCCGCGACAACGCGCTCAAGGTTGCCGAAATGCGCGAACAGCGCTTGCGTCAGCAACTGATTCTCGCCGGCGCGCTGTTCATCGCGTTCATCTGTGCCGCGCTCCTCTGGGCGTTCGCGCGCGTGAGCAGGGCCAACGAGCGGCTGCGCTTCAGCAGCGAGCACGACCCGCTGACGGGGTTGTCGAACCGCCGCTACTTCAACGAGCGGGTGCTGGCGGTGGAAGGTGCCCGCCCGGTCGGGGGATGCGTGCTGCTGGCTGATCTCGATCACTTCAAACGCATCAACGATACCTACGGACATCCGGCCGGCGACGCGGTTCTGGCGGCGATGAGCCAGAGGCTCTCCGCGGCGCTGCGCGGGGACGACAAGCTCGTGCGTTGGGGCGGCGAGGAATTCCTGGCCGTGCTCGGGCCGATGACGCCGTCGCAGGCCGATGCGACCGCCGAGCGGCTGCTGCAGGCGGTGCGATGCGAACCCGTCCTGTGGAACGGGCAGTTGATCCGATGCACGATCTCGATCGGGTATGCGAGCTTCCCCATGGCGGGCGCGGCGACGGACATTACGCTCGACAGCGCCATCAGCCTGGTCGATAAGGCTCTGTACGTGGCGAAACGCCGGGGGCGCGACCGCGCCTGCCTCATCAAGGTCATGAGCGCGCGCAACGAGAAGGAACTGACCAACATCAGCTCTGAATTCGAGTCCGCGGCGCGGGACCGCAGGGTTCAGCTGGTAGAGATTCTGGGCGCCGCCGCTTAGCCCGGACGGCGCCCGATGCGGCCGGTCATTCCGGCGGCTTCGCCCGCGACGGCCCGCCACGGCGCAATAGCGTGAGAGCGAGCACCGCCGACGCGATCATGAGAAATAGACTGACCGCGTTCAATACCGGAGTCGCTCCCTCGCGCATTCGCCCATACATCATGACAGTCAGCGGCGTGTCCGTACCGACCAGCATCAGGGTGGTGTTGAAGTCCGCGAACGACATCAGGAATGAGATTGCGGCCGAGCCCAGCAGCGCGGGCCGCAGGTACGGCAGCAAGATGGTGCGAAACACGGCAGCCTTGGAGGCGCCGAGATTGAGCGCCGCCTCTTCCAGAGTGCGGTCGAAGCGCCGCAAACGAGCGCTGATGGTCAGCGTGGCGATGGTCGCGATGTACGAGAATTGGCCGAGCACGACCAGGGGCAATCCCGGGCGCAGGAAATCGAGTTCCAAGCCGAAGCTGTCGTCCGCGATTTCCGCAAGGCGGCTCGCGAAAGCGAGGATGGAAATGCCGAGGATGACGCCGGGAATCACCAGCGGCGCCAGCATCAGGATCGACAAAACCTGCTTGCCGCGAAAGCGTCCGCGCTCGATGAGAAATGCATTGGTGGTCCCGACCAGCGCCGACAGCACCGTCACGCAGCAGGCGACGATGCAGCTGGTCCAGATGCTGCCGAGCAATTCGCCGTCCGCGAACAGCCCGGTACGGCCGCGCGCGGTGCTGCCGAGAAACCAGTCGAGCGTAAATCCGTGCCAGGGTGGCGCGGGATACGGTGCATCGTTGAAGGCGAATACCGCGACCACCGCCAGCGGCAGAAACAAGAACACCAGAAACGCGATCAGGTACGCCGCGGTGGCCGACCGCAGCCACATGGGTCGCGGCAGGGAGGGAATCAAGTGCGCCTCATGACATCGCCGAAGCGCTGCCCGGTGATCGCCAAGCCCAGGATGACGAGGGCGGTAGACAGCCCGAGCAGCAGGAAGCCGAAGGCGGCGCCCTGTTCCCAGTTGAAGCGGGTAATGAATTGCGTATAGATCTGCTCGGTGAACCACTGCGAGTTCTTGCCGCCGAGCAGCGTGGGTGTCAGATAATTGCCCAGCGTCAGCATGAACACCACGATGCACCCGGCCGTGATCCCCGGCGCCGCGTGAGGAATCACGATGCTGCGCAGAATGGAAAATCCACCCGCGCCCAGATCGTACGCCGCTTCGATCAGAGAGTTGTCGAGGCTCTCGAGGCTCGATACCAGCGGTACCACCATGAAAAGCAGCGATGTGTACACCAAACCGACCAGGATCGTCGCGTCTCTATACAGCAGTTCGACCGGCATCGCCGTGATGCCCAGCTTCACCAGCAATGCGGGCAGAACCCCGGACTCCCTGAGCAGTATCATCCACCCCAAGGTGCGCACCGTCTCGCTGACCCAAAACGGGATGAGACAGATGATGAATAGCAGGGAACCAGCCCTGCCGCGCGCCAGTTTCGCGATGATCCAGGCGATGGGGAACGCCAGCAGCAGGGTCAGGAGGGTGGCGAGCACGGACATTACCGCCGTACGCAGGAAGACATGCCAGTACAGAGGCTCCGCAAAAAAAATCTTGTACTGAGCCAGGCTGGCGGCGTACTGACGGGGTCCGATGCGCTCACGCAAGGAGAGCACGGCCAGATCGATGTGCGGCAATATGATCAGGGCACCGAGCCAGAGCAGGGCGGGCGCGAGCAACAGGCCCAGCGTGAGCCGCCCGTGCCAGCGAGGGTCGATTGCCGCTCTAGGGTGCGGCAAAACACACCGCTCTCGACGGATCGAAACTGAACATCACTTTTTCTTGCGGCCTCAAGTCCGAAAACTGGCCGGTCTGCGGCAGGGCAATGCGAAATTCGCGGTGGGTGCGAGCCTCCTGCAATAAAACCGCTGAATTCGCTCCGTCGAACAGCACGCTCTGCACCTGTCCGGTGTGATGCGGGTGCTGAGGCGGCAAGTCGGATTCATTGCGTGCCAGGACGGCCACTTCCGGCCGCACGAATGCTTCGACCGCATCACCCATCCCAATCGGGCTGGTCTTGAGGGCACGCACCACCCAACCGTCGGCGGTCGTGATCTCGGCTATATCACCGTCGGCCCGGGTCATGCGGCCTGCGATGCGGTTGTTCGCACCGACGAAGCCGGCCACGAAGGGCGTTTGCGGCCGGTAGTACAGATCCTGGGGCGTCCCAAGTTGCTCGAAGCGGCCGTGACTCATCACGCCGACGCGATCGGAAAGCACCAACGCTTCGGATTGGTCGTGGGTGATATAAACGAAGGTCGTGCCGAACGACGCCTGCAATTGCTTGAGCTCGATTTTCATATGCTCGCGAAGCTTCAGATCGAGGGCGCCCAGGGGTTCATCGAGCAGCAGCAGCGTCGGCTCGAGAACCAGGCTGCGCGCGATGGCCACCCGCTGGCGTTGTCCGCCCGACAGTTCATCGACGCGCTTGTCCGCGGCATTACCCAATCCCATCCGTTCCAGCATGGCATTGCTGCGCTTCACTCTCTCGGCCCGGCTCACGCCGCGGCGCGCCAGTCCAAACGCGACGTTTTCGCCCACGGACATCATCGGAAACAGGGCCAGCTGCTGGAACACCATGTTCACCGGGCGGCGATTCGGCGCCACGCCGCGCATGCTGTTGCCGCCAATGGCGATATCCCCGCCATCCGGAGCGATGAACCCGGCGATCATCCGCAGCAGCGTCGTCTTGCCGCAGCCGGAAGGACCGAGAATGGAAAAGAAACTGCCGCGTTCGACCGAGAACGACAGGGAATCCACCGCCACGTGATCGGCGAACCGCTTGACCACGGCGTCCGCCACCAGATCTGGCGGGTTCAATCGGCGGCCTTCACGCGATCGAGCACGCGGCCTTCGATTTCCTCGAGGCCGGGCGGTATGGCGGGATACCAGTGAATTGCCTTGAGGTCGCTGTTGGGGAATGCGGCGGCGAATTGCGCTTTGAGGCGAGGATCGACCAGCGGCGCGGTGTTGACGGCGGCGGAGAAGCTGCCCACCGACTTGACTATCCGAGCGGCATTTTCGGGACGCATGGTGAAATTGATCCAGGCGTAGGCCGCGGCGTCGTTGCGGCCGCGCGCCGGCAGGGCGAAGGTGTCGAGCCAGCCGAGCGCGCCCGAGCGCGGCACGATGAATTGAATGTCCGGGTTCTCGCGGTTGAGCGTCCAGCCTCCGGTGTCCCACATCATGGCCGCCACGACTTCGCCGGAGCGCATGCCGTTGAGCAGTTGGTCCTTGTTATCGTAGAAGAACTTGAAATTCGCCTTGCAAGCGATGAGCTTGGCGCCTATCTGGTCCATGAGCTCGCCATACGCTTTGGGATCGCCGTAGAGCGCGAAGGGGTCCTTGCCGGCGGCGAATGCGAACGCCATGAGGGTGGGGCGTTTCAGGCGGACGGCGGTCTTGCCCTTCAGATCCGGCCTGCACAGATCGGGATAGTCGGCAATTTTGGCGCGCTTGCTGTTGACCACGAGGCCGTCGGTGCCCCACAGATACGGCAGTCCATACACCTTGCCGTCGAGGGTGGTGTTCTTGCGGACGATGCTCAAGAACTCGGGTTGGAACTGCTCCAGCTTGACTTTGGCAAGATCGAGCGGCTTGTATATCCCGAATTCGCGCTGCGCGGCGAGGATGCGATCCTGAGAAGGCTGGGCGAGATCGTAGCCGGCGCCCCCCGTTGCACGAAGCTTGGAAATCATTTCCTCGTTGTTCGACAAGGTCAATTCCACGTCGATGCCGGTTTCTTTTTTGAATGCCGCGATCAAGTCGGCGGGTACATAATCGGCCCAGCTGATGATGCGCAGCTTTTGGCTGTCGGCCTGGGCGCTTCCCGCTCCCAAGCTCAAAGCGAGTACAAACGAGGCTATCAAGATGGCTTTCATCGAATCTCCCTCAGATCTCTCCAACATCTTACCCAATCTCCGGCCCGCGGGCTGGATCCTGCCGGGTATGCCCGCTTGATCGGCCCCGAAGCAAGCGGCCGTCTCGAAGCCAGCACACTGAAAAAGGTGGGCAACCGACTGATTCCATTCGTTGCCCTGCTGTATTTCGCCGCATTCATCGACCGCGTCAACGTGAGCTTCGCCGCCGCGCAGATGAGCCGCGACCTGGCCTTTTCGGCGTACGTGTACGGACTCGGCGCGGGTATTTTCTTCCTCGGCTATTCCCTGTTCGAAGTCCCGAGCAACCTGATTCTGCACAAGGTCGGCGGCCGGCGCTGGCTGGCGCGGATCATGATTACATGGGCCATCATCGCGGGCGCGATGGCCTTGGTGAAAGGCGCGACCGGATTTTACGTGCTGCGCTTTCTGTTGGGTGTCGCTGAAGCGGGTTTTTTCCCCGGAGTGATTTACTACTTGACCCACTGGGTGCCCGCCGCCGGACGCGCCCGGCTGGTCGGATTGTTCATGACGGCCGTTCCGATCAGCACCGCTTTGGGCGGACCTCTGTCGAGCGCGATACTGCGGCTCGACGGCGCACTCGGCCTGTCGGGATGGCAGTGGCTGTACCTGACCGAGACGATCCCATCCCTGGTGCTGGGGTTCGTGACACTCGTCTATCTCCCGGACACTCCCGCCCAAGCGGCGTGGCTGACGGCCGAGGAGCGTCATTGGCTCACCCATAAACTAGACGCAGAGAAATCCTACCGCACCCGGAACTTCACGGTGTTCCAAGCGCTGACGAGTTCGCGGGTTCTTGCGCTGAGCCTGTGCTATTTCGGAGTGGAGATCGGCCTGTACGGAGTCATCCTCTGGATCCCGCAAATCTTCGCGCATGCCGGCATTGCTACCGGCAGTGTCGGGAATGCGGTCGCGATACCTTATGCCACGGCAGCCATCGGAATGGTGTGGTGGTGCCGGCACTCGGATCGGATGAAGGAGCGGGTTTGGCATATCGCTGTTGCGTCTCTGGTCGCGTGTTGCGGTTTGGCCGGGAGCGCCTGGCTGGTGAATTCGCCGGTTCTGTCGGTTGCCGCGATCTCCATTGGTGCGGCCGGTACGTTGGCCATCCTGCCGATTTTCTGGACTCTTCCGGCGTCGATTTTGGACGGTGCCGCCGCGGCCGGTGCCATTGCGATGATCAATGCGCTCGGCAATGTCGGGGGATTTGCCGGACCGTTCGTGATCGGCTGGATCAAGGATGCGACCGGCAGCTTCACCTGGGGTCTGCTGGCCTTGGCGGGGAGCGTGCTGTCCACGGGGATCATTGCCGTGCTGATCGGCCGCAAGCCTGCCGGCGCATTCGGCGACCACTCCGACTCACCCGATCTTGGGCCCGCGCGGGAAATCGGCTAACAAGCGGGTACTCCGCGCGGCATAATTCAGAGATCTCATCGCAGGAACGAACAACATGGACATGAGTCAATGGGAATTCGCCTATGTACCCACGACCGGGGTGCGGCGGGCGCACGAAACGCCGATCAAAATTGCCACCGAGGCCAGTCTCAAAGGCTATGGCTGTCTCGTGGACGATCCTAAGACCTTCCCAATCGAGATCGTGCGCTGGCCCGCGCAGGGGTGGCGGCCCATCGACCTGAATTCGGGAGATCAGGGGGGGGTCACCGAGGGGTTGTTCGAGTTTTGCTGGAAGGGCGAGACTCTTTATGCGAGAAACAACGCGGTGGGGGACAGTTATCTATTCGGCTGGAGCAACTGGCCGGAGGAGGCGGCGACGGGCAGCTGCGACCGATTGCGCGAGCGCGCGTTGATCTGGCGGGCGAATTATCACCCGGACGGTGGCCAGCTCTTCTATCCGCTCAACGGGCAGAGTTTCGTCATCCCCCTGGCGCTGCCGGGGGATGATGTAACGCCGGAAAAATTCACGACCTTCTGGTGCGGCGGGGGCCGTGGCCTGTACTTGCATCCCAACGTCTGGCACGGGGCGGTCGTGCCTCTGGACGACGAGGCTGAGTTCCTCGACCGCCAGGGCCGCGTTCATGCCCGCGTCTCGGTGGATTTCGTCAAAGAGTTCGGCTGCTATCTCGCGGCACCGATGCGCCAGCCCCGGGAAGGGCACGCATGACGCGCAATAAAACCGCCTTTCTTTTCGATCTCGACGGCACGCTCATCGACAGTGTGTACCAGCATGTGCTTGCCTGGAAGTCTTCGCTGGATCAGGAGGGTATCCCGCTATCGGTATGGCGCATCCATCGCAAGATCGGCATGAGCGGCGGCTTGTTCGCGAACATATTGCTGCGCGAGACCGGCTTCGACAATACGCCGGAGCGTCTCGAGCGGCTGCGCGTGCGTCACGCCGAAGCCTATCGCGCCCTTTCGGCCAGCGTTCAGCCTCTGCCCGGCGCCCGCGAGCTGCTGGATTATCTGACCGCGCAAAGCATCCCTTGGGCCATCGCGACCAGCGGACGCATGGAGACCGCGGGACATAATCTCGCTGCCCTCGGCGTGGATCCGGCCCAGGTGCCGGTGGTGACGCGCGATCAGGTCAAGTACGCCAAACCCGATCCTGATCTGTTCCTCACGGCGGCCGACCGCCTCGGCGTGGATATACGCAACTCGCTCGTGCTCGGAGACAGCATCTGGGACATGATCGCCGCACAGCGCGCGCGGGGGCTGGGGGTGGGTCTGCTGTCCGGCGGCTACGGTGAAGAGGAACTGGCGCGCGCCGGAGCCTTTCGGGTCTATGAGGACCCGGCCGATCTGCTCAAGCACATCGACGAAGTTGCCGCGCGCGCCTGAACAACGGGCAAAAACGCTTGGTACCAGGTAGGTCTCATTTCGCTCGAAGCGAATGACGCTGCCTAGGGCACGATGGTGGTGAATAGATACACCACGAAAACGGTGAGCAGCACCACGCCATGCAAGATGATGGTGCGCCCGGTGCGCAGTGCCACCACCACCACGAACAGCGAGAGCATCAGCAGCAGCGAAGACTCGGAATTTATCCCCAGGCGCAGATGCGTATTCGTGAAGAGAGACAGGAAGCTGACCGTGGGAATGGTCAATCCGATGCTGGCAAGCGCCGACCCCAAGGCAAGGTTGAGACTGTTCTGCAGGCGATTCGCCCGCGTCGCCCGCAGCGCCGCGAGTCCTTCGGGCAGCAGAATGATGGCCGCGATGATGACTCCGACCACGGCATCCGGCGCTCCGAAGTGCGTTACCGCCGCTTCGAGGCTGGGCGCCAGTTTCTTCGCGAGCAGCACCACTGCCACCAGACAAAACAGCAAGAGAATCGAACTCAACGCCGTCATCGCGTTGCTCGGGGGCGTCGCGTGCTGCACCGATTCATCGGCGTCGTCATCCAGAAAGTACTGCCGGTGGCCGATGGTTTGCGTAAAGATGAAAGTGCCGTAAATCACCAGCGTCACGACGCCGATGAGCCCGAGCTGGCTTGGAGAATAATAGGGGCCGGGGGTGGTGGTGGTGTAATTGGGAAAGACAAGCGTCAGTATCACGATGGCCCCGAGAGCGACCAGCGCCGCACTGACGCCGTCGAGGCTGAAACTCTGCTCGCGGTGCATGAGGCCCCCCACGAGCAGGCACAGTCCGATGATGCCGTTCAGGATGATCATCACGGCCGCGAACACCGTGTCGCGCGCCAGGCCCGCGGCTTCCTCGCCGCCCGCGGCCATCAAGGACACGATGAGCGCGACTTCGATCAGGGTGACGGCCAGCGCCAGAACCAAGGTGCCGTAGGGCTCGCCCACGCGATGGGCAATCGCCTCCGCATGATGTACCGCGGCGAGCACGCTGGCGGCAACGCCGGCAGCGATGAAAGGTACGAGTATTGCGCCGAATCCCAAGCCCGCCGCGAGCAGTACGGCCCCCGCGAACACCGGGCTGGCGATCGTCCAAATCGGAATTCGGGCATTGTGCTGCATGATGTTCGGTTATTCTGACAGGACTGGTATGAGAACTGCTACGGGGGAAGAATGCAAAGAATAAGATTGCAAGGCCTGGGCCTGTGTTTGGGCGCGGCGATACTGGGCGCGGGTGTGGCTGCCGCGAAGGTCGATGCCAACGCCAACGCAGGCGTCAGCGGCAACGCTTCCATGGCCGCCCATGCCGACGTGGCGGCGCCGGAGGCCGTGCGCGCCCAGGCGCGCGAGATCTTTGCCAACATCGTGGGCATCGAAAGCTCGATCGGCAAGGGGAAAGTGCCCCTCGTGGCCAAGTATCTCGCGGAACGCTTCAAGGCCGGCGGCTTTCCCGCCGCCGACATCCATATCCTGCCGTTGGGCGAGACCGCGTCCTTGGTCGTGCGCTACCGGGGCGACGGCAGCGGCGGAAAACCGATTGCCTTCATTGCGCATATGGACGTGGTCACCGCGAAGCGCAGCGACTGGCAGCGGGATCCCTACCGTCTCACCGAGGAGAATGGTTTCTTCTACGGCCGCGGGACGTCGGATGTCAAACAGGAAGTGGCGTTGCTGACCGAGACTTTCCTGCGGCTCAAGGCCGAAGGTTTCGTGCCCAAGCGCGATCTCATCATCGCATTCAGCGGGGATGAGGAGACCGCGCAGGCAACGGCAAGGGACTTGGTCACCGCTCATCGGGATCTGGTGGACGCAGAATTCGCCCTCAATGGCGATGGCGGCGGCGGCGTGCTCAGCGAGGGCACGGCCAAGCCGCTCATATTCTACGTCCAAGGCGCTGAGAAGAGCTCGGCCGCATATTTGCTGACGACTCACAATCCCGGCGGTCACAGTTCCGAGCCGCGCCCCGACAACGCGATCTACGAGCTGGCCGACGCCCTCAAGGCGGTACAGCGCTACGAATTTCCGGTGAAGTGGAATGAGTGGACCCTCGGCGACTTCAAGGCGGCGAGCCGTGTAACCCAAGGGCCGCTCGGCGAAGCCATGGCGCGTTTCGCAGCCGACCCGGGTAATGCAGCGGCAGCGGCCGAGATCTCCAAGAACCCTGCCTTCATCGGCCGGATCCGCACCACCTGCGTGGCCACCATGCTCGCGGGCGGCCATGCGGAAAACGCGCTGCCGCAGTCGGCGACTGCGACCGTCAACTGCCGGATTTTTCCGGGCACCAGCGCTGCAGACGTGCAGAAGACATTGCAGGGGCTCGTGGGCCTCAAAGTGGATGTGAAGCAGGGCTACGATGCGCTGGTGTCGGACGCCTCTCCGATGCGTCCCGACATCATGAGTGCGGTGGCAAAAGCCGTTGCGGCATCGGATGCCGGCGCGCCCGTGGTGCCGACGCAAGCGGCCTATGCAACCGACGGCGCCGTGTATCGCAATGCCGGGATCCCCACTTATGGTGCGGGCAGCGTCTTCATCATGGACAGCGAAGAGTTTGCGCACGGGCTCAACGAACGGATCCGGGTGAAGGAGTTCTACAATGGATTGGTTTTTTGGGACGTCCTGATCAAGGCGCTTGCAGGTTAGAGGGCGCCCGGCGTTGATAGATCGACAGACTCGCGTATGCCGCCGCGAGCAGGGGAGTCTCGATATTCTTGGGGCGGGCTCGCGCCAGGAGATCGCCGATGATTTGATCGGCCTCGATGGGCCCCCCCTTTTGCAAGTCGCGATACATGGACGAGGTCAGCGTCGATCCCGGCGACGTGAGGATCGACTCCGCCATTTCCATGAATGACGTGCTCGGCGGTGTTCCCACCAGCCGCACGACGGACACGACCTCACCCAGGAAGCGCCGCGCAAATTGCCGGCCGCCTTCCGCCGCCTCGATTTCTCCGATACTGCCGCGCATCAGGCAGGTGATGCCTCCGAGCGATGCCAGGAGAATCCACTTCTCCCACATTTCACGGTCGATGGTCGGCGACAATCGCGCGTCGAAGCCCGCGCCTTGCATGAACTCATCGATGTTCTGCAGTCGCGCGGACGGCATCCCGTCGAATTCTCCGTACGCGAGACTCTGGTGCCCGGTCAGTTGAACGATGCGGCCCTTCTGATCGAGGTACGAGGAGATGATGCAGACACAGCCTGCCACGGATGTCCGTCCAAAGCGCTCACGCAGAATGTCCACGTGCTTCATGCCGTTCAACACGGGGAGGATAACGCTCTCGGGACCGACGGCGGGTGCTATGTCCTTCAATGCCGCTTCAAGCGAGAAGGCTTTTACGGTGAGCAAAATGGCGGCGTAGGGTGCCGCAATCTCACCGGCGGTCACGAGCTTCGGGGAGATCGTCAAATCGCCGTGCGGGCTGACGATCTGCAGGCCGTTGGTCCGCAGATCCGCAGCGCGTTCGCCGCGCACCAGAAAGGTGACGTCGCGGCCCGCCTGCGCGAGGCGCGCCCCGAAATATCCGCCGGTCGATCCGGCTCCGACGACCAAGAGACGCATCATTTTTCTCCTCTGGCTGCGAACGCCTGGCTGAGAGCGCTGCCGCTGCCCAAGCAGGTGAGCGGGAGTAATATACGGCTTTCGCACGGATAATGGCTAAACCAATGGACGGCGCCGCGCCGTCACGGAGCAATTATGACTGACTCTCCGCAACGCGACTGGCGCATCGAAGGCGTCAAAGTCATCAAAAGCGACCGGCTGGACACCAACACCGCGCAAACCCCGGGCATGCTGCGCGCAGCGGCCGTTAATTCCGCCCGCGGTGCGCAGAAGATATGGGCGGGAACGGTGATCATTAACCCCAACGCAAAAACTGGCGCACATCATCACGGCGCACTGGAAAGCGTCATCTACGTGGTTCGCGGCGTGGCGCGGATGCGTTGGGGCGAGCGGCTGGAGTACGTCGCCGAGGCGGACGCAGGCGACTTCATCTTCGTGCCGCCCTACGTGCCGCATCAGGAGATCAATCGTTCCAGCGACACGCCGCTCGAATGCGTGTTGGTGCGCAGCGATAACGAGGCCGTGGTCGTCAACCTCCACATCGACGCGGCGGAGCGGGTGGAAGAGGTGTATTGGATCGATCCGATCCATCGCGGTACCTCTGCACGGTGATGTTGACCGGTTCACAAGGTCAGGGGGGATAAGAGGCTGGACCCCAACGTAAAGACAGCAGTTGGCGTCCAGCCTCTTATCCCCCCTGACCGTGCGCACTGGCCGACGTACATCACCGTGCCGAGGTCTAGAGCGTCTGCAGGTTTTCCGTCTCGCGCCGTAAATTCTTGAGAAATTCCTCGAGCTCAGCTTTGAGCGGGGCTACTCGAGCGTGGCCGGCGGGGGAGAGTACTCGCGCCGGGACGTTTTTCAGATTGTCCTCGAGCATCTTGACCGCTTTCGGGCCGTCAGGCGCGCCGCCGTTCGGATCGACGAGCGCCATGATTCTTGCGACGCCGATGGCGCCCAGCCAATCCAGGGCATCCGCATCGTGCAGATACAGCGCCTCCGGCCCCACGGGATCCCGATAGTACATGTGGGTGCGAATCGCCCCGCGGACCGCATCGATCTTTGCCATCGGAAAGCCCGTCCCCTTGAGCACCGTGTCGACGAGTCCCGCCGCCACGTCCGAATGATCCAGCTTTTCGTTTTCCCAGGGCTTGAATGCCGCCATGTCGTGAAGATAGGCGGCCGCGAACAGTACATCGTCATCCAGCGCCACATGATCGGCGGCGGCCAATTCACGCGCGAGCGCGTAGTCGCGCATGCAGTGCGAATACCCCCAGGCGGGATTCTTGAAGTGTTTGGCGGCGAAATCGCGAACGGTTGCATGCCAGTCGGCTGCACCGGCGGGAGATCGCATGGCCGTCGCGGGTGCGGACTCGGCCGGTGCGGCCGCGGCGGTGAGCGCAGGTGCGGCCCAAACGGCCAATCCACCTGCGATTCCCAAACCTAAGGCTGCGCGCGCTATTTGACAGGGCACTTGAACGCTTCTCCTGAGTAATGGATCTGACCTCCAAAGGTCTCCGCATCTACCCGGGTGTAGACGTAGGCATTTCCTCCGGCATCGGCAATCATATTGCGCAGCCCGTTCTCTCCCGCCTGATGCACCAGTTGATAGGTCTTGCCGGTGCCGTGCAATTTGGCGACGTAGTCGACGTTCTTAATATACGTGCAAAACAGCCCTTCCTCGACGGATATCTGCCGAACGTGCATGCCGCCCTCGGTCAAAGGGGGGACGCGGGCACTGGCACATCCTCCCAGCGCAGCAATAATGAGTATCAGTAATTTACGCATACAGTCAGGACAGCATTTTCGCAAAACGGTTCAGCTGAGAGCAAGAAAATCCGAGATTCGCACCCGCTACCGACGTGCGGTCGGCGTCCCGTGGGTCGCAATCCATCGATCGAGGAGCGGCAGTACATTCGTAGCGATGCGCTGGTTTTGCCGAATAGAAGCGATCGACCCAAGAAAAGGCTTGCGCGCATCGACGGGGACGCTGCGGGCTTCATAGGCCTCGAGTTCGGCAATTCGCTTCGGATCGGCGGAGAAGCCGGCGATGCGGCCCGCGGTCTCCCATTGGTCCGTCTTGTCCATCGCCAGTCCGGCGGTGCCGAGCCGCGGTGCGAGGATTTCCCACACCGCATCGGGGTGCCGGCGCGCCAGCCCGACCAGCAGGCGCGGGGCAGAACCGGCAGGCACGTCTCGGCCGAGCGCAATGTCGGCGAAGCGTCGGGCAAGCGCGGGATCGGACACTCCCGCCAGGGCCTGGGTGATGTGCTGCTTCTCGAGAGGGTCGAGGGTTTTTGCCGAGCGCGCCAGCAGCAAATCGAAGGTGTTCGCATCGGCGTGTTCGGCCACGATGTCGAGGGCTGCACGCTGCTCGGCAACCGTTCCGCCGCCCTGGTCGAAGAGCTTGCGCGCGTCGGCGATCACAGCGGGATCACCGAATCGGCCTTGGGCGTGGTTGAGATTGCTGCGCAGGATCGCGGTGTTGGATGACTCGTCGGCGGCTCCGGCCGAACCCAGCCGTGCCGCAAGAGGCGCCATGACATCGAGGGCGAAGTGCCGAAAGACGACGCGCTGCGGCGAGTCGGCGTAATGGTCGTCGAGGTCCGATAGCAAGCGAATCACGCGCTCCCAGACGATGGCGTTGGCCTCGGCGGGAACGGCCATCGCAAGTTTCAGCATGTCGTCGGGGGAGGAATATCCGGCGAATCCGAGCGCGCTCGCATCATCCATGAGACCGATCTGGTCGGCGGGCATGAGTGCCGGCATTTTCGCAGCCACGCCTTCCAACGTGCCATCGCCATACAGCACGCGAGCGTAGCCGGTCTGCCCCGCATTGACGAGCAGCGGGGGCGATTGTGTGACGTCGGCCGCGCCCTGCAACAGGAGGTATTGCCGGTCCGCGCCCACCGAGTCGGCATTCGCGGGCACCGCAGCGAGCGGCAGCCGCCAGCGCTGCGGCGTCAGCCCGGCAATGGTCGATGGGTCGGCGGCGAATCGCGACTGCTCGAGGTGCACGCCGGCCCGGGCCGAGGTCACTGTCACCAACGGAACGCCCACCTGCCGCGTGAAGTCTCGCTCGATCTCGACGATGGGCTTACCGACCGCTTCCTGCTGAATGAGCTGCCACAGATCGACATCGACGGTGTTGCCGTACGCATGCGCGCGCATATAGCGGCGCACCCCTTCGCGGAACTTGTCGCGGCCGGCATAGGCATTGATCATCGTGATGATGGCCGCGCCCTTGTCGTAGGTGATCGAGTCGAACGACTCTGAGGCCTGATCGGCGGTAAATACCTCCTGCACGACCGGATGTGTGGAGGGAACCGCGTCGGCGCGTTTGCCGGCATCGAAGATGCTCAGTGCCTGCAGGCCCGTTTCCCACTCCGGATGCAGCGCATCCGCGGCGAAGGTCTGCATCCAGCGGGCGAAGCCCTCGTTCAGCCACAGATTATCCCACCAGGCCATGGTGACGAGGTCGCCGAACCATTGATGCGCCATTTCGTGGGCGACGACTTCGAATACTTCCTGACGGTCGGACTCGGTGGAGGTCTTCGGGTCGAACAACAGATGGTTCTGCGAATAGAAGATCGCTCCCCAGTTCTCCATCGAGCCGCCTTGGATCTGGCCGGGAGCGGCGATCAGGTCGAGCTTCGGCAGCGGAAAAGCGATGCCGAAATACTCATTGTAATAATGCAAAATTTTGCCTGCCTGATCGAGCGCGTAGCGCGCCTTCTCGGTATCCCCATGCTTCACCACGACGCCCAGGTCTATGCCATCGACCGTTGCGTGAATGCGTTCAAAGTCCCCGACCCCGACGAACAACAAATATGTCGACATCTTGGGAGTGGTCGCGAAACGTACCCGCTGCATCGTGGCCGACAACGGCGTGACGCCGGCGATGGGCATGTTGGAGAGCGACATGCGATCCTTGGGCGCTTCGATGGAGACGGTGAAGGTGGCTTTGCGTGCCGGTTCATCCCAACACGGAAGCAGCTGCCGCGCCGCCGCCGGCTCGAAATTGGTCGCCAGTGTCCGCCGCCGTCCTTCGGGGCTCGCGTAATCCATGGCGAAGAAGCCGAGCGTGGTTTGACCGATCTTGCCGTGATACTCGATCGAGAGAACATGCTTGCCGGGCGCGACGGCCGCGTCGAAGCCAAGAGTGGCTCGGCCCAGCTTGTCATCGAATGTGACCACCGCGTCTTTGCCACCGTCGAGAGTGGCGTGATCGAACGTCAGGCCGACCGCGTTCAGTGTCACGCTCGGTGTGGCAGTACGTACATCCAAGGTAACGGCGACCTTGCCCCGGAAGGTCAGCGTTTCGGAATCCGGGGCGAGTGTGAGATCGTAATGCGTGGGCACGACGCTGTCGGGCAGCATTTCGCGCGAGGGATGGGTTGGCGAAGCGGTGGGCGCCGCGGCCAATGCGCCCGTCAAAGGGCAGGCGACAGACACGAAAATAAGAGCCATGGCCCTTACCTTTATGCGCTCGATGGACGTCATCGGAAGCCCCCCTAAAAAGGCCGGTATGCTCTCACGGGATTCGTATAGCCGCAACGCGCTGCGGTGAAGGCAGAGGTCAAACGCATGAGACCGAAGGGTTTGAATCAGTGCCCAGGCGACTTGCTGCTCTCGCCGGCTGCGACGCTGAATCGCGTGACGACATGCTCGACGTTTACGCCGGGCGCCGGTGCGCTGAGAGCCGCACCGCCGATCGAGGCGAGTTCGGCACCTGCGGCCGGATTCAACACCACTTGATAGTTGCCGGGCATCAACGCAGACGACGGTGTTACGAGCAGCGCGCGCGCATTGCCTGCGGGCATCGATACCGTTGCCGGGATGGGGGTCGCGGCCGCCTGAGGAGCGGCATCATCTTCGACGCGCTCGAGCAGCACTGATCCACCGCCGATTCGATTGGGATCGAGCTCTTGCGTAAATCCAACGATGATCCGCGGCGGCGGAGCGTTTTCTACATCGCCGCTGTCAGGCTGAACCGCGGCAATCTCAAATTTATCGGCCATCGTCGTTGCCGTTGTGCTGGGCGGCGCCCCATCCGTTATCCACTGCTCGATAAATGATAGGTCGGTGGCAGAGGCGCCGTCTCCCTCTTTCTGAATATGTAGCACCAGGTAGCTTTGCGATGGATCGCCTGGTTTTACCCTCACTATCGAGGGCTCCTCCGTGCTCGGGACGTTGATCAGATCATTGTAGCTGTGCGTGGCGTCCAAATTGAGGTTCTCAGCCGGATTGGCTCCGCCATGACAGCCGGAGCATATCGGCGTGAAGATGTTGGCTTGAATGGAGTCAAATGTGGCCATCAACGGCGGCGGGCTGCTGTTGGACGCCGGCGTCGTGGTGTTCGGCATGGAATCGCCGCCGCACGCGCCAAGCATCAAAACCGACGCCGCACTGGCCCACCGCAGTTGCTGAATCGCCGGGTACTTGGCAAACATGAGAACGCAACTCCGTAGTGGCAGACTCGTGAGTGCTCCTGAAAGAGCTCGAAGTCGCTACCCGTCCATCACGCGGTCGTCGCATCGGCTATGGAGTGTCGTCAGCCCGCCAGTGCCTCGTGCACCAGGCTGATTTGTTTTTCTGCTTCGGCAAGAATGGCGGGACAATCCACCGCCGCCACCTTGAGGGTTAGAAAGGCGTTGATCCCTTCGGTGGGCACCGCGCGCGGCTCCGGTATTTTCAGCGTGTCGGCGAGAATGAGACTCGCGATGAGCACATCGGACAGTTTTGCCTCATGCTTCCAGCGGCGGTCATAGTCCTCTTGCTCGCCCACCGCGTCACACAGCTCCTCCGAAAAACCCCAGCTTTCGAGCACGGCCTTGCCGATGGATGCCTGCCAGCCCGCCAGCAGGTCCAGGCAGGAATTCAGGCTGCCGAATGCGGATGCCTGAGTGGCCGCTCGAACAATGATGTATAGGTTGCCGATGCCGTGCAGCAGGCCTGTCAGGAATGCCTCGTCCGTGCTCAGCTTCGTTCGCCCGGCGACGATCCGGCTGATCGAGGCGACTGCGATGCTCTTGTTCCACAATTGCGTCAAGGGCTCGGCGAGCGAGCGCAGCGATGCTTCGTCCTTCATCTGCTGCATGGCATAGGACATTGCGGTCCCGTGCACCATCTGATGTCCGAGCCGTGTAATGGCGGAGCGCAGATCGGTCAAGGGCTTGCCGGCGGCATTGAACGCGGCCGAATTCGCGGTCTGCAATAGACGCGCCGCCAGGCGCGGTTCGGCGCCGACGATGGTGACCACATGATCGGACGTGGTGTTCGGATCGGCCAATGCCGTGCTGATGCGGATGACCACATCGGGGAAGCAGGGCAGGTCGATGGAACCCTCGGAGACTTCTTGCGCCAATTTCTGCAGGAAGGCCAAGGCCGCCCCTCGTTCCTCGGGCGTCGATGTGGCGCCGCCCGCGGGAACGGATTGTGTACCAGACCTATAGGTTGGCGGCGCCGCGGGTTCAGACATGTTGCGGCCGTGCTAGAAGGAGTAACCCACGGACACCACCAATGCCTGCGGCCCGAAATTGATGTGGGTGGTTCGGATTATGCCCCCGGTGTCGGCCGTGAGGTCCGTGCTCACCTTGGAGATGGAATAGGACGCATACGCATGCCAGTGGCCCGCGATGTTGTATGACACGCCCGCCGTACCGGCCGGCCCCACCGAAGAGGTCAGCGAAAGCTTCGTGGGGCCGCCGCTGACGGCATTCCCCTGCGCCGTCGAGTCCCGATCGTAGAAAGCGGTGTAATTCACGCCGACCCCGATATACGGGCGCCATCGCGAGTTCTCACTGAGGAATTTATATTCCAGCAGCAACGTCGGCGCCAGCCATCGGGCCGTCGCGATGACCTGTCCGTCGTAAGGGACCGAACCCAGGGTGGCAGGCCCTTTGCCCACGGTTTTCTGCAGCGGTGGGTAGCCTGCGGCCAGTTCCACGTCGAAGCGCGAGGACAGGGTCCTCACATAGGCCAGATACACCGTCTCGACGTTGTTCGCATCGAGGTTGGCTCCCGGAGGCACGAAGGGTCCGGACAGATCGCCCGCGCTCACATGGTAGAACACGGAATAAAGACCGATGCGCGCACTATTGGGGGAATCATCGGCCAGCGCCGGCGCCGCGCAGTAAAGACCCGCGGACACGGTGGCGATAGCGGCGCAGAGTATTCGGACAGAGAAAGTCGTCATGGCCATCCCCTTATAATTCACTGAAAAATGCGCGCGCGGCCGCCGTGCAGAACGGCGCCACCGAGGTGTGGTAGTTCTCCACGATGAGCTCTGCCGCCGCCTCCGGCGACAGGCCGCCGCCCGCCGTCGATTCGTACAAGGCCAGTTGGGCCGCTTGACTCTCCTGGAAGCCGGCTTGCACGGCTTCGAACGGGCCGGAAGGAGTGGCCCCCACGTCCAGCACCTGGATGAGGCCGGCCTGCACCAGCGGAGCCCAGAAGATCTGCATGGTTCCGGTGTTGACGGAGAAGAACACCGTGGGATCCCCATCGCCGCCGCACAACAGAGTAGGGGACTTGGGCTCCCATGCGCCGTTGCGCAGGTCATTCTTGTAGAAGGCCTGGCGCAACGTCTGCACCGGCTCGGTCGCCGGAAGCGGTGCGCCGGGCTGGGCAAAATAGGAGTTTCCGCCGTCCTGATTCATCAATGCATCAGCCGCATAGGCTACGCGAAACGAATTGTTGATGAGGTAGGGCGAGCCGAAGCCAGCGGCAAACAGCGGGGTCTGCGCACTGGGGGGTACCGGATAATTGGCGGTGCCGGGCACCGACAGGAAGGCCGTCAGTGTGGGGCTGCCGGCCACAACCGGCGTGGTGATGTCGAATTCGGCGGTCTCCGGCAACAAGCCGGTCGAGAAAATCGTGTCGATCGGCGTTGCGCTCGGCAGCAGCGTTTCGATTCCGTTCGCGTAGGTCGCGGAGTACACGTCGCTGGGCGTGGTGTAGATATTCTCGTAGGCC